>Ga0207416_1000697_pt1 | contig 53144 bp, 49 predicted proteins | sample PaiPotPPM11metaG_FD_184107 | JGI IMG/M metagenome (GOLD analysis project Ga0207416, IMG submission 184107) | Iron sulfur acid spring bacterial and archeal communities from Banff, Canada, to study Microbial Dark Matter (Phase II) - Paint Pots PPM... ... | reverse complement strand
TCGGGCCGCACGCCTCGGTCTAATCCACGGCCGCCGAGTCCTGCGCTTTTCCCACAACCCGGCGACGCAGCTTCTTTATAATCAAGTTCTCGGCCGCCTTGTGGCCTAAATTATTTTCGCTTTGAGGCTAGGCGACACGATTAATTATGGCGGCGATATTGAAGCCGGCGGCGGCACTACCGATATTGTGCAGCTCGCCGAGACTGAGGATATGCGAGTCGAGGCCGATATCAGCGAAAACGATATTGCTAGAGTAGTGATGGGGATGCCTGCGATAGTGGTGCTCGACGCCTATCCTGAGCGGAACTTCAATGCGCGTGTTGCCAAAATCTATCCCGAGGCCGACCGTCAGAAAGGCACCCTCAAGGTTGAAGTCAAAATACTTAAACCCGATCTGGCGATTGTGCGGCCTGAGATGAGTGCAAAGATAACCTTTATGGCCGCTGCGGCCGGCTCGTCACAACAACCAATGATCGTGATTCCCAAAAGCACTGCAATCAAAACCGGCCGCGAGACCTTCGTCTGGAGAATCGGCGGCGGGAAGGCGGAGCGAGTTTCCGTCCTCATCGGCCGCGAACTGGAAACCGGCCTTGAAGTTAAAAGCGGCCTCGCAGGCGGCGAAACCATCATTGTCACCCCGCCCGATAATCTGCGCGATGGCGAACCCGTCACCAGCAAGGCGTCGTAGTTAACCAAGACAGAGCAGATAACGAGGCAAGGCGAATCAGCATTCGAAATGAACTTTCCGTCGAATACAGAGCAGGCTCTGCATCGATGAAGGTGGTGCGCCGGAATACCCTCAACTGGCTGGTCGCGACGACCTGGACGAGCGTGCTCCGACGGGCAGTGAGTGTGCCGCTCCCTCGCGCTGGTTCTGTCCGTTTAAATCGAGCCCAGGCGACTGCGGAGAATGTATTGGTGGCTGGAGCGGTCGCTTCTTGCAAGGGTGCGCCCGCGGTCCGGCTTGTGTCCTAAGCCGAGTCTCCGTCTCTCGATGCCATAGACAGCCGTTGGTCTTTTCGGGGGGCTCCTCTCTTGAATCCCTACCGCTGCATGTATTAACTGTTTGGTTAATCGGATTTAACTCGGGTTAATTGTGGAAAGAATCCGTAATCTGGCTCGTACGCGCGAGCGCATGCTCAAAGCCGCCCTCGCCAAATTCGCGGCCCACGGTCTCCCCGGGGCCGCGTTGCTAGGACATCGCCCGCCGCGCACGCGTCAATAAACGCATGCTGTTCTAATGTTTCGGCTCAAAGCAAGAGCTTTATCGTGAAGATCCTGCGGCTGAAATTCAGTCAACGCGCGACCCTCTACTAACCGCGTTCCCGCTCGCCTTTCCACCGATGACCGGCCTCGCCAGTGGACTGGCGCCAACCGATCCCGGTTTGGGCGCAAGCGGCTCCAATTCCTGCAATGGAAGGGCGAACGTTTATCGTCCGGCGGTGTGGCATGAAATTCAGCACATACTGCACCAATGAAAACCGCGTCAGCTAAAGCTGCCAAAGCGACGACAGAACCGCCGCGTCCAGACCACCGCGGGCTGAAACCTATGGCTGCCGCGGTACCTCGGCCGGATACGAGCGCTTCACCGGCTCCGTTCTCCTGAGGGCGGATCGGCACTTTGCCGCTATTCGCCGCTACGTTGCGTTTCTCCCCGAGGATCGCAGAGCAGTAGATCGACGGGACGATGCTTCTGTTCTGTTGAACCACCTCACCGGCAGTCGCGTTTCTGACAACCATGGGGGCGCGGACTCGGCTTGCTTCGATACTTGCTATGTATGAAGCTGGTGCAGAATTGTAATAATTCCGTGCAGGAGAAACGCATGTCGGAACTCAACGATTTCAACCAAAAAGTGATTACCGAATTCCGTGCGAATCAGGGCAAAGTAGGCGGTCAAATGGCTGGGATGCCGGTGCTCCTGCTAACGACGACCGGCAATAAGACCGGACGGACACTAACCAAGCCGCTCGCCTACACGAAGGATGGCGACCGCCTGTTCGTGATCGCATCGTTCGCGGGGTCACCCAAAAATCCGGCGTGGTTCAATAATTTGGCAGCCAACCCATCGGTGACAATCGAAGTTGGAACGGAACGATTTCAGGCGCGAGCCCGGATTGCCAACGGCGAGGAGCGCGAGCGGCTCTTCAAACTTCAAGCCGACAAAATCGCAATCTTTTACGACTACCAAAAGAAAACTACGCGGCAGATACCGGTGGTAGTGTTCGACCGGGTCAATTAGACAGCAACTAGCCATTCTGGCGCGCTGACTAGGGAACCTAGCGCACTTAACTACTGCCGCAAGCGTACTTGTGATCCGCCGCAAACGGTTGCGCGCCCGCTGCGACTTTGGGTTGTGGATCTCCAAACGCCTTGCGGTTGAACGGGAAATCCTCGAGATGGCGCGCTATCGGGCTCCCCTCGCCCCATCCGCTCCGGGTCAGCGTGTGCAGCGCCATGACAATGAGCGGCAAGAATATGAACACGCTCGCCCACCCTATTTCGGGTGCATGAATGATGAAAAGCATTGTGATGCCGAAACTGACGATACCGGCGTAAAGCATCGGTCCCAGTAGCGCTCGCGATGGCAGAGCGGGTAGGACGCCGATTGGTTGGCTTGACGCGCCGTTGAGCCGAAAGTCGAGAGTCTGGAAAATAGCCACGCTCACCGCCGCCACCAAATACCATCCAAGATAGTTGCTGATGGGTACACCGAAATAAGGTCCCGGCGGATCGTACCAGAACATCCTGCCGAGGAACCAACGTTCGCCCATTACGCTCAGCGGGTCGACCACGATATCGATCATCACCATGAACAACGCCGCCATCAGCCACACGCGCGGTGAACGGCGAATGCGCCAGGTGTCGAGCATCCGCAGATCCCATCCCCGGCGGTAAAGCGGCGAGCACAACAGGAGCGCAACCGTATAGCTGGCGAACGCAAGGAAGGTGTACGAGATCGAGTCGAACAAGGGCACCCCCAACACCCATATTTCCTGATCACGGGTGGTCTCGACGTAATGGTAGAGGCCGAAGGGGAAACCGTTGTGCACGGAGCTATACTCGCAGCAGAGACCAACGCCATAGGTCAACGCTCCGAACAGCAGCGTCGTGCGCACTCCGAAATTCACTACCGAGATGAAGAGAAATGACGCCAAGAAGACAAAGACGTAGGGGCGCAATACAATCGTTGAGAGCAGCAGGTGCATCTGAACCTCAGGCAGTGCGCGCCAGACCGCTTAGCCGGAAGAACTTGATCGCGCGCTTCAAAGCGTCATCAATCGGCGCGGTCTCGTAACCTAGTTCAGCACGCGCCTTGGCCGAATCGAAGAACATTTTCTTGCGTGCCATCCGCACCTCGGTCAGGCTGGCGCGCGGCGGCCGATGCGTGAATGTACGGGCAACGGTCTCGGCGCCGAAGGCATACGCCAGCGCCATCACGAACGGAAGTCTGATGCGCGGGGCGGCCAGACCGGATAGCCCGGAAAGCCGCAGTAACATTTCCTTGAGCGTTAGATTCTCACATCCCAGAATATACTTTTCGCCGATGCGTCCGTGTTCCGCCGCCAGCAGATGGCCGCGCGCGCAATCTTCGACCGCGACCAGATTCAGTCCCGTATCGACGTAGGCGGGCATCCGCCGGTTGAGAAAATCCACGATAATCCGCCCAGTCGGCGTGGGCTTGTAGTCATATCGCCCAATTGGCGTCGACGGATTAACGATCACGACCGGAATTCCCGCTTTCGCCGCTTTGACCGCCTCTTGCTCGGCCAAAAACTTCGAGCGCTTATAGGGGCCCACCATCGCGTCCAACGTGACCGGAGTATCTTCGCGGCCGAGCCCTTCGGCGCCGATGCCCAGGGTGCCGACCGTACTGGTGTGTATGATACGGTGGACACGGGCCGCATGTGCCGCTTTGATAACGTTTCGAGTACCCTCGACGTTGGTGCCGTACATCGCGGCTTCGTCTAGCACCCACAGGCGGTAGTCGGCAGCGACATGGTAGACCTCGTCGCATCCGCGCACCGCTCGCTCGACTGCCTCAGGGTCACGCAAATCGCCAACTGCGAATTCGCAATCAAGTCCATCCAGCGTGCGTCGATCCGCGTTCGGCCGCACCAGGGCTCGCACATGCGTTCCGCGTGCCAGCAGGGCACGAACCACATGGCAGCCAACAAAGCCGTTGGCGCCGGTTACGAGAGCAATTCCACCAGCCATCTTTCTACTGAATAGTATAATCAATATTGCCGTTTGTGGCGCTTGGGGTGGAAGATCATGAGAAGCAAACCCGCTGGGACAGACGAGCGGTGTTCGCGGAATAGGCCCGCTCTTGCCATTTCTGGACGGATTTTCAGCAGCGGGGCCCCGGTACTCCAGGCAACCCCATCCCACTCGGTCCGAGCAGGACCAGGCTACGGACATGACCTCCCCGCCCCTGCTGACGAGCCCGGCGATAATCCCACCGAATGAGAAACCGCCATGTCGAATTCCATTGCGCTATCTCGAATTCCATTGCCGGCGGCAGGACGACCTCGAGCCCGATGCCACCAGATCGGCCGTGGCAAGCAACCGCGCGCATTCGCCCTGAACCGGGATTTAGCGGGATTTAGCCAAAGCAGTTTTTGGCGACGAGAGGCCGGGAAGACTGGGAGTGCTCAGCTCAGCGTCCTGCGATTGATACCCAACGAGGAGATGCGCGACGACAAGGTCGACGATTTCATACCGAGCAGTTCTGCCGCACCGCCTGGCCCCGAGACTTTTCCATTGGTCCGTGTCAGAGCATCTCTGATGGTCTCGCGCTCTTGGCGCTTCAATTCGTCGCGCGTAAGGAGCGCGCCCTTCACTGCCGGCTTCGCTTGCGCTCCGTTATTTTGCGTTGGCTGCGACGGAGGGAGATCGAAAGTCAGCGGACCCTCCCGCCACAAGATGATGGCGCGCTCGACCGTGTTTTGAAGCTCGCGCACGTTGCCGGGCCAGTGGTAGGCCGCGAGCTGGTCCAGTGCTGTCTTGCTGATTTGCGGTTCCGGACGATTCATGCGACGCGCACTCTGTCTGACAAAATGCGCGACAAGCGGCACTATGTCCTCGCGGCGCTCGCGCAACGGCGGGACTTCGATTGGGAAGACGCTCAAGCGATAGAAGAGATCCTGGCGGAAGCGGCCCGTATCGACCTCCTTCTTCAAGTCGCGATTGCTCGCAGCGACAACCCGCACATTAACTTTGCGAGTGCGGGTGTCGCCGACCCGTTCAAGCTCATGCTCCTGCAACACCCGGAGCAGCTTGGCTTGCATCGCCAACGGCACCTCGCCGATCTCATCGAGAAATAGCGTTCCGCCATCGGCGAGTTCAAAACGGCCGGGCTTGTCCTTGAGCGCGCCGGTAAACGCCCCCTTCACGTGCCCGAAGAACTCGCTCTCGAAGAGACCTTCGGGCACAGCGCTGCAGTTCAATTTGACGAGGGTGCGCTCGCCTCGCGCACTTTGCTCGTGGATGGCGCGCGCGACGAGCTCCTTTCCGGTACCGCTTTCTCCGGTAATCAGGACAGTGGCATCGGTCGGCGCCACGAGTTGAACCTGCTGCATCACCTTGCGCAGACCGGAACTCCCCCCAATAATGTCGCCGAAGTTCTGTTCGGTGCGGATTTCATCGAGGAGATAAGCGTTCTGAGCCTCGAGCCGCGCCTTTTCCTGCTCCAACAGCACCCGGTCAGTGATGTCGAGAAACATCACGCGCACGTACTTGCCGCCCGCTTCCCGCTTCGACCACCATTCAATCCACACCGGACGACCGTCATCCTTGCGACGCAACTCAAGACTGGACCCGGACGCGTCGGTCCGACTTTCAACCAGCTTTAAAGCCTTGCGCAGACGGCGTTGGGCTTCGGATGTATCGGGGAACAGAGATCGCCAGTGTAGCTCGGCCATCTCCTCGGGCTTCACGCCGAAGAGCCGCGCTGCGGTCCGATTCGCCTGGATAATCCCTGCAGCAGAACCGACCACGTAAGCAATTGGTGCCTCTTCAAAAAAATCGCGGAATCTTTCCTCGCTCTGCGCTAGCCGCTCATTGGCGTGCCGGAGTTGCACACCAATCGACCGTTCTGTGCTTTCGAGTCGGGCGACCTTCTCCGCGTAGAGACGCAGTTCCATCTGGTTCATCGCGAGTGCCGCCAATGCGCGCAGCATTTCTTCTTCGCGCGGTGCCAGCTCACGTGGCTTTTGGTCGAGGACCCAAACAGTCCCAAGATTAAGGCTCTCGTGGGTCCGCAGGGGAGCAGCTGCATAGAAACGGATGCCGAGATCTGCAACGAACGAATGTCCGAGTGCGCGCTGGTCATGAGCAGCGTCGCTCAGGTGGTAGACTCCTTGCGAGAGCATCGCTGAAGAACATAACCCGGCATCGCGCGCTGTCTGATGGACGTCAATGCCGACGCGAGACTTGAACCAGACGCGGTCCTCGTCGACCAGACTGACGCCAGCCATAGGCACGTGAAAGAAATTCGCTGCCATCTCAGCGATGCGGTCGAAGGCAGGTTCAGGCGGTGTATCAAGGATCCGGTAGCGGCGGAGCGCGTTCAAGCGCTCAGCCTCGTTCTCGGGGAGCACAGATTTCATCGCATGAACGTCCGCGCAGCTACGAACCCTTGCGGCGGGGCGGTCGCCGATTCTAATTCTTACGAGCCGGTATGGCTCTCTCAGTGTCAGGTGTCGTTCCAAATATTCTTCCTTTTCATCACTTCGGGCAACTCGCAGCACCGCACGAAACGTGTCCAAGTGTGCAGGTGAGCGGAGCAAGGAACGGCCCAACCTCGAGACCAGCACGGCATGCAAAACGTGCTTAACGAATTGCGGCAGGCTACGTTTCCGCGAATCGGGAGCCGACAAGTTCGGTGATGTTGAGCCGAGACAGTTTCGCGAGAGGCTCGAGGCGATGATAGCCAGGACAAAAGCGCCACTGATCCTGTTCGACGGGGTCTGCAATCTGTGCAACGCCTGGGTGAGATTCGTAGTCCGGCGCGATCCAGCCGGCATTTTCCGCTTCGTCGCGCAGCAGTCGCCTCTAGGTCAGGCGATAATCGAAGAGCACCTGAGCGGCGCAAGCCAATTGTCCAGCGTTATTCTGATCGACGATAACGCGATCTACACAGAGTCTGACGCGGTCCTCCAAATCCTTGCGCGGCTCAGTCCGCCTTGGTCCTGGATTGCGCTGTTACGGATCATTCCCCGTCCAGCGCGCGATGCCTGCTACCGCTTCATCGTCCGCCATCGATACCAGTGGTTCGGACGAACTGAAGCCTGCCAGATTCCATCAGCGGACGTCAGGTCGAGATTCGTCGAATGATCCGGGCGGAACGCGAAGTTCCGGCTGCCATGGTCTTGCGAAGCACGACTAACGAGGAGTCGTAATTTTACGATTCTTCGTAGCCGGCGCCTTCGCAAGCAACCCGGAAAAAGTTCGTACTGGACGCGCTTTTGGTTAATGCGCCGGTTGGTATGAAAGGTGTGCTTGTGTCTCACGCAGTCGGCCGGAAGCATCGATGAGCGAATCCCGAGACCAGAATCGTATCCAGCCAGTTGATCCTGCTCGCGCAACCGGCGCGATCACGCGACTCTTCGCGGAGATACGAGCGAAATTAGCGCTGGTGCCGAACCTGTTTCGCGTTCTTGCGAATGCGCCGGCGGCGCTTGAAGGCCTCATGGGTCTGAGTGCGGCGCTCGCTCGCGGAGCCCTCGACGAAAAAACTCGCGAGCAACTCGCGCTAGCGATCGCCGAGAGCAACCTTTGCGCTTACTGCTTGAACGCGCACACGACTATCGCCGGGAAGATCGGGCTGAGTCGCGTTGAAATTGACGACGCGATTCGCGCGAGCGCGGCCGACGCGAGGACCGATGCCATCCTAAAACTCGCACGCAGCATCGTCGTTCAGCGTGGTGAACTCTCCGACGCAGACATCGCTCGAGCCCGTGCCGGCGGCTTGAGTGACGGCGAGATCGTCGAGACGGTCGCCAACGTCGCGCTGAACATCTTCGAGAACTACATGAGTCACGTCGCGCGTGTCCCAATCGACTTTCCGCAACACGAATCACGCGAGATATCAGGCTGACGAGGCGAATTAAATGGCTAACGTTGAGAGTTATGACGACTTGATTATCGGAAGTGGAATCGCTGGCAAATTTATCGCATGGACCCGCGATAGCTGTCGTCGAACGGCAATTGTCGAGCGCGGGCTGCTTGGTGGTGCCTGTCCCAGCGTCGCCTGTCTGCCAAGCAGGAACATGATCTGGTCCGCCAAGGTAATCTCCCTGGCCCGTCGCGGCATGGAGTTCGGGCTCAAGACTGATTCGTTGAGCGTCGACATGGCGGCTGTTCAAAGGCGAAAACGCACGATGGTCAGAGAACTGCGCGAGATACACGCCGATCACACCAAAACCAGCGGCGCGGAATTGATTTATGGATGTATCCGGTCTTCGGAATCAGAGGAGCCTGTTGGTTCCTAGGCGTCTCGGAATGGACCTTTGGCGCGCTCCTCTTCATAGGATTCTGGAACAAGACGGCCGGCGTGCTTGGCGCACTAGGCGGACTCGCTTCGTTTGTGTCCACCACAACGATCATTCCCTTTATGCCGGACGGCTGGGCAGCATCTGCCGGTGGCTTTCCCGCAATGACAGAGAAAGTCGCCTTCTTGATGAAGGACTTCGTCCTGCTTGCCGTGTCTTTCTATCTGCTGAAGCAGGATTTATTGAGACTTTCACTGGTCGCATACCGAGAGACTGTTTCTTCAGCCACAGCCACAAGCGAAGTGCCTGGGGCAGACAGAAAAATCGCGTAAAGGGATCGAGTGATACTAATCCAATTCGAACGAAAGGGACATTGATATGAAAAAATTAGCTGGCAGGGTGGCAATCGTAACCGGAGCATCCAAAGGAATTGGAGCTGCTGTGGCCAAGGCGCTCGCGGCCGAAGGAGCGGCAGTCGCGGTCAACTATTCTTCAGGCAAAGAAGGAGCGGAGCGCGTCGCGTCGCAGATAACGCGCGACGGCGGCAAGGCGATCGCGCTTCAGGCTGACGTTTCCAAAGCGGCCGAAGTAAAGCGGATGTTCGAGGAGACGAAGAAGGCCCTGGGCTCGGTCGACGTGCTCGTGAACAACGCCGGAGTCTTTCAGTTCCACCCGCTTGAAGCGATTACGGAGAAGGAATTCCATCGCGAGTTCGACATCAACGTGCTCGGGATGATTCTCGTGACGCAGGAGGCGCTCAAGTATTTCCCGAGAACTGGAGGCAGCATCATCAATATCAGTTCGATTGCAAGCGCCAACCCGGTTCCGAATTCGGCACTCTACTCGGGCACCAAGGGCGCGATCGATTCGATCTCGATGGCGTTCGCGAAGGAACTGGGTCCGCGGAATATCAGGGTTAATGTCGTGGCGCCGGGGCTGGTCAATACCGAGGGCAACCGGGACAGCGGCTTCGTCGGCAGTGCAGCCGGAGATGCGGGAGCTGCCGCTACCCCATTGGCCGCGAGATTTGGCAAGCCGGAGGAAATCGCGCCAGTCATTGCTTTTCTCGCCTCAGACGATGCGGCGTGGCTGACAGGCGAACGAATCAGCGCTTCCGGCGGCTTACACTAAGGCTTCGCTAAGTGTCACATCCGGCGTCCTCAGAAGCGGAAGGTTGTCAGGAGCTTTAGGCCATGAATAAAGACAGTGGCAAAATACGTTTCGGTCTTTGGTATGACTTCCGAAATCCACCTGAGTGGCGGCAGCATCGGATCGCCTTTTACAGCGAGATTCTCGATCAGATCGCGTGGGGCGAAAGCCATGGCCTTGACGACGTTTGGTTGTCCGAGCACCATTTCATCGAAGATGGCTACCTCCCCTCGATTTTACCGGTAGCCGCAGCGATTGCCGCACGTACCAAACGAATCCGCATCGCATCGGGCGTGCTCCTGATGCCCTTCCACAATCCCGTACGCCTCGCTGAAGATATCGCGGTAGTCGATGTCATCTCGAGCGGCCGCTTTGAGCTCGGCGTCGGGGTCGGCTTTAAGCTGGAAGAGTTCGACAGCTTTGGTGTGTCCTTCAGGAAACGCGGACCGCGAACCAACCAATCGCTCGACATCATTCGGCGTCTTCTCAGTGGAGAGACAGTCACCTACAAGAGCGATGTCTTCAATTTTGAACATCAAAGTTACTCCGGAACCGATTCAGAAACCGCATCCACCCATCTGGCTGGGCGGCTTCACCTCGGCTGCCCTGCGCCGCGCCGCCCGCTACGGCGATGGTTTCACTGTGCCCGGCGCGACCCGCGACGTATACGACAATTATGTGGCCGAGTTGAAGAAGCAGAATCGGCCCACCGAAAAGGAGTCGCAAGCGCCGTTTGGTGCCTGATCGTATCCAACGATCCCGAGAAGACCTTCGCCGAGGCCGCCGACCATTTTTTCGCGATATGCAATTTAGGGAGGGGTCCGGTGTCGGATTGAGCCAAATACTCAATACGATCAAGGACTTTTGGTGGAGGCGGGGGGAATTGAACCCCCGTCCGAAGATGTTCAAGAATTGGCCACTACACGCTTATTCCGCGATTTCTAGCTCGCCCTGCGAACGCCCACGGACAGGCTGCCGCAAAGCCAGCCGATTTAATTTCGGACGACCATCCAACCGGCGAACGATAGCCACCTAGCCCACTAAATGACGCCCCGACCCGCTGCCATGGGCGAACAGCGGCGAGACGCTAGCGGCCCTTAGGCCGCTAGAGCGTAACCGTTATTGTCTGCGGATAAATTTCGCAGTGCTGTTTGTTTAACGGGCCAACAGTACCCCGGCGTGCGACCAAAACCCTCATATCCCCGTCGAACCCGGTTCGCCCCCAAGTTCTACGAAGCTTAATCGTAAGGTAATCAAAACGGCTATAGCAGTAATCTAAGGCCGGATTACCACTCGTGCAACCACCCAGTTATCCATCCTCGGGCAGACAACAAGGCCGGAATCGTTCCCACTGAACAGATTCAGCTTCGCGTTTTGGCGAAGATTTCTTCGACTTCGTTATCTACCGGAAATCGGCCAACTTCTCCCTTCGAGAAGATCACTCTGCCGTCGACCACGACATCGAACTGGCCAGTCTTCCCCGGCTTTACCTGGACTTTCTCACCGAAGCGGGCATCGAGTGACGCGGCCAAACTAGCCGCGCGTGGTTTGTAGCCTCAAACCTCGCAATACAAAATCTCCGTTGGCATACTGATACGTTAGCGCGCGGTGCCGTACGTCTCAACCGCCCGTATATAACGATCAACGGCTGACACGGGCGGCTCAACGGCGGCACGGACAAAGCACATCAAGAACCGGGGTGTCAGCGGCCGTTGGGCAAATCGACAAACACCGCCGCCGCTACCACCGAGGTCCATAACCCGTCGCGGTCACCGATTGCGGACTGAGTTACGTTTCGCGTCGTAACGATCTTGTCGGACACCCGCCAAATGTCTTTTCGCTCGTCATAACTGGCGTTGGGATCGAAGTCGACACCGAGGATGGTTGCTAGCATCATCGCCGCCATATCTTCCGCATAATCCCCCGATTTCTGCTCAGTTTCGCCGAAGCTGTGATGCTCAGACAGATAGCCGTAGTGGCTCGGATTCGCTGGGATCGCCACTCCGACGGAAGCAGCCAACAGCCGATGCGGTTCGTCGGTGGCATTATCGCTCATCACGGCAAACACGATTTGGCCCGGGGACAGATAGCGCAGGCCCTCCTGGGGAGTTATCAGTTTGCAGTTGGGTGGAAAGATCGATTTGACGCGGACCAGATTGAACTCAGCGATCGCTGCCGAACGCAGCGCCAACTCAAACGAGTTGAGCTTCTCGCGATGCTTGCCGACACCTTTTGTGAGAAAGACGCCCTTAGGAAACGGCCCCATTTAGCTTTGAATCTCCCGATGGCGTGCTGCGCCGCCTCCCGAAGCGAAACCCGTCTGGATCCAGTGTACCCAGACGACAAGCCTCAATTAAACTACTGACGTGTTAAATCCCGGAATTTCTGCCGTGAGCTCAACCAGCAACACGCTTACAATTCGTTGGCCGGCTGATATTCGCCGAACACCCGTCGCATGGCGTCGGCAATTTCGCCCAGCGTCAGCCAAGCGCGCACCGCGTCGATGATCGGCGGCATCAGGTTGGAGCCATCGCGCGCTGCCTGCTCCACCGCCGCGAGGCTATGCTGCGCCGCCAGTTGGTCGCGTTCTGCGCGCACCCGTGTGACCCGGCTTCGTTGCTTCTGCTCAATGGCCGGATTGACCTTCAGGATATCGCCAGGCGGTTCATAGCCGGCGGTGAAACTATTAACCCCGACGATAATCCGCTCTTTGGATTCAATCTCGCGCTGATAAGCGAAGGCGGCATTGTGGATCTCGCGCTGCATGAAGCCACGCTCGATCGCCGCGACCGCACCGCCCATATCGTCGATGCGGTTGAGGTACTCACGAGTTCGCTGCTCGAGTTCGTTGGTCAGCGTTTCGAGGTAGTACGAACCGCCAAGCGGATCGACGGTGTCGGTCACTTCGGATTCGTAGGCAATCAACTGCTGAGTCCGCAATGCGAGCAGCGCCGAGTTTTCACTGGGCAATGCCAGCGCCTCATCCTTCGAGTTGGTATGCAGCGACTGTGCGCCACCCAATACCGCAGCGAGTGCTTGCAGCGTTACGCGGACCACATTGTTGTCGACCTGCTGTGCGGTGAGGGTAGCGCCGGCCGTCTGCGCATGGAACCGCATCATCATCGAGCGCTCATCAGCAGCCTTGAATCGCGCCTTCATTATCCGCGCCCACAATCGGCGGGCAGCGCGGAACTTGGCGATCTCCTCGAAGAAATTGTTATGGACGTTGAAGAAAAATGACAGGCGGCTGGCGAACTCGTCAATCTTAAGCCCGGCCTTGAGCGCCGCTTCAACGTAGGCGATACCATCGGCCAGGGTGAACGCAAGCTCCTGCACGGCAGTCGAGCCAGCTTCACGGATGTGATAGCCCGAAATTGAAATAGTATTCCAGTTGGGAACTTCGCGGCTGGCGAAAGCGAAGATATCGGTGATTATCCTCATCGATCCGCGTGGCGGATAGATATAAGTACCCCGGGCTACATACTCTTTGAGGATATCATTCTGGATAGTACCATTAAGCTTGTCCCAGCCGACGCCGCGCTTTTGCGCAACCGCAAGATACAGCGCAAGCAAAATCGACGCAGTCGCGTTGATCGTCATCGAAGCCGAGATCCGATCCAACGGCAGCTCAGCCAGCAACGTTTCCATATCTTCGAGCGACGCTATCGAAACGCCGACGCGCCCCACCTCACCCCGGGCCAGCTGATGATCGGGATCGCGGCCCATCTGGGTCGGTAAGTCGAAAGCGACGGAAAGGCCAGTCTGGCCGTTGTCAAACAGATAGCGATAGCGGCGGTTAGACTCTTCGGCATCGCCGAAACCGGCGTATTGGCGCATAGTCCACAGGCGCCCGCGATACATCGTTGGCTGCACGCCGCGGGTAAACGGGTAATCGCCTGGAAACCCGAGGTCATCGAGGAAGTTGAAGCCATTGAGATCGCCGGGGTCGTATTCGCGCTTGACACCGATGCCCGAACTGGTGGTGAAGAGTTCACGCCGCTCCGGTCCGCGTTTGAGTGCTGGTGCGACTCGTTTTTGCTCCCATTGCGTACGCGCGGCAGCGATCGTGCGTTCGTCGTTCGCCATTAGCAGCCCTCATTACTCGATTATGACTAGCAAGTCGCCTTTTTCGACTGTCTGGCCGGGGGATACCCTGACGTCGACGATCTTGCCCGCCTTAGGCGACTTGAGTTCATTCTCCATTTTCATTGCTTCAACCACGATCAATCCCTGGTGATGCATGACCTCGTCGCCTGGTCTTACCAGCACGTTGACAATTCGTCCGGGCATCATCGCCTTGACTTCAGCCGGCCCCGCGGCCTGGGAACGGCCTCCTGCCCGGACGCGATTCGCGTCTCGTGCGTCTACCAGCGTTACACGTATCGAACCGCCGCGCGACGCAACAATCAGCTCGTCGCCATCGCGCACGACGTCGAGGTCGAAGGAACGGTCGCACACCAGGATTGAAAAAGACGTTGGGCCGATCCGGCGCACATCGAGTTCGTGCTCGGCACCAGCCAGCTTAACTCGATACGAAAGAGCCGTAAGCTTGGCAATCTCCAGTTCGTGCTCGAGGCCTTCGAGCGTCGCTCTGTACCGCGTCGGCATCCCTCTTATCTCTACCTCTTCCCTCTTTTCCGGCTAAGACGGAAGATCCGTGCACGGCTCAACTCTTCGGGACAACTTAGTGACGCTCGGCGCTGACTGGTTCCTGATCACTTAGCGTCGCAATGTATCGATTCGGCCGAGTGTCTTCCAGGCCGATGCGGACGTCAGCGGCGCGGAAGACGGGCCCATCGCAGTTGCGTGATTGGTATCGCGCGACGCGATGAACGCTGCCGCCAGGATGGCAGCCAGGCGTATGGAATCGTGGTCCGGTGCGCCGGCCTGACCCTGGTATTCCTGGCTGATGAAGCCGGTATCGAAGTCTCCGTTGAGAAAACGCGGATGGCGTACGAGCCAACGATGGAAATCCAGGTTGGTCACAAGATCGCCAGTGATCCTAAACTCGTCCAGCGCCCGCCGCATTCGCGCAACCGCTTCGTTGCGGTCATGCCCCCAGGCAATGAGCTTGCAGATCATCGGATCATAGAAGATCGGGACCTCGGAGCCCGCACACACTCCAGCGTCAACTCGAATTCCCGGGCCATCCGGCAAATGCATCGTTTCAATTTTGCCGGGAGCCGGGGCGAATCCTGCAGCCGGATCTTCGGCGTAAACTCGGCATTCGAGCGCCCATCCACGTTGTCGCAACTCTTGTTGCGCGAACGGCAACGGCTCTCCGGCGGCAACGTGAATCTGCAATTTCACAAGATCCAGACCGGTGACCAGTTCAGTGACAGGATGTTCTACCTGGATGCGGGTATTCATCTCGAGAAAATAAAAATTCCTGTCAGCGTCGGCCAAAAACTCGATCGTCCCTGCACCGAGATAGCCTACGGCGCGCGCGGCCTTTACCGCCACCTCGCCCATCAAAGCGCGCATTCCGGTGCTGACGAAGGGCGACGGTGACTCTTCTGCGACTTTCTGATGGCGGCGCTGAATCGAGCATTCGCGCTCGAATATATGAACTGTATTGCCGTAGCGGTCTGCAAAAACCTGCACCTCGATGTGGCGCGGCTGCTGGACGAACTTCTCGACATAAAAACGGCTATCACCGAACGACGACTTTGCCTCGTTGACAACTCTTCGGACAAGTGAGGCTAGATCATGATCGCTTTCGACTAAACGCACTCCCTTACCACCCCCGCCTGCCACGGCCTTGAGCATGATTGGGTAACCAACCAGGTTGGCAACCGCACGGACGTCGTCCTCACTTTCGAGCGTCCCGGGCGAACCTGGCACCACCGGTACCCCCGCAGCCATCATCAGCTTGCGGGCTGCGACCTTGTCGCCCATCTGTTCGATCGCTGAGGCTGGCGGACCGATGAAGATCAGACCAGCGGCTTCAACTGCGCGAGCGAAATCCGCGTTTTCGGAGAAGAAACCATAGCCGGGATGCACCGCCTCAGCACTGGTCCGTAAAGCCGCGTTAATAATGCGTTCGGTGTTCAGATAACTTTCGGCCGCAGGCGGCGCGCCGACGTTAACCGCGAAGTCGGCTTCACGCACGTGCATAGATTCACGATCGGCATCGGAGAAAACGGCGACTGATTCGACACCCAACTCGCGGCATGCACGGATAATGCGTACGGCAATCTCGCCGCGATTGGCAATCAGAATACGTTTGAACATTGTTTCACCGATTCGGGCGATGCGGTCGTTGCTTGCTTTGCATGCTCGGGACAACTATCGCGCGCGGGACATGCCTACAATGGAATATTGCCGTGCTTGCGTGGTGGATTCTTTTCACGCTTGTTCTGCAGCGCCTTCAACGAGGTTATCAGCCGTGGTCGGGTCTCGTGCGGCATCAAGACTTCATCGATATAGCCCAACTCAGCGGCTTTGAACGGATTTGCGAATGTCTGGCGATAATCGTCAGCCAGCCGATTCCTTTCGGCAACAGCGTCTGAGGCGTGTTGAATTTCATTGCGGAATACGATGTTAACCGCGCCATCGGGACCCATCACGGCAATCTCGGCGGTGGGGTAGGCATAATTGAAATCGCCTCGGATGTGTTTCGATGACATCACGTCGTAGGCGCCGCCGTACGCTTTGCGCGTGATCACGGTGATTTTCGGCACCGTCGCTTCGCAATAAGCATAGAGCAGTTTAGCGCCATGCCGGATAATACCGCCGAACTCTTGTGCGGTGCCCGGAAGAAAGCCAGGCACATCGACGAACGTGATCAGGGGAATATTGAAGCAATCGCAAAAACGCACAAAGCGCGCGCTTTTTACCGAGGCATCGATATCCAGACATCCGGCCAGGTACGCCGGTTGATTAGCCACGATTCCCACGGAAAAGCCGCCCAGTCGTGCAAACCCAATCAGGATGTTCTGCGCGAACTCGGGCTGGATTTCGAGCCAGTGACCTTCGTCCACCACGCGGGTAATTATGTCGCGCATGTCATACGGCTTGTTCGGATTTTCCGGCACGATCGAGTCAAGAGTCTGGTCCTGGCGGTCATGCGGGTCACCGTTGGCCCGAAATGGCGGGTCGTCGAGATTATTTGAAGGCATGTAAGAGAGCAGCTCGCGAATCGTCAAAAGCGCGCTCTCGTCATCAGGCGCTTCGAGATGGCACACCCCGGATTTCATTGAATGGGTGTCGGCGCCGCCGAGCGCCTGCATCGACACCTCTTCATGGGTGGTGGCCTTGATAACGTCGGGGCCAGTGATGAACATGTAGGACGTATCGCGCACCATCACGATAAAATCAGTCATCGCTGGCGAATAGACCGCGCCGCCGGCACAAGGACCCATAATCGCCGAGATCTGCGGCACTACCCCCGATGATAAAACGTTGCGCAAGAAAATATCGGCGTAGCCGGCGAGCGAAACGACCCCTTCCTGGATGCGGGCGCCGCCAGAATCATTAAGTCCAACCACGGGGCAGCCAACCTTTGCCGCCAGATCCATCACTTTGCAGACCTTTTCAGCGAATGCGCCAGAGAGGCTGCCGCCAAAGACCGTGAAATCCTGCGAAAAGATGCAGACTTGGCGCCCGTCAATGGTGCCGTAACCAGTGACTACCCCATCGCCGGGAATTTTACGGGCAGCCATCCCGAAATCATCGCAGCGATGAGTTTTGAACTTATCGAGTTCGACAAATGAGTCCTGATCGAGCAGATGTTCGATGCGTTCGCGCGCGGTCAGGCGGCCCCCCTCACGCTGACGCTTGAGCCGTTCCTCGCCACCTCCCAATTCGGCCTGGTGCGACAATGCCCGGATTTTATCGACGTTTTCCTTAAGCCCCATAAATAATCTCAGCGTCTTTAATCCCGCAGCGAGCACTTAACGGATAAACGCGCCAAGCCTCGGTCTAACCCAACGGCAGAACGGATGTTCGCTGAGGATACGACGGATACGCAGACTATATCAATTATGCGAGAGCAGGCTAAAATTCGGTTGTGGGCGAAACACTATCGAATGATGGCGTCTCGCTCCAAACAACGCAGTGCGGTACATCCGCGAGATAACTGGTGGCTGAGGGCGCTGAAGAATCGCAAATTTGCATGCCCCGAACCGGCGCCAGACCTCCGGCTACGAGAATGCTGCGTGCGTTAGTTACCTTCCTCGCCACCGGGGCGTGCGCAGGATACGCGCCGCTCGCGCCCGGAACAGCCGGCTCGCTGATTGGCTTGCTGCTCGTGAGATTTGCTTTCGCCTCTATCTACAAATCCTCGCCAGCCGGGTTTTTGATGCTGTTCGGAGTAGTCTTCACTTTGGCGTGCTGTGTGGCAAATTGCGCCGAAAGGATTTTCGCCGAACGGGACAGTTCCTCGATCGTGCTCGATGAAATCCTCGGCATGATCGCAACCATGTTCGGCAACCCCGCGAGCTGGACATGGCTCATCGCCGGTTTCACGCTCTTTCGGCTTTTCGATATTATCAAGCCATGGCCAGCGTCTTGGTTCGACCGCATGCAGGGCGGGGTCGGCATCATGCTCGATGATTTGGCTGCAGCTTTCTATGCCAACATCTCATTGCAGGTGCTTCGGCGGATAACGTAGGCGAACAACGAGGGGTTGCGGCTAGTACGGTTCGCTCACGAACCCGTGCGAGGAGGTCTACGGACACAACGCTCAGAAATTAACCCGGCGGCTCATACCGAGCCGGCCGTGAAAAACGCGGGCGACAACTGGATCGGGAAAAAGGAGCCAGTGATGATTGAACGGGCTGTTATTCTGTCGACTGGCGATGAGATCACCACCGGCAAGGTGGTTGACAGTAACTCCAACTATATTGCAGACAGGCTGAACGAAATCGGCGTTGATTTGGTTGGAGTAATTACAGTCGGCGACGTGCCAGAACGGCTCGAATGGGCGTGGCGCACCGCGGTGCAGATGGCTGACGTGGTTATCTCGACCGGCGGTATCGGTCCAACCACAGACGACCTCACTACTGAAACCATCGCGCGAATTACCGGCAAGAAACTGTGGCGCGACGAGCCCTCAGTCGAACATATGAGACGGCTGTTCGCTGCCCTCGGGCGTCCAATGCCCGACAACAACCTTAAGCAGGCATTATTTCCCGAAACCGCAGAGATTATTCAAAATCCGCTCGGCACCGCGCCCGGGTTCCGGATGGCGGTACCGCAATCCAGTCACACCGCCAATCTGGTGGTGCTTCCAGGTGTTCCGCGCGAGATGAAACCGATGCTTGATCAGCAGGTAATCCCCTGGATTCGGGCGAACCGCGGTAGCGACAAGATTTTCGCCACTCAGATTTTCCAGACCTTTGGCATTAGCGAATCCGGGCTGGACGAAGCGGTCGCCGGGCTCATCCGACCCGATGAAGCGAAGGTTGGCTTCCGTGCCAGCTTCCCGCAGATTTCGCTCAAAGTAATGGTCGAGGACTACCCAGGTGCGGCTGAGAAGCGTCTTGCTGAACTGAGCGAACGGGTTCGTGACCGAGTAGGCAGCTACATCTATGCCGAAGGTGACTCGACCATGGAAGAAGTAGTCGCCAAGCTACTTACCCAAAATCGTCTCAAACTCGCGGTTGCCGAATCGTGTACTGGTGGGCTCATCGGCCATCGTTTGACCAATGTCCCGGGTAGCTCCGCTTTCTTTATCGGCGATTTCGTAACGTACTCCAACGAGATGAAGTGCGAGTTACTCGGGGTTAGCGAAAGCACCTTGAAAGACTACGGTGCCGTCAGCGAGCAGTGTGTGCTGGAGATGGCAGCTGGAGCTCGGGCGCGCGCCAGAGCCGACGTCGCTGTCGCAACCTCCGGCGTCGCCGGGCCCGAAGGAGGCACGCCTGAGCATCCAGTCGGCACAGTGTGCATTGCCTTGGTAGCTGATGGTGTTAAGGCTGCGCGCAGACACCAGATGCGTGGTAATCGCGACTGGATCAAACTGCTGACTTCGCAGGTCGCGCTCGATTGGTTGCGCAGGCATGCGCTCGGACTTCCGCTTGCGGAATCGGTACTCTTCCGGCGTTAGCCAGACAGCGTCAGCTTTTCATTCCCAAACGCTGGCGAAGCTGATGTTTCTACCGCACCGTGCTGATCATCGTGGTCGGATTGTTGGGGATTGGCATTACTCGCCGGCTCTATCGGTCCGTTGTTAGGATTGGACGGCGGTGTGTTCATCGTTCCAGACCTAGTGATTCTCATTGACATGCCGTTGCAAGTCGCCATAGGCGCGAGTCTTGTCTCAGTTGTGGCCACCAGTGCAGGCGCCAGTTCGGCATTCTCGCGCGACGGATGGACCAATTTGCACGTCGCAATAATCTAGTAACGGTTACCGGTGAGGCATGACGCTTAGACTGCTATTTGTCGTAATCCTGCTTATCATAGCCGTAGAAATGGCATGGCGGGCACTCAGTGGGATTTGATTAACCTGCTGACGCCAACGAGCAACGAGGATCCAGATCCCTCCGTGATATGACCCCGCCCATCCTGTGTACGTTATTGATAATTTCGGCGACTATGCTGAGGGGAGCCGTCGGCACCGGGCAATTACGTGCGGCATTTCCACGCTGCTCAGCATGGCAGAAGCCATATTCGACAGGAATGGTCGCAGTTGCGCGAGCGGCATTAGAAGGCGGCGTCATTCGACACTGATCCTGACCCCGGTGCCGTTGGGCCGCGTCGCCTTTACCGTCATCTTGTTTGTCAAAGAACGGGATCGAATTTTCGCGCTCGCGACCGCCTTTCTAGCAGCGCGGATAGCAGGTGTAACGCTTGGCCCATTGGTTAATGGGCCTGAACTCCGGGGCTGCCTTCCGTCAAAACCATGGTTGTGAAAACGTCCTGTTGCAGAAGGGCCAAACCGGTGCGCATGTCCCTGCCTAGTTCGAACTGTCGCATTCGCTCATCTCAACCTTGGACGCCCACAGCGCGCGCATCGGCGAACGTCCGGAGGTGTCGATATGCGCTAAAGCTGCGGAATTCGTTCTCAATTACTTTGTGGCTCTTCCGCCGGCTTCATATTGCGCTCAAGGCACCAGCGATCAATGACTTCAGCGTTAAAGCGCCAATCCGTTCCAATGCGAAAGCCCGGCAATTCCCCGCGTCGTAGCAGCTTGTAAATCGTCGACGGATGGACCCGGAGGTAAGCTGACAACTCCCGCACGGTCATAACGCGAGGCAAGGTGTATTTTGGTTCAGGCACGTTCGTTCTCCCTTGGCTGTTGGCCGCAGCGTCCGCCGGAGTCGGCCAGTTTTTTCCACTTGTTTTGACGTGAACTGCTTCCCTCTGCCTAACTTGACGACATCGAACGTATAGAAGAGGACAATTAGGGTCAATAGGCAACATGATTCAACGTTTGGGTCTTTCAGGGCCAAAAATTACTGCATGCTCGTTAATGCGATGTAGATTCTTTCTATATTGTCTAGACGCGACGCGCTCAACCCAATCGCTGCGAGGTGTGTCCACATGCGCCTTATTTCTGCCGGATTCGTGACAGTTCAGGTCATCGGAATTGCTTTAATCCTGCCTCTGCGAATGATCGCGGCTGCTGGCCCAGAAGCAACTTTGGTTCTCACCAGCTCCGCTTTCGAAAATGGCGGCACTATCCCAGTGCGGTACACCTGTTCCGGACACAACACATCGCCTCCTTTGGAATGGACAGGCGTTCCCAACCGCACACTCTCCCTCGCACTGATTCTCGATGACCCAGACGCGCCCATGGGCACATTCGTCCATTGGGTAGTCTATAATCTTCCTCCGGCTGCCAACGGATTAATCGAAGGTGTGTCTGAGTCGGCGTCGGCGGTCCACGGTGAAGAAGGCGTAAACGGGCGCAGCTCGCGGGGTTACACGGGGCCGTGTCCGCCGCCGGGCACACCGCATCACTATCATTTTCGGCTGTTTGCTTTGGATCAAAAATTAGAGCTTAAGCCAGGGGCAACGGCGCAGCAGGTCGAAGCAGCGACTAGAGGGCATGTTCTTGGGAGAACTGAACTTGTCGGAATTTTTAAGCGTTGAGAGACCGCGGGAGCGGACGCGAAGCAAATGAGGCTTGATGCGGAGTTCCTATGCTCGGCTTTGACTGTCGCCGAATGCCCGCGCTGGAAGCGCGTTGAAGTTGCATTCGCGGGGCGCTCGAACGTAGGCAAAAGCTCGCTTCTGAACGCTTTGGCCCGACGGAAAAATCTTGCTCGAATCAGTAAGACGCCCGGACGCACGCGCTGTTTGAATTTTTTCACAGTCGGCGAGCGGCTGGCCCTGGTCGACTTGCCAGGATATGGTTACGCCAAAATCGCGCATTCGGAAGCCGAGAAGATCGCCCGGCTAATAGAAGAGTACATGCGCGAACGGCGTGAGCTAAAGGCGCTTGTATTGCTCGTCGATCCGCGTCGTGGGCCTCAGCAGGAGGAAATCACAATTGCGCACCTTCTTCACTATCCGTCCCGTGTTGGAGGCTGCTGTCATCTGATCGTCGTTGCGACCAAGTGCGATAAGCTCAAGCGTGGCGACCGTGGAGCTGCCTTACGCCGCTTCGAAGCTATGGGGGCCGCTCCTTCTATATGCTCTTCTGTTACTGGCGAGGGTATCGACCAGTTGCGGCGCCAAATACTGCGCGTTGTGGCTGCCCATCGCGAAGACTCGTCAAGTGCGACAGGACCAGACAAGACGCAAACTGGTGAATGTTCTCGATGAGTGACGTCAGCGTTATTATTCCCACGTTCAATCGATGGCCGATGCTGGCAAAGGCGGCCGCTTCCGTAATGGCGCAACGCATGGTGGATTTCGAGCTGATCATTGTCGATGACGGCTCAACTGACGAAACTGCCGCGCGATTGCCGGGCCTGGCAGAGGCCCTGGGGGCTGCGCGGCGTCCAATTCGGATTCTGCGTACGGACAATTACGGGCCCGCCGCCGCAAGAAATCGGGGCGTCGCTGCGGCCAGTGCGCCGCTAATTGCCTTTCTGGATTCCGACGATCTATGGCAGCCCGACAAACTTCAGCGACAACTCGACCACATGAGACAACAGCCCGAATGCACAATTTCGCAGACCGACGAAATCTGGATGCGCTGCGGGGTTCGCGTAAATCTTGGCCAGCGCCATCGCAAACGCGGTGGCGATTTTTTTTTGATTCACTCCGCACCTGCCTCGTCAGCCCGTCGGCCGTGATGATGCGCACCAGCATCTTCCGCGAGCTAGGCGGATTCGATGAGCAAATGCGCGCGGCCGAGGATTACGACCTATGGTTGCGGCTATTGCTCGAACATCAGGTCGAACTTTTGCCTCAGGCGCTGGTCATCAGACGCGCGGGCCATCCGGGGCAACTCTCAGCCACGGTGCCGGCGATCGATCGCTTCAGGATACTCGCATTACTCAAACTTCTGCTGCGCAACAATCTCAGCGGCCCGCAGCGCCAGGCTGTCTGCAACGTCCTGATTGAGAAGTGCGGCATTTACGGCAACGGAGCCGCCCGCCGAGGCAATACGACGGAAGCGAATTTTATCGCCAGTCTCGCCGAGATGGGCGACAAAGCCTGGAGACGATTGCCCGACAGCTCACTCGAATGCGCAATTGGTGCGATGCGCAGTAGTCTGGCCCAAGACCACGCCGCCGCCAATAGCTCGAGGAACCAAACTGATGAACTCGCCCGATGTTGAGCGTAGGCTGCGCCGCTGGGCGGAAGCTAAGGCGTTGCCGCCGGCGTATGTGCAAAAATGCCTCACGCTGGATGAGCCGAGCCAGAAAGGGCTGCTCCAAATCGCCGAGAGTCTCAAGATGCACACCGGACAGTTCATCGCCGCCCTTACGCTGCTTGACGAAATCGCCATCCGCGAAGGCCGACAGGTTGATGAGATCCTGGCTTATCCTTCGGTGCGCCGCGTGCTCAATTCGACAGGTTCGGGTCCGGGCCGCGCCCGGATTTTGCTGGACGAACTCCGCACGCTGCGATATCCACGGCTGAAGCGCGCCGGCCAACGCCTCGCCGAAGAGGTGTCTGCAATCAAGCTGCCGCCTGGCATTAAGATAACCTTGCCCCGCGACCTCGCCTCTGATGAGGTCCGGGTAGAGATAGCCGCGCGGACTAGCACTGAAATGAAGCAATTGCTGGAATGCTTGACGGCGAAATCCGGCGAAATTGTACGGCTGGTTGCAATGCTGGATGGTGCGGATGGTGGCGGCCTGGAAGTCGAATGAAGCGCAAAATGAATTTTGAACTGGACACGGTCGTAATTGAAGAAGGTTGCCGTGCCAGTGCGCTGGCCACGCGGATAGTAGGCGCCGTTCCCGCTTCGGTTCACGTACGCTACGTGAGCGATGGCCGCCTCGAGGTGCGGCCGCCGACAGGTACGCGCGACCCGTTCGGCGTCGGTAAGCGCCGGATGGTGATCATGCCGCGGCGTGGTCCTTTCCTCATGGGGTGTCCTGCCAGTTCAACCCAATTCGCCTGTTGCGGTTACCTGGTCCTGGTATTGGCGTCAAATTGCCCGATGGATTGCAGCTATTGCTTCTTACAGGAACATCTCGCCAATAACCCCGGTCTCCAGCTTTACGCAAACTACCACGACGCATTCAACGAACTCGACCGTCTCGCGCACACTGGTTGCGAACGCAGCTTTCGGGTTGGCACCGGTGAACTGGCGGATTCGCTCGCATTCGATTCGCTCACGGGTATCAGTCGCGACCTGGTCAGCTACTTCTCCAAGCATGAAGCCCTCATGCTGGAGCTCAAAACCAAAACTGACGAGATTGACAACTTGTTGGCGATCGACCCACGTGGCCGCACCACGGTGTCGTGGAGTCTTGCGCCGACGCGGGTGTTCGCTACTTCTGAACATCGCACCGCACCGCCGCAGTCGAGAATCAATGCGGCACGGCGGGTGCTCGACGCTGGCTACAAAGTTGGGTTTCATCTTGACCCGTTGATCGCGTACCCGGGCGCGGACCAGGATTACCTGGAGTTACTCGACAATGTATTCGATGGGCTGCCACCCAGAACCATCGCCTTCTTCAGCCTCGGCGGGCTTCGGATGACTCCCGGTCTTCGGACCGCCGCGCGCCGGCGTTTCCCCAAAGATCCGATGCTCGTCGGGGAAGAAGTACTGGGAGAGGACGGGCGCTACCGGGCCTTCACTCCATTGCGATTGCGCCTCTTTTCCAAACTTTGCGACCGCATAAAGAGAGCGTGCCCCGCTTTGCCGGTTTATCTGTGCATGGAGACCGCCAGCGCGCATCATCGCGTGTTTGGCGCTGCACCGCTGACTCCGGCGGCGCTCAGTTCGCGGCTGGCGGGTAATTGGTGACATGAACTCCCATCCGGCGCAACCAATCCCAGCAGCGGTCCGTAATGCAGGTTCGCGCGCCAGAGTTCCGGCCGTAGCAGTCAACGGACGGCGGCGAACTGGGGTTGCCGCGGCGGATAACCGCGCGCGTCCGATTGGCGTCTTCGATTCCGGAATCGGCGGTCTCACAGTATTACGGGCGCTGACCGACGCCTTACCGCACGAAGATTTCATTTATCTGGGTGATACCGCGCGGCTGCCATACGGAACCAAGTCCAGCGAAGTGATTCTCCGTTACTCGCGCGAGAATAGTGAATTTCTGCTCGCCAAGGGAATCAAAATGCTGGTGGTAGCGTGCAACACTTCGAGCGCAGTAGCGGTGGCAGAAATTTCCCGCCTAACCGTGATCCCAGTAATCGGCGTGATCGAACCCGGTGCAGCCGCGGCGGCCAAAGTGTCGCGCAACGGTAAGATCGGTGTAATTGGCACCGACGCGACGATCGCTTCGGGCGCCTACACGCGCGCCATCCACGCGCTCCGTCCACGCGCCGAGATTTATACGCGTGCTTGCCCCCTGTTGGTGCCGTTAGTGGAGGAGGGATGGACCGAAAACGAGATCGCGCAACGCACGGTCGCTTTCTATCTGGAGAGCCTCAAGCAGAGCGGTATAGACACGCTGCTGCTCGGCTGTACCCATTATCCGCTACTGCGTGGGCTGTTCGAGCGCGTGCTCGGCCCGGGTGTGAGGATTGTTGACTCCGCCGGTGCTACCGCGGTGGCCGTTAGCAATCGGCTGACAGCGCTAAGATTGGCACGTCCAAGTGGCACCGGCTCTCAAAGCTTTTTTGTCACGGAAACCCCGGACCGCTTCGTGCGCGTCGGCCGGCGGTTCATCGGTGACCGGGTCGAGTCCGCGGTGCGTATCGACCGCTGAAAGACGCAATCCAAAGCGCTACAATAATGAATTTCGAGCTGCCGGCAAGGTCCCTTTAGACGATTTTCGCTTAAATGGCATCAGCGCTAACCCAAATATCGCACAAGATCTTCGGTTCCAAAAACGACCGTGAATTAAAGCGGTTGCAACCTGCGGTCAGGCGTATCAACGAACTCGAAGCCCAGTTCGAGCAAAAGAGCGAAGACGATTTGCGCTCGCTGATTGCGCAATGGAAAGAGCGCATCAGCGTGATCGAAGCGCAGGAGGACCGCGAAGATGCACTGTGGGACCTTATCCCCGAAGTCTTCGCTGCCGTGCGGGAGGCCTCCAAGCGCACGCTCGGACAACGCCATTTTGACGTTCAGCTAATCGGCGGAATGGTGCTGCATCAACGCAAGATCGCCGAGATGAAAACCGGCGAGGGCAAAACCTTGGTCGCCACCTTGCCGGCTGTGCTCAATGCGCTGTCCGGACGCGGCGTCCATGTGGTCACGGTCAATGACTACCTGGCCCGGCGCGACGCCGAATGGATGGGCCGCATTTACAACTTTCTCGGTCTCAGCGTGGGCGTAATCGTGCACGGACTGACCGACCAGCAGCGCAAGGACTCGTACAATTGCGATATCACCTACGGCCAGAACAACGAATTCGGGTTCGATTATTTGCGCGACAACATGAAGTTCAACCTGGAAGATTACGTCCAGCGCGAACATCATTACGCGATCGTTGACGAAGTCGATTCGATCCTGATCGACGAAGCCCGCACGCCGCTGATTATCTCCGGCGCTTCCGAAGAGTCCACGGACACCTATTATGTGGTTGACCGTGTGATGCCCCGGCTGCGGACCGAGGAGCATTTCACCGTCGATGAGAAATTGCGGACCGCATCCCTCACCGAAGACGGAGTCACCCGGGTCGAGCAGTTGCTCGGTATCGATAATCTCTACGATCCTCGCAATATTCTGCTGCTCCATCACATCACTCAGGCGCTGAAGGCGCATACGTTGTTCAAGCGGGATGTCGAATACGTCGTGAAAGACGGCCAGGTCGTGATTGTCGACGAGTTCACCGGACGCCTGATGCCGGGCCGGCGATGGAGCGACGGCCTACACCAGGCAATTGAGGCCAAAGAAAACGTCCGAATCGAAACCGAGAACCAGACCCTCGCCACCATCACCTTCCAGAATTATTTCCGGATGTACAAAAAGCTGGCCGGGATGACCGGCACCGCCGACACCGAGGCGCGCGAATTCAAAGAGATCTACAACCTCGATGTGGCCGTGATCCCAACCAACATGCCGATGATCCGCGCGGACAATCATGACGTGGTGTTCAAGACCGAGAGCGAGAAGTTCGATGCGGTAATTGAAGAGATAAAGGACTGCCATGAGCGCGGACAGCCGGTGTTGGTCGGCACCGTCTCGATCGAGAAGTCCGAGCGGGTCGCCAATCAACTCAAAAAAACCGGCGTCAGGCATTTCGTGCTCAATGCCAAGAATCATGAGAGCGAAGCCGAGATCGTCGCTCAAGCTGGCCGCTTCAAGGCAGTAACAATCTCGACCAACATGGCCGGGCGTGGCACCGATATCGTGCTTGGCGGCAATCCCGAAGGGCTCGCGGCAGCCGAGGCCGGCACCAGGGATCCGAATGATTCAAAGTTCCAGGAGGCGGCGGCCAGATACCGCGCGCAATGCACTGCCGAACGCGAAGAGGTGCTCAAGGCGGGCGGTCTGCACATTCTGGGCACCGAGCGGCACGAATCGCGCCGGATTGATAATCAGTTGCGCGGCCGCTCTGGACGCCAGGGCGATCCCGGCTCTTCGCGCTTTTATCTATCCCTCGAGGACGACCTGCTGCGGATTTTTGGCGCCGATCGGCTGAAAGGCCTGATGGGGCGTATCGGGATGGAGGATGGCGTCCCGATCGAGCATCGATGGATTTCGCGGGCGATCGAGAACGCCCAGAAAAAGGTGGAAGCGCATAACTTCGATATCCGCAAACATCTGCTCGAATACGACGACGTCATGAACAAGCAGCGCGAAGTCGTTTATCACCGGCGGCGCGAACTGCTGGGCGATGCGGCACTCAAGGAAGATATCCTCGATATGTGCGAGGAACTGATCGATGCGATTGTCGCCGCCCACGCCGATCCGGAAAAGGACGCCGCCGATTGGGACTGGAAAGAAATCGAAGAAGCCTTCTTCCGTCAGTTCAAGTTCCGCCCCGGGTTCCGCGCAGGCGATGGCGCCGACATTAATACCCCGGACGAATTGATCGATCGTGCGATTGCTCGGGTCCGCCAAGTGTACGATCAGCGCGAGGCCGAATTCACCGAACCGGTGACGCGGCAGATTGAAAAAATCGTCTTGCTGCAAACGCTCGACTCGTTGTGGAAGGACCACTTGCTGGCGATGGACCATCTCAAGGAGGGAATAGGCCTGCGCGGCTATGGCCAGCTCAATCCACTGGTCGAATACCAGAAAGAAGGCTTCGACATGTTCGAAGCAATGATGCGGGTAATGCAGCAGGACGTGGTCGAGAAAGTCTTCTCGGTACAGGTGCGGCGCGAGCAGGACGTGCAGCAGATCGAGCAACCGCAGCAGCGCCCGCAGCGAGTGATGATGAGTCATGGCGGCGAGACTGTCAGCAGCGAGCCGCAAACCGTCAAACGCGACGTTAACAAGGTCGGGCGTAACGACCCCTGCCCCTGTGGCTCAGGCAAAAAGTACAAACGCTGCCACGGCAAATAGCCGGGGCGCTCACCCCGGCGCATCAGTACTCAGCTCTCAAACTAAGCTACCGCACACCGGAGCGTCTTATCATTCGTCCTGGAGCCAAGGGTTGCGCCACTCACAGGCGCGCGTAATAAATCACGGCGGGAGGGTAGCTGATGGAGGTACGACTCGAACCTGCGGTGGTGCGCGGGTTTCGGTTTGCAGGGGTTGCTGCCGGATTGAAGAGCGAGCCTGGGCGCCAGGATTTGGGAATTATTGTTGCCGACGCACCAGTTGCCGCGGCGGGCGTGTTTACCACCAGCCGGGTTAAGGCGGCGCCGGTGATTGTCGCGCAGGAACATCTGCGCAGCGGGCGCCTGCAGGCAGTAGCCGTTAATTCAGGTTCGGCCAATTGCTTCACCGGCAAAGCCGGCATTCGCTTGGCACGGGCCTCATGCGCCGCGCTCGCCAGCACTGTCGGATGCGGAATCCAACTGGTCGCGCCTTGCTCGACTGGCGTTATCGGCCATCTTTACGATTTGGACAAGTATCGCGCGGGCATTGCCGATGCCGCCGCCACGCTCGAACCTGAAGGATTAACTGATTTTGCAAATGCAATCATGACCACTGATACGCACCCCAAGATAGTTTCGACGATGATCGGGGTTGGCCGGAGCCGAGTCACAATCGCCGGATGCGCGAAAGGGGCGGGGATGATCGAACCCCGGATGGCGACGATGCTCGCCTTTATCGTCACCGATGCGGCGGCTCGTCCTCCACAGCTCCGCACCATGCTGAAAAACATCCTTCCACGCAGCTTCAATGCGATCACCGTAGACGGCGACATGTCGACTAACGACACTCTGCTGCTGATGGCGAGCGGCGCTGCCGGAAATGCGGCGCCGGCGGGCCGTGACCTTCAGAACTTGGAGAAGGCAATCGGCGATGCGGCCGGCGCGCTCGCGCGCGAGTTGGTGCGCGACGGAGAGGGCGCGAGCAAGCTCGTTACGGTCGAAGTTCGCGGCGCTCGTTCGGAAGCCGACGCCAACAAAATCGCCCGCTCGATCGCAAACTCGCCCCTGGTGAAAACCGCCTTCTTTGGCTGCGACCCGAATTTCGGCCGAATTGCGATGGCAGCGGGCAAGGCGGGCGTCGATTTTGACCCCGAGCGGCTGGATGTTAGCCTCGCTGGCAGCAAAATCGCCAGCCGCGGCGCACTCAACGTCGGAGCGCTTGCCGGGGCCGCCGCCCGCATGAAGGAACGCGAGTTTGACCTTACACTCGACCTCAAGATGGGCAAGGCGAGCGCACGCGTGACCACCTGTGACTTAAGCTACGACTACGTCAAAATCAACGCGGAATATACCACCTGAGGAGCCGACCAATTTGGCGCAGTTCATAAGGGCCGCCGGGCGCGGCGAGATTCCAGAAGGCAGCGGCAAGATGATTGAACTCGGCGGGCAGACGCTTGCGCTGTTCCATTCCAACGGCCAGTTCTACGCCATCGACAACGCCTGCATGCATCGCGGCGGTCCGCTAGGCGAGGGCGAAGTTTATGGCACTCGGGTCGTGTGCCCATGGCATGGATGGGAATACGACTTTTCGACCGGCCGTAACGTCGACGACCCATCGATGATGCTCACCTGTTTCGTAGTCAAGGTCGAGGGCGAGGACATCTTAGTCGAAATTTGATCATTCATCGATGGTACGCAAAGAGAATCCGCCGCGACCAATGCCGAACGCTATCGCCGTGGGCGTCGGCCGCTCCGGTACCACCTGGCTGCATGAGATGCTGGTCGGTCATGTTGGCTTGCCGTATGGTGTCAAAGAAACCGATTTTTTTTTGCGCAACTATGACAAAGGTATAGATTGGTATAAATCTTTCTTCCGCCATTGTGCTCCCGGGCAGCCAATTATGGAAATCTGCCCAACCTATTTCAGTTCGCCCCAAGCGCGGCAGCGGATGAAGCTGCATATCCCCGATTGCCGGATCATCTGCACGTTTCGCGAGCCGGTCGAGCGAGCCTATTCGCACTATAAGCTCATGCGTCATAACGTGTGGACGCGCGCCAGCTTCGAGGAAGTAGTCGGCCGCTCGCAGGAAATCGCGGAGATGAATCACTATGCGCTGAATCTCACGGAATGGCAGCAGACCTTTGGGCCCGCCAACGTGCTGGTCTGCCTCTACGATGACCTCGAGCATGATGCTCAGAGCTATCTCGACGCGATCTGCAAATTTATCGGTATCCCTAGCCTGCCGCTCGCGCGTTCGGTAGCTTCGGTGCGCTTGAATTCTTTTCCCAAAGCGCCGCGCAATCGGCGCCTCGCCCAGAACGCGCGTCACGTGCGCGATTGGCTGCGAAGCCGCCGCGCCTATTGGCTGGACCGCCTGCTCGAACGGGCCGGGTTATGGGGTTTATGCTTTGATGGTGGGGAGACGTTCCCACCATTGGAACCGCAACTGGAGAAGCGGCTCAGGCAAAGGTTCCTGCCGGAAGTGGAAGCGTTGGAGCGATTAATCGGACGCGACTTATCGGCCTGGAAAGCCGGCCGCGGCATCTGACCGCGCTTCGGGCGACCCGGCATAATTGTGCTGGAGATTTTCCGCGATCATCGCGCGCCGGTTGACTTGGTCGATGCGTGGTTGACATGGCATGATTAAGGTCTCTGCGATCATCCCGGTGTTCAACGGTGTGGCCACCCTTCGCCAGGCGATTAACAGCGTGCTGGACCAAGGCTCATGCGGCCTCGAACTGATAGTGGTCGACGACGGGTCCACAGACTCTACGCCAGCGCTTATCGAATCTTACGGCACCCGGGTGCGGCAAATTCGGCAATCTAATGCTGGTCCTGCCGCGGCCCGCAATGCCGGTGTCAGGACCGCTCGCGGCGAATATCTGGCGTTCCTTGATGCTGACGACCAATGGCTGCCGGGGATGCTTGACCGCGCAATTGTGATGCTCGACTCCGATCCAAGTTGTGTAATGGCTTATGGCAATCTGTTGATGGTTGATAGCGAGGGCCGCAGTTTGGCGAGCTATTTGATTGGCGGAGAATATGCCCACGCTCCTTCGATGGAAGAAATTCTCGGGCGAATGTGGCCGATAATGCCGAGCGCGGCGCTAATCCGCCGCTCGGCGTTCAATGCCTGCGGAGGCTTCGTCGAGGAATTCAAAGGCGCTGGCTTTGAAGACGCTTTTCTGTGGCTGAGGCTGCGGGAACAAGGCGATTTCCGGTACATTCCCGAAGCATTGGCGACGTGGCGATTTTCCTGGTTTCCCAAGCCGCTTAAAATTCAGCCCTACAAACGTGATCCTGAAACCTTTGCGCGGCTCGTCAGGCAACGTTATGGCGTCGATCCATCAAGATTGGTCGCAGCGCGCATCCGCGCCACCCGGAGTATCCTCGGCTACGCCGGGCTGAGGGCGCTGCAGCGGGGTGATCGCCAATCGGCACGCCGCGCGTTTGCCGGAGCACTGAAGCTCGACCCTTTGCGGGCCAGGAATATTTTCCGTTTCGTCAGGACCTTCCTGCCTGTTCGACTCGCACGATCACTCTCCGGCCGCACTGGCCGGGGCGGCGCCGAACGCGAGATCAGTAAACCCCTTCGATAAGCGCCTTGTCCTCTGTCGCACCCACGGACGATTCTCCCTTACGCATCATGATGCTCTGCGACTCGTTTGGCGCTTTGGGCGGCGTGGCGCAAATCGTTGAAGATGTAGCGGCCGAATTCGCACGCGCCGGCCATTACGTGGCGATTGTTTCGAACCGGCACAAGGGAAAGAGTACCACGCGCCGGCGAAATCCGGCGGTCGAGCAGGTGTGGGTCGATTTGCCGCGCGCCAAACCGTTCTCTTTGCGGCATCCCGAACGTCTGTGGCACCGGCGTACCGCGTCAGGTTTCGCCGCCTTTATACACCGATGGGCGCCAGACTTGATTAATATTCATGGCGGCCTGCGCGATCGCTTTCCGGCGGTGCTCGCCGCTTGCAGGCGGACGAAAATTCCAATCGTCCTGAGCTTCCACCTGGTGCCCGAGCCACTCCGCGAAGCAGCGGAAGATGCCCGGATGAAAGCCTTTTCCGGCATGGCATTGCGTGCCGCCCGCGCGATTACCTTTCCTTCCACTGCGGTCAAGGAGGGATTCAAACAAATCTGGCCAGAGGCTGAGCGGGCGCGAATCATTCGTGGCGGCGTGAGTCTCGAACAAGCGGCGCGTGCTATACCCTTTAATCGTCGGCGGCCGTATATCTTTTCTGCATCACGGCTCGACTTGCGCCACAAGGCAGCGGACGCGTTGATCGCGGCCTTTCGCCTGCTCGCTGCAGAGTTTCCCGAGGTAGACCTGCTAATTGCAGGCGACGGGCCGCAGCGAGCGCGAATCGAAGAGATGATTGCCGCCTGGCGCCTTGAAGCGCGAGTTCATTTGCTGTCATCCCTACCGCACGACGAATTATGGAGCCTCTACAAAGGTGCTCTGGTCTTCGTAATGCTGAGCCGGATGGCGGAGGGGCTGCCCCTGGTCTTCTTTGAGGCAATGGCTTGCGGCACGCCGGTGATCGGCACCAGGACCGGCGGCACGCCCGAACTTATCATCCAGGGAGAGACTGGCCTCCTCGTCGAGCGAAACGAGCCGAGTGAAGTTGCGGGCGCCCTTCGTCAGATGCTGAGCGACGCAAGTGCACGAGGGCGCATGACGCGGACCGGCCAACAGCTGGTCGCGGCCAACTATACTTGGGGTAACGCCGCCGCGCAGTTCGTGCATTTGTATCAGGAATGCCTCGGGCAAAAAGCCAAACGGGCAATGGCCGAATAGCAAATCGCTGCTTCGCTCGATACTGTGGGTTTTTTCTTCCTCCACGATGAGGAAGTCGCCAAACCGGCTATGCCGGCCGTGCGCGTTGACCAGTCCAAATAGCCATCCCGCGCAGACTCGAATCGCGCCCAGATGAAGAGCGATTTTCTGCAGGTGCCATCCATTCTGAGGCCACTGCAACTGCGTCAATTCGGCTCTCTACCGACGCGAACGTAACCGGCGGGGGTATTAAACGCGTCCGGCGGAATCTTCTCATGGGTGATCTTCGTCACTTCCTCCCGCGTGACCTGCGGCGGGATTTTCGCGATTCTGCTTTTGAATCTGGCCGCTTCCTCCTTCGGGACATCTGGGGGGGCAAAAGAGGGGTTAACTCCACGTGTCGACTCAATGATAAGCGGAACCCCCATCGGAAGCGAAACCGCTCCGCCGGACTTCCCGGGGCGCCGCAACATCAATTGCATAAAGTGGGTGAACTCATCTGAACCCGCCGCGTCGGTAGAGAAGCACGCGGTCGTCGCCGCCATGAGAGGCCCGCTGTAACTTGCGCCGGTATAGTCCCGGCACGTGAATCCAAGCAGCTCGCGTGTTTTGTCTGTGCTCTTGAAAGGCACATTCAGAAGACGGTTGGGGTCGAAGCTTGTCCATTTTACTCTTTTGAACGGCAATTCGCGGACGCTCTTGTGCGTCCCATCAAGCACCGTCACCGTTCTATCAGTCGCATCGATAACAACCGACACGTGATCATCAACCTGGAACTTTTCCTTGTCATCCTGCAGCATCAGCGTGCTAGTGCGGACCGAGCCTGGCGCGCCGGGAGCGCCGATGCTAATCCTCTGTTCGATGACCACGCCCGCTTTTGCCGTTCCAGGATTGAACATCGCGATCAGCAGGATGATTATGATGCCCGCCATTTTCGGTTTACAGCTATCCAAGGGTGCGCAAAATAAAGGTGGGTTAGAGTCAGTTCGCCTCATGGCTTGTTCACACGATCACAAAAATCTTAGGAACTGGAGTGATGACCAAGTTCTAACCCTTCAGAAACTCCAGCCGAAGTGAATGCACCTTCAACGAGAACTCGGCCAGCTCACGCGTCGGTTGAGCGAAACCCAGATTTAGACCGCTGCATTGCAATCGCGGCACGAACCGAACAAGATGAGGCACCTAATAGCAGAGATAAAGAAGAGGAAAAGTCAGGCCGCTCTCGGAATAGAGAGCGGCCTTTTTTCCTCTTGATCAATTCGCGTCACTTCAGGCAGTAGCCGTGTCCACCTTCATCTTCGCCAAGCAGATTAGCACTGGAGAACTCGGCTCTGATCGTCGAGCCGTCGGTCGCAATTATATTCCGCAGCGCAATGGCGGTTTCATCTAAAAAAGCTGTCGTCGGACAGCCCGGGGGATTCGTAGCCGACTCTGGCGTCCAAGTGAGGGATTCAAAACCAGTGCCATCCGGGTTAATAGTGTAAGACGACGCGGCGACGTCAAGGTTAAAGATGCAGAATGCCGCCGAGGGTGACACAGGACCAGTAACAACATCATTTAGCGCCGCGATTAGAGTTCCCGCTGAATAAGCACCGGACCCGTTCGGATTGTATTTTATGACCGCGGTGATGAAATCACCGTTCGTGGTGCCCGTGGCGGTGGTTGCGGCCGAGCAGGCATAACGGCCGGTGTAGTTCGCATTCGAGAAAGAGCTGACCCCGGCGCTTACCTTAGGCGCACAAAGACTAATCGCCAATCCAACGACCCCGACGGTCGTAATTAGCTTCGATAGATGGTTTTCGTTTCTTGACATAATCTTCCCCTCATCCTTTCTTTTCCGCGCACTGTCAGATCGACGGAAGCGTTTACCCGGTGCAAAACCTTCGCCAGCCTTTTGACGCTTTAGTGTCATTTCACGCAATAGCCATGGCCGGGAAAAGCGAAGTTTAGCAAGTTATTCGACGTGATCTCCGCGCGGATGACTGCTCCTGACGGTTTTACTGCATACGCCCGCAGCATGATGTCGTTTGACATCACGAAGGTGCTGGTAGGAAAGGGGACAGTGCAACTCGGGTTGTTGCTCAGGGTATCCGCAGTCCATGAAAGGACCTCAACGCCATTACCGTGTGTATCGATAGCGTAACTCGAGCCAGCGACGTCAAGGTTGAACAAGCAGAAATTCTGGGTCGGCGGCAGAGTGCTACTAAATGTACCGCCGTCGCTGCTAATTGGTGCCTCTAATGTTCCCTTAGTATAGGTGCCAGCGCCGTTCGGATAGAGGGTCATCAGCCCCGTGAAAAAATCCCCGTCGCTGGTGACGTTACAGACGTAGCGATTGGCGTAGTTCGCGTTCGAGAAGGGCGGCGGCTGAGCGCTCGCCCTTGGCACGCAGACGCCGATCGCCAGCCCTGCTCCCCCCAATACCGCGAACAGTTTCGATGCTACCCACCTTCGCTTTGACATACATTCCTCCTCGTTCTTTCTGGCGCCTGTCAATTCATCTGCGTAGCGATGACGCGTTCAGACGCAACTTTCCCCAAATGCCAGTTGGCGCTATCATAAACGGACTGACGGTAACAACGGTTCTCTCGCGTGTCAAGGAAACCCCTGATAGAAATCCACAAATCGATACTCCCCTTTATCGTCGGCAAATTGCGCGAACGGTTAACACCGTGAACGTGAGATGTCAACAGCCCGCATGACCCTGCGAAATTTTCCAGGCGCCCGATTCTTCCAAATAGCAAGCAGCATTCTGCAGAAACTCGCAGCCCAGCGACCGGTGATGACGCCCTCAGGAACCTCCATCAAAACTTTTTCGACCAAGCCATGTTGGTGGAATCGCTCGTCCCCAGACGTCGCGTGCAGGAGACTGGCCGTCCAGCGCCGACTTAACCACCGGTGACCACCGCAAAGTTGCCAAGAGCGCAGAGTTGCCTGGACAATGATATACTCGGGTCGATGACACAGGTCGTAGTTGTAATCCCGGTGTTCAATAGTGTGGGCACGATTTCGCGCGCTATCGACGCTGCGCTCAGCCAAAATTTTGACGGCCAGTTCGAAATTGTTGCGGTCAATGATGGCTCAACTGATGACACTAGTGAAGTACTTAAGCGGTACAGTGGCCGCATAAGAGTCTTGGACCAGCAAAATCGGGGCCCTGCGGCCGCGCGCAACGCCGCGGTAGCGCAATCGAGCGCCGAATACATAGCATTCCTCGACGCTGACGATGCCTTCATATCCGACAAACTGGCGCGTAGTGTGCCGCGCCTGGCAAGCAATCACAACGCAGTCATGCTCTTCCATGATGCGATCGCATTGGACCGGGACGGTCATGAAGTAGCTCATTCCTACGTCTGGCCGGAGCGGGCGCACGCGCCATCGATGGATGAAATGCTGATGAAATGGTGGCCGATCGTGCCGAGCACGGTGCTGATGCGCCGCTCCGCTTTTGAGCGTTGCGGCGGCTTCTGCGAGGAATTCAAGACGCCAGGCTACGAAGATCCCGACTTGTGGATTCGCGCGCGCGAGTATGGTGACTTTATTTACCTGCCGGAACGGCTGACCTTTTACACGACGAATGAAATGCGCGCCGAACGCATGGAGAAATATATGAGTTCGCGCGATCTATTCTTTCGGCGCCTGCGGCAGCTCTATGGACGTCGCGCCGACGAGCTGATTCGCAGCACGGTTCGTAATTACACCAACTGGCTGAGCTACCAGGGACTTCTCGCGATGCAACGGCGGGATCCGGCGACGGCCCGCGTTTATTTTGCGCGCATTCTTCGCCGTCAACCGACTCATCTGAAATCGGCTCTGCGTTGGCTGAGAACCTTCCTGCCGGCCCCTGTAGCGCGCGCATTGAGTGGGCGCACCGCAGGTACGAAATTGCCCGTAGGGTTGGCCGGTGTTTCTCGAGCACTGATTCCGACCCGCGATCGCAGGCGTACCAAGCTTAGCTAATGAGGGCTCCACAAAACCAAACATCGCGGCAGCGCAAGCCAACCAGGATAACCCTCGACACTTTCCACTTCGAGTTCATATCCCGAAATCGTGTTGCCGCCAATCTAGTTATCGACCGACTCCACGGGACTCGCTCGAGGGTTGAGGAGTATATGACGAGGCTCATGCGATGACGGGTGTGGCGGTCGTGATTCCGGTGTTCAATGGTGCAAATACCGTCGCACGCGCGATAGACAGCGCCCTCTGCCAGCGTTTTGACGGAGAGTTCGAAGTCATCGTGGTCAACGACGGGTCGACTGACGCTACTGCAGCGGTGCTTACTCAGTACGAGAGCCGCATCCGAGTCTTGAACCAGCAAAATCGCGGCCCAGCGCATGCCCGCAACGTGGCCGCGGCGCTTTCGACCGCCGAATATATCGCATTTCTCGACGCCGATGATGCATTCATGCCCGACAAATTGGCACGCACGCTGCCCAAGCTGGCAAGCGACGACCAGGCCGCGATGCTATTCCACGACGCGATCGCATTGAACCGAAACGGCCGTGAGGTCGCGCCGTCATGCGTGTCGCCCGAGAGCGCGCATCCGCCATCGATGCATGAAATGCTAACGCAATTGTGGCCAATCCTTACCAGCACTGTGGTGATGCGGCGCCAGACGTTCCAGCTATGCGGCGGTTTCGGCGAGGAATTCAAGTTTGGCTATGAGGATCCCGATCTCTGGATTCGTGCGCGTGAGCACGGGCACTTTATCTACATGGCGGAATCTTTGACCTATTACACGCTGATTGAAGAGCGCACGGAGCGGATGGAAAAATATTTGACGTCGCAAGCCGTTTTCTTTCGTCGGCTGCGTCAACGGTATGGGGACGCTGCGGAAGAGTTAATCCGCCGCATAGTCCGCAGTTACACCAACTGGTTGGGCTATCAGGGTCTGTTGGCGATGCAATCGGGTGATCGGGCAGCGGCGCGCGGCTACTTCGCTCGCATACTTCGCCGTCAACCCACTCATATGAAATCGGCGCTTCGTTACCTCAGGACGTTTCTACCCACGCCCATCGCAAGAGCACTAAGTGGCCGCACTGCCGGCCCCAAACGATGGTGAAAAATCGCACTGCTGTTCGAATCCGGGAGGGAAGCACTCGCGCAGCAAATCGTCCAACTTTCTGCGCCGGCAAATGCGGCCGGCGGTGCTGTGATTTATCTCCATCCAGGTTGTTGTCGCCATGATCGCGCTCTGCGGTCGTGCCCCCGCGCCGCCAGGACTCATCAGCGAGTTTGTGCACCGTAACGCCGCCCCCGCGACCAAAATCTACCGTCTGTTGGGAATGGCCGGACAGCGCTTAACGCAATCCGCCAGGTTGTAGCGCAGGGCGCACCTGATGATGTAGTGTGGGCCGGTTCTGTATACCTGGAGGGGAGGTCTTATCAGTGGTTTCTATGGCGGGCTGGGCGGCGGGGACCCTTTCCTGAAACCAAGGCTCAAATTGCGGGGGCCGGCAATTCTATTGTCGGCGGGTGCTACGCTGGCGCCACCGGCGGTATGTGCGCAGCAGGTGCCGATTTCGTCGATGGTCCACCGCGAGCATCAGGGGCCGCTGAACATAACTGGGCGCAATTTCGTTTACGACTACAAAACCAATACTTTCGTCGTCACCGGCGATGCCGTGGTCACGCAGCAGGCAACGATCCTCACGGCAGACGAAATCGACCTGGCGCGCAGCAAGCGTGAACTCCATGCCAAGGGCCGCGTCCACCTGGTTGATCCGCTGAGTGAAATCAGGGCGCGCGAGGGGCGGCTCAGTCTGCCTGATGAAACCGGCGATCTGACCGACGCCACGATCTCCAATTACAACAAAACCTTCCGCCTGGAGGGCGCTCACGTACACAAGTTTCCAGGTCAGCGCTATTCCGTACTGGACGGCCTGTACACGACTTGTGGCTCCGAGCCCGGCACGCCGGACTGGAGCATCTCGGCCGATCAGATGGATGTTCATGTGGGCGACACCGCCACCGCGCGCGGTGCGCACTTCAACCTTCTCGGCCACCCGGTGTTGTACTTCCCGTACGCGTTTTTTCCGGCCGATACCAGCCGCCATTCCGGGTTTTTAGCGCCTCGCATTGGCGAATCCGGCTTGCGTGGATTTCAGTTGCTGCAGCCCTACTACTGGGCAATCGACCGGAGTTCCGATGTATCCCTCGCGCTCGACCTTGAAACCTCGCAACGGGTCGGCGTTATGGGCGAGTACCGGCTGGTCACCGGCCAGGACAATTACTTCGCGCTCGATGGCGCATTCTACGACGAAAGCCTGCGCAGTGCCCAAAACCGCCAAGGCGACATAATTGACAATCAGATTGCGGACCCCCACATCCCGGTCGACCGTTATGACATTATCGCGATGGCGCGGCAGCACATCACTGATGATCTGGTGGCCTACGGCGACGCCACGACATTGAGCGACCCGCTGCTGCTGCGCGAACTGAACGTCTGGACACTCTCCCGTACGGCTGCGCCGCACATGTTCTTCCCACGCCAGTTTCAGTTAATGCGCGATGCGCTGTCAGACTTCGGGTTGATCGATAGTTATCAGGACGGCTACCTGCAGGTTGCGGGGACCTATAACCAGGACCTGATTCAACCGCAGACTTTCGCATTGCAGACCTTACCCGAAATCCTGCTGAGCGGGCGCAAAGATTTACTCGGCGGCCTGCTTTACACTGACTACGATATTACCGGCGACAACTTTTATCGCCCGTCGGGTCAAGCGGGGTTGCGGCTCGATTTGAATCCGCGAGTCACTCTACCGTGGCGGTTGGGCGACTATCTCTATGGCTTCGGCACCCTTGGCCTGGAAGAAACGATGTACGACACTTCCGGGCACCAGATTGACGTGACGCCTGTGGGTCAAAACGGGCTTCTGTACAACAATGGGCTGTCGCTCGGTCCCTTGGCACCGGGCGGCTTCCAATCGCGCGAGCTGATCTACGGCAGCGCCGGGGTCGCCACCGAAATTGAGAAGGTTTACGATCTCAATTGGGGATCGGTAGAGAAGCTGAAACACACCATCGAGCCGTTTGTCACTTACACTTACGTTCCGAATCTTGACCAGTCCTCGCTACCGTTTTTCGACGAGACTGATCGGATCGAGGGCCGCAGCCTCTTTGTTTACGGGGCGACCTCCAGGATTTTTCTAAAATTCGGGCCGCACCAAGCGGTACCGGGAGAGAGCCCGGAGGCGGCGGCCGCAGAAGAGCAGAACGAAGGGGCCGTCCACCCTTTCATGGCGCGCAGCTACGTCAATGGCTCCACAGTCGAAGAGATATTGCGATTTTCATTGACGCAGGCCTACGACACTACCCATGCAGTCGCAAAAGGTAGCTCGCGCTTCTCGGACCTGGACCTCGTGGCGACGGCTTTCCCTTCAAGCACATTTGCGATTGGTGGTCAACTAACTTATTCGCCGCAGGCTTCGACTCTACATTACGCGAGCGGCTACCTGAACTTCCACCCCTGGTGGATCAAGAATAGTAAAATCTCGACTAATTCATATCTCACACTCAGCTACAACTACATTGGCCCCGGGCCGGAGTCCAAGCCGGGTGTCAACGCCGCCCTCAACCAGTTTTTGACTGCACAGGCCTATTACGAATTGTTCAACCGAGTGGCTGTTCTGTTCGGGCCCGCGTACGACTTTACTACGCACCAACTGCTGTCGGCCGAATATGGCGTCCGCATCAAGCCCCCATGCAACTGCTGGGCGTTTGATATGGGCATAACCAACAGCGTCAACCCCAGGGAAACTCAGTTCCAGTTCCAGGTCACCCTGGGCGGCCTCGGGTCGGTCGGCAAGAGTCCTTTTTTCCCTCTACCCTTTCAGTCGCACATGGGCGTTCTGCCGGCCTCTTATTACTAGTTCACACCGCGCGCGAGATGCACTTCGGCTGATTTTGCGAATGAATGGCCTCCGGATCGCCATCATCAGCACACCTCGGTGCGGCAATACATGGGTGCGCGTTGTTCTGAGCGACATTCTTAAGCTTGAGCAGCTCGCGGTGCACCATTACTTGGAACTAGAGTCAATTCCGGACCGCGCTATTGTGCAACTGCACTGGTATCGCGAACCCCGTTTCCAACGCTTCTTGCGCGATTACGGCTTCAAGACGCTGGTGCTCTCCCGTCATCCGCTGGACGTGCTGGTTTCCATTCTGAATTTTATTCGCCACGAACCTCTAACCGCCCGTTGGCTCGACGGCAATGCCGAGATCCCGCCGAGCCTCATCGGGCAACCGCCTACCTCGAGAGAGTTCCTCCGATACGCGACGAGCTGGGGGGCGGAAAACGTGCTCGCCATTTCCTACCAGTGGTGGCATGATCCCACGGCCGTAAAGGTTCGGTATGAGGATTTGGTTCAACGGCCCCGCCAGGCGCTGCTCGGCTTGGCCCGCGTGTTCGACCCGGCCGCGTGCGACGAAAGTGAAGCTATTGACCGATTCAACTTAACGTTCTTTCGGAACCTGCCCAACAAGCACGGGTGGCAGGGCCGGCCGGGTCTGTGGCGCGAGCTAATTGTCTATTTCGACGCACGGAGTATATACAAGCGGCATAAACGCGTCTTTGACCTAATGGATTACTCCGTCCGGCCCTACTTGCTCACCCGCGCTGGCGCTCTCAGACGATGGAAGGAGTTAACAACGGACAAACCCGATTCCACTATGAAGGACGCTTGAGGGAGAAAAATAGTTGCGGGGCGGTAGTGCGGGTTGCGTCCACGTAGCGATGACCTGCCCGGACAAACTGAGCACGGTGAGTGGAATAGTGGGCAGCGGTCCGGCGGCCGCGCCACCAGGCAATATCGGCAACGTGTCACCATCAACAATCGTGAGGGCGGGATGAGCACAGACATGGAGCGAAGAAGCGGGACGGCCGCTGCGGCCGCCCTGAACGGAGTGAAGGGTCTCGGCGCGGCCGTAGTTCCTTCGCTGCGCTCAGGACGGCAAGAGCCGCCTCGCGTGCCAGACACGAGCCGGAATGACAAACCACAGCGCCTTCTCTGTCACCCTCGCGCGTGGCTGCCGCGTGAAGGGTCTCGCGTCCTCGCTCCAATCCTAGCGGCACTGCTGTCCTGTGGACGTTCGGGTCAGCGACTCTTCAAGATAAAACGGTGACCGGATACCTGACAAAGTCCGATCAACTTGGATTTATCGCGCAAGCTATAAGCAGTGGCGCGGCGTCGGCGCAGAAGAGTCACAACTTCGTACGCCGCTGGCTACAGCAAGCGCGAATAGCCAAACGTGTCGAACTCCTCGCCGAACACGTCGTTGATTCGGCGTAGTTGGTCATTTGAAAAGAATTCGGCCGGATCCAGGCGACCCGACTTAAGGCCGGCCTTGGCTTGCGGCAGATCAGGCAGCTTATTAACTCCGCGTGAAATGAGGAACGTTCGCAGGTCGGCTTCGAGATTTTCGTGACGCAGCGCGCGCGCCGCGACCCGCCCGTCTTCGCCGCGATAGAGGTCGATGTTCTTGACTTCGGCAAACTCACCAGTATCAAAAATCCTGTCCACGGACGACCGTAAAACATTGTAATCGGTCTGCAGTCTTCCGCCTGACAGATAGGCCTCTGAGCTGGCGAGCCAATTCGCCCATGACAAGATTTTGGCAAACGGCGATCTTTCCACGCACACGACGTCAAAGCAGGAAACCGATCGGCCGTACACCGCGATAACCTCCCGCAACGGCATGTGATTGTAATAGCGCTCCTGCGGCACGGACACCTGTGCGAGAGCCTGTCGTGGGGTGGTTTGAATCTGTTGGATATACGCGTCTTCACGTTCTCGTACCGCGGCATAGTTCCGCGCGCGCGCTCCGAGCCGCATTCGTTCGAGTTCATCGACCGGCGCAATTGGACTAATGATGTCGCGGGAGCCGCAAATCGTGGAAAGAACCATTTCGACGCTGGTTCCGCCGACACGCTTGCCTTTTATGAAAACAAACCTGAACTTTTCGGAGAGAATCAATTCTCGCCTCTCTGCTGTCTGGGTTGGGAGGGTTTGCGCAGGTCCCTAAACGCGCTGCCAAAGCCGTGGGCGTACCGGTGGTAGTGCCCCCGCAGCAATTGCCGTGCGATGTGCCAGATTCGCTGTAAGCCAGGTGGAGGAAGCTGTGCTCGAGCAGCAGAATACTCCAGCCAACCGTGAAGGGTTGAGGCTATTTTTCTGCGTGCCCTTCTGGGCATCCGGTTTACCGCCAGCAGAAGCGCGCCCTCGTCAGATAAAATCCACTCCCCATTGGGCTTGTTGCTGTTCACAGCCAAGCGCTGGAGAATCGCGTATGCCGCAGGGTCGCCGAAGTGCTTTAAAAACCTGTGATAATGCAGCCACACTGTTAACGCGGCCTTGGGCAAGTCCTCCCGCGGTGGCGGCATTTCTTGCGCATAGGGAGCAAGGGCTTCCACTTCCTCCGCTATTGGCAGACAGGTTCTGCCCTCATCGCCAGTACCAAGAGATGGCTGGTCTATACGAACCTGCCAAGCCCTATATGCGTTTCCTTCCAGCACCACGCTCAACAATTGCTGTACGCTTTGCTGCCAGCTAACCCGCGGCATTTTGCTCGATTGTGGATGTTCGCCGCGTTTGTACAGCTTCAACCACGCTCGGAGTGCGTCAGCGAGGTCGCGTGGGCGGAGACCCGAGAAGTAGAAAGCATGTTCGCCTGCGACTTCGCGAAAGACAGGCAGATCACGAACAATAATAGCTAGCCCATGGCTCGCGGCTTCAATCAGGGGCAGTCCGAAACCTTCTCCTTCAGACGCCATCAGCAGCCCTGAGGCTATAGCGTACAACTCCAGCAACTCCTCGTCCGATGCATGTTCGAGCCAAAATAGCCGTCGCCCCAGCTCAGGATGGGAGCGCAGCCGCTGTGCCAGCCAGTCGACCATCCATCCCTGCTTGCCGCAGATGACCAGCGTCAACGTCTCCCCAGCTGCCCATAGCTGCTCCATCGCCGTCAACGCCAGGCTGTGGCCCTTGCGCGGCTCAACGGTCCCCACCATCGCCAGCACCTCGCGACCTCGAAGCGCCCCCAGGATGGCCCCATGGCGAGAAGTCAACCCTAAGCTTGGCCAACTTGCTTCGATGTCACTGCCGTAGCAAAAACACCCAATCTGAAGCGAGCGAACACCCGGCGGGGGGCGCATCTTGAACCATGCCCACAATTCGTCGGCCACTGCTCGGGAGCCACAGACAAAACCGTCCGCGATGCGGGAGATCGCCGAAAGCCAATCCTCAAACCTTCGGCTCGTCTCCAGAACGAACCAGTCAGGGCGCAGCAGGTGCAGCAGATCGTAAACCATGAAGAAGCTTTTCATTCCACGCTGGCGCTGAAGAAGGAGCCAATCCAGCGCTTGTTGATCTGCCCCCAGTCCGATATCCGGGTCCAGACCCAGGAAAACGTCTCCGGGATTTACGGCCACAGGCCCATCTTGCTGGGTGAAATCCGCCAGGGCCAGGCACTTCCTGACAAACCTGGGTGTGTAGTAATAGCCCTGCTGAGGAGATCGGAAAATGGGCTCGACGCGGTACCCTGGGGGTGGGCTCGGCAGAAGTTGGGCCAGGATCGCGCGGGTGACTCGCTGAATGCCGGTCCGGCGGTCTCCCAGCAGAACCAGGGGGGTGACATCGAGGAAAAGCTGACGGATACCCCCGCGGCCCATGCTCTCAGCCGGGTAAGATGCCACTATCGCCCGGTCATGGTCAGAAGCCCGGCATTGCTGCTTTCGCAGCCACGAATGTGCATCGCGCGGGACGCGCATGCAGTCCGGCGTACCTTCTATTGCTAAAGACGCAGAAAGTGGCAGGAAGTTGATACCCATAGCGCCCTAAATGGTTTTCCCAGTATCGCATCTCGCGCTCTTCAGAACGAGTCGACCAAAGGTACCAGAATGGTTACGTGATGATTTGCTGCGGCGAGAGTTGCCGTCGGTGAGTGATATGCCGTACCAATACGACCGCTGTGTAACTGCCCGGGCACTTCGTAGGTTGCTATGCAGACTTGTGCCGCCCACTGTTTGTCGCCGGACGGCTCGATTGGAAGGTTTAGGAACACATACTTCCTTTGCTACACGCCACTGCAATTCCGAACTAACGTTCAGCGCGCTGGAGAGACACGCGAACGTATCGCGGCCGAGCCGAGTGCGGTCGCACCCTGAGCACGCAACTCATTGTCGATTAGTACGATTCGCGATAGCGGGAAGAGATTCAGCAGCCGCAGTATAGCTGGTCCCGAGCCGCCCATCTCTCGATTCGCGCCGCGCTGCGCGGGGCCCGCTTTCGAGACTACCAACTAGACCCGCTGCAACGGCACCTTCGCGTCCATCGGAAGTTGCATGAACCGCCTGGTCAACGTAAAGCGAGGCTGCCCGCCGCCAACGCCTGTATACAGTTTCCTCCAGCACCACTTGCAACAGCCGCTGTGAGCTTTGCTGCCAGGTTAACCATGGCATCATGCTTGATTTTGGGTGTTCTCCGCGCCGGTACAGCTCCAACCAACTTCGAAGTGCGCCGGCCAGATCGGTCGAATCAGCCCCGGAAAAATAGAAGGCATGTTCACCGGCGACTTCTCGAAACACTCCAAGGTCGCGGGTAATAATCGGCACAGCGTGGCGTGCAGCCTCCACCAAGGGTAATCCAAAGCCTTCTCCTTCAGAGGCCATCAATAGACCTGAAGCAATTGAGTACAATTGCAGCAACGTCTCGTCCGTCGCCTGCTCCATCCAAAATAGCCGATGGCCCAGTTCGCGATGGGAACGAAGCCGTTGTGAAAACGAGTCGACCATCCAGCCCTGCTGGCCGCAAATTACCAGGTTCAGGTTCTCGCCCGCCGCCCACAGGTGCTCCATTGCGGATAGCACCTGGCTGTGGCCCTTGCGCGGCTCCACCGTGCCTATCATCACGAGTACTTCACGGCCTTTGAGAGCATTCAGAAGCTTTTGATCATCCGGACTCAACCCCTGGGTTGCCCAGCTCTTTTCCAGATCACTCCCCAGGTGAAAATAACCAATGTCAAAGGCCCGAGCCGCGGCCGAGTGCGTATCGAGCCAACTTATCAGGTCATCCGCCACCGAGCGCGATATGCAAGCAAAGCCGTCGGTGACCCGGCATATTGCTGAGAGCCAGCCCTGAAAAACTGGCTGCATCTCGGATTTAAACCACTCAGCGTGCTGGAGCGGCAGCAGATCGTAAATTGTGAAAACGGTTCTCATTCCGCGCTGGCGGTGATGAAGCAGCCAATTGGTTGCGTGATCGTCTATTGCTATTCCGGCATCCCAATCCAAACCCAAGAAAACGTCTCCTGGATTCACCGCCACAGGAGCGTCTTCAAGGTTCAACCCTTCCAGGTTCAGACCGTTGCCCACGAACCTGCGCGCATAACGATACGTTTGCCGATGAGTTCGAAAAACGGGCTCCACGCGATACCCTGGGGGCGGACTTTCTAAAAGTTGGGCCAAAATCGCCCTGGTGACTCGCTGAATGCCAGTCCGATAGTCTCCCACCGAAACCAGTATGGTGACATCGACAAAGAGCTGACGGATACCGCCACCGCCACTGCTCTCGGCGATAGAAGATGCTACGGTCGCCAGCTCTTCGTCAGATGGCCCTGCCTTGGCCGCCAGCTCGGCGATATTCACCAACACGCGGTTTGTTACCGCAACTGGATGATCGCTCGCGAATTCTTCGATTGCCTCTGCATATTGCCGTGCGATTAGCGCCGGAGCACGTTTGGCTCGAACGTACTGTTGCCCTCGCCGTCCGAGCTGGGCGCGATATTCCGGCTCGCGGTATAGCCTTTCGAGCGCTGCAATCAACTCTCCCGTGTCACAGCTCTCGGAAAGCTTCAGCACCGAATCGGCAGGCAGATCAGTAAGTGCCGGATGAGAACTCACCACCGTAGCAAGACCCCGGGCCATCGAGTCCAGCACAGAGCGCGGAGTCTCCCCCCGCGACAGCTCTCCTCCTCGCAATTGAACGCCGACGTCGGCCGCAGCCAGATAAAGTTCATAGTCTTCTTTACTCAAGTAGCCGGTGGCTCGAACGTAGCTCGATGACGCGCCATTGACTTGATATGGCTGACCCGCGCCGTCACCCCCGGCGAACACCAGGCAGCAGTCTTTGCGGTTGGCCAGGCTGGATCCAAGCCAGCTCTGGAACAGCAAATCGTTGAGCTTGGCCCGCGCTAAGAACCCGAACGAACAGACGAGAAACGTATCGGGCGGGATACCAAGAGTTCTCCGCGCCTTCTGCCTATCGAGCCTAGGCGGCAGCCGCCGGAGCTGAGGAATTACCTTACAGCTCTCAGTCGATATGCCAACCCACTCGCGAGCCAGTTGCCTGGCATGTTCCGAATGGACAATGATGCCAGCGGCGTGCGCAAGCACGGTCAAATTGCAGGGATAGGCCCAGATCGCTGCCTCAGCGCCGTTGCGGTAACGCGCCAGCAAGCCTGGATAGCCGTGAGACACATAAAGGTTGCGCCACAAAGACACGCTGTCCATGGTCTCGAGATAGTTGAAAAGGTGGCTGAGAAAGAAGTCATGCAATACCACGGGGCCGGGGAACTGCTCGAGCAAGGACGGTATTTGGAAGTGAAACGGCGAGTTACCAATATGGTAAAGGATGCGCTCGTAATCGCGCGCCGATTTTTCGAATTGTCTGAACGGCACGCGGCGAAATTCTCGCTGCAGAAATGGATCCGCAATTTGGGAGAGATCAGTAATCAGCTCAATCTCATAGTACCTGGCCAGTTCAGGTAGCAGCTCAGCGCTATAATCAGCTATGCCTGACCGTTCAGGTGGCAGCGGCGACAAGTAGGCCATTCGCGGCCGTTTCTTTGCTGACGGCGGATGTGGCCTGGATCTGGTATATAGCGCCTCCAAGGCCTCGAAGCTTCGGGTCGCGCTCGCGCTCCACGAGAATCGGCGTGCCTGCTCTACAGCATGTATTCTCAATTTTTTGCGAAACTCCGCGTCCGCAACCACCTGGCCAATCTTGTTGCTCAGGTGACGTGCGGAGCCCGGATCGAAAAGCGCCTCGCGGGCGTCTAGAACCTCCGGAATGCCAGTGTGATCTGGACCCAGGACCGGAGCCCCGCAGCTCATCGCGTCTAACGCGTGTTGGGATGCTTCTTCCACCGCAGGCAAAACAAAAAGTTTGCACTTGTTGTAAAATACTGCCAGCTCATCATCACTCATCTCACCGGCGACCACCAACTCGCCATCAGCCAGACCCTTCGAACGCGCGAGCTGCAGGAGCCGACTAGTCTGGTCTCCATCTATCGCGCCTATCACCGCGAGCCGATTTGCTTCTCTCAGTTCGATTGGCAGAAACGCGTAGGCCTCGAGCAACCGCTCGACGCCTTGATGGGCGCCGCCGGCAATCGACAGGATAAAATCATCATTGAGTGTGAACCTCGACGTGACGGCACGCGCTTGCGCCTCTGACACCGCAGCCCGTCGAAATCGCTCGTCCACGCCGGGAGGAACGACAACGACACGTTCGGTTTGCAGCTCCAGCGCGTCCAGCAGCAGGCGTTTGCAGTATTCGGAAACGGTCAAGACAAGAGCGGGCTGCCACTGTTGCTTTATGTGGACGCTGCCCGGCACAGTGCTGACATGCTGCTCCGGGCTTGTCTCCGGACGAATCGCGGAAGGCAGCTCGGAGAGCGCGATCGCGGTCGGGATGCGGGTACAACGTAGATGCGAAACCAGCACGGCACCGCCTGCCCCCGTCAGCGAAGCGCACAGAACAACATCGGGTTTGAGTGATAAAAGCGCGTGTTCCCGCACAAGCTCGGCTGCTGCGCGATGCCAACTACCGTCAGCTTTTGCGGTGTCCAGAAATGGAAGACGCGATACCCGAAAGGCACCTTTGCGGAACAAATCCGGGAATTTGCCCTGCAATTTCTCAAGAAACTCCTCGGACGAGTGGTTTATGACGACATGGACGTCATGGTTGTCCGCATGCCTAAGGATGGCGCAGGCGAGCGAGGCGGCATAATGGTCAATGGAGCCGCGCGGCCTGGCTGAGCCCGGCAATGCCTGGAGATCGACGACCACCCTCATATGCGTCTCTCTCCCAACATACGCTTTTCCTTCTCCCATCGGCGGAGGGCCACAGTGTCGCGCAGATTACGGTAAAGCAATCGCGCCGGTTCGTTAAGTTGAGCGGCAACTTCATCCGAGGCAGCCAGGTCTGAGCTGGCGAAAGCCGAAGTCGCGACATCCGAGGGTGGTTTCGGCCGGCGGAACAAACCAATAATACGGACGGCGGCCCGCCGCAGTTCGCGCAGCGGACTGGTGAGTTTCCAGGAAATGGATGAACGCATGGATCTCAGCCGGTGTTCGGTCTTTGCCAGTTTCGTTTGCAGGCCGCTGAGCTGCCGCGCACGCTCCGCCACCGCCTCCTGCAGGCTACCGAGCAGCCGCGCGCGCTCAGCCACCGCCTCTTGAAGACTGCTGAGCTGACGGTCACGTTCGGCCATCGCCTCTTGCAGGGTCTGTTCACGCTCTGCCATGGCCTTCCGCAGAACATGTTCGCGCTCGGCCATCGCCTCTCGCAGACTTTGCGCCTCGGCTCGAGCGCTCTGAACCTCGGCCAACGTATGATTTAGAGAATTGACTAGCGCATTGCGCTCTGCCGCTTGCGCCTCCTCCAAGTCTGCACGAGTGCGCCAGAGTTCGTAGCTGACATATTGATCAAACCAGTTCGGCGGGCGTGAAAAATGTCGGGCCAAATCGGCATGCTCCTCGGCCGCATAAAAGCGGTTTAGTCCATCGAAATAGATAAACCGGTAGCCGCGACCCAGGAGCAGATCCTCCCACTCTGCGAAGATTTCGCGCTCGGAGTTGGGCTCGGTGGCCTCGACCACTACGAGCCACGGGCGGACCGTTTCAAATGAGAACCCTTCGAGCACCCCGCGTTCGGAGCCTTCAACGTCGATCTTAAGAAAATGGACCGTAGCGACACCGTAGTCGGCGCAAATCCTGTCGAGCGTCGTGCAGGGCACCTCGCGGCGCTCAAGTTGGTAACCGGCTTCCGAATGGCGTTGGGCGTACTCGGCGTTGGTGGTCGAAAGACCCGTATGCGCCACTTCGTAGAAACAGATGGAACCAGGTTCGTGTCCAACCGCAGTCGCCAAATTGATGTCGTGCGGCCGCTCACTCTGAAGCTTTTCGAAGTATTCTTCACTGGGTTCGACGTTGATGCCATGCCAGCCTCGATCATAAAAGGCTTTGGTCACTGAATCGATTAAGGGATCCTGCGCTCCAACGTCGATATAAAAGCCCTGCTTCACATCCCGGAGGGAGCGATAAAGCATGACATCTTCCTGATTCTGAGCATATGAAATGAAAGTCATTAAACTCCCTTGCAGCCGAGCACTTCGCGTATAGCAGACGAGCTGCTGCCATGCACATGCTAAACCTGAACCGCCCACCAGACGTTCACACCGGTGTCGCTTCGAGTACCGTGGTCAGGCTATAGCTGCCAAAAGAAGCATCCAATCAATGCTTGGTCAAGTAGAACGCGCGCAGGAAAGCCGCCAGTTAGCATGCGCTAGTGCGGCCGGTGCGACCGCGTTCAACGCTGCCTGAGCGCGCGCCGCCGGCGTATCCGCCTCACTCGATGAGGCGATTGTCTCTCAGTTTTGCAATCGCCGAATCGAACACAAAAACTGCGGGTCATGCCAATACCACGAACCCCTCGAGACACCTGCGGCTTGGCTTGAGCCTGGGCTGGTACCGGTGGCCTTGCTCGCTGCTCGCTGAAGGCCTTCCGGCGTGAAAATGATTAGTAGCTGGCCATTGCCCCACTTGCGTCCTGCCCCGAGTCGCTGGGGGAAAGGGAAGAAAATGTCCGTGGCGTCCGCGCTGTACTCATCGATCAAAGGCTGAAGGCTAACGTAATCACCGGCAATGCCGATACCGACCATTGATTCGCCCCACGGGCCAAGCCACAGATTGTGCCATTGGCGTAAATCGGCCGGGAGTGGCGCCGCCGACGGAGGCAGCGCGAGCAGACTCAGCCGTTGGGCTTGCCACGGGCTAAGCGTTGGGAGGGGAAAGCCCGCCGCCAGATATCGGCGTGCGGCATTCAGCAGAGCGCAAAACGACACGCTTGCCTCCCTCTGTGCCATCTCGCGCGCGGTCGCACCCTGAAATTGCGCGACTATCGGCGGCGTCACCCGATAAAAAAGCACACCCCCGGTTTTGAGCGGTACCAAGCCCGTTTCCGCGAGCAAGCGCTGCCAAGGTCCGCCGACCTGCGGGTCTACGATGACGGCTTTAACCCGGTGGGCGGAGAGAAACGTTCTGAACTGTTCAGTGAAATCCAAGATCTCATCACCGCTCTGCAGGGTCGACAACACTGGCCAGCTTGAAAACTCAACCGGAGTATACCCCAGTTGCACAGCAGCGAGGCGAAAATAGAAATCCGTCTGTACCTGCCAGAGCAAGCCGTCTTCCTGCCAGAAATAGGGCAGAACCAAGACATTGTCATTTCTGGCGAGATAGCGTTGGTAGCTGTCGGACCTAAAGAGCGGGGGAATCCTGAAATGCGTGATCATCGACCTGAACTGTGCAAGGTCTGGAGCCAACGACAATAGGCAGACACTCGATAACAGTAGTTTTGACCACCAGGAAATCAAGCTTTGGCTGAGGTATAGACTCGCGATGACTGCTGCCACCAAAAAGAAGTACATACCAAAGCGATTCGGCAGGGCCTGGTCGATAAGAGGTAACTTACTGAGCACGCGCCAAGGCGCTGGCCCTATGTCTATTCCGTCTATGTGCAAAATCGGCCCGAGCGACATCAAGCCGATGAGGATCAAGCTGACGAGGAGAAACTTACCAGTCTGCGTGGACCCGCTCGACTCGGTGTACAGTACAAGAATTATCCATAACCCGGGTCCCAGGTAGGCAGCGGTTTCGACCGGTCCACTCCTAAACTGGCGAACAACCTCGCCGAATGCGCGGCCGGCATAAAGCCAGGGGGTCGGCACCGCAAAAGCCAACAGATCATTCGAATAGACGGTGCTGGGGTTGATCGGGCCGGGCACGCCAAGTGCCAGCACGTAATAGAGGTAAGGTGCCGCCAGTACCGCCGTCACCAGGTAACCGCATCCGCTCTCGATCGCGACATCTCGGATATTGGCCGCGAGTGGAGCTCTGTAAATCAGGCAAGACAACACTAAAGCGGCGGCGCCGAACATCGCCGTGGTGGCGAAGAGCTCAGTCGAACCGAAAAACTGGACCAGCAGTACAATGACCAGCAGGACGAGAAACGCGGTCCTGCTAATCTGTCGATTGACGCGCAACAATACCAGATATATAGCGAGCGGAACGGGGAAGATAAGCAAAAGAACCGGATGACTACCTATCAAGTGCGCCAGCACGTACTGGGAGAAGCCGAAGATATAGCCGCCGACAAGTGCCGGCCAGAACTGCCCGGTCAGGTAACGGCATAAGACAAAAGCCGAGAAAGCAGCCAGAGCTGGGCATAACAGGCAGAGGATATTGTAGGAAACTATCGGGCCGAATAGCCGGGTTATCGAAGAGAGGAGAAGACTGGGTCCCGGAATACTGGTTGCCCAGGCTAAATTGTATCCGGTTGGGGGCCAAACGGCTCGTGTAATGATCGGATGCACGCCGCTGATGAGAGCATGCGGCCACCAGGCAAGCATCCACATATGGAGGAGCGGGTCCCCTCTGTCGCCGATAAATCGGTGGCCGAAGTGGCCCAGCAGCGGCA
>Ga0207416_1000696_pt1 | contig 53227 bp, 37 predicted proteins | sample PaiPotPPM11metaG_FD_184107 | JGI IMG/M metagenome (GOLD analysis project Ga0207416, IMG submission 184107) | Iron sulfur acid spring bacterial and archeal communities from Banff, Canada, to study Microbial Dark Matter (Phase II) - Paint Pots PPM... ... | reverse complement strand
CTGGCGGACGGAATTCGAAACCTTCTGTCGCGCTCCCGTCCCAGCCCACTCCTTGACGACCCGCCAGAAAGCGCGCAGCTAAAACTCTTACTTGGCTGGGAAGCCTAAAAAAATGAGGAATGTCCACCAGCAACAAGCCATGGACAAAATCCTCGCCGCCCAGCCCCTCAAAGTTCCCGTCATGCTCGTCGACAGCCTGTGGGATCAAGAAGATATTTACGGGGCCATGGCCGTCTACAAGGCGATCAAGCCCAAAGACACGAACAACGACAAAGTTTTTCTGGTGATGGGCCCGTGGCATCACGGGCAGGAAATTGAGGACGCCAGCTCGCTCGGCGCGTTGAAGTTCGGCAGCGACACGGGCCTCTACTTCCGCGAGCAGATTCTGCGGCCCTTCCTCGCTCAATATCTCAAGGACGGCGCGGGCAAAGCGGACATCGCTCCGGTCTCCGCGTTCGAGACTGGCACAAATGTTTGGCGCCGCCTGCCTGCGTGGCCCGCTGGTTGTGCCAGCGGCTGCGCGCCGAAACCCACTCCGCTCTATCTCACGGCCGGCCTAAAGCTCAGCCTCAATGCGCCGGCCACCGCAGACGCGCCCTTCGACGAATACGTATCCGACCCCGCAAAGCCCGTTCCGTTCCGCGCCCGTCCCAGCCAACCTGTCGGCTACACTACGGAACTCACATGGGCTCAGTGGCTCGTCGACGACCAGCGCGAAGCCTCCGGTCGCCCCGACGTTCTGGTCTTCACCTCCGACGTTCTCACCGCGCCGCTTAAAATCAGCGGCCAGCCCATCGCCAACATCATCGCCTCGACCAGCGGCAGCGATTCCGACTGGGTCGTCAAACTCATCGACGTCTACCCCGACGAAGTAGCCAGCCAGGCGAACATGGGCGGCTATCAACTCATGATTTCCGCCGACATTTTCCGCGGCCGTTATCGCGAAAGCCTCGAAACGCCCAAGCCCATCGCCTCTGACAAGCCGCTGCTTTATCGCTTCGATCTCCCCAACGCCAACCACGTATTCCTGCCCGGCCACCGCATCATGGTGCAAATCCAATCGAGCTGGTTCCCGCTCTACGACCGCAATCCGCAAACTTTCGTGCCCAACATTTTCTGGGCCAAGCCCGCCGACTATCGCAAAGCCGCGCAACGCATCTACCACTCACCCTCCGACTCCAGCTTCATCGAGTTGCCGCTGGTAGCTGCGCCTTGAGCACGGAGACCAACCCCGCGGAGAGCAAGGCGTCGCCCTCCGCAAACTCCACAAGGAAAATTGTCTTGGTATTTTTGTCCGCTGCTACGCCGCCGCGCAGCACTCACTCATATCGCAGCGCGACGACCGGATCCACATGCGTCGCTCGACGCGCCGGAATCCAGCAGGCCACCGCGGCCACAGCCAGCAGCACGCTCGTCACAAAGATAAACGTCTCGGGGTCCGAAGGCTTCACTCCAAACAGAAGGCCGCTCATCAGCCGCGTCAATCCAAACGACGCCGCAAGCCCCAGCCCCACACCAATCACCGCCAGGCGCAATCCTTGTCCCAATATCATGCGCAAAACATTCCCCGGCCCCGCGCCGAGAGCAATCCGCAAACCCATCTCCCGCGTCCGCTGGCTCACCGCATACGCCATCACACCGTATATTCCCACCGCGGCCAGCAGCACCGCGAGCCCCGCGAATCCCGCCAGCGCACCCGCATTGAATCGCTGTGAAGCCACTTCCGCCGAAAGCATGTCATCCATTGTTTGCACGCCGAAAACCGGCAGGTTCTTATCGAGGTCGCTCACTTGCTTGCGCACGGCAGAAACCAGGCTCAGCGGTTCAACCGAAGTGCGCAGAACAACCGTCATGGTGAATAGCGGCCACTGCAACGCCGACGCGGTTACTTCCGGCATGATCTCGCTCGCCAGGCCGCGCTGTTTCGTGTCGCCAATCACTCCGACAATGGTCCATGTTTTCGGTCCGCCGGTTCTGGGCACCAATCCCGAGGAGAACCTCTTGCCGATGGGGTCTTCTTTTTCGAAATACCGGCGGACAAACGCCTGGTTTACTACCACCGAGTTTGGCGCGTTAGCTCCGTCGCGCTCATTCAGAAAACGCCCCTCGATCAGAGGGACACGCAATGCCGCGAAATATCCCGGCGTCACAGAGTTGACGCGCGCGGTGGGAACGTTTTCCACGCTAAAGTCCGTCGGCGGCTGTCCTTCGATTTGAATCGTGGACAACATGACGTTTCCGCGCAACGGAATCGAGGCCGTTGCCCCGGCCGCCGCTACTCCCGGCAGCGCTTGCAAACGCTCGACTAGCTGCTGGAAAAAACTGCGTTGTTGGTCAACGGATCGGTATTGATCGAGAGGCAGCGCCACTCGCGCAGTGAGCACACCGTGCGGATCGAATCCCGGCTGGATCGCCGTCAATTGGTGAAAACTCTTCACTAGCAGCCCGGCGCCGATGAACAACACAAACGAAAGCGCGATCTCCGTCACCATCAGCGCCCGTTGCGCGCGCCGCGTTCCAGCGCCCGAGCCGCTCTGCGGACCGCTTTCCTTCAACGTGTTGTTCAGCGACACGCGAAACGCCGCCAGCACCGGCGCCAATCCGAACAAAATTCCGGTCACCAGCGACACGCCCAGCGTAAACATCAGCACCCGTGTATCAAGCCCGGCACTCTGCAAGTGCGGGATATTTGACGGCGCAAAACGGCGAATCAAACGAATCACCCACGCTGCCAGCAAAAGTCCCGCCACGCCGCCAACCAGCGCCACTGCCGAACTTTCCGTCAGCAGCAGCCTCGCGAGACGCCAACGCCCCGCGCCAAGCGCGCCGCGAATGGCAACCTCCTTTTCCCGCGCCGCCGCGCGCGCCAACTGCAAATTCGCCACGTTCGCGCACGCAATCAACAACACGAATCCGACTGCTCCCAGCAACACCAGCAGCGCGGGGCGCACGTTGCCGATTTCATGGTCGTGCAGCAAAAATACTTGTGCCTGCCCCTGGCCCGTCATATCGCCAAGCAGCCGTCTCAGATTGGCGGGAAGGCCTTCGGCGACGCGCTTGTTGATCGCATTGAGTTCACTCACCGTGCCCGCCAAAGTCGCGCCCGGCCGCAGCCTCGCCACAACGCTTAGCGGCTCGATCCTCCCCATCATCTTTCCGTTCGAAATCTCAAAGCTGCTGTCCGCAAGCTGGAATGGAACCAGCACGTCCGCCGGGCTGTTGTCCAGGAATTCGAAATCGCGTGGCAGCACTCCGATTACCGTGTACGGCGTGTCGTCCAGTGCGATCACCCGCCCGACCACCTTCGGGTCCGCGCCAAAATTCGATCTCCATACGGCATCGCTCAAAAGCACCGCCTGTGGTCCCGCCGGACGGTCTTCCGCCGGCAAAAAGTTGCGCCCAAGCTGCGGCGCTACGCCCAACACATTCAAAAAACTCGCCGTTGCCTTTGCGCCACGCAATCGTTCCGGGCTTCCCGCCCCCGTCAGCGTAAATTCTGCCAAGTCCGAATACGCCGCGATATTTTCGAAACTGTGGTTCTGCGTCCGCCAGCCCGTATACACATCCGTGAAGACGAGATTCTGTCCCTGGCGCGGTACAAAATTTGTGGCCCACACCAGCCTTCCCGCATCGCGGTACGGCAGCGCCCGGAAGAGGACCGCATCCACCACGGAAAAAATTGCCGTGTTCGCCCCGATGCCCAGCGCCAATGTCAGTATCGTCACGGTCGTGAACCCGGGCGTTCGAAGCAAGTTCCGCACGCCGTAGCGCACGTCTTGCCACAGCTCCACTAGCCAGCGCCAGCCCCACACGTCGCGCGTCACTTCCGCAGCGAGACCGACGTTGCCAAACTCCTGGCGCGCCGCAGCCTGAGCTTCTTTCAGCGTTTTGCCGGCTTCCATTGCCTCGAGCTCAGCCAATGTCAGGTGCGCCTGCATCTCTTCGCTCAGCTCTTCATTGCGCCGCCCTCGCCGCCAAAAAGGAAATCTCATGTCTCGCTCTCTTTCTTACCCGGATTCATAATTCCGGCAATGGCCGCCGTAATCCTCTCCCATCTCGACCGCTCCGAAACCAGCTGTTTTCTTCCGCTTTTCGTCAGCCGATACACGCGCAGCCTCGGCCCAACCTCCGAAGCCTTCCATTCCGCCGCAATCCAACGCTTCCGCTCCAAACGGTGAAGCGCCGGATAAAGTGAGCCAGTATCCACCCTCAAAATTTCCCCCGAGTTGGTGCGAATCGCCTTGCTCAGCGCGTAGCCGTGGCGGGGCCCCCACCGCAAAGTTTGCAGAATGAGCATGTCCAAAGTTCCCTGCAAAATTTCCGTTCGATTTTGATAGCGGCTCTTCGATGCGCTCATGGGTGTATGTAGAGGCACTCCCTAGCATTAAGTAGGACGCCTACATACCACAAAAGGTGAGCAATAGGAAGTTTCTTGCAGTACAAATTCCGATTGAAGATCTTGAAAAGGGCAGGCGCCAGGCCTTTGGTTGCGATTAAGACACCCGAGTCAAGCATCAATCCTGCGAGGGAGTGCAGGTATCACGACGGACCAGAGGGCGTCGGCTAGGCTAGAGCTGCACGACGGTAAGGCTGGGGATCAACCTGAAGTGCCGCACGTTGACCGTCAGCATGGAGTAGCCAACCTCCAGCGCGGTCGCGCCGATCAACAGATCGCCAAAGGGGATAGTGATGCCCCGGCTCTGTTGCTCTCCATCGATCTTTCCTGCTAACTGTGCCGTCTCTTTGGTGTAGGGATAAACTTCCACGTCGTTTAGCAGTTCGCGAATGAAGGAGTCGCGCCGATTCCGCGCCGATTCTGTTTGTGCGCGATAGATTCCATGCACAAGCTCGGTCAGACCAACCGAAGAGAGCACTGCTCGCTGATCACCGGTGGTTGCAACGATTTGCTTGAGCATCTGCGTTACGTTATCGCCGCGGCGTTCAGCGGCTATGACCACGCTGGAGTCCAGGATCAATCCCATGCGGGTGGGTTGAGCGGTTCGCGGTGGCTGTCGATGATCTTTTCGAGATCGCGCCCGAACTCGCCATCGAGCGTCACGGTAGAGCCGTGGGTTTCCGCTAGTGCGATAGATTCCGAGAGCAACCGGCCGGGTTGAGGCTCCGCGGATCGCAACACGGCCACGGGCTGGCCGCCTTTTTCAATGATGACCTCGGTGCCGGCGCGCACATGGGCCAGCAGCGTCGCCACGTTGGTGGTGGCGGCTTCCGATTCCGAAACGTGAATCACATGCTTGGCCATATTGGCATTATACACCGCACTACTTCGCACTCCTCGCCGATTTGTCCGCGCGTGCAGCTTGCCTCATTTCCTGCGGGTCGCATCTGCCGTGAGCGTGTCCCGGCTCAAACCCGCTCAACGGCCGACTCATGGCAGCCCTTTCAGATCGAGAGCCGGTCTCCATACGCAGTTCCAAAGTCTTCACAAAAATGGTTGACGCTATGCCGCGCTGCACACAGAATCCTTAGTGCTCCGCGGCGCGGCCTGTAGCCATTCGCCGCACTTCGCGCGGATAGGACAAATACCCTGATGCAAGCTCCCTTTCGGCGCGCTGCAACCGTCATCGTTATCTGCTTTTCGCTTTTCTCCGTCGCTGCTACCTTTCTTCATTCTCGCGCCGCTCAACCGCAATCCTCGCCCGCGCAAAAACCCGCCGCTCACCCCGATCCAACTGAAGCTTATCGGCTCAACACCCTCGGCGTGGCCTACATGAACCAACAACGTCCTGCCGACGCCCAGAAATATTTTGAGCGATCCCTTGTCGCCGACCCGAAATTCGAAGTCGCCCGCCTGAATCTTGGCATCTCGCTTCTTGCCCAGCAGAAGCTCGAGCCCGCCCGCACGGCTCTCGCCGCCGCTGCCGAAAAACTTCCGCAAGATCCCTACGCCTGGTACAACCTCGGCCTCACTTACAAGGATCTCGGTGACGCGGAAAAAGGCGTCGACGCTTTCACGCGCGTCACGCAAATCGCCAACGAAGCCGACCCCTGGTATTTCGTCGGCTATCTGGATTCGCAACTTCAGCGCTACGATCAGGCTATCGCCGCCTTCCAAAAAGCTCTCGCCCTCTTCCCTCTTCATGCCTCGGCCGAGTTTGGCCTGGCCCGCGCCTATCAACGCAGCGGCAACGCCGCCGCCGCCCGCGAGCATCTGGCCAAATTCCAAAAAATAACTTCCGAGCATCTTGGCTCACCTTTCGGCGCGGCGTACGGCGATCAAGGCCGCTTTTCTCTTGCCGAGTTGCCGCACAGCTCCGCACAAAACGCGCCGGCCGCCATACCCGTCCGATTTGCGCCGAAGTCCATCTCCGGAATCGTTCAAACGGCCCCAGGCAACCTCGCGCCAATCGGTCCCAGCACCGGCGCGTGCTTCTTCGATTACGACGGCGACGGCAAACCCGATCTCTTCCTCGTCAGCGCCTCAGCCGATGGCACGAGCCGCCTGCTCCACAATCTCGGCGGCGGAAGATTCGCCGACGTCAGCAAAGAATCTGGTCTCGGAATCACCGGCGGAGGCCTCGGCTGCGCCGCCGGCGATTTCGATAACGACGGCCACACCGATCTCGCCGTCTGTTTCAGCGATGGCGTCCATCTCTTCCACAATGGTGGCGCGGGAAAATTTGAAGATGTCACCGAGAAGGTGGGCATTCGCCGCGAGCAGGGCTGTGTCGGCATCACCTTTGTCGATCACGACCACGACGGCGATCTAGATCTCTACATCACCATGCAACCCACAGCGGCTGCCACGCCCGAAACAAAAGCCCACAATTTTCTCTGGCGCAATAACGGCAACAGCACGTTCACCGACGTCTCCGCGGAAACCGCTCTCGGCTTCGACGCCACCGGCGCCGGCCTGGTCACCACGGATTTCAACAACGACCGCGCGATCGATTTCGTTTTTGCCGGAGGCAGCGCCGGGGCATCCATCTACTTAAATCCGCGAGAAGGAAAATTCACGCCGCTCCCGGGCATCGATTTCAAAAAAGAAAATCTGCCGCCCGCCGTCGGCGTCGTCGCCTTCGACTTCAACAAGGACGGCTGGATGGATCTGGCTTTCACCCACGCCGGCGCACCCGGCATCAGCCTCTGGCGCAACGTCGACGGCAAGCATCTGGAGCGCGTTCCGCTTCCGGATTTTGGCTGGCAACAAGGCTGGGGAATCTCAGCCATCGATTACGACAATGATGGCTGGCTCGATCTTGTCGCCGCCGGCGAATCGAGCAAAGGCGGCGAACTCCGCCTGCTCCGCAATCTCGGCGCGAAGGGCTGGGCCGACGTCACCAAAGAAGTCCATCTGGAGACCATCAAACTTTCGCAACCGCGCGCCATCGCCGTCGCTGATTTTGCAGGGAACGGCGACGCCGATCTCGTCGTCACCCAACTCGGCGGCCCACCGATTGTTCTTAGAAACGAAGGCGGCAATCAGCACAACTGGATGAGCATCGATCTAAAACCTCTTGCCGACAACAAGAGCGCCATCGGCACAAAAGTGGAGCTCTACGCGGGCGCGCTTTATCAAAAGTGGGAAGTGCAGGGCGCCTCCGGTTACCTCGGACAAAATGCACCCGCGATTCTTGCGGGCCTCGCGGAAGAAAAAAATGCCGAAGTCGTTCGTCTGCTCTGGCCCACCGGCGTACCGCAAGACGAAATAAATATCTCCGCCGATAAAACGCAATCCATCGCCGAACTCGACCGCCGCGGCAGCTCCTGTCCCGTTTTATTTTCCTGGAACGGCAAGGAGTATGAATTTATCGCGGACATGATAGGCCCTGGAGTCGTCGGGCATTGGGTTGGCCCGGGCGAGCACAATGTCGCGGAGCGCGACGTTCCCGATCCCGATGAATATTTGAAAGTTGGCGCTGCGAGCGTTCGTCCGCTCCACGGGATGTTGAGTTTCCGTTTCATGGAGCCGATGGAAGAGACCGTTTATCTCGATCAGCTTCGCTTGCTCGCGGTCGATCATCCGTCGAGCTACGAAGTTTTCCCCAACGAACGCTTCGTTTCCAATCCACCGTTCCCCGAGTTTCGCGTCATCGCAAGCGACGCCGCCCATCCGCCCCTCGGCGCGTGGGATGACCGCGGCAACGACGTTCTCTCGCTGATCTCGCAGCGCGATCGCAAATACGTCACCGATTTCGAAAGCCTCCCCTTCGCCGGTTTCGCAAAACTCCACTGGCTCGAACTCGATCTCGGTAAGTGGGACGCCGCGAAACCGCTGCGTCTACTTATCGACGGTTACACCGACTATTTCATGGCCACTTCGATGTACGCCGCCGATCAAGCAGGTGTCAAAGTGATCGCGCCTTACGTCGAAGCGCTCGACGCCCACAACAAATGGGTTCGCGTCGTCGATGACATGGGCTTTCCCGCAGGCCTCGAACGCACCATGGTCGCGGACCTCACCGGCAAACTCCCGCCAGGCACGCGTCGCATTCGCATCGTCACGAATTTAAAGATTTATTGGGATGCCATTCGAATCGACCAGACTCCCGACGCGCGGGAAATTCACACCGCCGAAGTCCCACTCGTGAAAGCGTCGCTGGAATTTCTCGGTTACCCGCGCGAAATTCGCTTCACTCCGGCGAGCGACACGGTTTATTCCTTTGCGAACCGCAGTATGACCGGCCCGTACGCACGCGCGGAAGGAAATTACACGCGCTACGGCGACGTGCTCGGCCTGCTCACCACCGTGGACGACCGCTTCGTGGTGTTTGGTTCCGGCGAAGGAGTAAAACTGGATTTCGACCCGCGCGAGTTGCCCGCGCTTCCCGCGGGTTGGGTGCGCGATTATTTCTTCTATGCGAACGGTTTCGAAAAAGATCTCGATTTCTACGCCGCGTACGCCTTCAGCGTTGAACCGCTCCCGCGCCACGCGATGATTCCCTATCCGTATCCCGCGGGGAAAGAATATCCGGACGACGCGCAGCACCTCGGGTACGAACTCGAATACAACACGCGTCCGCGCTCGGACCGGCTGCCGCCAAGTTTGAGCTATCACTATCCGCCGCCGAAGTGAGGCGCCTACATTTTTTGCAGGACCTCAGTTCCATTCCACCGGCTGCCACGATTTTTCCTGCGCGCTTTTTGCGATTGCGTCGCACAGAATCAGTTCATCGTGGCCGGTTTCAAACGTCGGAAAGGTTCTTGGCGCGCCTAAATCGTTTTTCTCGATGTACTCGTAAAAATCCTTGAAGAGCTGCATGAATGTATCGGGGTAGCCTTCGGTGTGACCGCCGGGATAGGCGGCATAGCCGCGCGCAGCGGGGCTCATCAGCGCGGGATCTTTCAGCAGCGATCCATTCGCGGTGTCGCGGCGCCCGATCCACATTTCGTTCGGCGATTCGGCATTCCACGCTAGCGAGCCTTCGGAGCCGTTGATTTCAAAGGCGAGCTTCGCTTTGTGGCCGCCGCTGACTTGCGAAACGCTCATTACGCCGCGCATGTCACCTTCAAAGTGCAGCAGCACGGATGCGTAGTCGTCGGTGGTCATGGGCATTTCGTCATAGGCAGTGGCATCGGCTTTTTTGAAGGTCTCGACGCGGCCGCGGGGCTTGCGGCGCACGGGAATTAGCGTGGCCAAATCGGCGCAAACGTCCATGACCTTTTTCCCGGTGAGCCACATCAGCAAATCGAGGCAATGCGTGCCGATATCGGACACTGCGCGCAGTTCGCCCCCTAACTTCTGCTCGAGCCGCCAGTTCCAGTCGGTCGGATGCAGGAGCCAGTCCTGCAAAAAGCTGCCCTGCGCGATGCGCGGCTGGCCAATCGCTCCCTGCGCGATAAGTGCGCGCGCTTCCTGGCAGAGCGGGTAGTAGCGCAGATTGTAGGCGACGCCGCCGACGCGCTTCGATTCGCGCGCGATTTGCAACAGCATTAAGGACTCGCGCGAGTCCATGGCCAGCGGCTTTTCGCAAAGAACGTGTTTGCCGGCGCGGAGCAAGCGGCTGGCCTGTTCGAAGTGGACGTAGTTTGGCGTACAGATGTGGACGGCGGTGACGCTCGAATCTTCCGCCAGTTCGTCGAGCGAGGCGTAGGCGCGCTCGAGGCCCAGAGCCCTGCTTGATTCCGTGCCGCGCTCTTTCGAACTGCCAAGAATGCCGCGTATCGGAATTCCCAGACGCCGGAGAGCATCCACGTGCGCTCTGCCGACAAATCCCACACCGATTACCGCCGCCGTTTGTTTCATTGCCTCGCTCCTGGTGTGCTCCCACGCGGGCGTGTCGCTTGCATGTTTGCAAGCGCACCGCGTGAAGCAGTTTGCGTTCCTCAATGTGCAGGAGGCAAGGTACCAGTTTTCCGGGCGCTCGGAAATGGGAAGTACTCTTGAGCCAAGATCTAGACTTTACGCCGCTCCTTCGGTCTCCAGCTCGGCCTAAATCTAGAAACTTAGCTTCAGGGCCAACTGAATAATTCGCGGGTTGCCATAGGTGTTGGTGATTTGTCCAAAGGTGGGGTCGCCAAAGTTGACGTCCGGATCCTGGAACAACGGATGATTGAAGATGTTGAAGAACTCCGAACGGAACTCGAGGTTGGCGCTCTCGCGAATCCTGTGAAGCGGGAATTTCTTGATCAGGGAGAAATCGAAATTGAGCTCGCTGGGACCCTGAAGAATGCCGACACCGGAATTGCCGAACCCTGTGGCGACGCCGTCGGCACCAACCACTGGCGGAGCGGCAAAACACTTTGCGTTGATGTAATCGTTTAGTTTGGAAGTAATCGAGCCCGCGGTCACATACTGGGACGGCGTACAAGTTCCAGAGAGTTGCGCGCGGTCCGTGGAGATTCCATAAACGCTGGCTCCATTGGTAGTGGTGACCGTGAGGTAATGACCCGTCTGGAAGGTGGTGACGCCCTGGAGCGACCAGCCTCCGAGGGCTTGCTGAACAAATGGATTGTCCCAGCGGGGCTTCGGCAACTGGTAAGAATAATTGATAATCAGCCGGTGTGGACGGATAAAATTGTCGAGGCCGTATCGCGACCCGGGCACGTTCTGGTTTCCGTAAACGCTGCCTCCGTTCGGGCCAGTGGTAGAGCCGAAGGTGGTGGACATGTCACGAGAGAATGTGTAGGAGACTTGCGCCTGCAAACCATGACTAAATCGCTTGTTCAAACTCACCAGCAGTGCGTTGTACCAGGACGCCCCGGAGGATTCGATTTGAGTCATCGAATTGCTCGAAAAGCCCTCATACGGGACGCGCAGAGGAAGATTGGCCAGCGTGTTGGTGGTCTCGCCGCGAATGGGATTAGTCGCGCTTGCGAGATCGGCCTGGTTGATCGAACGAAGATTGATGAGGTGCAAGCCGCGAGCACCCGAATAGCCCACCTCGAGAACCAAGCTCGGGGTTAGCTGGGTCTGAGTGCCGAGACTGTATTCCTGAACCATGGGTGGCCGGTAGTTAGGTTCAAACGTGGTAATGGCATTCGATGTGGTCGGCGAGTAGGGAATGAAAGCTGGAAACGTCGGGGAAGTCAACGGCAGCGGCTGTTGGAGCGAAAAACTGGCCGCTGAAGTCGCCTCGAATATGCGGAAATCTCCATAGGGAGGCGCGGATATCAACTGCAGAAAAGGCTGGCCGGTCGAGCGCGAATGATAAACTCCGTAGCCGCCGCGGAGTACAACTCGATCGTGAGTCCAGGGCAGTTGATAAGCGAAACCCAAGCGGGGATTCCAAGTGTTCTGGCCGATGCCGTTCAGGCCGAAGTCATTGTTAAGTTTTTTGACTCCGGGGGGAACTGTGCCGGCGTAATTGTTGGGGACGGTTGTACCGGCGAGTGTGCCGGCGGCGGGGGGATTGGGATTCGCTATCGAGGCGTCAAAGCCGGAGTTGCGCCCAAGAGCATCGCCAAAGTCACCGATGCGATCGTAGCGAATCCCCAAGTTGACCGTGAGGCGTTTGGTCACCTTGAAGTCGTCTTGAACATAGTTCCAGACTTCCCAATCGCGGTAGGCGCGGTCAAACTGTCCGAGCAAATCAAGAGAAAGAAAAACATTGCCCACTCCGGCGGGCGATCCGTTTCCGCCATTGGCGACCGGTGTTCCTGGAAGTCCGAGCATAAAATCAGCCCAACTCAAAAATAATGCGCCGGAAAGGTAGTGAAAACCTATCTGGTTGTTCTGTTCGCGCGAAAGTCCGGCGCCAAAACGGAAGTTGTGCTTGCCGTGGGTCCAGGAAACAGAGTCCTGAAACGTAAAGGTGTTCTCTGCAATCAAAACGTTTTGGCCGTTTCCTCCGAGCGACAGTCCCGTGGTGCCCCCGCCATCAATGGCGATCGCGGGGATGTTGTTGTCGAAAGGCACGACGCTAGCGCCCACCTGGGACCAACTGAAACTCTGCGCCTGGGCAAAGGTGGCAAAGATTCGATGGAATCCCAGCTCAGCCTCGTTCAAGAGCGTGGGGCTGATGATATAAGTGTGCGTCAGCGAAAAGTTCCGGAAGTTCTGCGTCAGGTTCACGGGCGCTCCTGGAGGCGAGCCGCCGCCAGTGAGGTTCGTCTGAGGAAGTGTGTAGGTGATCCCGCTGTTGGCAAAGAAGAAGCGGGCGCTGAGTTTGCTTTTGGCCGACATTTCATAGTCGGCGTTGGTCATGAACTGGTTTTCGGTAAAGGGACACGCCTGGCTGAACGACAAGGAACCCTGAGCATCAAACGGAAGGGAGGGGTTATAAGTCTGCGGGGTAGGGATTAAATACTGCCCGTTCGGAAGCTTCAAGTTCAACAAGGCAAGAGCGACTGGATTAATGTTGGAGCCGTTCGCCGCGATCGCTGTGCCGCCGAATACGCCCGACTGCCCTGCGAAGAGAGCGCCTAACGCGGCTTGCGAGCGGTCATTGGTTAAAGGCGCCTGCTGGATGGTCGAAGAACAGTTCAAGTCCAGTCCATTTTTCTGGCGCGTGCCTTGATAGGAGGTGAAAAATTGCAGCTTGTCCCTCCTAATCGGGCCTCCAAAATCACCGCCGAATTGATTCTGCTTCAGGATCGGCCGTGGCTGATGATGGGAGTTTCCGAAGAACGTGTTGGCATTCATGTCGTTGTTGCGGAAGTACTCCCAGGCCGTTCCGTGATAGTCGTTTGTGCCGCCCTTGGTGATGACGTCGACGTTGGCGCCAGCGTTCCTGCCGTAGGATGCGTCATATTGTCCGGTCTGCACCTTGAATTCCTCGATGGTATCGGGATTGGGAATGGCGACGCCCGCGCTGAAATAGCCACTCTGCTGGATGTCGTTGACGCCCACGCCATTCATCTGAAAATTGTTGTCGGAGGCCCAGTTCCCGGCCGAGACGGTGGGATCCTGGTTGTTGCCACCGCCGCCACGACCCAATTCTCCGGCGTTGGCGATTTCCGCCGATACGCCTGGGTTAAGGCCAATGATTTGGGTGAAGTTGCGCATGGCGAGAGGCAAAGTTTCGACCTGCTCGCTGGTGGTTACGCGGCCGAGAGTGCTGGATTCCGTTTGGAGCTGCGTGACCTGTGCTTCGACGATCACCTTTTCGGCGACTTGGCCGACCTCGAGCCGGACGTTCAGCGCGTTGGTTTCCGTGACGATGATTTGCACGTGCGGAATCGTGGCCGTGCGGAAGCCGTCTTTGGTCACGTCCACGCGATACGACCCTGGCAGGAGCAGCGGAACAGTGAACGCACCGATGGAGTTGGTCGAGACCGTGCGCACTTCGCCGGAGCTGTCGCTAGTAACTGTAACCTGCGCTGCGGCGATGCTGGATCCGGAAGGATCCGTAACAATGCCGGAGAGCGCGCCGGTGCCCGCGGACTGCGCGGCAGTCTTCGCGGGGGTCACGGAAAGAATAAATGCAACAAGCGTTGCGCACAGAAATAACGGACAGCTGTGCGAAACACGGTGCGTCCGACTATTCACGCCAGAAATGAGATTTTCCATTGTGGCCATTCGTCGTTCCTCCACTCGCTCGCTATTTAAGACTTTTTTCTCCCGACCTGCAGCCGCCTGAAAGGCCGCGACGGCTTCGCAACATATGTTGCTTTCTGATTGGTGAGAGGCTATTCGCATGGCATGCCGCTGTCAAGGGGGAGACTTTTCGATTGACTGCATCGGTTTTTTGGCGGTTTTTTGTCCAGTAACATTTGTTGCACATGTAATGCTTTTTGGACGTACACAATAATTCCTCAAGCTAGACGCAGATGGGCGTGGAGCGTCGAGGATCAAATTGAGTTGGGGCGGCGGGCTCTTCGCGGCGAAGGCGCGGAGTAGTTGGCTGGGGATCTTGGTGAGTACGGGGACGCAGCGGTTGGCGACGCGATTTTGGGAGGGCGGAATGCTGAGTGCGCCATCGCGGTTATCGCCGACGGCTAGATCAAGGCTGTCGTCCCGATGAGATCAGCGGTAGTAGAGGAAAGGCCGGGGCAGGCATGGAAACCTGCCCCGCGCGGAACACAGGTCCAAGTTAGGATTGGCCAAACCTGGAGACGGGCCTAATTAGACGTGACTCTGGGTCTGGCCCTGGTTTTGGCTGTGGGTCTGGTGTCCAGCGATAGTGTTATAAAGGCCGGCGAAAATGAGAGCGGCGACAGCGCCGTCCACGAGGCCGTCGATCGTGCCAATCACGACGCTGTTGATGGTGTGGGACGCGTGGAACCACGGATAAACGGAGCTGGTCAACTGAAGGAAGTTGAGTCCGTAGCCCGGGCGCAAGAGGTTGATCAAGCCAACCAGCAAGATGGCGCCACCCCAGAGCAAAGCTCCAGCAATGGTGATCGCTTTAAGAGGAAGTTTCATGAGTATCCTCCTATACAGACTTTATAGAGAAAATTACCAAGAAGAGTGGCGTGCGGTCCGGCGCCGGGCAGGAAGAAGCTTCCGCGCATTTCCTTTGTGCTCTTCGCCGAGCCGCACATGGTTTGACCTCGAAAGAGCAAGTTCAATTGCCGGTGGCGCTGGCGCTCATCGGCTGCTCAGAAGCGGGTAACTTTTCCGCCTTCTGTAATTTTTTCAAGCTAGGCATGTGGCGCTGCCAAAGTAGCCGCGTGTAAGCGACATCATTGGGATAGTCCTTGGCCGACGCAACGTCCCTGGGCTGGAGAATGATGTCGGCGCGGCGGTTATAAGCGAGCCAGGTGGTTTTCATGTGCCGGGTCTCCCACTTTTCTGGCTTTTCCGGATCTTGAGAGAGCAGCACATTGACTTTGTCTTCACCGAGTTGTTGATCCTTGCCATCGGCACGCACCTCAATCTTGTCCGCGGGAACGCCGTGAGCGACCAAGAAGTCTTTGACCAGAGCAGCTCTGCGTTCGCTGAGGGCTTGGTTGTAGCGAACGGAGCCACGTACATCGGCATGCGCAACGATCAGGAGATTGCCTTTGTGATCGTATGGTTCATATTCCTTGAAATGAGCGGCGATATCGGCGAGCTGTTTCTTTTCGCTGGCAACCAAACCCGCTTTCGGATGTCTCCTGGTCGGGTAAGCCGTCGGATAGAACATGCTCGCTAGCGTCACAGGTGGCGGCGGATCGATGGAACCGACGACATGCAGTGTCGCGGTTTTGGTGGTGGTGCCGCCGCAGGCGTTCGCTGACGTCAGCGTATAGGTTTCGACCTCATTGATGGGGCCGGTAGTGTCCTGCTTGGGATCGGCCGTAACGGTGCGGCTGCCGCTCATGGCCTCACTCCCGAAAGGCGCCACAATTGCGGAGTAGGCGTTGGAGGCTGACCAGGTCAAGGTCGAAGAGTCTTGTTCGACGACTTTGTCGCCGACTTTGTGATAACGGACTTCCGGCTGGCTAAGCGAAATCGAGGCTGTGGGCTGGGCGTTTACGTCGACGGTGATGGATTGCGTCGAATCGCCTCCCGGGCCCTTCGCGGTGAGCACGTAAGTGGTATTGCCGGTGGGCGATACGGTGCGATCGCCGTCGTTCGGAACTTCGCCGATGCCTGAGATGGAAGTATCCACGGCATTCGCGGACTTCCAATTTAATGTTGTGTTTTGACCGCAACTGAGATTTGAAGATTGAGCGGCGAGTTGCGCGGAGACCGGAGCGACCGGAACCGTCGCGCTGGCGATTCCCGCATGGAAGCGCGGCTGCGGGGGCATGTTCAATCCCTCTTTCCATTCCTTGATTTTCGTTTTTCCGTTGTGATCGAGATAGACGGTGACCTGCTGGCCGGCTTTGGCGGTGATAGGTCCGGACCAGATGGTGTTTCCTTCATGCGTTACGGTTACCTGGTAAGTGCCGGGGTGCACGAGCAGGCGCTGGTGCCAAATCCAGTTCCAATCGAATTCGTCCACGTGGCCGACAAAATAGGCGGGCGTGTTGCCATTGAGCAGAACGGCAGCGCGGGGATCGCCCTTGAACTCAATGTCCGCGAATGGACCATCGACGACATCGCCGGAAGATTGAAGGCGAACAACGAGGTCGGTTTTTTCGCCGGCGCCTACGTGAACATTCTGAATATTGGGAAGATAGCCGTAATTGTAGACGCCGACTTTGTGATCGCCGGAAGCAAGCACGATCGACTGGCTGCCATCGCGGATGGCTTTGCCATCGACGAACACGTAGGCCTGCTTAGGATCGACGTGAATCTTCAAGGTGCCAGTCTCTGAAGAAGACTGAGCAAAGGAAGGAGCCACGCAATAAAAGCACGCGGCACAAAACAAAAGCAGAGCTGGACAGACAAATCTCATTCGCATCTTGAGAATTCTCCTTGTTGTGCAATGTTTCCATCATGGGGGCAAAGGCAGCTTTTCAAGGAACCGCAGGGCGGTACCGTGCGGAGAGAAAAATCCGGGTACCGCCCCGGCGCGCCCCTCAGGTCCACTAAGGCCCGCCCAGCTGCGGGGCGCGCTGACAGGTTCACTATATCGTGATGCGATATGATTCGAGAGCGTTGCCCGCGAAGATGTATCGTTCTACGATATATCTTCGAGCAGGCGTTCGGGAGCGCTGCGTCGAAATCTCCTCGGTTCTTTGGAGCGGATCGCTCGCCCACGGCGGGAACCAACAAATGTCGAAGGGGGCCCGATTCTTACGCATATAAGCAAACAGCAGCCGAACTAAATCTGCGAGGTGGCCGTTCCTCGTACCCGTGCATCTCGTCCTATCAAGACCGGTAAACATTCTATTTAGCAATATTCAATGCAGCCAGGCCTTGCCAACCCTTACAATTGCAGGCGGCATTTCGTTTGGCGTTTTTGGGCAATCGGTCATTTGAGGAGCGCTTCATGGGCTATCTGCCTTTTGATTTAACGAACAAGACAGCGGTGGTGATCGGGGGAACAAGCGGCATCGGGCTTACGCTTGCTCGGGGGCTGGCGCAGGCTGGAGCAAATGTCGTGCCGACCGGCCGCCGCGAGGAACAGGTTAGAACCGCCGCTGCGGAAGTTGTGGCGCAGGGGCGGCGCTCGCTTGCGCAAACCTGCGACGTGACGGACAACGGCAGCATCGAGCGGCTGTTGCAATCCGCATGCGCCGAATTCGGCAGTGTCGAAATCCTTGTGAATTGCGCGGGCCGGACAAAGCGGATGCCGACGCTCGATTTTCCGGAAGCCGATTGGAACGCGATCATCGAAACGAATCTTAACGGCACTCTGCGCGCTTGCCGCGTGTTTGGACGGCACATGATCAAGAAGCGCTACGGGCGCATCATCAACATTGCGTCGCTGTCTTCGTTTGTGGCGCTCTTTGAGGTGGCCGCGTACAGCGCCAGCAAGGCCGCCGTTGCTTCGCTCACCAAATCGCTTGCGATTGAATGGGCGACATCCGGAGTTTGCGTCAACGCGCTCGCTCCGGGCGTGTTCCGCACGGACTTGAATGCAGCTTTGCTGGATGGAACCGAGCGCGGACGGGAGTTTTTGGTGCGGACACCGATGCGAAGGTTCGGCAAGCTCGATGAATTGACGGGCGCTACTATTTTTCTCGCCTCTGAAGCGGCGAGTTTCGTGACCGGTCACGTGCTGGCGGTGGATGGCGGATTTCTGGCCAGCGGCGTCAATCAATAACACAAAGCGTGCTGCCCCTCGCGATGGGGGGAGGCGGCAATTTGCATCAGTGGCTGCCTTTGGCTGCGATGCCCGGGGAGGCCATTTGAGCACGCGTTTGCTTTACGATGGCGAGGAATTTTCGGGCATTTTCAACAATGATTTCTGGCTGGTTTGACCTCAGCGCTTCGGCTTGCACTAATTCTCCGCCGATGCCCAACGCGACGCAGCCGGCTTCGAGGAATTCGGCGGCGGTGTTCAAATTGACGCCACCGGTCGGAATAAACGGAATCTGCGGGAACGGGCCCTTTAGAGCTTTGATGTACTTGGCGCCTCCCAACTGGCCGCACGGAAAAACTTTGATAAAATCGGCGCCAGCTTCCCACGCGGCCATGATTTCCGTGGGCGTTAATGCGCCGGCCATGATCAGCTTCCCTTCCCGGACTGCCAGATTGACGGTTGGCAGGTTGAAGCCAGGGCTGACCAAAAACTGAGCACCCGCATCGAGGCACTGTTGTGCCGTTGTTACATTCAGAACTGTTCCGGCTCCGATAAGCACAGCAGAACCACATTTTTTTGCCAACTCGCGAATCACCTCGAGCGCACCAGGCACGGTCATCGTTATTTCCACGATGGGAATGCTTCCCTGACAAACGGCGTCAGCGGCGATGCATGCTTCGGCCGCCGACGCGGCGCGAACGACCGGGACAATTCCAATCTCGATAATTCGTTCGCGAACCCTTTGTTTATCCATTTTGTTTATCCCTTAGGGGGCAGCATCCCCCGGCGCTTCCTCGTTAGCGCGCGATCCGCGCTCCGACTCCTTTCATTACCTGGATTACTTCCTGCAGCGTGGCCATGGAAGTGTCTCCCGGGGTGGTCATGGCGAGTGCTCCATGCGCGGCGCCGCATTCCACGGCCCATTGCGGATCGTGTCCGGCCAGGAAGCCGTAAATCAGGCCAGAGGCAAACGAATCGCCGCCGCCGACGCGGTCGAAAATCTCAAGGTTCTCGCGGTTTTTTGCCTGGTACAATTTTCCATCGCAAAAGCAGATCGCGCCCCAGTCATTTTGCGTGGCGGTTTTTGCTTTGCGCAGAGTCGTGGCAACAATCTCGAACGGATATTCCTTCATCGCCTTGGCGATCATTTGCTTAAAGCCTTCGACTTCAAATGCGGAGAGATGCTCGTCCATGCCAGGCACTTCGAACCCTAGTGCGGCCGAAAAATCTTCCTCGTTGCCGAGCATCACATCCACATGCGGAGCAATCCGGCGGTTCACTTCCTGCGCGGTTTTCTTTCCGCCATGCGATTTCCAGAGAGAGGCCCGGTAATTCAGGTCGTAGGAAACCGTGGTGCCGTGGCGCTTCGCCGACTGCATCGCTTCCAGCGCGACTTCCGGAGTCGTCGCAGAGAGAGCACAGAAGATGCCGCCGGTATGAAACCAGCGTGCGCCATGTTTTCCAAAAATTTCGTCCCAATCGATCTCCCCGGGCTTCAATTGGGAAACGGCGGTGTGGCCGCGGTCGTAACTTCCGAGGGCCGCACGGACGCCGAAACCGCGCTCCGTAAAATTAAGTCCGTTTCGGGCCGCGTGGCCCACGCCGTCGTGCTCGACCCAACGGATCAGCGATTGATCCACGCCGCCCTGGTAAACGAAATCCTGCAGCAGGCGGCCGACGGGATCATCCGCGAAAGCGGTAACGACAGCGGCGTCCAAGCCGAAACAGCGCTTCAATCCGCGAGCGACGTTGTATTCGCCACCGCCCTCGCACACTTCGAAGGAGCGCGCCGTGGAAATGCGGCGGTCGCCCGGATCGAAGCGGAGCATGATTTCGCCCAGACTGACAATGTCCCAGCGGCAGCCTTTCTTCGGCTTGATCGTCAGCGCCATCTATTCACCTCAACCTGTCCCTCCGTCTAAAATTCGAGCACTCTCAATTTGTCTTCTCTACTTTCAGCTTCACGCCTGCGTCGGGCTGTCGATTGCGGCGGGCTCAAGCCTGGGAGACAGGAGCTGAATAACGGCTAATGCGAGCAGGTACGCCGAACCGGCGATCACAAAAGGAATCATGTAACTCCCGGTCCACTGGAGCACGTGACCCACCACGGTCGCGATGAAGAATCCGCCGATTGCTCCAGCCATGCCCCCAATTCCCACTACCGAAGCTACTGCGCGCGCCGGAAACATGTCTGAGGTCAACGTAAACAAATTGGCGGAAAATCCCTGGTGACATGCGGCCGCGAGTCCAATCAGCCAAACCGCGGCCCAGGTGCTCTCTACGCGGTACGCAAACACAACGGGGATCACGCCGATGGCGCAGATCAGCATTGCCGTCTTGCGCGCGACGTTGACGCTGCGCCCGCGCTTGATGAGCGAAGACGAAAGCCATCCGCCGGCAACGCTTCCCACATCCGAAATGACATAAATTACCATGACCGGAACGCCAAGCCCGGTCAGAGCCAAGCCGTGTTTGCTTTGCAAAAATCCCGGCACCCAAAAAAGATAAAACCACCAGACCGGGTCGGTCAGAAATTTTCCTGCGACGAACGCCCAAGTTTGCCGGAGAGGAATCAGGCGCGCCCAGGAGATTTTTCCGGTCGGCTCCGCCACGCCGCTAGTGATATAGTCCAGCTCCGCCTTGGAGACTCTCGGATGCTCGCCCGGCTTGCGATAAATCAACAACCAAAACGCCAGCCAGACGAAACCGAGCGCGCCGATTCCGACGAATGCGGCCCGCCAGCCCCAGTGGACCACAATCCAGGGCACGATCAGCGGCGTGATGATGGCGCCAACGTTAGTTCCGGCGTTAAAAATTCCCGTGGCCAGGGCTCGTTCTTTTTTCGGGAACCATTCCGCCACGGCTTTAATGCTCGCAGGAAAAACAGCGGCTTCGCCGAATCCCAGGGCATAGCGGGAGAGCGCGAAACTGCTAAGGGAATTTGCGAGCGCGGTGCCCATCGAAGCGAGGCTCCAGAAAATCATGGCCAGCGCGTAACCCAATCGCGTGCCCAGCTTGTCGACAAGCCGTCCAACTAACAGCATTCCCGCTGCATAGGCGATCTGGAACGCCGACACTAGATTGCCGTAATCGATTTCGTTCCATCCGAAGTCGTGCTGCAGAGTGTCTTTGAGAATTCCCAGGACCTGACGGTCCATGTAGTTCTTCGTGGTGCCAAAGAGAAGTAGAGCGCAAATGACCCATCGGAAGTGGCCAATACGGGAGGAAACGCCGGGTGCGGGAGTATTACCGGCGCCCGCGCTCCCGGCATCCACCGTCGAAGCCGAGCTGTTAGAAGATGAGGTGGGGAGCTCTTGGTCCATTTTGCAATTGGAAAGGTACTAGTTTTTGTGTCCGGCTTCCAGTCTGGAAGATTCCAAGCGGATGCCGGCGGCGATGAGACGACGGTGGCCAACGTTCGCAACTGGCGCTAGAGTATCCGAAGCCGCAAAACTACCAACGTGGCCAGTGACGCCGGCTGAAGTCGCCCCGTCGCGCCCTGTTTGAACATTGCCAGGAGTCCGGCTAGAGAGATAATCACTTTCGACGATTCCAAGCAGCAAGTTGTCATAGGAGGTCGCAACTAATCATGCGCATTGCGATTGCTGGTGCAGCTTTTATACTCGTCGGCGTGGGTGTGTTCCTGACATCCTTCGTCTTCGCCGGGTCCCAACCACCCGAGCGCGTTTCCGTCGTCGTCAATAAACAAGCTCGCCGCGTCGACATTTCGATTGACGGACAGCCTTTCACGTCCTACATCTGGCCCACCACGCTCAAGAAACCTGTTCTCTATCCGCTGCGCACGGCCAAAGGGACCATTATCACTCGCGGTTTCCCCCTCGAGCACCGCCCCGGCGAGCGCATCGACCATCCGCATCACGCCGACCTTTGGTTCAACTATGAAAACGTCAACGGCATCGATTTCTGGAACAATTCCGACGCCATCAAACCGGAAAGGGCTCCGAAAATGGGCACCATCGTCCAGCGCGCCATCCTTTCCGCGAAAGGCGGTTCGCAGCACGGCGAGCTCGACGTCGAAACCGATTGGGTGACCTTCGAGAAAAAAGTCTTGCTCAACGAGCACACCCACTTCGTCTTCCGCGGCGGGCCAGGCTTCCGCAGCGTCGATCGCATCACTACTCTGCGCGCTCTCGATGAAAAAGTTTCTTTCCCTGACGCGAAAGACGGCATGCTGGGCCTTCGCGTCATTCGCGCTCTCGAAATTCCTTCCGACAAGCCCGAAATTTTTGCCGACGCCAGCGGCCACGCCACCACCGTCGCCAAGCTGGACAACACCGGCGTCAATGGCACCTACCTCACCAGCGAAGGCAAAAAAGGCGACGCCGCCTGGGGCACGCGCGGCCGCTGGTGCAGTCTCAGCGGAATGGTCGGCGACGAGCCCGTCACCATCACCATTCTCGATCACCCGGAAAATCCCGGCTTTCCCACGTATTGGCACGCCCGCGGCTACGGCCTTTTCGCCGCCAATCCGCTCGGCCAGAAAGCTTTCAGCAACGGCAAAGAAGAGCTGAATTTTTTTCTAGCTCCGCACGCCAGCGTCACCTTCCGCTACCGCATCTTGATCTCTTCGGCGATTCTCACGCCCGAAGCCACGGAAGCCGCCTACAAAGACTTCGTCGCGGCGTATCATTGATACATTCGGATTCACTCGCTCACATGACCATTCACATCGGTCTCATCGGCGGCGGCAACATTTCTGAAACTCATGCTCGCGCCGCACGCGCCATTCCCGGTGTCGAAATCGCCGCCATCCACGGCAGCAACGCCGAAAAAATCGCTCGCCTCTGCCGCGAACACGGCGGCGCGCCGTATCAAGACTTCGACGCCTTCTTAAATCATCGCCCGATGGATCTGGTAATCATCGGCAGCCCCTCCGGCCTCCACGCCGAGCAAGGCATCGCCGCCGCTCGTAGCGGCCTGCACGTCCTCACGGAAAAGCCAATTGAAATCTCCACCGCGCGAGCCGACGCACTCATCGCTGCTGCCCAACAATCCCATGTCCAGCTCGGCGTGATTTTTCAGGACCGCACCAAGCCGCACATCCGCCAGCTCAAGAGCTGGCTCGATCAGGGCCTGCTTGGCATACCGTTATTCGTCGACGCTCGCGTCAAGTGGTATCGCCCTCCCGAGTACTACGCCAATTCGCGCTGGCGCGGCACACCCGCGCTCGACGGCGGCGGCGCCCTGATCAATCAAGGGGTTCACACCATCGATTTGCTTCTCTGGCTGCTCGGCGACGTCCTTCGTGTGCAAGCCCGCACCGCAACGCTGCTCCACAAAATCGAAGCCGAAGACACCGCCATCGCCACGCTGGAATTCTCGAGCGGCGCTCTCGGCATTTTCCACGCCACCACCGCCGCCTATCCAGGCTACCCACGCCGCATCGAAATCTCCGGCACCGAAGGCACCGTCATCCTCGAGCACGACCGCATCATCGCCGCCAATCTCCGCAACTCCCCAGCCGCAGCCGAGTCCGCCCTCGCCAGTCTCGCCAATTCTGCGAGGGACGAAAACCAAAGCGCCTCCTCCGCCGCCGTCAGCGATTTCGGCGGCCACCAAGCCGTCCTCGAAGATTTCCTTGCCGCCATCCAAGAAAACCGCGCCCCGGCTTGCGATGGCCTCGAAGGCCGCCGTAGCATCGCCCTAATCGAATCCATCTACCGCGCCGCAAAAACTCCCGATCGGGAAGTCTCCGTCTGAGCGCCCCGCCGCCCAGCTCGGTCTTTAACTCTCCGAAACCCTACGATTCGCTCAACCGGCTCGCCAGCGCCGAAACGCTTCACCAAAACCAGCCTTGGTGGCAGGGCGATAGCGCAACTGGCGCCTGCTGGGGCGAGCAATTCAACTACGATCCCTGGGGCAATCTCGCCGGCATCAGCCCCGTTTCCTCGGCGTATACTGGCTGCACTCAGGAAAATTGGAGCATGACTCCCACCACCAAAAACCAGCTCCAGGACACGAACGGCGACTACGTCTACGACGCCGCTGGAAACTTGATCCAGCCCGGCCCCATCGGCGGTCCCTACGTCTTCGACGCCGAAAACCATCTCATCTCCGCTGGCGGCATGGCCTACCTCTACGACGGCGACGGCAAACGCGTCGGCAAAGCCCCCGCCAGTACGCCCACTCAGCCCAACTACCTCTACTGGTATGGCACGGGCTCACAAATCCTTGAAGAGACCAATGGTGCCGGCAACTATCTGTACGAGGACTTCTATTTCAACGGCATGCTTTTGGCCCGCTCGGAATCGGACAATTGGGTCGACCATTTCTTCGCCGACGCCCTCGGCAACACGCGTTGTGTCTATGGCGATAGCGACCCCGACGGCGGTTGCTCCGATTACTACCCCTTCGGCGGCGAACGCCCCATCAGCAACGGCGGCGTCAACGTCCCTTTCATGTTCACCGGCAAAGAACGCGACTCCGAATCCGGCCTCGACAACTTTGGCGCCCGCTACAACTCCTCCGACTTCGGCCGCTTCCTCTCCCCCGACCCCAGCAACGCCGGCGCATCCCTGGGCGCGCCTCAATCTTGGAATGCCTATTCCTACGTTCTAAACAATCCCTTGAACGCCATCGACTCCAACGGGCTCGACTGCATTTACACTTCGGACGCCGCGGGTAACCCTGATCCGAACGAGAATGGCACGGCGACGATGATTCGCGGGGATTGCCTGAACAAGGGGGGTAAGGACGATGGCGGCGTTTTTGTTGACAACAATGCGAACTATCCTGTCCAAAATTCCGACGTCTCCCTCAACGCCGACGGCACAGTAGGGGTTGTCTCATACACCCGTACAGATCTTACAACGGGGTATGCGTGCGTGGGCGACTGCCCTTCCGACTCCGTCCAAGTGACCGCCACGACGACAATTGGCCCAATTCCCTTTGGAGTCCCAACGGGGAACCTTTCCCCGCCACCACCGTTTATGCCCCCGCCAGTTTTTAGCTTTGGAAATATGAACCCAATGCAAAGGGGCGAAGTGCAGCAATGTTTGGAACTGAGGCCCTCCGGCGACGTTGGCGGACCGATGTTGAATGTTCCGTCTGATAGCGTCCCCGAAGCGGAAGGACAGAAGGCAATTTACCCGCCCGGAGCGACGGGCCGCGGAAACAAGCCGATGGTTGCCAACCCCAAGGGCGCTAAAGCTGGGGCTGCGGTTAGCAACATCGGTGGCGCAATCTCCGTGATTTCGGATGTTGGCGCGTGCATTACGAAAGTCGCGCAGCAACCGTGATACAAAACTACATTAAACCTGTGCTTCTCTATCTCATGCACCAAATCATTGCCACGCAAGGCGTGTGGTGGGCCACAATCCTTAGCGTGCTCTCGATAAAATTTACCCTCGAAGAAATATTTGAACCGCTAGGTCATAGCCTGCTGGTGCGCGACCTCGGTTGGCTTTTGGGGTCGAATCCGTTTTATCCCTTGGAGATTTTGGTGGGGTTATGCTTTGGCTGGAAATTTTTCTCTTGGTGGCACCGACGCGAAATGTTCTTGGTCTGGATTGTTCCCGCCGTCGTGCTCATAGTTGCCGTGCTTGCGGTCCCGACGTTCACGCCCGCAAGAATTTCGATGCTGGACTTACACGCTGGCGCGCTAGAGCACTACTTCGGGTGGCGCTGCGTGAGGGAGAACGGCTGTATCGACCAGATTATTGCCACAATTCCGTTTTATTGCTCCGTTGCGTATAGCCTTGGCGCATGGCTGGCATACCGCAAGGAACAAAGACTGGCGAAGGAACTGCGCAAGGACCATAGGGGCAGAAGATCACGGCAACCCGCGGAAGCGCGGCGACATGCTGATTAGAGGAACGCCGAGTGCCTCACATGTCGGTTTCACACGTGGGCGGGTGACCGCTCCTTAACGCGCCGGGATGATTTTGACTTTGGCGGGTGGCACACCCTCAACTCGGCAAAATGATTTTGAATTTGTCTTTTCTTGACGGGGTGCCGCATCCCTTGTGATTTTCAAGGGTGCGGGTTTTGACTTTTCTACTTTGTCTTCTGACGCCGTTCGCTGCTCCCAATAGCACGCCCCCTCCTGATCTTCGATCATTCCCGCAAATCCCTTTACTCCCAGCCCGTGCTACCATCCCACCGGCAACGCCACCACCAACCGCATGGACCTCTACTCCTATGACTCCGCCAGCGATCTCAACCAGCCCGGCCCCATCGGCGGTCCCTACGTCTTCGACGCCGAAAACCATCTCATCTCCGCTGGCGGCATGGCCTACCTCTACGACGGCGACGGCAAACGCGTCGGCAAAGCCCCCGCCAGTACGCCCACTCAGCCCAACTACCTCTACTGGTATGGCACGGGCTCACAAATCCTTGAAGAGACCAATGGTGCCGGCAACTATCTGTACGAGGACTTCTATTTCAACGGCATGCTTTTGGCCCGCTCGGAATCGGACAATTGGGTCGACCATTTCTTCGCCGACGCCCTCGGCAACACGCGTTGTGTCTATGGCGATAGCGACCCCGACGGCGGTTGCTCCGATTACTACCCCTTCGGCGGCGAGCGCCCCATCACCAACGGCGGCGTCAACGTCCCCTTCAAGTTCACCGGCAAAGAACGCGACTCCGAATCCGGCCTCGACAACTTCGGCGCCCGTTACACCTCCTCCGACTTCGGCCGCTTCCTGTCCCCCGATCCCGACAACGCCGGCGCGTCCGACGACGATCCCCAATCCTGGAATGCCTACGCCTACGTCAGCGACAATCCCCTAAACATGACCGATCCGGACGGACGAGGAGGGTGCGACGGTAGGGACCCGGGCGGCTGCATCGAGGTCACCGCCAATGGTCCCGACGATGAGATCCTCTTTTCCTACAGCTATAAACGCATCATGTTGAGGCAGCTTTCTAACGCCGCCCAGCGTGCGAACGACCTGCTCCACGCCGCTTGGGATTGGTACAGAACTTCCAGGCTCGATACGACATGTCTCCTTGCAAGCACAGTGGCCGGAGCCACAGCCGGTGCTAGTGCGGGGATAGAATACGGGCCCGCCGCCCAGTTAGCCTTGGCGCCGCTAACTGGAGGCGGCTCCGAATTTCTCGGCGGACCTCTTGGAGGAGCCGCCCTGGGTGGCCTCGCCGGAGGACTCGGCGGAGGCTCAGCGGGCTTCATGGTCGGCCAAATCGCCTGTCGTACCGGCACAGGCAGCGGCGGAGGCGGAGGTGGGAACGAGCATTTTAAGAAGGCACGAACGCGAGCAGGCTGGGACCCGAATCGGGTAATCCAAGAAGGCCGAAAGTTCAAAGACTCAGAGTCGGGCTATACTGTCCATGTGGACGGCAACCGTGTCGTGATAACAGACCCGAACAACGGCGACGAGCCAGTCACGATGTTTGAGAATTCCGCGGCCAACACGCAGCAACGAATTCAGAGCGGTAAATGGATACCCCAATGACGATGTACGAGGCGTTCGATATCTGGAAGCGGGTTTCGGACAAGCAATTGATACGCTACCGGTGTTTTCGGAACCTGGAGACCAACAGGTATGCTGTTCAAAGTTCCGACCGGTACAGCCTCCCGATTGACAGTAAGCGAGTCACGTTCCTAGAGCACCAATTCCTAGAGCTGCTCGCAGAGTCCTCGCCGGACGAACGGGCTGCGACGTTTGAAAGCCTGAGCGACGCGATCGTGGCTCATCAGCGGCAATTCGACGAGCACCCTGGGCTGACAAGATGAGCGCGTCGGTGGATGGCCATTCGAAACCTGGGAAACCTGGGGACAGACGGGACGTTTTCCAGTTTTTCCAATCGGAGCGTTTATCGTTCAGATTGGCGGGTGGCCGCCCCTTAACGCGCCGAGACGATTTTGACTTTGACTTTTTCCGGGAAACCTGGGGACAGACGGGACGTTTTCCAGTTTTTCCAATCGGAGCGTTTATCGTTCAGATTGGCGGGTGGCCGCCCCTTAACGCGCCGAGACGATTTTGACTTTGACTTTTTCCGGGGTGGCCTACCGTTTGCGGTTTTGTTTCTTGCAAACGGTGGGTCACTCTTCTCTCTCATTCCGGCCATTACCTTTTCCACATACTTTCACAGTCTCACCAAACTTCCAAATTCCCGCCAACTCCTTCAAACCTCTCGACTTCCGCCCGTCTCATTCGAACGATACTCACCAATAATAGTCCTTGACAGTAATAAGAACCCGTGCTATCATTCCCCATGCTTTCCTCGCCAGCCACTCTGCCACCCTCCGAGCCGTCCTCAAGCTGCCGCCGTTTCTCGCTCCGCGGCTTCTTCTCCGTGAACCCCGTGCCCGGCGCCCGCCCCGATCTTATCGGTACGTTGAAATCCCCGGTCGCCCCTCCCGCCCGCTCGCGCTTCTACTGCGCCTTCAACCTTTCGGCAGAATCGACTCCTTTCTCTCCACTAGTCACAATTCACCAGTCACTAAGTCTTGTAGAATCCGCACTTCCAAAAAACACGCCCCTAACCCCTTTAGAATCCGCACTTCCAAAACACAGGACTTAAAACCCTTTAGAATGAACACTTCCAAAAAAACCGGGGGTGGGGAGTGGCGAAATTGTCGATCAGCTACCCGACTAAGAATTTCCATGGTGAACTTCCAGCGCGGCCGGGCGCCCCATTTGTCCAGAGCGGAGCACTTGACTCGGCTCATTCCGGAGTTTCCCCGTGCGATCGGCGTTTTCTCCCTCGTGGTTTTCCAACGCCTGGAATCGTCACGCCATTTCCTTACCGGGCCAGAAAGTTTTCGGCAATTTCCCGTATTGACAAACGGCGCCGCGGTAAGGATTCTTTGTCCCCGGCTCCAACGGCCTTTCCCGCCGCTGCAGTTGAATTGGCTGGAGAGCTGGCTGTGAATTTTCCAAGGAGGAATCATGTCCATCTCGCGGCGTGACTTGTGTTCCATGCTTCCCGCAGCGCTGATTCCCGCATTGCTCCCATTGGAGGCGGCCGCGCCGGAAGACAAGGCCATGCCCTCGGCGATGTTTCCCTTCGAGAAGCTTTCCGTCCGAACATCGAACGGCGTGCAGAGCCGCCACGTGCTGAAGGGCAAGCTCGCGACGGGCGAAGCGCTGGAAGTGCATGAGACGACGCTGCCGTCCGGAGGGGCGCCCCATCCGCCGCACCATCACGTGCACTCTGAAATGTGGCTGATCCGCGAAGGGACCGTCGAAATCACTGTGAACGGGACGAGTTACCAGCTCGGACCGGGCGGCGTTGGATTTGTGCGCTCGAACGACGAGCACGGAATCAAGAATGTGGGCGCGACAGCGGCTAATTATTTTGTGGTGGCGATCGGCCCCGGCGCCGATGCGTGACAGCACAGCTGAACACTTTTTTCTTCCGCCGGGCATTGAACTTAGCGCGGTATGATCGAGCACCGATGGCCGCGCAATGCCAAAGGAGTTCCATGAAAAATCCGGCATGGAAAGTTTCTTTGCTCGCAATCGCGATACTCGGTGCCGCGAGCGGCTTGCTTGCTCAATCCAGCTACGATCTGCGCTCACCGAACAACAAAATTGAAATAAGAATCCGCACCGCGCATGGCATCCGCTACGACGTGCTTTTGAATGGCCAGGCCCTGCTCGAGCATTGCACGCTTTCTCTCGACGTCGACCACAAGACGCTGGGGCGGGAAGCGAAAGTAATGCAGTCCAAGGAACGCAGCGTCAACGATGTGTTGGAACCAGTGGTACGGCAAAAGTTCGCGAAGATTCGCGAAAACTTCAACGAGATTCGCCTCGAAATGGATGGCGAGTACGCGGTTGTGTTTCGCGCGTACAACGAAGGCGCGGCGTACCGGCTAGAGACTTCGCTTCCGCAGCAGCAGGTGAAGATTTATGGGGAAGAGGTAAACTTCCGATTTCCGAGTAATTTCGTCGCGTACTATCCGCAGGAAGATAGTTTTTTCTCACACAACGAGCGGAGATATGTTCCTCAGAAATTGAGCGAAATTGCTCCCGCGTTCCTGGCCACGCTGCCGGCGGTTGTAGATGCTGGGAACGGCGTGAAAGTGGCCATCGCAGAATCGAACGTGGAAGATTATCCGGGATTGTGGCTGCGCGGAACGGGTGGAAACGGGCTAGACGGAACTTTTCCTCCCTATCCGTTGAAGGAGATATTGGAGAACGAACTTGATTTTCGAATGGTGGAAAGCGCGGACTACATCGCGGTGACGAATGGAACGAGGACGTTTCCGTGGCGCGTGATGGGAATCGCGGAGAAAGACGGGGATCTGCTGACGAATCAGCTGGTGTGGCTCCTTGAGAAACCGTCGCAGCTGCAGGACGCCTCGTGGATCAAGCCCGGCAAGGTCGCGTGGGATTGGTGGAACTACAACAACATTTATGGAGTGGACTTCAAAGCGGGCATCAACACGCAGACGTACAAGTACTACGTCGATTTTGCGGCCAAGTACGGGATTCCCTACATCCTCTTGGACGCAGGATGGTACAAGCCTCGAAATGTGCTGGAGGTCGTTCCTGAAATCAACATGGAGGAGTTGACCGCTTACGCGCGGCAGAAAAACGTTGGAATTATTTTATGGGTGGCGTGGAAGACGCTCGACGATCAGTTGATTCCTGCTCTGGATCTGTATGCAAAATGGGGCATCAAGGGAATTAAAGTGGATTTCATGCAGCGGAGCGACCAACTGCTGATTAATTACTATTATAAAGTGGCCCGGGAAACGGCGAAGCGCAAAATGCTGGTGGATTTTCACGGAGACCAAAAGCCGGCTTCGATGACGCGCACCTGGCCGAATCTGATCAGCGCGGAAGGAGTGCGCGGCCTCGAGTGGAGCAAATGGAGCGCGGAAACGGAACCCGAGCACAACGTGACGCTGCCATTTACGCGAATGTTTTTGGGCCCGATGGACTACACACCCGGCGCAATGCTGAACGCACAGAAGGACAGCTTTGCCCCGACCTTCAAACGCCCGATGAGCCTGGGCACGCGATGCCAGCAACTAGCGATGTACGTCGTATATGAAAGCCCCCTGGAGATGCTGGCGGACAGCCCGTCAAATTACCTGCGCGAGCCGGAAGCGATGGAATTTCTGGCTGCAGTACCCACGGAATGGGACGAGACGAAGGTGCTCGACGCACAAATCGCGGAGTATGTGGCTGTAGCTCGCCGGAATGGCGCGGACTGGTATGTGGGAGCGATGACGAACTGGACCGCGCGCGACCTGGCGATTGACTTCTCGTTTTTGCTGGAAGGAAATTTCCAAATGGACGCTTACCAGGATGGCGTGAATGCCGACCGCTTCGCAAGCGACTACAAGCTGCTGAAGACGCAAGTCAACAGGACGACTAAACTGAAAATCCATCTGGCGCCAGGGGGAGGGTGGGCCGCAAGGATTCATCCCTAGTGAGTCCCGCCTAATGTTGCGAAATAGCGATGTGGAGTGCGGCAGCCCTGCTGCCGCCTTTCTCGGCAACTCGCACGACTCTATATTTGGCGAGGCTCACTAAACATGAATTCCGAAATTGTCGAGTAACTATATTAAGTAACTGGTAACTTATACAAACCGTGCCAAGAGCAGCCCGCTTCAGAAAGCGGGACCGGCAAGATACCGGCGGCGCAATGGTTGGTTATGAAGAATGCGGACTAATAGCCTTTAACCTTGACGACGAAATAAGTAAATTCGGGGGCGCCATCGAGCAAGACTTGGTGAGGCGTGTTTGGTGGAATTCGGACGACGTCTCCCGCCGCGAGTTTCTGCCGGGTGCCGCCTTGGATAGTGCCGTTGCGCTTTTCATGGGGCGCGATGGTTTCCCCATTTACGAGCGTGCCGCCCACGACGAGTGTGGCGGACCCGGATTGCACGAACATCACGTCCACTTGAGTTTCGTGCAACTCGGGCGAACCGTCGGCTTCCCGACGAACCAATAGAAACGACTCGTTGGGAAAATCGGCGAGCTGCTTAACAGCGAGGTGATGGGGATCTTTGGCCGCGTCGGCAGCCAGCGTATGAACGATGGTCTGCGCGGCGGCGGCCGACCAATGCGCCAGGCCCGCGGGAACTGGCTCTTGCGATCTTACCGTGAGGAACGGAACAGCAATTAGCGAGAGTAACCAGAGCTTTTTCATTCTTTGTCACCTCGAGACATTTTCGGAGCATTCCCAGCAGCGGCCATCGGGCCAAGCGGCGGGAAGGAAGAGATCATCACACATTGTGAAGCAGCTTGTCACACAGTCAGAGTTTGCCTGCGAGACTGAGATCGTCTTCGAACATGTCGGCTGAGGACGGCAGCCTGGCAGATAATTCCTCCAACACAAATCGGAGCGCCGGCCGGAATCAGCGCGCGGATTTTTTCTGAACCTGAAACGCGTCGAATAGGTTATGCCTGAAGGCAAAGCGGGCAGTGCGGCGTTCCTGCGTTTCCCGCTTAACTTAAATGTTCGAACTGTGAATCGCGTCGCAGACTGCGGAGGTGACTTCTCGTGTCGTGGCTTTGCCGCCGAGGTCTGGGGTGTGAAGGCCGGAAGCTGTCACGCGTTCCACGGCTAGCATCAAGTGCTGGGCCGCATCAGATTCGCCCAAATGTGCCAGCATCAGCGCGGCGGTCCACAAAGCGCCGATGGGATTGGCGATGCCCTTGCCCGTGATGTCGAAGGCAGCGCCGTGAATGGGCTCGAACATGGAAGGAAAGCGGCGTTCTGGATCCAAGTTGGCAGTGGGCGCTATTCCGAGGCTGCCGGCGAGGGCCGCGGCGAGATCGGAGAGGATGTCGGCGTGGAGATTTGTAGCGACGATGGTGTCGAGGCTGGCGGGTTTGGCGACCATGCGCGTGGTTATGGCATCAACGAGCATTTTGTCCCAGGTGACGTCCGGATAATTTTTTGATACTTCCGCTGCGACTTCGTCCCACAGGACCATGCCGTGGCGCTGGGCGTTGGATTTGGTGACGACGGTGAGCAGTTTTCGAGGCCGGTCTTGTGCGAGCTTGAACGCGAATTGCATGATGCGCGTGATGCCGCGGCGGGTGAAGATGGAAGTCTCGGTGGCAACTTCCTCCGGAAAACCGCGGTGGGCGCGCCCTCCTTGTCCGGAGTATTCACCCTCGGTATTTTCGCGGACGATGGCCCAATCCAGATCGCCTGGCTTGCAGTCGCGGAGGGGCGATGACAAGCCTTGCAGGATGCGCGTGGGGCGAAGATTGACGTACTGATCAAAGCCCTGGCAAATCGCCAGCCGCAAGCCCCAAAGCGTGATGTGGTCCGGAATATCGGGAGCGCCTACGGCGCCAAAATAGATGGCGCTAAAGGGGCGGAGGAGTTCGAGGCCGTTTGGCGGCATCATCAGGCCGTGTTTTTTGTAGTAGTCCGAGCCCCAGGGAAACTTTTCCACCCTCAGCTGAAAACCGCCGATCTTTTGTGTGAGGACCTGCAACACTTCGAGACCGGCAGCTATCACTTCGGGGCCGATGCCATCGGCAGGGATGGCGGCAATCGCATACTCGCGCATTTCAACTCCTGGAATAGATTAATTGATGTGGTGTCATTGAGGAGCCACGTGCCGTGATCATGGCGTATCACAAGCGCGATGATTTTCCATGGACGAAGGCTCAGTTCCTTTTATGTGTATACTGCGCGGCGCAAAATTTACCCCGCGAAAAACAAAAATAGTGCAGGATAGCTCCGCCAAACTGCGAGAGCTTGCGAATCGAGGGAAGATGGCCGTTACAACGCCGGACTCGGCCGTAGCACAACGCGCACGAAAACGGATAGCGTGGCGGCTGCTCCCCTTTCTCTTCTTGCTTTACATCATCGCCTTCCTGGACCGCATGAACATCAGCGCCGCGGCTTTGGAAATGCCGCACGACCTGGGCTTCAACGACAAGGTGGTCGGCCTGGGAGCCGGGATGTTCTTTATCGGATACACCGTGCTGGAAATTCCCGGCGCCTTGATCGCCGAACGATGGAGCGCACGCCGCTGGATTGCCCGCATCATGATTTCCTGGGGAATCATAACCGCGCTGATGGCGTTTATCCACACATCAAGGGAATTTTATTTGGTGCGGTTTTTTGTGGGGGCTGCGGAAGCGGGCTTCTTCCCTGCAATAATCGTTTACGTTTCTCATTGGTTCCGATATCAGGACCGGGCAAAAGCAATCGCTGTGTTTTACGCGGCCAATCCGCTTTCTTATGTGATCGGCTCACCTCTTGCGGGTATGTTGCTGGGAATCACTTGGCTTGGTCTGCGGGGCTGGCGATGGTTGTTCATTTTGGAAGGCATTCCAGCGGTCGTGGTCGGCGTGATCACAGTTTTTTATCTGACGGATTGGCCGCGAGGGGCGAGTTGGCTGCGTCCGGATGAACGCGACTGGATCAACGAGGAGTTGGAGCGAGAAAAACTGGCGAAGCAGAAAGTTCGGTCTTACACCATTTGGCAAGCATTCGCCCAGCGCGACGTGATCCTGCTGACGTTATGTTATTTTTTTGCAACTACCGGAGGGTACGGGATTGCGTTTTGGCTGCCGACGATTCTGAAGCGGCTTTCCGGGCAGAGCGATATTCGGGTTACGCTGTTCGCTGCGCTGCCATACGTTGCCGGGTTTTTGGTGCAGCAACTGAACGGATGGCACTCTGACCGGACTTGGGAGCGGCGCTGGCATGCCGCGGTTCCGATTTTTCTTTGCGGAGTGATTTTATTGCTGGCGGTGATTTTTGGTTCGAATCTCCTAACAGCGGTGACGCTGTTCACCTTGGTGGGAGCGAGCTATTACGCATTCCACCCTTGCTTCTGGGCGGTGCCGAGTGCGTTCTTGAGCGAATCGGCTGCGGCGGCATCAATTGGATTGATTAATTCTGTGGGAAATCTCGGGGGATTTTTCGGGCCGATGATGATGGGTTATCTGGTCAACCGGACGCGGTCGTTCCAGGCTGGACTGCTGTACTTGGTGGGGAGCCTGTGCCTTTCGGGGATATTGATGCTTGCCGTCGGGGCGGGACGGCAGACTGTGCTCCAGCGGAATGCGATTGCCGCCAGTTAAGAGCAAGAGCGGTCCACCTCAGATGATGGACCCTACTGTGCCCGTGGACTTGCGAGATTTCTTTGAGAGATGCGCCTTCACCGATTAGTGGATCTCGGGCTCGGGGATGGGGGCGGTGCCTTCCAGAAAATCGAAGTCGCAGCCTTCGTGCGCCTGCTTGATGTGTTGCATGAATAGTTTGCCGTATCCGCGAGGATAAATTCCTTCTTTCGGGCGCCAGGCTGCACGACGACGGGCCAGCTCATCTTCATTCACGCGCATGTTCAGTTGGCGGGCGGGAACGTCGAGTTCGACGAGGTCTCCTTCCTTGAGCAAAGCAAGCGGGCCACCGACAAAGGATTCGGGGGAAACGTGGAGGACGCAGGCGCCGTAACTCGTGCCGCTCATGCGGGCGTCGGAAATGCGGACCATGTCGCGGATGCCGGCTTTAAGGAGTTTTTGCGGAAGCTGAAGATTGCCCCATTCGGGCATTCCCGGCGCGCCTTTGGGGCCGGCGTTGCGCAGCACAAGGACGCTGTTCTCGTCCACGTCGAGGGCAGGATCATCGAGGCGGGCGTTCATTTCGTCGAAACTGTCAAAGACTACGGCGCGGCCCGTGTGCTTTAAGAGTCGCGGTTCGGCGGCGGAGGCTTTGATGACGGCGCCGTTGGGGGCGAGATTTCCGTAGAGAATGGCCAAGCCGCCGGAGGCGAGAACGGGATTGTCGAGAGAGCGGATGACGTCTGAATTGTAAATTTCGGCGGCGGAAGTATTTTCGCCAAGCGTTTTTCCGGTGATGGTCAGGCAAGTCAGGTCCAAGTGGGGTGCCAGCACTCGCAGCAAGGCGGGCAAACCACCTGCATAGTAGAAATCTTCCATGAGGTATTTGCCGCTTGGACGAATATTCGCGAGCATGGGGGTCTTCTTTGAATATTGATCGAAACGGTCGAGCGATATCTCTATGCCAGCACGGCCGGCCATAGCAATCAAGTGAATGACGGCGTTCGTCGAGCCACCGAGGGCAAACACCGCGACGATCGTATTGTTGAAGGACGCCTCGCGCAAAATATCGCGCGGCTTCAAATCTTCCCAGACCATTTCAACAATGCGGCGGCCGGAACGATTGGCCATTTTGGGATGGTTGGCATCGACCGCGGGGATGGAGGTCGCGCCGGGGAGCGTGAAGCCGAGAACCTCGGTAAGGCTGGTCATGGTGGAGGCGGTACCCATGGTCATGCAAGTTCCGGCGGAACGCGCGATGCCGTTTTCGATTTCGGTCCAGGCTTGCAGATCGATGTTTCCGGCGCGGCGTTCTGCCCAGTACTTGGAAACATCGGAGCCGCTGCCGAGGATTTGGCCGCGCCAGTTGCCGCGAAGCATCGGTCCTGCGGGAACGTAAATCGCGGGTAGATTCATGCTGATAGCGCCCATCAAGAGTGCGGGAGTAGTTTTGTCGCAACCGCCCATCAGCACGCAGCCATCGGCTGGGTAGGAGCGCAACAGTTCCTCGGTTTCCATCGCGAGCAAGTTGCGATACATCATGGTGGTCGGTTTCTGGAAGGTTTCACCGAGGGTAAATGCGGGCATTTCGACGGGGAAACCGCCGGCCTGCCAGACGCCTTTCTTGACGTCTTCGGCGCGCTCGCGAAGGTGGCTGTGGCACGGGTTGATGTCGCCCCAGGTGTTGATGATGGCGATCACCGGTTTGCCGGCGTAATCGGCTTGCGTGCAGCCCATGGAAGCGGCGCGCGAACGATGGCCGAACGAACGAAGATCGTCCGGGCCGTACCAGCGATAACTTCTCAAAGACTTAGAATCTTTTGGCGGCATGAGATTCCTTCCGAGACATCGTAACTTGACGCGTTTAACCGTAGAACTTTGAAAACGTTCGGTCAACTCCGAATCATCCCGGAAAAACGGGGTATTGGAGGAGGCTGAAATTTGCGGTGTCAAATTCCAAGCGTTAAGCAACGAGTTTGATTCTTCTAAACTGCGTTTGCTGGATACGGCTTGCGCGAATTGTGGTGTAATCTTTGGCGCTGTTCCTGCCACGACTATGAGAAACGACACGATTCTAGTCCTTGTCAGTACGGCTGAGCCGGCTGAGGCGCAGCTTGCGATGCTGAAGCAGAAGCTCGCGGGCGTGACAATCATCTTCGGAAATTCCGCCGAAGTGTTTGAAGGGGCAGCCGCCGACGCTAGCGTGCTTTTCAATTGGTCGGCCCCACTTGCGTTGTTTAAGGAGGTGTTTGCGATGTGCCCAAACTTGCTTTGGGTACATTCGCGCTCCGTGGGTTTGGAGAGAACGCTGTTTCCGGAGCTTAAAGAGAGTACCGTGCCGCTCACCAATGGAGCCGGAGTGTTTAGCGCATCGTTGGGGGAGTTTGCGATTGGCGCGATTTTGTATTTCGCGAAGGATTTCCGGCGCATGATTCGGAATCAGATGGTTGGCGTATGGGAGGCGTTTGACGTTTCGTGGGCATCGGGGCAGACCGTCGGAATTATTGGATATGGGGACATCGGGCGGGCGATCGCTGAGAGAGCGCGTGCGCTGGGAATGACAGTGCTCGCTGTGAGGCGGCATGCTACGACTTTGCAGGGCGCGGACCCGCTGGTTGCGCAGATCTACGCGCCGGAGCGTCGGCTGGAGATGATCTCGCGCTGCGATTATGTGGTTGTGGCCGCACCGCTAACTTCAGAAACACGGGGGATGATCGGCGAGGCGGAGTTTGCGGCGATGAAGCCGACGGCGGTGGTGATCAATGTCGGGCGAGGGCCGGTGATCAACGAGGAGGCGATGGTCAGAGCGCTTTCCAGTGGACGGATTCGAGGCGCGGCGCTGGACGTGTTCGATCATGAGCCGTTGCCGGCGGGTCATTCGTTCTACAAGCTGGAGAACGTTTTGCTTTCACCGCATTGCGCGGACCATACGCCCGATTGGCTGGACAACGCGATGAAGTTTTTCATCGAGCAGTATGAGCGATTCCGGAAGGGCGAGGCGTTGCTCAATGTCGTGGACAAGAAACTGGGATACTAACCGGCAAAAATCCGATGCAGTTATTGCCCTGGGACCTGGCATCCGAAGCGTGGGTACTTTCCGAGGGCAGGCGCGAATCGGGCACCAAGACTTGGGTCGGCAGGTGCGGGTGCGCAACAGATGAGGCCGTGCGCGCTATGTTTGCGCTGGCGAATCGGAAACGGGCGTGCGCAAGCCGGTCCAAGCTTCGGCGTTCGAACGAAAGAGGCGATTAACATCGCGCTGAATGTCACCGCGAGTGACTCCGCGGCCATCCTGGGAGAGAAGACGATAGGATTCCGAGAGGATACGCGACATGGTCCTGCGAGTGTTGTGCCATTTGTAGATCACTTGCTCGAGAACTCGGGCATCGGAATGTTGTGGTATGAAACTTGTACCCAGCATCTCGATGCGCTCGCGGGTGATCTCCTCGACGATCGAAGGATTGTTCATAAACCACCAGCAACCGAAGGGCATCAAGTTGCAGAACTTGCGCGCGTAAACGCAGAGTTCGTGCTGGTTCTCGCGGCTGAGCACGCTCACGAGGAAACGATTTCCTGGAAACTCGCGGCATAGATTTTCCAGAGCTTTCAGGTCTGATTTGCCGACGGCGTCGCCCGCCAAACGGATCGCGGGATTGACTTGTTTGCGAACGCCCATCATGAGCGAAAGAGGAATTCCTAGATCGCGGCAGGCGGGAAGCACCGCTTCTTTCAGCAATCGATTGCCCACCGTCTCCTGTGGATATGCGAAAGTATCCGGAAGCGAGACCGCCATATACACCGGATGCATGCGCGCTTGCCAGTCCATCAAGAACCGGCGCACTTCGGACGCGGACTTGCCCGAGGCCTGCTCGTCAACGCGATACCCTTGACTGGCCAACACCTGCCAGTGCGCGGACCAGGTGCACAAAATTCGATCCAGCCGCAACACGGCGCGAAATTGCGTGTGGTTCGCCACTCCGTTCAACCAGACCGGGGCTTCCTCTGGATCGAGAGGATCATTGGTCATCACCACTAGGCTCACGCCTGCCATCTGAAGCACTTTTTGAAGGTGCGGTTCGATGGTTTGCGCTTTGAAAAAGGCCCTTGCTTCGGCCAGGTCCGGGCGATCGGTGGACAATTGGAAAGCATGGAGAACGGCAATTACACCGCGAGTCGCTTCTGAAACGGGAGTATTCTCGACGAAGAGAGCCCGCCAGATGGCATCGGCTTGGTCGCGCTTGGAAAGCGCCCAATATTGATCCGGACTTATGACGGAGGAACGGAAAAGTTCAGCTTCAAGATAGTGGTAGGTGAGCAGTTCGTCGATGCCCCACAGCCCAAGCTTGCCAAATGCGGGAGAATACAAGTGCGTGTGAATGTCGACAAACGGCGTGGCGGCGAGCACCTCCTCCACCGCTGAAAAAATCTGTCCTGCTGTGAGTAGGTCGCCATCGCGGGAGGCTGGAGCGCGGCCCGTTGATTTCGGAAAAACAGTTTTCATGCCTTGCACCAGCCCTTGCTGCTCTTGGACATAATTATCCAGCCGTGGCCACACATCGTGCGTGGTGGACGGGCGTTGTGAATCCGGTTGGTACGATGCCTCGGCATTGGAATCGCACAGCAGCCCTTCCCCGAGTCCTGAGTGTCGCAGACTACAAACAGTTCGCCAAGGTGTCAAACGGTAAGAATTGAAGATAATATTCAACGAAACATAACGAATGCAACTCGTTTCCTTCCAACGCGCGAACAGTGCGCGACTCCGTTAGACCCCTCGCAACTTAGAAGTTTTCAGGCCCGCTCCTGGTTTCGAAATCTTTAGAATTTGAAACAAGCACATGGAAAGGGGGAGCGAACGGACCATGCGGATTGCGTGTGAACACCTTCAAGGTGGGAGCAAATTGCGAATTTGGAAGTGCAGTTCTGCATGGCGGTGGGATAGACTTGGTTGTGGCGAGTTGATAACCTACAGGCTCATTTACAGAAACAACCAATTCGGTGGATTCGAGTTCCAACACCTTAGTTTGACGGGCTAACATTCGAACGCTTTCAGAGTCAGTAGAGGTTATGGGCCAAATAACTCATCACGGCAACCGGCCCAAGACCCTGGTTCTTCGTGTCTCTTCGCTATTACTTCTTGTGGCTATCCCCTTTCTTTTTGTGCATTTCCGACAAGGACGGTCCTCGGCAGACCGGTTGGAAGCAAGCGTCAAAGTAGAGCGAAGGAACCTTTCGCAGACGCTTCGGCTGAATGGAACGACGGAGGCGTCGAGGTCCTTCATTGTCCTGGCGCCGAGGCTCGAAGGCGCGCAGGTCGGGTCGATGGTGGTTACCAAGCTGGCGCCCGCGGGTATGCACGTCAAAAGCGGCGACATTTTGGTCCAATTCGATCCTCAGGCGCAGATGAAAGACTACCTTGATAAAAAGGGCACTTTCGACAACCTGGTGAGCCAGGTGGCTCAGAAGCAATCGGACGAAGCCATTGCCCGTGCCAAGGACGATACGGCGATGAAGCAAGCGGAAGACGAATTGAAGCGCGCGCAACTCGAGATTCAGAGAAATGAAGTGGTTTCGCGCATCGATGCCGAAAAGAATCAGGAAGCCGTGGATGAAGCGAAAGCCACTCTGAAGCAATTGAAGGAAACCTACCAGTTGAAGCGTGCGGCCGCGCTGGCGGGGATACGCATTCTGGAGATTCAGCGGGATCGCGCGAAGGAAGCGATGCGCTACGCTCAAGCGAACGCCGCAAAGATGACGGTGCATTCGCCCATGGCGGGAATCGTGGTCTACAACACGATTTGGCTCGGCGGACGGATGGGCACGGTGCAGCAAGGAGACCAGGTGCGGCCTGGAGTGCCATTCCTTCAGGTGGTCGATCCTTCGCGGATGGAAGTGCGCGTCGAACTGAATCAAGTGGATCTGTTGAAAGTCCACGCAGGCCAGAAAGCGGAGATGCATTTGGATGCATATCCAGGGTTGACTCTCCCGGCCGTCCTTAATGAACTCTCGCCCCTTGGCCACACGGGACAATTTACGGAAATGGTGCGTTCGTTCACGGCGCGTTTCTCCGTGCAAGGAACTGACCCAAGGCTCTTGCCCGATCTTTCGGCGGCGATGGACCTCGATCTGGGCTCGGAAAACAACGTGTTGGTAGTTCCGTACCAGAGTGTCGGGTTTGCATCGGGACACGCGTTTGTGTGGCTGAAAAACGGGGGCAGTTTTGAGAAGCGCACAGTGGCGATTGGGCCAAGAAACGATCTGGATGCCGTGGTGGAATCGGGATTGGCCGAGGGTGATGTGATCCGGCGGGATGCGGACAAGAATCCTGGGGCCGCGGAGCAACCATGAAGGGCGGAAGCCAGAAATGGATGCCCAGAAATAAGGCGCTCGCCGGGGCTGCCGTCCTGGTGATTGGCGGGCTCGTCTTTGGGGCCTTCCGGATGGCGAGCTCGGCGGTGAACCTGCCGACAATCGAAGTGAAGCGGAAGGAATTCGTGGATTATCTGCAAATCAAGGGCGAGGTCAAAGCCATTCGCTCGGCGGTGATCGCGGCACCCTACGGTGCGGGGGATCTGCAGATATTGAAACTTGTTGCCAATGCAACGAGGGTCAAAAAGGGCGATTTTCTGGTGGAGTTTGACGCGACCACGGTAAAGGAAAAGCTGGCGGAGGATCAGTCCGCCGTCAAATCGGCGGAAGCGGAAATCCAGCAGTCGCGCGCGGCGGCACGGTTGAAGGAAGAGCAGGATTTAACGGACGTCATGACCGCAAAATTCGACACCGAGAAAGCGCGCATGGATGCCAGCAAGCAGGAAATCCTCTCGGCCATCGAAGGCGAGCAGGCCAAGCTGAAGCTTGCGGATGCGGAGCAGAAACAGAAAGAGACCGAAGCGAAGCTGAAAGCGGACCGCGCGGCAGGCGTCTCTGAGCTCACCAGCAAAAAGCAGAAGCGAGACCAGGCCGTCTACCAAGTGGCGCTAGACGAGCGCAGTCTGGAATCACTGACTCTGCGAGCGCCGTTAGATGGCGTGGTGGCGCTGCAGAATCACTGGCAACCGCAAGGCAGTCCCACAACGTTCAAACCCGGGGACCGGGCGTGGCCCGGCGCGGACATCGCGGAACTACCCGATTCTTCGGCGCTCAAGATCGTCGCACGCGTGGAAGAAGCGGAAAGGGGCCAACTGAAATTGGGCCAATCCGCCACGGTACAGCTCGATGCGCTTCCGGATCGGAGCTTCGACGGGCATGTCAACGCGATCAGCCCCACGGCCAGCCTGGATTTCACGGCGGGGTGGCCGGTGCCGCGAAATTTCTCGGTGGAACTGGGCTTGGCGGGAAGCGATTCGCGGCTCACGCCAGGGATGGGAGCCACAGTTCGCATCGCGGTGGATCGCGTGGCTGATGGCATTGTGATTCCGACAACCGCTCTCTTCCGAAAAGCGGGGCGCACGGTTGTCTACCTGCGGCAGGGATCGAAGTTCGAAGAAACTGTCGTGGAAGTAGCGCGGCAGAGCGGCGATGAAACCTTGATTACGAAGGGATTGCAGCCGGGCGAGAAGTTAGCCCTGAAGGATCCTACGCTTGGACAATAGGACACATTTGTTGAAGCACGGAAGAACGCCAAGAGCAATATTCCTGCTTGCCCTGTCGTTAGGTGGAGGCAGCATTGCTTGCCGACAAACCACGGTGCTGGCCGGCGATGCGGAAATTCCGACAGCTAAGGTGAAGGAAGTCAATCTCCAACTCAAGGTGTTCACCAAAGGCGCGCTGCACACGGAGCAATCGAGAGTCATTTCGGCGCCGCCGATCGCCGGAGGTACGTTGCAGATCATCGAGCTAGCCGCCGCGGGAACGCAGGTGCACACGGGAGACGTGGTGCTGGAGTTCGATCCGAGCCAGCAAGAATACAACCTGGCGCAAAACCGAAGCGACCTCGAACAAGCCGATCAGGAGATCGTCAAAGCCAAGGCAGACGCGGCGGTCCAGACAGCGGAAGACCAAACGGCGCTGCTAAAAGCTAAGTTCGCGGTCCGGAAAGCAGAACTCGAGGTCAGCAAGAACGAAATATTGAGCCAGATCGACGGACAGAAGAACGTCCTCGCACTCGATGAAGCCAAGCGCGCCTTGACGCAGCTCGAACAAGACATCCGGTCGCACAGCGCGTCCAATCAAGCGGCGCTTGCGATCAGCCAGGAAAAGCATCACAAGGCTCAGCTGGCAATGGATCAGGCGGAGCGGAACATAAAGAACATGCGGATAACCTCTCCCATCGATGGACTGATGGTCATCCACGGCAATCGCGATTCCACCGGGGGTTTCTTCATGGATGGGATGACGCTTCCGGATTACCACGTCGGGGATCAAGTAAACCCCGGCAGCTCGATCGCGGAAGTGATCGACAGCTCTCACCTGGAGATTAGCGCTCAGGTCGGCGAGACCGACCGCACCAACCTCAAGACGGGACAGGCCGTGGACATAACGATAGATGCGCTGCCCGGCGAGTCTTTCACAGGGAAGGTGCGAACGGTTGGGGGAGCCACGGCCCGCGAATTCTGGGACGACAACTCGAAGCACAAATTCGACGTGGCCGTCCAACTGGACCGCGCGGATCCGCGCCTGCGTCCGGGATTCGAGGCGAAACTTAACATCCTTGGCGATCGACTTACCCGTGCCGTGTCCCTTCCGGCGGAAGCAATCTTCGAGCATGACGGGAAAAAGGTCGTGTATTGCGAGCGAGGCGGAGGGTTCGAAATGCAGGAAGTCAAAGTCCGCGCACTCAGCGAAGGGCAAGCGATCCTCGAAGGCATCCCGGTCGGAACAGTTGTGGCGCTGGTGAATCCGGAGAAGAAACACTCCGGAAAACCCAAAGAAGGCGGCAGCGCAGCTCCGAACCTGGGTTCGAGCTTCAATTGAAACGGATAGGGCGGCGATGAAACCTGGCTCGATGGCTCAACCGAGATCTCTGGAACAATGGCTCCCCGATCTTGCGTTTGGTTTGGAAAACCTGGCCAGTCACAAGCTGCGCTCCTTGCTGACCATGCTGGGAATGATTTTCGGGGTGGCGGCGGTGGTGGCGATGCTCTCGATCGGAGCGGGAGCGCAGCAGAAGGTGATGGCGTTCATCGAGCAGCTTGGCGTGCGCAACCTGATTGTGGAAGCCAAAGAAGCGCGCAACGAGCAGGAGCTTCAGAAGGTCCGGAAAAATTCGCCGGGGCTTACGTTAAGCGACTACCAGATTATTCGCCAGAATGTTCCGAACATAGAGGAAGGAACTCCGCGGAAGCGCTTCACGCCGACGAAGATCCTGCCGAAGCCTCAGCAGGACACGCCCGTCGTTTACGGCGTGGAGCCGAGCTATTTGGAGATCGGGCATCTGCGTGTGACGGAGGGGCGATTCTTCGACGCTTCGGACAATGCGGCTTCCGCGCCCGTGTGCGTTCTGGGGGCGGCCGCGAAAGACAGTCTGTTTGGCGCGTCTCAGGCAGTCGGAGAGTACATCAAGCTCAACGAAATGTGGTGCCATGTGATTGGGATTGCCGGTCCACAACTTGCTCCCGAGTCCGACGTGTCCGGCGTACGCACCGAAGACCTGAACAACCTGGTGTATGCGCCGTTGAATTCGGTGCTGTACCGTCTGGAGGACTCGCAAAGCTGGCTGAAGGACGAGATCGACGGTCTTTATTTGCATCTGGCATCGGTGGATACGAGCGTGACGGATGCGGAAGTCGTGCGTGGAATTCTTAATTCTTCGCATCACGATGCGGGGGACTTTAGCGTCATCGTGCCAGCCGAGTTGCTGGCGCAGCAGAAACGCACCGAGCAACTTTTCAACACCGTGATGGTAGCTATCGCGTCCATTTCGCTATTGGTGGGCGGAATCGGAATCATGAACATCATGCTGGCCGCAATTTTGGAACGCACGCGGGAAATTGGAGTTCGCCGGGCGATTGGCGCGAGGCGCTGGGACATCATTCGGCAATTTGTGATCGAAGCGACCCTTATTTCCTTCGCTGGCGGTCTGCTCGGCGTGGTGCTCGGCTTCGCCATGTCGGAGCTGATTGCGTGGCTCGCGGGGTGGTCCACGGTGGTTACGATCAGCTCGATCCTTCTGGCTTTCGTGGTTTCCATTTCCGTGGGGTTAATTTTCGGGATTTATCCCGCGGTGAAGGCAGCGCGGCTCGATCCGGTCGAGGCCATTCGGTACGAATAGTCGGGGTTCACGATCAAACAATTCTGCGGGGGTGATCGATGAGGGTAGTGCGCTCGTTCGTTGTTGCCAGCGTCTTCCTTAGGTTGTGGGGAGTTTCTTCGTGGGCACAGAACGCTTCGCGTCTGGAGACGGTGATGGGAATCAGCGGCCGGCAAAAACCGGCTACGCCGCTGCTTGCGCCGCAGGACTTTCAGGACCACGTGGTCAACGGGAAACTTGTGCTTTCCTTGGACGACAGCATACGTCTGGCGCTTTCTAACAACACGGACATTCACCTGGACCGTTACCAAATTGAAATCGCGGAGAACAATCTTCACCGTGTTTATGCGCCGTTTGATCCGCTACTGACTTCGGGTTTCAGCGATCAGCGGGCGAAGTCGCCGACGTCTACGCAACTTCAGGGGGCGTCGATTCTCGATAGTTTGACCCAGCAAACGCAGATCGGCTACTCGCAAACGTTTCAAACCGGCACGAATTTCCAGAGTTCCTTCATCGCTGACAAAGCTTCGACCAATAGTTCTTTCAATTTTCTGAATCCGTCGCTCGCGACGGCACTGCAGTTCACGGTTACGCAACCGCTTTTGCGAAACCGCGGACTTTTTCCGAACCGCGCGCCGATCATGATTGCACAGCGCAACCTGAAGCAAGCTCACGCGTCATTTCTCGGAGAAGTGAACAACATTATTCTCGTGATCGTCGGAAGCTACTGGAATGTCGTATTGGCTCGAGAAAATCTCTCGGTACAGCAAAAATCGCTGGATGAAGCTCAGAAGAGTTACGACCACGATAAAAAAGCGCTGAGCCTGGGGGCGTTGCCGCCTTTGGATATCTATCGCTCCGAATCGCAAGTGGCGTCGCGGCGAGTTGGAGTGATTCAAGCGGAATACGCAGTCAAGCGAGCCGAAGATCAGTTCCGCGAGGGCATCGGCGCGGATATTGACCCCGCGATTCGCGTGCTGGACCTGGAGATGACCGACGGACCCGAACCGGTGGGCGCACTGCCCAACGTGGATATCCCGACGGCGTTGGCGCGCGCCATCGCGAATCGGCCAGAACTGGAAGCGGTGCACCAACAGCTCGCGGTCGATCAACTCAGCATTCGCCTTGCGCATAATGGCCTCAAGCCGGACCTGGAACTCTCTGGCTTTTATACTGGGAACGGACTGGCCGGGAACGACCTTGCCGTCGGGAATACAGGACTTGGCAACACCTTGAGCCAATCCTTCCGATTTGCCTATCCGGCTTATGGCGCGAGTCTTTCGTTGACGTTGCCGGTGAGAAATCACAGTGCGGAGGCCAATCTCGCCGATTCGCTAGTAAGCCGCCGCCATGACCAATATCAGGAGAGAGCGACGAATCAAAGCATCACTCTTGAGGTAACGACTTCGGTGCATTCCCTGGAGGCAGCCAAGCTCGGGATGGAAGCGGCCAAAGTAGCGGTGGATCTCGCGAGAGAGACGCTGCATGCCGACGAACGAAAGTACGAATTGGGGACGGAACAAATCTTCTTTGTCCTGGACGCGCAAACCCAACTTGCTATAGCGGAACTGAGCCTGATTCAATCGCAGGTGAATTTTCAACTGGCTGTCACGCAATTGGATCACGCGACGGGAGATTTGCTGGAACATCATCACGTGCAGATCGTGGAGCCGGCAAAATAGACGTTTCGGCATCAGTGAAAATCGCGATATCCCACGCTACGCAAGTCGGACAGTGCCCGATAGTTTCAGAAGTCAGTTGAAAGGATTTGGAGGCGCGGGTGGGATTCGAACCCCTAAACGCCATTGATACCACGCAACTTATTCATTCTACTACACGCCAAAAACGCCAGAATGTCCAAATTTCGCGGATTGAGGTACACGCGAGGTACACGAGACGCCTCCTGTGCAGAGTCGCTTCGCGCCCACGGCCGCGCTGGTGTCGTACTCAGCGATGACTTGGAGCCAGAAAAGATGTACATGGTCTTGTTGCTGCCGGAGAGTTTCTTCACACGCAGGCGGTTTCCGACGAATGCAGCATCCCGCGAAACGCGAATAGCTATTTGTGTCCAGGACCATATACTTGTTGCTCGAAGGCCTTCAAGTGGGGCAATGACGAGGATTCGAGCACGTATACATTCCGACCCTCCCTCCACAAGATAGCGAATTTTGTGTCTGACCTTTCTGGGTGGGTCCAGCGAAGAACTATTCGGTCGGACAGAGGCTTAGATTTATTTTCCGGTTGCTTCGATTCGGGTATTGTTTCGCCTTGAGCGCGTAGCACTCGGATTTCGCGTGCTGCTTGCTGATCGGATTCGAACTCTTCAATTCGTCTCCGAAGGAAAACTCCGTCTGATGACCTGTAGTTGTTGAAAGAGGCTGTTAAGGCACCTTTCTTCGATTCTCTGCCGCTCGACTCCTCTCTAAACAGTATGTCCGGCGGCACACTTTGTTCTTGTTGCGTTTGCTCCCGCGCTGTGACGATCGTTGATAGATTGAGTAAAGGGAATACAAGCGAACTAGCGATAAGAACTATGAGCGTGGGCCTAACAGGATTAGATTCATGCCGTGCTACCATTCAGCCTCCCGATGCTCAGTACCGGACAAACCCCTTGTGCTGTCGGACACAGTCTTCAAGTGCCGCTCCCATTTCCCGCGGTTCAGGAACAAGCGGGGACGAAACTTGCGTGATATAAAAGAGTGAATGGCCCAATTCGTGAATTTGATTGACAAGAGTTCCCATGGCGTTGTTATTGTTGTTCCCGTAGTTTTGGTACGGAAAACGCGAGTCGGTATAACCGATCGCACGCGGATTACCAGCAATCTGCGCTATTTGGGCTGCGCTGTAGCTTTGCGCATCATTAATTACGACGATTGGAACTACGTCGCCATGCCTCGTTTTGAAATCGGGCCCGAACCCTGTGAAGGAACCCTTACCGCCCGGGCTAGTCTCTTCGAGATCGGCCAAGCTAACACCAGAAAAGATCGAACTTATGCAGTCGGCAAGCACCTTTCGGTCAACGTGAGGTTTACCTCGCCGGACAGTATTGCCTGCGCTGCCTTCGCTTGCGACCTGCCAATTGTTGGCGAATAGGACTAGGTCTGTAACTTGAGCCTCCATCCAGGGAGACATATTTCCGCAATCGCTATCCCATTCCATGCAGTTGTTGGCGAACCAGTCCGGATTGGGGACATCCACCGTGGAGCTGATGAAGCCAAAACCCCCGATGCCGCCGCTTTGGCCAATCCCAAAAGTTGGTGCCATACCGCTGTCGTCGCCGCTGAAACCGCCATCAAGGCCGGCGGCTCCGCCGGGCCCGCCAAAGCCTCCACCGCAACCAGCGAGGGTGTATTGGCAAGGAGGCGGCCCGCCACAGCCGGATGGTGGCGGAGCTTCTGGCTCGGAGGAGAACGACGCATCCGACGGACCACCCCACGTGGGGCCGTTGGAAAAAGAATCGGGGCTGCGGTTGTCGAGAGTTGTGCAGCTTGGAATGAGTCCGGCGGGGTCCGAAAGCATAACTGGCTGATTACGCACGTAGGAATAGCGATTGAACGATTGGGGGTCGCTCGTGCTCCCGGCGATGAGATCAGGCGACGAAAATCGGGCCAAACCGCTGACGTTGTAACGAGCCTGGGCGTAGTCGTTGCCGGATTCGGAATCGCGCTCGTAAGTTGTGAAGAGTAGCTTGTCGTTGGAAGCGTTGTACCAGTATTCGCCATAGGGGAACGTGCCCATCTCGGCGAGCTTATTGCCGCCGGAATCAGTCACGATTCGGTTTGAAAGATGGTCCTGGTGGTAATACTTGGTGCCCGAAGAATCGATTTTAGCGATGAGTTGAGCGCCAGAGTAGATGTATTCGCGAGAGGGCGAGCCGACAGCAGCACCGTTGTCGTATTCGGCGATTACTTTCGAGCCGGAGAAGATGTACACGGTTCTTGGATTGGAGCCGCTGCAATTGGGAACGCACTTCTGGACACGCAAGCCGTTCCCATCATAAACGTAAGCGCCCGCGCTGCTTCCGTTCGTCGCAGTGGTGACGTGGTTTTCAGCATCGTAGACGAGCGTATTGATGCCATCATTGGTCAGGTTGCCGCTGGCATCATACGAATAGGGGGGACCAACAAGGCGGTTGGTCGAAGCGCTGACGGCAAAAGAGGGCTGCGGACAAGCGATGTTGACGCAAGTGTTGGGAAGAGCGGTCTGCTGGGAACGGTTGCCGTAGCGGTCGTAGGTTTCCGAAAGTCCCCACGCGGGATAATTCGTGGAGCCGGCTGTCTGAGCCGTGGCAAGCCGATAGAGCGAATCAAAGGTGTAGGATGCGTTGCGACCGGAGTCCACGCTATCCGAGATGCCGGAAATCAGGCCGTTGTTGCTTGGCGTCGAAGGATAAGAATAATTCAGGCCGAATTTGGTTGTGCCGTCATGAGCGCACACGCCACTGCGGTTGGTCGTGGAATAGTCCAGGCAATTCAACTGAAGGCGATCAGGCGAAAAGCCGAAGGATGCGTAAATATTGTTTCCGTACTTGAAGCCGATGGTCCCTCCGGCGGTGTTATAGAGGAATCCGGTAGCGAATGGAGCCGCGGCTGTTCCGCAGCCCGAGGTAGACGGTGCAACTTCGCATAGGCGACCAATAGGATCAACGCTTTGCTGAACGACACGGCCTGAAGGATACGTGATTTGGGTCAGTTCGCCGGAGACATTGTACGTGTAGTTCGTGGTGTACGTCGTGCCGTTAATGACCTTCTGCAGTTGCGTAAGTTGGCCGAGGTTGTTGTAGGAATCGTTTTCAGAGCCAACACCATCGGTCATGGTGATCAGGCGGCCGTTGTTGAACTGAGAAGTGCTGGTGCCGTAGGTCAGGGAAACCGACGCGGTGGCGGGTACCCCGGAAGTTCCGACGTTGTAGCTAATCGAGTTCAGGCGATTGAGCGAGTCGTAGCCGTACGAAGTGAGCACGCCGCGGGCGTCAGTACTTTTCTGCAGATTGTTGAAAGTATCGTAGCCATCGGCGTTGCAGGTGCTGCCGGTAACTGAGCCGAAGCAAACTCGACCCGCTTCGGGCGTCGTAGCGCTAAGCAATCGCCCGATTGCGTCATAGACGTAGCTCCGGGTCTGCACACCCTGAGTGATTTGGGTCAGTTCGTCGAGAACGCTGTACAGGTATGTGCTTTGCAGCGTGAGGCTGTTGCCGTTAGTAGGGTCCGGCTCCCAGACGCTGGTCAGGCGACCCGCGGCGTCGCTTTGCGATTTGCGCTGAACACCGGCGGGGTCGGTCACTGTGGCGGTGTTCAGCGAATAGGAATACTGGGTGAAGGAATTGTCAGGGAGAGTAATCTTGGTCGGGCGGCCAAGAAGATCGAATGCCGTCGTTGTCCAGTAGGAGCCGCTTGCTCCCGTGAACGGATTACTTGTCTGATAAGGTCGCCCGGCAAGATCATAGATCGCCGCAATCTTGGAATAGATATTACTGCTTGCGTCTTCGGTGGTTGTGAGTTTGGGCCGCCCGAGAGTGTCGAACGCAGTGATTTGCTTCACCGATTTGGAGGCGTCGATTGTTGCCGTGGTCGTTGTAGTGAAATTCACGTCGTCGTAGCTCGTGGAAACACTGACGCCCGTGGTGGAACCAATGGTTTGCCAAACTTGGGCGGGGCGGCGCAACGTGTCATAGGAGAAGTTCGTTACCAGCAGATTGTCGTCCGTGACAGTGAGCGGCTGGCCCGTATGAGCGTTGTAGGTGGCGGACGTGGTCAGCGTTGGCCCGGGCGAAGTGCCGCTGGTCACGGAATCGGGCAAAGAATATTGCGTGGCAGTCGAGTAGGTCCATGACTTTGTCTGGCAGCAATTGACCTGTGAAGTTATGAGATTTCCAAACCAATCGTAGGTAAAATTTTTCGTGATGGGTTGGCCCTGTGTCGCTGGCGCAAGATATGTCGTCAGCGCTGTCGGATTGCCGCGATAGTTGAACGTGCATGGGAATCCCGCATCGCTGTGCTGCAGAGCCCCGGTGGGACAGTTCGATGACGAAAGAGCGACACCATATATCGGAGTTATACACGAGGCTGAAATCGAGAGAACTGCCTCCGCGCCCGGGACTGGACATGATAGGGATGCCAATTAGGACGTTGAGGTCCTGGTTGTTACGGGTTTCCGCACCGATGCGGTCAAGAGAACCAAAGGGCGGCAGGCCGGTGACTTGGCCATAAGCGGAGAACGCGAATGTGAAGAAGAGAGCGAAGCACAGGATGTGGCGTTTCATTGGGCGTCTCCTATTCGGTTTGGAACTGCGCGTCTGCAAGGCCAACGCCGAATGAAACGTTCTGGATGGTGATTGTTTGCCAAGGAGTTCCGTTCAAGGACCTTTGAATCTGAAATGGGTAGAGAACGCCCGACACATGTGTGTAATTCGAAAAGTGAACTTCGACTGGAATTGAGGGCACTGAGCCACCGCCGGCTCGACGGAAGTAGGAAATTTTCAGCGGCAGGCCGGAAGCGGAGTCGAACCAAATGTCTGTGGTGGAGAAAGAGGCTAACTTCTTTAGGCGGGGCTTGGAGGCAAAGGTGTTCGAAACCTGGATGTGCTGTACAAGCGATTCATTCAGCGTTTCCGAGCCGATATAGCGGATGGACTCATCGGCATTCCTGACCAGAGCTGTCAGAAATGGAAGCGGGAAAAGTACGGATTGTTCTGTAACAATAAGTTCGAGCGGAGGATTCTCCGATTGCGGCCCGAAGATTTCCTTGGCGTCGCCGTTCGAATAGATGATGGATCGCTGGCCATCAGGGAGCGAAAGCGTTTCGATGGTCTGTGCGATTCCACGAGTGAGGATTTGGATCGGACCGCTCTGGGTAGTCGAGCCTTCGACAATAGTAACCGTCCCGGTCGCAGAGGAATCTGTAGGAACGGTCGTGCCCATCGTCGCAATTGACTGTCGCAAAATGGCGACAGCCTGCGCGTCTTGCTGAATTGTGCTGGATGTTTGTTGAGAATTAAGCTGAACCAAAGGGAGGAAAAGCAAAACAATCAAGAAGACAACCCGCGCCACTCGCATCGGGGACCTCCACGCGGCAAGAATGCGGCGGATTATATGCTTGGAACACGTATTGTCAATAGTACTCCGGTGGACCACCGAGCCCTGATCTGCCCCCAGTCCATGTCCCGCCCATTCTCGCAGCGAAACCTCAGTCAAGGGTGACCGTAGGGAGTCGCGCCAACGGGCTTGACCCTTCACGGCGGCGAGGGCGGAGGGAATCGGGGGCCTATCTGCTGATGCTGTGACCCTCTGCCTGCGTGTTTTCATGCACCTGGCTTCGCACGGATGGCGGCTCGATCTTCTGTGCTGAGGGTGTGGACTCGCGGCTCGGTTCGATTGCGGCTCGGCGCGACACGTCGCGTCCGAGCCCTTCGGCAAGACTGGTCTTGTCGTTCGTGTAGATTTGCGCGTCATAGCGTCCCCGCGACACGGCCACATACGCCAACCGGCGATTCACGAGTTTTTCGCCTGCCTGTTCGGTATCCACATGCACTAATACACGGTCGGCGGTTTGTCCCTGGCTGCTATGGCTCGTCACCGCATATCCGTAGTCGAGATGCGAATTCTCTTTGATGTTGAATGCGACCGTGCGGCCTGAGTCGAGGCGCAGTTGCAGGTTGCCGCTACCGTCGATCTTTTCGATGGTGCCTAACTCGCGGTTGGCAATGTGTCGCTGCCGATTCGGGGCGGTGAACTGTACGCGGTCTCCTTCGCTGAACGCCCGCTCCGTCTCCCGGTACAGCGTCACACCATGCAACCGTCGTGGATCGCAGCTTACCTGTTCACCGTTCCCGCGCTTCACCGTCACTAGATTTTCTTTCTCGTTCGCGTGCTCGACGCGGGCATACTCTCCCGCCTCGATGCCGTGTGTCTTACTGCCTCTCGTGTAGCGCACAACGTCACCCGGTTGGTATTGCGCGGCCCACTGCCGGTCCGCCCCGGTAACCTCTTGCCGAGCCACAAGCACTCGCTGCTTGTGTTCTTTTATCTCCACCTGGCCCTTGCTCTGCATCGCCCGGTGGATCGCTTCGTTAATCTCGCGGCGGGATTGATTGTCGGGGG
>Ga0207416_1000695_pt1 | contig 53293 bp, 50 predicted proteins | sample PaiPotPPM11metaG_FD_184107 | JGI IMG/M metagenome (GOLD analysis project Ga0207416, IMG submission 184107) | Iron sulfur acid spring bacterial and archeal communities from Banff, Canada, to study Microbial Dark Matter (Phase II) - Paint Pots PPM... ... | reverse complement strand
TAAGGTCGAGTTAGGTCTTGGGCGAGGCAAGAAACTGCATGACAAGCGAGAGGCTATCCGCGAACGTGAAATCCGGCGCGAGATCGAGCGCGCGGCGCGCAGACGCTAACGGCCGCCGGGCGCTCGCTGGATTCGCCCACCGCTTCGAGCGCGCGTGCGCGCTGCTGCGTATGCCGCTTACAGGTCCAATGGTCGTCGCGTGCTCGGGCGGCGCAGATAGTGCTGCAGCGCTGCTCCTCTTGCACCACGTCGCGCCGCACGCGAAGCTCATCGCGTGCTACATCGATCACGGTCTCCGGCCGCCGGCAAGCACCGCAAGGGACGTTGCCGCCGTGCGCGCGCAAGCTCGCGCTGCGAAGGCCTCCGTGCGCGTCTGTCGTGTCGCTCTTGCGCCGAAGATCGAAGGCTCGCCCGAGGAACGTGCCCGCGCCGCCCGCTATGCGGAGCTCGCGACCGTCGCGCGACGCTGTGGCGCAAGCTTCGTCGTCACCGGACATCAGCAGAATGATCTTACAGAGACCTCGCTGTTAGCGCTCATTCGCGGCAGCGGCATTGACGGCGTCGCTGCCATGCGACCCATGCGCACGCTCGATGAGGGCGTTGTGCTCGTCCGCCCGCTCATGTGGGCGACGAAAGCTCAGTGCGACGAGTTGCTCCGGGAGCTGCGCCTCCCCGTATCGGAAGATGAGACCAATGCAGATACGCGCATTCCGCGCAATGCGGTGCGCGTACTGGCAGCCGACCTCGAGCGCGCGGCGCCCGGAGCGTCACGCGGCATTTCACGGTCCGCTGCGCTGCTCGCGGATGACAAGAACTTGCTCGATCGCATGAGCGCAGCAGCTTGGCAGCGCTCGCGTGTCGGCAAGTCGCATGACCTGTCCGCGGCCGTTTTGCGAAACATGCCCATCGCGCTCGTGCGCCGGGTCATTCGCCATGCCTTATTGGCGAGCGGCGAAAGCTTGCGAGACTTTTCGTTCGATCATTGCAACGCGATTGCAAGCGCGATCAAGGAGAAGCGAGGAGGCCAATTCCACGCAGGTGCCGCCAAAGTTGTGCTGTCTGCAGGTAAAGTTACGGTGATCAGAGATGATGCGCGCTCGGCGGGTCTATACGCGCCGATTGCCATTGATCTCGATGCGTTGCCGCGCGAGGTGAAGACGCCGAGCGGCAGCGTGTCGTTCAAGATTCGTCGATGGATGCCAAAGAAAAGCGCCGCTCGCACGGCGCCTCAATGTCTCGATCTCGGCACCTTACGGTCTGTCGGCGGCATCGAAATTCGGCGGCCCCGGCAAGGGGATGCATGCATACCCTCTGGCCGGTCCAGACCCATTTCCCTTGCCCGCTTTCTGGGAAAGTCGGGCGTACCGACATCCGGTCGCGCCAGTGTTTCGTTACTTTGTGCCGGAGGTCGCATCGCGGCAGTCCTCGGGTTACGGGTAATGGAGCCATTCAAGCCCAAGGCAACCAAACCGGTGCTGGAGGTGGGGTGGCGTGCGACCGATATGTAAGACACGAGGCTGATGGTAGAGCAGACAGCAGCGCCAGGCTTAGGCAAGATCGTTTTCAGCGAGCACGACATCGCGGCCGCAGTCGCGCGACTCGGACGCGAAATTAGCGCGGCGGGCGCTGGAAAACCGCTGCTCATGGTCGGCGTGCTCAAAGGTGCGCTGCCATTTGCGGCTGACTTGATGCGAGCGCTGGGAGAGTATCCATTGACCGTGGATTTCATGGTGGTCAGTTCGTACGGCGACGGCCGCACCGGAGATGTCGACGTTCGGTTGCTCAAAGATCTGGACACGAACCCAGCGGGCCGTCACATCCTGCTCGTTGAGGATATCGTTGACGAAGGATACACGCTTTCATACTTGTTGAACAATTTGCGCAGCCGCGATGCTGCGAGCGTGCAATCGTGTGCGCTCATCAACAAGACGTTCCATCGGGCGGTCAAAGTACAGCCTGATTACGTAGGTTTGCAAGCGCCGGATGACGCGTTTTTGGTAGGGTACGGATTAGATTTTCAAGAACATTTCCGCAATCTTCCGCACATCCGACAACTGCAAGCCGGGTTCCAGCGTAGGGTATTAGGGGACAGCAAAACCGCAGGCGGCTGAGCCGCAGATCGGGCGTGTCCCGGAGGAGTTCATTTGTTCGCCAAGTTTGTCAAATACGTGCTATGGGTCGTGAGCGTTGCTCTGATATTGCTCATGGCGTACGTCTATTACGAGCGAAACGTCCCCCATCAAACGCCGGTTTCTTACACCGAGCTCATTGACCGGATCAACACGAAACCGGAGTCGATCAGCGACGTCACGATCGGCCCGAACACCGCAACAGTCAAGTTGGCGGGCGACACCCAACAGGTCGTTCAGATATCGCAGGGAGCAGTCACCGATCTCACCAAGGCGCTTGAAGCCCACAAAATCAAAGTTTTCTTCGACAATTCGTCTGCGAGCACGGGCTTTTCGCTGTCGTTGGCCGCGTGGATCATTCCGCTCGTCATCGCGGTAACGCTCGTCATGATGATTGCTCGCCAGTTGCAGTCGGGCGGCAGTCAGGCGTTGTCGTTTGGACGTAGTCGCGCGAAACTGCTCACCGAGAACCGGCCGAAGGTGACCTTCGCCGATGTGGCCGGCGTCGATGAAGCCAAGCAAGAGCTCGGTGAAGTCGTCGAGTTTCTGAAATATCCGAAGAAGTTCCAGCAACTCGGAGCCCGGATTCCTAAAGGTCTCTTGTTGCTGGGGCCGCCCGGCAGCGGCAAGACACTCTTGGCACGCGCAATCGCGGGTGAGGCCGGGGTGCCGTTCTTCAGTATCTCGGGTTCTGATTTCGTCGAGATGTTCGTTGGTGTCGGCGCTTCGCGCGTGCGCGATCTCTTCGAGCAGGCAAAAAAGAGTGCTCCGTGCATCGTCTTCATCGATGAGATCGACGCAGTCGGGCGCCAGCGAGGCGCAGGTCTCGGTGGCGGACACGACGAGCGCGAGCAAACGCTTAACCAGTTGCTCGTCGAGATGGATGGTTTCGACGTCAACACGGGCGTCATCCTGATTGCGGCGACCAATCGTCCAGATGTGCTCGATCCAGCACTGCTGCGTCCGGGTCGTTTCGACCGCCAAGTGGTCGTCGATCGCGCCGACGTGGTCGGCCGAGCTCAGATTTTGTCGGTACACGCCCGCAACAAGCCGCTCGCGCCGGACGTACGGCTGGAAGTGCTTGCACGCCGGACCCCCGGTTTTTCCGGCGCAGACCTCGAGAATTTACTGAATGAAGCTGCGCTGCTCGCGGCGCGCCAGAATAAATCGCAGATCGATATGCACGATTGCGAAGAGGCTATCGATCGCGTTATCGCAGGTCCGGAACGTAAGAGCCGCATCATGAGCCAGCGAGAAAAAGAGCTGGTGGCATATCATGAGAGCGGGCATGCGCTGACGGCCAAGTTGTTGCCCAATGCCGATCCGCTGCACAAAGTCACGATCATTCCCCGAGGTATGGCCCTGGGGATTACGATGCAGTTGCCGACCGAAGATCGCTATTTGATGACGAAAGCAGAAATCGTCGACCGTATCATGGTGCTGCTGGGTGCGCGCGCCGCCGAAGAGCTCATCTTCCAGGAGAACACAACCGGCGCCCATGACGATCTGCAAAAGGCCACGTCGCTTGCGCGCAAGATGGTAATGGAATTCGGCATGAGTGCTAAGATTGGCCCCATTGCCCTCGGCAAGAAGCACGAGCAGGTGTTCTTGGGCCGCGATATCGTCGAAGAGCGCAACTACTCAGAGGAAGTTGCAAGTCAAATCGACACCGAGGTCCGCAGCATCATCGACACGTGCTATGCAAACGCATACCATTTGCTCGAAACGAATATCGACAAGCTGCATCGTTTGGCCGAAACGCTGCTCGAAAAAGAAACGATCGAAGCCGATGAAGTCGAGCGGCTGCTTTCAGATAGCCCCGCTCCCGCACAAAAGCCCGCGCCGCCGGAAGACACGCTCATTCCGGAGCGAGCGGCAGCCGCCACCTCGGCGCCGAAAGAGGAAAAATCAAGAGTCTCTCCCTCGGTGCTTCCGTTCCCACCGCCAGAGCCTGCGTGACGTCATGAGGCGGTTTTTCCAAAGAGCGCACGCCGCGAGGCGCCTGCGCTGCGGCTTCATCGTCTCCATGGTGGTCTTGATGCTCGCATGGACCGGGCCCGCCTCGGCCAGACAAGACCCGGCTTCGCCGGCGTCTGACACGGCTCTCGCGACCCAGCCTTCTCTCACGCAATTTCCGGACGGCTTGACGCTTGTTGCACGCAGGGCGACAGCGTCGCCAACGGCAGCGATCGAAATCTGGATTAGGTGCCCGGCGAGCGGCTACGGTGCGCCGCGGCCTGGTCTCGCGCGTTTGACTGCGCTTGCGGTCGTCGACGAAAAAGCCGGCGGGCCGTCACTGCGGGAACAGGCTCGCATGGCGGGCGCTCAGATCGCCGTATCCGTTTATCACGAGTCGACCGAGATCGCATTGTTGACTCCCGCGTATCTTTCTCCGGCACTTCTCGACACGCTCGTGAGCCGAGCGCTGCGTCCACACCTGGATCAAGCAGCGTTTGAGTCGGCGCGCCAACGTCTGGCGGCGCAGCAAGTGGCTTCGATGGACATGCCCGACCAGGTGCTGCGCGACTCGCTGTTCGCACAGCTTTTTGCGAGCGGGCCTTTGCACGACTCGTCATTCGGCGATCCCAAAACACTGACGGGGCTCACGCTCGATGACATCTCAGCGTTTGCCGCGCGCGCGTATGTGCCTGGCCAGGAAATTGTCGTCACGGTTGGTGATGTCGATGCAAGCGACGTGAGCAAGCGTATAGCTGCAGTTGCGCCGGGCGCCGGGCCGCTGCAAGTAATGCCGGAATCGAGCATCGCGCCGTATAGCGATACGCCCATCTCGCTGACGCGAGAATCACTGAACGCGGGCGGCGTCGCCATCGGTTGGGTTGGTCCGCCGATCGCTGACGAGCGGGCCGCAACCGCGATGGATTTTCTTTCTGACTATCTTGCGCATCCCAGCGAGGGCGTGGTTACCAAGGTTGTTCTCGGCGCCGACGCGAGCACGATGTTCACCGGACAGTTCGTCACCTTGCGCAAGCCCGGGGTCTTTTACGTTACTGCCTCGGGCGCAAAGCTCGACCCAATGCTGACGTCAACGCTCATCCGCGATGCCGTTCGCGCCGCTGTGCGCCAACAGCTTTCGAAAGACGAGTTCGAACGTGCTCGCGCCGCCTTCATCACCCATCTGCTTCGCGATATGCAAACATCGCAGGGGCTAGCGGACAACTACGGCTGGTATTTCGCGCAAGGAGCGCTTCCATATAGTCCGAGCGCGACTGATGCGTCGCTGTCCGGCGAGTACTTCAAACAGGTCGCGTCGCTCTCGCCCGATTACGTCTTCTCAATCGCGCGGCGCTACCTACAGGTTGCTCCTGCGGTCATCATCTTGCCGCGCGGCGCCGTTCACATTTCGGGGACGCGATGAAGCATAGAGGAGCTGGGGTTCTTTGCGCAAGCGCCGCGCTCGCGAGCATGCTGCTCGCTGCAGCACCGGCGCCGACAAAGTCGTCGTTGCCTGCGATGTCGTTTGCAGCCGCGACGCAGATGAAGCTTGCAAATGGCGTCATCATCGCAAGCCAGCCGTCGGCGGATGTACCGGTCGTTGGCGTTCAGGTCTTCGTACCGGGCGGTCTCGTGCAGCAGCCCGGGAACAAAGCGGGCATCGCGTCAGTGACGGCAGCGCTCGTGTTGCAAACAAAAGTCGAAGGCTCAACGACGCTTTCGCAGGCTGCGGCGCTCGCCGGCGGATCTGTCTCTTTCACGCTCGACCCGTTGGACACGCGTTATTACCTTGAATGTCATGAAGCCGATTTTGCGCGGCTCTTCCACGATCTGCGCGTCGCGCTTGGCCACCCGGACGTCTCCCAGCTGGCTGCACAACGAACGCAGGCAATCGCGAACGCGAATGCGCTTACGGAGAATCCGCTCGAAGCCGCATACGCGATGGTCCGGCAGGTACGCTATCGGGGCACCGGCTTTGCACTGCCCGACCAGGGAAGCTCGGTCACGATCGCCGGCTTGTCAGGAGCCGACGTCGCCGCATTCGTCGCCAGTTACACGCACGGAGCCGGCACGATTGTCGCACTGGAAGGCGCGGTAACTCAGCCGCTCACCGCAGCGGCGGCGCACGAATTCGAAAGCTTGCCTGCATCGACGCCGGCACCTGCGCCCACGCCAAACGCGGTGGTGCGTCTCCATCAAATTGTTGCGCATCGAAACGTGCCTGCGCCGTGGGTGGCCGTCGCCTACGAAGCTCCCGGCCAGTATTCGTCCGATTTCGCGCCCATGCTCGTCATCGAAGCGCTGCTGGGAAGCGGCGGGGATGTGCATTCCTTCAACTACACATCGAACGAACTGGCGCCGCAAGATTTTGTGGGTGCGTACTACCAGTACGAAGTCTCTCCCGGCAGCATGATCGTTTTCTTGGGTGGGGCAAACGAGAATCTCGATCAATCGGTGCGCGACCTGGAAACGGGGATCGCTCGCTTGCGCGGCGACAAAATTACGGCCACGCTGATTTCCGAGGCCAAGAAGACTGCACTCGGTGATTATTTTCTGTCGGTAACCCGCTTCGATGATTTAGCATGGCTACTGGGCAGATCAGCGGCCTCCCAGGAGGGCGTCGCGTTCGAGAACAACGTTCCGCAGCGTATCATGTCCGTAAAGGCTGCAGATATCCAGCGCGTGGCAAGACGCTACCTCACAAAAGAGACTATCGCCATCGTGCTCCCGGCGTCAGCAGGTCGATAAGACGCCCGCAAGTTCGGTCGCTACAGCGCCCCTGCGCGTAGCGTTTGTTCACGACTACCTCACGCAGTTTGGGGGCGCCGAACGTGTGCTGCTCGAGATGCAGCGCATGTTTCCGCAAGCGCCCGTTTACACGTCCATTTATGATGCGGCGGCATTCGAGGGACGGTTCTCGAGCATCGACGTGCGGACGACCTACTTACAAAACATTCCTGGAGCAAAGCGCAACTTCCGGGCGCTCTTACCGTTCTACCCGCGAGCGTTCGAATCGCTCGACCTGCGAGGCTACGACCTCGTTATTTCATCGACGACGTCCTTCGCTAAGGGCGTTCGCGTCGTACCTGGGACTCTCCATGTTGCGTACGTACACACCCCAACGCGTTTCCTGTGGTATCCCGATGAATACGTGACGGAATTGACGCCGCCGCTCGCCATGCCTGTCCTTGCACTCGTCGCCCCGTGGTTGCGGCGCTGGGACCTGGCCGCTGCGAACAGGCCGCATTATCTTGTTGCCAACTCGCACAACATCGCGCAGCGTATCGAGCAAACGTACGGCAGGCGCAGCGATGTGGTCCCGTGTCCAGCCGATACCGCAAGCTTCGCCGTCGAACAGCCTGTCGGCGACTACTTCTTAGTCATGAGCCGTTTACTGCCTTACAAACGCGTTGCGCTTGCAATCGAGGCATGCAATCTGCGGGGAGCACGTTTGATTGTTGCCGGCACGGGGCCCGATGCACGGCGTTTGCATGCGCTTGCAAGTTCGAATGTGCAATTCGTCGGGCACGTTGATGAGGAACGGCGAGTGAGGCTCATTGCGGGCGCGCGAGCGCTTATCATTCCCGGCATTGAAGACTTTGGATTGGTTGCGCTCGAGGCGGCTGCGGCCGGCCGCCCGAGCGTGGCATTTGCCGCCGGAGGGGCGCTCGAAACTATCGTGGAAGGCGAGACGGGGTTATTCTTTCACGAGCCGCTCGCTCACGCGCTTGCACAAACGCTCGAGGCGCTGGAGCAGCAGAGCTTCGATCGCGGGCGCATGCAGGCACACGCGAGTCGTTTCGCACCTCAGGTCTTCCGCAACACGTTTGTGGCGCTTATCGAGCACTATCTTCATGAGTTCAGGAATCGGGGGCTCCGCACCTAACCGTGAGCGAAAAGCGTCGCATTCCGCACCTCGACCTCTCCAAACTGCACCTCACGACCCTGCAGCAGCGGCCGTCGAAGGTGAGCGCGGACGCGCTTGCCGTGCCGCAACATGCCGGCGTGTCTTTCGACGACTTCTGGAATGGGCTGCCCGATATTCTCGCGGCACGCGACTTGCGCTCATTGGTCGAGGATGTCGCAACCGCGCACCGCAACGGCAAGGTGGTCGCCGTCGGTATTGGCGGTCACGTCATCAAGACCGGGCTCGCGCCGCTCTTGATCGATCTCATGAAGTCCGGCGTTTTCAACGCCGTCGCAGGCAACGGTTCGATCTGCATCCATGACGTTGAGCTTGCGATTGTCGGGAAAACATCGGAGGATGTGGACGCGGCACTACGTGACGGCTCGTTCGGCATGGCAGGTGAGACGGCAGACTTCATCTTGAGCGCCATAGCAAGTGAGGGCCCCAAGGTGGGCCTCGGGCGTGCTCTCGGCGATGCGCTCATTCGGCGCGGCAACGCGAACGTCGACGTTTCGATACTTGCACAGGGCGCGCTGCTCGACGTACCAGTCACCGTTCACGTCGCGATCGGCACGGATATCGTCCACATGCACCCTCAAGTTGACGGCGCTGCGCTCGGTGCTGCGAGCCTGCGCGACTTCCGCCACTTCAGCGACGTCATCGCCGGCGTCACCGACGGCGGCGTCTACCTCAATTTCGGATCTTCAGTCATCATGCCGGAGACGTTTCTTAAGGCGTTGGCCGTGGCGCGCAATCTCGGCTACCGCGGGCAGTTCGTCACGGCGGATTTTGATTTCATTCGCCACTACCGGCCGCGAACCAACGTCGTGACCCGGCCGCATCTCGACGGCGGGCGCGGCTACATGTTTACCGGACACCACGAGATCATGATTCCGCTCTTCATCGCTGGCCTGCGGAGTGCGCTTGCCCTATGAAATCGCGCAGTGCCGCCTTCACGACCGCAATGATTGCCGTTTGTTGGCTGGTGTTTTTGCTCGACTTCCTGTCGCCGAAAACGCAAGGAGTTGGGCAGCTGACGCTGCGCTTGGCGCTGTTTCCGAGCGCGGTGCTGCACGGTGAATGGTGGCGGCTCATCACATACGGTTTCGTTCACGCAAACTGGTATCACATTCTTGTCAATTCCATCGCGTTGTTCCAGGCGGGCGATTTCGTCGAATACGTCTACGGCTCGAGGCGGTACGCGCTGATCTACGGCGTTGCCCTAGCCGGCGGTGGGGTTGCTGCCTACACAGCCACCGTTGGCAGCCCGGTGTTCACGCTGGGTGCCTCGGGGGCAATCATGGGAGTTTTCGGCGCGATGGCGGTGCTTGCGTTTCGGCTGCCGCCATTACGCGGCGAACTGCTCCGGGCGGCCATCATTCCCGTCATTTTAACGCTCGGCATCGGATTCTTCACGACCGGGATATCAAACGCAGCGCACATCGGCGGGCTTCTGAGCGGCGCTATTGTTGCCTCGCTCATCAATCCAGTAAACGGTCGCGAAATCATTCGCCAGTTCGGCCCAGCTCGGATCACTCCCATCGACAGACCCGAGATCGGCAGTCCTTGGGATCCGCCCAGGCGCGGTTAAACCCTTTCACTCGAAGCAAGCGCCTCAAAAACGCGCAGTGTCTCTTCGGCGCAACGGTCCCATGTAAACGTCGCCGCCCGCGATTGTCCTGCGGTGCGCAAGCGCGCAACGAGGATCGGGTCGCTGAGGATCTGCGTCAATTCGTGCGCCAGTGCCCCCGCATTGCCTGCGGGGAAATAGACTGCAGCGTCGCCGGCGACCTCGGGGATGCTGGCGGCATTTGATGCAAGCACCGGCGCCCCGTGCGCCATAGCCTCGAGAACGGGTAGACCGAAGCCCTCGTACCGCGAGGGAAAAACGAAGGCGGCAGCCCCGCCGTAAAGCTGATGCAGCAGTGCGTCACCGATGCTACCTGTGACGAGCGTCGGCACACCCTCCACGGGTTCGAAGCGGAGCACGGTCGATTGTTTTCCTTGGTGGCGTTGGGAATCGACACGCCCGCGCGAGGACGCGCTGCCTCGAGGCGTTCCAGCGATCACAAAACCGGTGGTCATCCGCAGCGCATCCGGAAGCTTTGTCATCGCGTCTTGCAACGTTGCCAGATCTTTGCGCGGCTCGCTTTCGCCAACAAACAGCACGTAGCGCGAAGCTCCGTCGAGCAAAAGTGGTTGTTCGGAATCCGGCGGAACTGGATCGACGCCGAGCGCAACAACGCGGATGTGTTGCGGCGAAACTGCCAGATGTTTAACGATCTCAGTCTTAGAGAACTGTGAGTCGGTGATGATGACCTTAGCATTCGCTGCTGTCGTACGAAATGGCGCCTGCTCGCTGCGCCGTTTGCGCACGTCTTCTGCCGGCGATGCAAACGGCCAGACATCATGCACCGTTGCAATATTACGGCAGGGTGAAACCCACGTCATGCCGTTCCACGGATACCACACTATATGCAGACCTAGGCCGGCCGCATCGCGGCGCCTGCGCACGATGACGGCGTTGCAGTCGAGCGCTCGCGCGAGGGGCCGGGCGACTAGTCGAGGCAACGCATGGGGCACGAGCAGCGTCACGCGTACGCGCTCGCTGCCCATACTCTTGAAGCGCCGCAGCAGTGCATTTGCGTAACGCCAAATGCCACGCCGGTCGTGCAGCAGATTCAGGGCGTCTACGCCCACGTGAAGGGAGTCGCTCACGTGCTGGTGGCGATGACGTGTTCGAAGACGCGCAAGGTTTCCTCGGCGCACCGATCCCATGAAAGCTGTGCGGCGCGGGCGAGACCGGCATCCCGCAACGTGCGTGCAAGGTTCTCGTCTTGCAATACGCGCGCAAGCACGGTAGCGAGTGCGGCGGCATCGCCGGCTGGAAAATACAGTGCCGCATCACCAGCGACTTCCGGTATGCTCGCAGCAGACGATGCGACGACGGGAGCGCCGCGAGCCATGGCCTCGAGCACCGGCAGACCGAAGCCTTCGTAAAATGACGGAAACACAAAAGCTGCTGCGTCGCGATAGAGGCGGTCCAGCAGCGCGTCGCTGACTGTTCCCGCGACGAGCGTTGGGACAGACCTGTCTGGGGCAAAGTGCAAGAGCAGCACCTCTCGACCAGCGGCCTTTTTTGTCTCAATAGTGCCGCACCACACGGGAGTTACCGACTTGCCGACGAGCACAAGTCCCGTCGTCGCGCGCACCCGGTCCGGCAACATGCCCATCGCCGCCTGCAAGGTAGGGAGATCTTTTCGCGGTTCTCGTTCGCCGACAAAGAGCACGTAGCGCTGTACGTCATCGAGCACGAGCGGAAGGCGGGCAAGGGGCTCGCGCGCATCAACGAGGCTCGTGTCTGTGTCGACGCCCATGTGGACCACGTGCACCCGTTCAGGCGACACGGGTAGATACTTGCTGATTTCGCCTTTTGTGAAGTACGAATTTGCGATGATCGCCTTGGCGTGCGCGACTGTCGTAAGGTAGGCTGTCTGCTCCCGCCTCCGCGTTCGCACATCGTCAGAAGGTGACACGAATGGCCACACGTCGTGCACTGTTGCCACGCTGGGGCGCTGCGACGTCCACGTCATGCCGTTGGACGGGTACCATACCAGGTCCGGCTCTAGCGCCCGCACGCTGTTTTGCCTGCGGACTTCAATATCGTCGATGCCCAACGCGTTTGCCAGCCTGCGCCGAGCGGCGAACACGAAGAAGTCCGGCACGATGAGCGTGAGGCGGAGCGGATCGCGCGCGCGCAACCAGCGCGAAATCACTGCGCGGGCATACCGTCCGATGCCTCGACGATCGCGCGTTACGCTCGTTGCGTCTACCGCGATATGCATCGACGAGCACAGGGAACAAAAAGAGCGGCAGATAAGGCCTGGCGCGTGCTCGTCGTCATAGAGCTCCTGGGAGCGCTCGTTCTGGTCGTCGCGGCGGCGGACGCTTTTACGAATGCCGTCGAGTGGATCGATGCCAAATCCAAGCTGACTCGCGGCGCGGCCGGGGCGATAGTGGCCGCAATCGGCTCGTCGCTGCCGGAAACGATCGTCGCGGTCATTGCGCTTGTCGTGCTTGGCGATCCGCGCAGCCAAGCAATCGGCATCGGTGCCGTCATTGGCGCACCCTTCATGTTGGCGACGGTGATTTTTTCCCTCATCGGAGTTATCGGGCTGGTCAGGCGCCCGCGTACGGCGTTGCCCGCGCTCGCTATACCCGTGGCGCCCACGATTTTCGGTGGAACATTATTCCTCGCCACGTTTGCGCTGGCTTTGGGAGCGTCCTTTCTGCGTGCCCACGTCATCCACGTGGCTGCCGCGGTGATCGTGCTGATAGCGTATGGGGCATATCTCTTGTATCATCTGCGCGCACAAGATCAGGCGGGAGAGGAACAGCCGCCCGCGCTTCGCATCGCGCCGTCGTCTCGGAATCCGTCGGTGGCGCTGATCTTCGTGCAGCTCGCTATCGCGCTGGGACTAAGCGTGGTGGCGTCGCGCCTCTTCATCGCGTCGCTCTGGCAAGCGTCGCTTGTCTTTGGCGTTTCACCGTTCGTCATCTCGATATTCTTGAGTCCGATTGCGACTGAACTGCCCGAAGCCAGCAGCGTCATGATATGGATGCGACGCAAAGAGGACAACCTAGCAATGGGCAATGTCCTGGGCGCTATGATGTTTCAGACCTCCATTGCCTGTGCGATCGCGATGGTCGCAACCCCGTGGCTGCTTGGCCCAGGCGCGTATGCGGCAGGTGTAGCATCGCTCGTGGCGGTGGCTGCGCTTGTTATTACGACGTTGGTGCGCAAACGGGTCGAGCCGCTCGTGCTTGCGTGCGCGGGCCTGCTCTACCTCGGCTATTTCGCCTTTACTACTTTATGAGCTGCGGAAAAAGATAGGCGACGGCGAGCGAGATCGTGTTAATGGTCGCGTGCGAAACGATGTTCACCCACAGGGAACGTGTGTTGTAGTAGACCCACGCCAGACCGAAGCCGATTGCGAAGATGGGAAGAAACGACCATTTCTCAAAATGCGCGAGGCCGAAGAACGCAGCGCTGATTGCCATGGCGAGGAAGGGCGACATGCGCTGTACGAGGCCCGCAAACACGAATCCGCGGAAAAAAATCTCTTCCGCGATGGGAGCGGCGATAGCAACTGACATGAAGTCCAGGGCGAAGTCCAGTGCGCCATGATGGTTGGCAACCACGAGCGCCTGCGGTTGGGGATGAGGGCCGAACACTGCCGTCAACACACCCTCGATGATCAAGCTCACCACAAACAATCCAGCACCGGCACCAATACCCGCGAGCAACCAAAAAGGCGATTCGCGTCGCGTGCTCAAGCCGAGGTTCGCGGGAGTGGCACGTAGGACTGCCTGTGCGAAGCCGATCGTCATGAGCGCAAGCGCCGCTTCAGAGATCACCGACATAAGCCATAAGTTCTTGGCCGTGAGGATCTTGGGGACAAATTGCGGATCGGCCAGTTGTCGTAACAACTCGTTTGGATAATGGACGAATTCTGGGTGATCTTTGAAGATGACGTACGCAAAAATTACCGTCTGCGTGACAAAGAAGATCAGGATGCAAAGAATCGCAAGGGCGGCGACCACCCATCCGTTCCAGCGTGGCCCATGAAATGCGGGACCCTCAGCTTGTTCTATGAGTTGATTGGGTGCAGCGTTGTCCACAGTCTCTCCATAAGACCCTGTTGTTTGAGCGTATCGGCGAGTGCGCAGAACTCTGCGAGCGTCAATCGTTCTCCCCGCACTAACGGCGAAAGTCCCGCCTGCACGACTGCCGACTCAATTACTTTTCGCAGACTCCCCGCCTCTTCCCCAGTTCGCTCCAACACACTGTTGACGAGGGTCTTGCGCCGGTGGCCAAACGCCGCTCGAATAAGCCATAGCAGTAGTCGTTCGTCACGAACGCTCGCGCGGCGCGCCGCTTTAGAAGTGAGACGGACAACGGAGGATGCGACATCGGGGGCAGGATAAAAGCCGGCCGCTCCAACGTCGAAGAGCTTCTCGATATTTGCGTAATAGGCGGCAAAGACGCTCAGGCTTCCGTACTCGGGCGTTCCCGTGCGGGCGGTCAGTCGCCGCGCGTATTCGCGCTGCACCATGAGGACGGCGCATTGCCAGATGTCGCCGGATTCAAAGATGCGTTCGATGATCGGCGTCGTGATGTAGTAGGGAAGGTTGCCGCATATCGCCCGCGGCGCGGCCTGCAACTGCAGGTCGGCGAGAAGATCGAACTGCAACACGTCTCCGGTAATTATGCGCAGGCGGTCGCCGGCTGTCGCGAAACGTTCGTGCAGCACAACCGCCAGATCCCGATCCACTTCGAGGGTTGTTACGCCGCGCGCGTGCTGGAGGAGAGCGGCCGTCAGCGCGCCTGTGCCTCCGCCGACCTCGACAACATACGCGCGTGTCGGCAAGGCGGCGGCGATACGTTGCGCAACTCGCGGATCCGTTAAGAAGTTCTGACCAAAACGTTTGCGCGGCCGCAAGTGCCGCGCATCGAGAATCCGTTTGGGAGAAGAGAAATCTTCGTCGCTCGCCATGCGGCGGCGTTCGACGGGCAGCCCGCTATTCCTGAAGAACGTAGACCTTGACCGGCTGACGGCCAAAGTTAATTGCGCTGCGCAAAGAATCCATGCACAGATCGATGCGATTACCGTGAATTGCTCCGCCGGTGTCGGCTGCGATAGCCGCGCCGTAGCCCTCGATGAAGAGCCGGCTACCCAGGCGGATCACCCGCGGGTCGACTGCCACGACGCCATAACGTGCTGGCAGTCCTATGGCGGTGACACCCGTAGGGACCGCTTGTGCTGAGCCGGCGGTGTATGCGGTGGCCACCATCGCATACACTGCGACAAGTTTACGAATGCCGGTGACCGCCATGGCTTCGGCCACATTGCGTGGTGGGCCGGCAACGATGAGGCCTGGTTGCGGGCGACGCATGACGACTCGGGAGATCAACTGACGATTGACGATGACGCTGCTCCACAAGGTCACGCGCTCTGTGACTTCAGTAATGCCAGCCTCCCCGCGGCGCACGACCTTCCTCGAGCCGGGTGCCAAGTCGCGGGTGAACCGGACTGTCGGTCGCAATGACAAGAACTCGCGGTGTGTGCGGAGTTCCGTGTGGATGGAAAGCGATTCAAGATCCGTCGATTCGCTTGTCGGAGTCGTTCCATCGAGTTTCGGAGTCGTAAGCAACGAATGCACGTCATGCAGCATCACGGTGTTGTGCGGCAACGTTGCCACCAGCGCGCGCTGGTCCGACGTTGGCACGAATGAGTCCCGCGCCCTCTCGCGGGTGGCGAGTCTCGATGAAAAAATCGGGAGAGCGGCCGAAGGCTGGTATTGAATGCTGACGGCAAAAACCGCGACGGCGGCGAGCCCAGCGAGCCGGAATGTGAGACGTCGTGTTATCGGTTGGTCGTTTTTCAATACTACCTCGAGGTGCGCAAGAAAACATCCGCCGGTTCGCGGTGACATCGGGCTATATGAGATTTTCTTATTAAGATTCGCGCGATAAAGTTGCGCGTATGAAGCCGGTGAAATTGAGGTGCGAAAAAATCGCGAGAGCTTTAAAAGCTATACCACAGGCCTCGCAGATTATAACACGCTTGCGAGAAGAGCGTCAAACCAAGCGTCTCCTAAACGCACGATACGTTAACGCTCTGCGGGACCAATGTACCGATGACCGAATCACAGTTCAGAGATAAGAACGGTTTTTTCACGCGTCGTTCCGAATTACGAGAGCCAGGTCTGTTATGAAAATCGCAATCTTCACCGAAGTATATAAGCCAATTGTTAATGGCGTTGTGACATCAGTCGATTCACTCGCTGAACAATTACGCACGCTCGGTCACGATGTGTTTACATTCGCGCCGCATATTCCGAAAGGCGCAGAGAGTGCAGGACGCGTTTTTCGCATGCCCTCGCTGCCGCTGCCCGCGCGCACCGAATATCGTTTAACGCTTCCACTCGTTGCGCGGCGAAACAAAGCACGATTCCTGAGTCAGTGCGATGTTATTCACAGTCATTCGCTGTTCATTACCGGCTGGATGGCATCGTACTATGCACGACGTCGTTTTCGTGTGCCGCTCATCTACACGTATCACACGCTGCTGGATCGCTACTCGCACTACTCGCCGCTCGGACAGCGCTTGACTTCGCAGCTCACCCGCGAGCTGACGAAGACGTACGCCAATGCCGCCGATGCGGTAATTGTGCCCACCAAAACGGTTGCCGCAGAGCTGCGCAAGCAGGGCGTCAGCGCACCCGTTTGCGTCGTGCCGACCGGAGTGGATCTCGAGGTGTTCCGGCGCACCGACCGCAGGGCAGGCCTCGCGATACGGGACAGATTTGGTATCCCTTATGACGCCCCGCTCCTGTTGCTTGTGTCACGACTCGCTCATGAAAAGAACGTTCCGCTTGCTCTTGAGGCGCTCGAGCGATTGCAAACTCGACTTCCAGGCGCACATCTGTTGCTCGTGGGAGCGGGTCCGTTGCAGCACTCCCTTCAGGAACGTGTTCGAGCATCCGACCTCGGTAGTGTCGTTCATTTCGCAGGGTCGATCGAACATAGCGAGATCCCGTCGTTTTACGCAGCGGCTGATGTTTTTCTCTTTCCATCGATTACTGAAACCCAAGGCCTCGTGCTGGCTGAGGCATTCGCCGCGGGCTTGCCTGTAGTTGCGCTCGACAATCCGCAAACACGCGATGTTTTTGGCGAGCATCTCGCCGGTGAAATTGTCGCCGATGGGGAGTCGATGGCAAACGCCATCTATGACCTCATTCGGAATGCAGACCGAAGACTGCTCGCAGTCACTCACGCTAAGACGGCCGCAGCCGCTTTTGACGCCCGAGCGACTGCCGGGCGAGTGCTTGCTATTTACGAGGCGGTTCTCTCAACGGTCCAAGCCGGGTCATCTTTGGCCCCAGAAGACGCTTTTGCCGACCTTTTTACGGGTAAAGCACTGTAAGGCCCCAGTTTATGAGGCGTCTCTGTTGACAATCGAACATATGTTCGATATCATATAACCATCATGATCAGCCCCGGAAAAGCCGCCAATACTGCGCGGCGGGTGGAAACACAAGCTCAAGTCACCGTCGTGCCGTGCGGGCCAAACCGAGGCCTCGCGGGCATTAAGCTCACCGGCGTCTCGGGTTCTGCAAGCGGCGAATATTTTGTGCCCTTTGGCGTGAGTGCCGACGCGTCTGCTCGCGAGTACGCTTACGCGGGTCTCACGGTAGCTGTCGACCGCTTGCGCGCATTGAAGGTTGAGCGCGCACTCGTCGTTGTTGACGATGATCAACTCGTTGAAGAGCTGGACCGGCGGAAGGAGCCACCGACCGAGCTTTCGCTTCAGTACATCATCCTTGGGTGCAAGCTCAACGAATTTCGCCGTGCCAAAGTGGTATCGTCGAAGTCAAGCCGTATGGAACAGCTTCGCGCGAAGACGCAAAATCTCGCTGCGACCATCTATAACGCGCCCCTTCTCGCTTCCGCAATGTAGCAACGTGGCAATGTAGCAACGGACCTTTAGGTCCGTTCTTTTATTTCCAGATTCTGACCAGTGACTAGCTCGCTCGGAGCCGGTGGCAAGAACCGCACCGCGAGGGCTTTGATGATGGCTGCGACGGGCACAGCAATAAACATTCCAAGAATACCCCCAAGTTCGGCTCCGATGAGGATCGCGACTATCACCATGAAGGGGGTGAGCCCGACCCGCTGCCCGACAACGTTTGGCACGATGATGTGCCCTTCGACCTGATTGACGACCACAAAAGCGCCGACCACAAGCAGTCCCCAACCGAATCCGTGCGTGATGAGCGCGATAATCACCGCTGGAATAGCGCCTGCAATTGCTCCCAAGTAGGGGATGATGTCCACAGCGCCTGCGAAGACGCCGATGAGCAATGCATATTTGATTTGTAAAATGAGGAGAATAATCGTGATCAGGACAGCAACGCTCGCGGCCACGATGATTTGTCCGCGAATGAAGCCGCCCAACACGTTATCGATATCTTGCAGGATCAAGAGTGCTGTCGGCTGCGCCGTTGCCGGTACAAGGCGGAAGAAGCCGGACCGCAGGCGTTCGGTGTCTATGAGGATATAAAACGCTAGAATAGGGATGATGACCAAAGCAGCTGCCATCGATGCGAGTCCCAGCAGGATGCTCAGCGCCTGACCGACGATTGCCCCCGCTGCTCTCTGTACGCTGGATCCCGCCGTGGTGAGCATCTGGAGCACCGATTCACGCGCTTCGATGGGGATTGCGCTTAGAACGGTTGTGTTCGCGTTTAGCATCCAATCTTGAGTTTGTTGCATGAGGCGTGGGAAGTCGACTGCAAACATCCGTGCCTCATCGGCGAGTCTAGGACCGATAAAAGCGAAAAGCGATCCGATCACGACGAGAAGAATCGCGTACACGCACACAATCGCAAGCCAGCGCGGCATGCGTCGCGAAAACAAGCGCACGACCGGATAGATGAGATAAGCAAAGAAGACTGCTCCGCCCACAATAATGACGACCGCGATAATCTTGTGCAAGAAGGCAAGGATTGACATGGCCAGTGCCATGCCGAGCGCAATGACCGCAAGAATCTTGAGTCCGCGAGTGAGGCGATCGTCAGCGGCCATGCTTTAACTCACCTCGAGAAAAAAGAAGGGTGGCTGAAAGCCACCCTATCGCATCGAAGGGCCAGTTCCTTGCTATTGTGTGAAAGCTGCCGTTCCCGAGACCGTTAGATCTGAGGTGCCGTTTGCTCCCGTAAGTGTTGGCTTGGGTTGTGTACTCGCAGGCGGACCAGCCTCCACGAACGGGTAGTCTGCACCAATAGCAAAGGCAGTATAGGATGTACCAGATGTTAGTGTGCCAGGCGGAAGTACCGCTGTTGTGCTCTTTGTCATCGCTGTTGCGACCTGCCCGGAAGCCGAACTCACGACAACGATAGTCTCTGTGACGTTTGCCGGAACCACGACGGTGAACGTTCCGCCCCCTGTTGCTCCACCAGACGCATACACAGGCGCCGATTCAACACCCAAAATGAGTGGCGAACCAGGCAGCGTTGCACTCGCGCCGTAGGGTTGGTTCTGTCCGTTGACGACCACGGTAGCACTCCACGAATATGTTCCCGGCGTTGGGGCCACACCAGTAAAGATGAAGCCCGTGGCATAACCGCCGACAGTGCTCGCTGGCACGTACGCTGGCGGCTGCCCGACAACGCCGTTCACACCCGGCCCTTGTCCGTAGCTGAACAAACCCCCAGCGACCAACGCGGGTGCAGCCGGAAAGTGCACGAACGCCTTGCCTGGATCTTGGAACGCCGATGCTCCGAGGTTGTTCCTAAACGACGTGACCACATTGGCGTATGTTCCAGGCGCGGAGGCGCCAGTGGCGAGCAAAGAGATGGTGCCGGCGCTGTCGTTGAGCGTTCCGACGGCCATTTCTGGAAAGACCTGTCCAGTGAGAATATCTCCCGGACTTGTTTGCGTTCCGCAACCCCAGGCCGTTCCGAGAATCAGGAGCGCGAGAAACCCAGCGCGTAATCTCTGCATTCTGTTCATGTCCTTTCTGCTCTCTAATACTTAGCTGTGAGGTAGAACACGTACGTGCGTGGATCTCCGATCGGCTCGTTCTCATAGGGGAATGGGCTGGCCGGATAGACGTACGGCTCGAGCGGGAAGGTGAACGATGATCGAGCTCCCGACGTTTTCGAAAACCCGCCGATGCCGTTATTACTGTAGCGGCTGTTGAGACCAGTCACAGCGTTGCTATAGTTGCCGAAGATATTGTTGACTCGTATGCCCGCCTGCATGTTGTGCGGTCCCGAACCGATGTCGTGCGCGACCGTCAAATGCATTTCGAAGATTTGCGGGCTGCGAAGTGAACCAGGGTCGTCGCCTTCCGTCGTTCCTCGAGAGCCGGCGATGTTGGGGTTGAAGATTGTCCCTGGGTTTGTGGGATCGGTGAAGTAGTACGCGCTTGCAGCAACGTTTTGGCCGAGCGCTCCTGCCGCTAAGTCCGTGTTGAGGACCTGAACGGGCTGGCCTTTCGCGTTAAAGACGAACGTCTTCTTCCCGACACCGTAGTAATATCCCGACTCATACGGCATTGTGGCATTGATCCACAACCCTTGACGTGAGCGCCAATGCACGTTGGCTGTTGCGGTTATTGGCGCCAGATAGTCGACGCGGAACAGGTGTCCAGCAGCAGCAGCCGCGGCATTTACGGAGGGAAAAAAGTCGCTGTTGTAGTTTGCAAGCGTGTTGTCGTACGTCGCGTGAATGAATCCGGCGAACCCGAACGCGCGGTCGAGATCCACAGCGAGGTCGACTCCCGTGTTCAAGTTGATGCCGGCGTTTGATTCGCGCGGAGATCCAAATACCGAGGTGCCGTCGGGCAATGTAAAGAGCAGCGGCGTGCTGGCCACCACGTAATTGTACCCACGCCGGAACCAGGGGTTGATGCGCATCTGGAGGCCGTTGCCGAAATCATGCTCCCAGGCAATATCGCCGGAAACCGCCGTCTGCGGTAACACCGGCGTATACTGAGCAAAATTGTTCTTGTTCAGATCTTCGATGATCTGCTGGTGAAGGTTGTTGATGCCGTTGCAGGGTGCGCCGGTCCCCCCAACAGCACCGTTGACGCAGTTTGGGTTATACCCCGGCAGCGGTGCGAAACAGCTGTTCGCAATGGTACATCCCTGAGCGGACGGTTCAACTTGGTAGATATTTTCGATGTTGGAGAGCGGGGTGAACTCCATGAAGCTTCCGTACGTCAAACGGAAGACGTCTCGCGGACTTGCTTGATAGGACGCGGCGAATCGCGGGCTGACGTAGCTTGGCTGAACAACGTTTTTTCCCAGAGGCTGTCCAGGAACGTCGATAAACGTTCCAGTCGAATTCACCGTGTAGAACATGTTTGCTAGAGCGATGTTTTTAGGTAACCCGATGATCTCTTGATCCCAGCGGAGACCACCCGTTACTGTCCAGCGATTCCCAGGGGTCCAGCGGTCTTTAAGCCAGATATTGTTGCGGTGAACGTCGTCGTTGATGTGACTCGCGTTATCGGGTAGCTGGGTCAGCGGTACAACACGTGGGGAGACTCCGAGCGGACCCATAACTTCGTTGTATAGCGGTTGAACGTAGGTCACTGGGGCAGAAGGATTTGGGTTCCCGCCACCCGTCAGGCCGAGTAACGCGCAGGGGAGGCCGCATTCGAGCGGGTCTGTGAACAACGTCGAGCTCGGTATTGCGATAGCGAAGTTCGGCGCGGTGAAGATGGTCTCACCGCCAAAACTCACGTCATGCGATTCGTTGAGCTGGTTGCTGTAGTCGAAGGCGATTGCCTTGTTGTCGGATCCGTCAAATTCGTATTGATCGCCCAATGCGCCACCGTTCCACGGAAAAAGAAAGTTAACGTTGCTCTGCGTTCGGAAAACGCGGAGTTGCGCAAAGCTTGACGCGCTGAATTGGTGCTTGAAATTAATCTTTTGAATCACGTGGTTTTCATCTTCGTGATCGGGATAGTTGATGTTTTGATGCAGTCCAACTTGAGTTGGAAATATAGGCGTGAAATCGATCAGTGAAACGTTTGGGCTCGAGAAAAGGCCCGATGGGGGGAAGCTTACGCCCCCGGTTCCATTGCAAGGACCGCCGCTGATGACAATATTCACGCAGTTGGCTGTCGCGTAAGGGGTCAGCGCAGGATTTATTTGAAAACCCTCGTTGAATAGGGCTGTTCCGTATTCCCCAAAGTACTGCACCTCGTTTTGATTGGTCGAACCCCAATGATAAAAAAGATTAACGACATTGTCGGGTCCGCTGTCAGTGGTTAATTGATCGTTCAAGCGTCGGTACCAGCCAGTACCGTTTCCATAGCTTGCGCTGGTATTGAGTCCCGTGAAAGAATAATAGTAACTAAAGCGGTTGTCAGGCGTAGCGCTTCCGTAGTCGAATGCTAACCGGTGGTCGTAGGCCGGCCAACCCAGGCGCAGTGTTCCTTGGCCCTGGCCGGGGAAAGTGCCACGCTTTGCGACCACATTGACGACACCGGAGTTAGTGTTGCCTTCGCTGACGTCGTATCCGCCGGTTGATACTTGAATTCGCGCGACGCCATTTGCGGTTAGGCTGTTGATGAACTGACCCGTGACGGGTTCCGTCGCGTCGATGCCTTCGAATTCAAAACCCTCATCGTTCTCGGCGCCGCCGCGAATAATGGGATAGCCGCCCGTGTCAGTCGTGATGCCGGCGATGGAGTTGAGGACATCCGTCTCGGAGATATTTTGCGGTGTGCCCGTGATGGTCTGAATGCTCTGTGGCGTAACGGTGTACTGATTGACAGTCTTGCCCGGCTGGACGAGCGCCGCGGAGCCGCGCACAGGAATTCGGCCGATAGTCTTGACCTCGCGGCTCAGCTGCACGCTGAGCGAATAGACTTGATCTTGACTGATCGTGATACCCGGTACGCTTTGCGCCAGATAGCCTTCCGCGTCAAAGGTGACGGTGTATGTGTCGGGCGGCAGACCAGTGGCCGAGTAAAACCCGCTTGGTCCTGTTACCGTCTTAACTTGAATTGACGGCGCAACCAGGCTGACGTGGGCGTTAGCGATGGGCTGGTTGAGCTGATCGGTAACCTTGCCGTTGATCGTACCCGTCGTTCCCGCCAGCGTCAACGTTGCCTGGCAGACGACGAATGAAAGAAGGACGGCAATCGCAGCGATCAGTCGTAGAAACGAACTAAACATATTTTTTCCTCTCACGCCCTGTGGAAGAAAAAACCGGATACAAAGTAACTAGCACTGCAATGTGCTCGCACCTGTACCGGGCGGCTAGTTTTCAACTAAGGGTTAAGTGGTCCTGCGGTCGCAAATCTAAAGTCAAAGTTTATGGAGTAACCTGAAAAGCAACTGAGCCGGCGGGTGCAAAAGCGGGGGCGCTGACCGGCAGCGGTTTGAATGGTGGACAAGGGCCATCGGTGCAACTAATGGAGGCAGTTATAGAAGAACCGCTAGCATCTTTAAATATGAAAATTCCGGACTCAACACGCGTGAAAAGAGAGCTAAATTCTAGCCATGTTCCAGCACCCGTTGGTCCGGATCCCAGAAACTGTGCAGATCCAACAGCGGCTACCCAATGTATAAGATCAGGCGACCCACCTAGGCTTCCACCGTGCATGGGGCCGTGAGGTAGCGCTACCGGGAAGCCCGGCCTTAAAATCACAAACGGGAATACCCTAATCGAGGGTGGCGGAGTCGCCGTACCTTTGGGAGCCAAGACGGCAAGCGCGGTAGGAGCGATCCGCGAGGCAAGATGAATGGTTGTAACGCTGCCGGCAATGCCATCGTGCGATTGCGGTTGAACGCTTGCGATGACGACATCGTTGCCGCCGGACAATTCCGGTCTGCCATACATAATTGCGACGTCAAGGGGATGCGTCACGCCCGCTACAGCGCCTAACGCGCTCGCTGACTCGCGTGAAACAGAAAACGCCGCGAGGTCGCTCGCCGCGATATCTTCATTTGAAAAAGCCTTCGTGCCGGCGGCGTATGCGTATTCGTAACGTGTGACATCGCCCGAACTCGCGTCAAAGCGATAGGCGACGAACGCATCTCCTCCCGCGGACAGCCGGCGAAAGAAGTCAACCTCGTGTGCAGCCGTCGTACCGCCGTTTGGGTTTCCCAGAACGTCGACACTAGGAATAAAGACCGCAGTGGAGCTGCGGGCCTCCTCGTTGAGACGTCCGGAAAGATCGGCGATCGTCCGGCCCATTCCAGCCCTCGCAGCATGGAAGGCTTGCACGTGCAGCGTTTGGACTATCGCTGCCCCTACGGCGAGCAACAGAACGAAGATGATGGACATGCTGACGAGTAACTCAGCAAGGGAAAAGCCACGAGATTTCATGATTACACATCATCACGCATACGTCACGGGTGGTCAAGTGCGAACTGATATTCGGGTTAAACAAGAGCTCTTCACCGGGCCAACCATTGACGTTGCCAAAAGGCTCGTCGGTGCGGTACTCTACCGTCGTATCCCGCGCGGCGAGCCCGATGCCGGCTCGTGGCTATCGGGTCGCATCGTGGAGACGGAAGCATACCTTCCGCTCGTCGACCCATCATGCCATGGCTATCGCGGTCCGACCAAGCGAACGGCGACACTCTTTGGGCGGCCTGGCTCTGCCTACGTCTACCTTATATATGGCATGTATTACTGTCTGAACGTGACGACCGAACCGGCAGGCATCGGAGCTGCCGTTCTCATTCGAGCTCTTGAGCCCATCTCGGGAATAGAAGCAATGCAGGGGCGCCGCGGCAGCCATGTTGCGGTCGATGCACTCGCTTCAGGGCCGGGTAATCTCTGCCGTGCGATGTCGATCGATCTGCGCTGCGACAACGCCGATTTGCGCCATGGTGATCTCACTATCAAGGCCCCGCGGCACCGGATGCGGCCGATTGCGGTGAGCGGGCGGATCGGGCTCAGCGCTGCGCAGGGCTGGCCCCTGCGTTTCTTTGACCCGTCGAGTCCAAGCGTATCTCCTTTTCGCAAAACGCGAACTCGCGCTCATGAAAATGGCATTGCGAGCCGATAAAGTAGGTAAGCGCACGCGTACGTCCGTTGACGGCGCTCCGGCTGCTGTGATATAGTAGCTATAGCGCACTCATCACAATACGAGTCCGCTTCTCATTATCTCCAAAGCAATCACGATCGAAAGTATTTTAACGACAGTCGTCGTGCTATCAATGTGTGTTTTTCGAAAAACACTCTCATCTGCGACGCGCAGCGTACAGTTCGCTGCTCGACCGCTCTTCCTATAGGCTAAAAGCGTGCAAGAAGACAACGAATATCAATCCCAAACGAGCGACGAAAAAGAATCCTCCGCTCCCACTTCCCCACAGCCTCCGGTTCGGCCGCAATCACGGGGCAACGGTCCATCCGGATCGTACGGATCCCGTCACAGCGCCGAGCCATCGGAGCGGCCCGATCGACCAGACCGGGATCGGCCGGAACGCTCGGAACGAGCTGAGCGGCCCGAGCGTGAGCGTTCGGATCGACCCGAACGAGCTGAGCGATCCGAGCGAGCTGATCGACCCGAACGAGTCGAGCGACCGGACCGCGCCGAACGACCGGAGCGCTACGAACGCTCCGAACGGCCAGACCGCAGTTACGACCGCGTCGAGCGGGCCGAACGGAACGAGCGCTACGACCGAGGCGGCCGCTACGATCGTGGAAGTCGAAATGAACGTGGTGTGCAGCGGGTCTTCCCAGCGCGCACATTTCAAGAGCGCGAACAGCCACCGCCCAAATCGTTCCAGACCAAAGACGGCGAGACGCTGCCGTTCCTCTCAGTGAGAGAGTTAGAAGAAAAAACGCGTAACGAGCTCGTCGAGCTCGCCAAAACGCTGGAAATCAAAGACCTTCAGCGCATCAAGAAACAAGACCTCATCTTTCCGATCCTCGAAGCACAAGCCAAAGCCGCCGGTTTAAATTTTGCAATCGGCGTGCTTGAGATTTTACCTGAAGGTTACGGATTCTTGCGCCGAGAGAACATGAGACCCGGGCCGCACGACGTCTACATCTCGCAATCGCAAGTTCGCCGCTTCGAGTTGCGCACAGGCGACCTCATCGCGGGCCAGATCCGCGATCCCAAAGATAACGAAAAATATCACGGCATCCTCAAGGTCGAGGCTGTCAACGGTCAGGACCCCGAGGCGCTGCGCGGTCGCGCGCAATTCGACAAACTCGTTCCGATCTACCCGGACGACCGTCTTAAGATGGAAACATCGACTCTCGAAATGTGCGGACGCGTCTTCGATCTGTTCTGCCCGATCGGCAAAGGCCAGCGTGCGCTGATCGTGTCGCCGCCAAAAGCCGGCAAGACGACGCTACTTAAGAAGATCGCCAATGCCATCGCGGCCAATCATCCGGAATGCGATCTCTTCGCTCTGCTCGTGGACGAGCGGCCTGAAGAGGTCACGGATATGCGCCGCTCAATCGAAGGCGAAGTCATCTCGTCCACGTTTGATGAACACCCGGAAAGCCACACGGCGGTCGCGGAGCTGACGCTCGAACGGTGCAAGCGGCTTGTCGAACTCGGACACGATGTCGTCATTCTGCTCGACTCCATTACTCGGCTCGCACGCGCGTGGAACCAAGTCATGCCCTCGACCGGGCGCACCCTTTCGGGTGGCCTCGATACGAGTGCCCTCCATCGTCCGAAGCGCTTTTTCGGCGCTGCTCGCAACATTGAAGGCGGTGGAAGTCTTACGATCGTTGCCACGGCCCTCATTGAAACAGGTTCGAAGATGGACGACGTCATTTTCGAGGAGTTCAAGGGCACTGGCAACATGGAAATTAATCTCGTACGCAAGCTCGCCGACAGCCGCATCTTCCCAGCCGTCGATATCAAACGCTCGGGGACGCGTCACGAAGAGCTGCTGCTCAGCGAAATAGAGCTGCGCAAGGTGGTCATGCTGCGACGCGCCACAGCTGTACTTGGAACACAGGAAATGACGGAACTTATTCTCGAGCGCTTCCGGCGCACAGACAGCAACGAAGAGTTCCTGAAGTCGGTGACCAAGGAAGCCATGTCGTTAGCCAGCGCCGAGCAAGAACGCTAGTAGCTTATTTCCCTAACGGCCGTGAGGCGCGAGTAAACTCGCGCCTTTTCGTTTAATGAAGTCAATATGCGACTAAGTTCGGCGTTAGCGTTGGCAGGAGGTCTTCTCGAAGTACTTGCCACCACGTCCGCATACGCAACGACCAGCATGCCAGCCGGGCAACCTACGTCCGCAGCGACCAGTCCCCCGTTGACTGCGACGGCGCCTTCGTGGTCATTCCCACCCGGGGTGAGCGATGTCGAATTGCCTGCGCAGTTCCTCAACGGCGTCATCGTCGTTCGCATGAACGTGGGTGGCCGCGGCGTTGACCTGTCATTAGATACAGGCACGAGCTTCAGCGTCATGGATCCGGCGGTTATCTCGTCGCTCGCTGATCCGGCGACAACCGGTTTCCCGTTCTCGCTTGCCGAGGCGCAGTTTGGTTCTGCGACACTGCACAATATCACATTCGTCTCACGGCCGTTTGACCGGCGCTATGGCACGGATAAAAGAATCGTCGGGATTTTAGGCTTTAACTTTCTCCAAAGTGCTATCGTTAAAATCGACTACGAGCATGAGTCGGTTCACGTCGTCGATCCCGCCACGTTCAACCCTCCGCCCGACGCCGTCGTGCTTGAACTCGACCCAACCGCGCGGGTGCCGCTTGTGTCAGCATCAATCGGAACGGCAACGGGTACGTCCTTCATGATAGATACGGGCGCCTCGACCGTCGTCGTATTTGCGCGGCTCGCCAAGGCCTACCCCAACGAATTCACCGCTGATCAAGAGCTCAAAGACGACGCCCAAACGATGTACTATCGCTCGTTTTGGCCGGTGTGTGGCGAGATTCAGCAAAAGCCGTATGCTGTTTCGCAGGTCTCGCTGGGAAGACTCGGAGTCCGCAACTGGACAGTTTGGAAGCCCGAAGACAAGAGCTGCTTTACCCCACCCGGCATCGACGGTCTGATTGGCTACGACTTCCTGCGTCTCTTCAACGTGTACATTGACTACTCGAACGACCGCGTTATCCTTGAGCCGAACAAACTCTACGACGTCGCTACCAATACGATCAAGCCTTGAAAATCCGGCTCAACAAATTCCTCGCCGAGTGCGGTGTCGCATCGCGCCGAGCTGCAGATAACCTCATCAGAACTGGCAAGGTTGCGGTCAATCGGCGACGCGCACAGATCGGTGATGCCGTCGACCCTGCGAAAGATGCAGTCACCGTCAACGGTCAACGGATACGCCACGATGAGTTTGAAGACCAGCTGACGTTGGTCTTGAACAAACCCGTGGGCGTCATCACGACAATGAGCGATGAGCACGGTAGAAAAACAGTTGCGCACTTGCTGCCAAAGCATAGGCGTCTTTTTCCGGTCGGGAGACTCGACGCCGAAACCACAGGCGTCTTGCTGTGCACGACGGACGGCGCGCTCGCACGGATTCTCACGCACCCGGCCTACGAGGTTCCAAAGCAGTATGAAGTGACCGCGCGCGGCAGCGTCGATCGATCAACGATATCCTCACTTGCCGCGCAGAATTACGTCAAACTCCCCGATGGCTCGCACCGCTTCACAATTGCGCTCACCGAAGGAAAGAATCGTCAAGTGCGGCGTCTGTGCGCGCGGCACGGGTTGCGGGTAATGTCGCTACGGCGAACGCAGTTTGGGCCGGTGCGCCTGGGGACGCTGAAATTGGGCTCTACCCGAGCGCTGACGCAAACTGAAATAAGGGAACTCAGCCGACTGCGCGCCGAACGTGGGTGAAATGAGCGTGCGGGGCATTCGCGGAGCGATTACCGTATTCGAGAATACGTCGGCGGCTATTGTCGCCGCGACGGACCAACTGTTACGCGAAATGATCGCTGCGAACGCGGTGCGAGCCGAAGATGTCGCATCAGTGTTCTTCACGACCACCCCTGATCTGAACGGCGAATTCCCTGCCGCCGCCGCGCGCGCGCTCGGCTGGCAGAAGGTACCATTGCTATGCGCTACTGAAATCGACGTACCGGGACGATTACAATCGTGCATACGTGTCCTGATACTTGTCAACACCGAGGTAGCGCAGGCGAACGTTCGGCACATTTATCTCGAAGGAGCAGCACGTCTGCGACCGGATCTGGCCGGGGAAGAAAGTCCAGAAACCGCCGGCACAACGTTCTGACGGAAGCGGACCTAAAGGTCCGCTGCTACAAAGGAATCTCTTATCAATGATCGTCGTCATCAAGCGCACCGCAACACCTGAGCAAACCCAAGACATCGTCGATAAGATTGTCGCGATGGGCTACGCAGTCAACGTGTCGCAAGGCGCGGAACGCCTTATCATCGGCGTGCTCGGCGTCCGTGAGAATAAGGACATGCTCGCCGCCCAGCTCAGCGGCTTCGCAGCGGTTGAGCGCGTGATGCCTGTCAGCAAGTCGTACAAGCTGGTTAGCCGCGAAGGAACGCAGACCGACACCGTTGTGCGCGTTGGCCAAGCCGTTGAAATCGGCGGCGGTCTCGTGCATGTCATCGCCGGTCCATGCACGGTTGAAGGGCGCGACATGCTCGTGGAAACGGCGCACTGGGTGAAGCGCTGCGGCGCAACGTTATTGCGCGGAGGCGCCTACAAACCGAGCACATCGCCGTATTCGTTTCAAGGCATGGGCAAGGAGGGGCTGGAGATTCTTGCTGAGGCGCGAGCGCAGACTGGGCTACCGATCGTTACAGAAGTGCTCGACCCGCGTGACATGGAGATCGTGCACCAATATGCGGACGTCTTGCAGATCGGCGCGCGCAACATGCAAAACTTCAACCTGCTCAAAGAAGTTGCCAAGGCGCGCAAACCGGTCATGCTCAAACGCGGCCTGTCAGCGACTATTGAAGAGTGGCTACTGGCAGCCGAATACATCTACTCGGGCGGCAACCACGATGTTATCCTCTGCGAGCGCGGCATCCGCACATTCGAAACCTCGACACGCAACACGCTGGATCTCAGCGCGGTCCCCGTGGTGAAAACGCTTACGCATTTGCCGATCATCGTCGATCCAAGCCACGGCACGGGCAAGTGGGATCTTGTAACACCCATGGCTCGGGCAGGTGTCGCAGCCGGCGCGGATGGCGTGATGATCGAAGTACATCCGAAACCCGGCGACGCGTTAAAAGATGGTTTTGAATCGCTCACGTTTGAGCGCTTCGCTGCCATGATGGAGCAGGTGCGACCAGTAGCGCGCGCGGTTGGACGGCCCGTAGCATCGGACGCGTCAATTACGATTGAAGCCTAAGCGCTCGACGCGAGCGGTCGCGATTATCGGCACGGGTCTCATTGGAACATCCGCGGGCCTTGCACTGCGGCGAGCGTCCAAAGCCACACGCGTCATTGGATACGATCGCAGGTCCGCTGCAGCACGAATCGCTCGCCGCCGCGGCGCGCTCACGAGCATCGCTCCGTCGCTCGAAGCGGCTGTCAGCAACGCAGACATTGCAGTACTTGCGGTACCTCTCACTAACGTAATTTCGCTTTTGCCGCGCGTCCTTAAGACAGCGCGCAGAGGCAGCCTCGTTATTGATGTCGCTGGGTTAAAGGTACCGGTGCTTGCAGTTGCAGAGAGGCTGCTCGCACGACGATCGAGTGCACACTTCGTGGGTGGCCATCCCCTTGCGGGCCGCGAGCGCGGGGGTCCCCAAGCTGCAAGCGCCGATCTGTTTAAAGGCCGCCCGTTTGCATTGTGTGTCCCAAAGCAACGCGCACGCTCGGCCGCATGGCGCGAGGCTGCTTCATTTGTCCGTTCGCTCGGCGGTCGGCCCCTCCGCATCTCTGCACGCGATCACGACCGCATTATTGCAGTTACGAGCGCGCTGCCCCAAGTCGTTGCTTCTGCCACCGCGCTTGCAGCCAAAGGCTTGCTCAAGCAGACGAGGGGACTAATCGGTCCCGGCTTCGAGAGCGTCACGCGTCTGGCGCAGTCGCCCGCCGGTGTGTGGGCGGAACCCCTTCTGGCAAACAAGCGCAATGTCGTCATGGCGCTTATATCCGTTGAGGGTTGGGTAAGAAACTTTCGTGAGAGCATCAAACGTTATAATGACGTGCAACTGCGCCAGCTTCTGCATTCGGCAGCCAAAGCTCGGCGACGATTGAAGTCGAAATGACAGGTATTCCCGTCCCGAACGGAATACCGCTTCCTTCCCTACCATAGGGTGACCTGAGGAGACCATGCAAAACATTCACCGCAGCATTGCAGCAGCTGCTGGCGCGTTTATGCTCGCCGTAGCCTGGATGCCCACGACTGTTTCGGCCGACCAGCCAACGTATTACGAGCCGCCGAAATTCAAGCTTCAAGTAAAGCCCAATTATCCGGAATCCGCCAGGGCCAAACACGAGATCGGAACGGTCTCCGTTAAGGTGCTGGTTGGATTAGACGGCAAGCCCCGGCAAATCATGCTGGCAAAATCGTCCGGCCATGGAGATCTTGATGCCGAGGTTCTCCGCGTCGCGAAGCTTTCGACATACTACCCCGCGACGAGAGACAACAAGCCAACGGTCGCATTTTACGACTTCAGCTATAATTTCACGCTCGCTGGTCTCTCTGAGATCGTTGCCGCATCGTCGGAGAATACACGCAAGCTCCAAGCCGATCCCAAAAACGTGCCGGCTCGCCTCGGACTTATCGAGGCGGATCTCACCAAGGATAACTTCGCGCACGCCGAGAGCCTTGCGGACGAAGGCGTGAAGCTGGTTCCGAACGACGGTCGTATGTGGGCCGGGCGTGGCGGCGCGTATTATTCGGACGGATCGAAGAACAACGATACAGATAAGCTGAAGATAGCAGCTGATTCGTACGATCAGGCGCTCAAGCTCGATCCGAAGTCGGCGCCGGCAAGCGTCGCAGCCGCAGCTTACGCTGAATATGGCTTTCATTTATGGCAGGCGCAGCAGTACACTGACTGCATACCATATGCGAGCAGAGCGGTGCAGAAGAGCCCGAAGTCGTGGCAATACGTCATGCTGAAGGCCGATTGTGAAACCGGGTTGCAGCAATACAAGGCCGCGATCGCTGACTATCAGTCGGCGCAGCAGCTCGACGACAAGAAAAGCGCCGACCTGACGTCACGCCTCACGGCATCGCTGGGAAACGCACAGCTTGCATCAGGAGATGAGGCAGGCGGATTGCAATCGATCTCCCAGGCCGAGCGGATCTCTCCGAAGGCGCCCTTCGCGTACCAATACCTCGCATCGTATTACATAACGAAGAGTCCGCCGAATTACAACGCAGCCCTAAATCCGTTACAGCAGCTCGCTCTCGTGCAGCCGACAAACGTGCAAGCGCAAATCAACATCGGTGACATCTACGTGCGGCAGAAGAACTTCGCTGCAGCACAAGCCGCGTACAGCCGGGCGATAAGTATCGACCCCAAGAATGGGGATGCACAGTTCGGCCTTGCTGAGATCGCGGCCTCAAAAGGTGATAGCAAGTCCATCGATGCGCCGCTGCAAAAGGCAATCAGCTTATCGCCAAACAGCTCGGCCGCCTATAACACGGCCATTTCGCAGCTGCTCCTTAACGCGACGCCTCCCGACTTAGCTGATGCCCAAAAGTATGCGGACGCAGCCACAAAGGCAGACCCCAACTATGCATCCGGCTGGTACTCGCTTGGCATCGCATACGCAGACCAGAATAAGAAGGACCAAGCAAATTCCGCATTGCGCAAAGCCTTCGACCTCTTCAAGGCGAAAAATGACCAAAACGGCATGCAAGTCGTGAACAAAGCCTACACGGACCTCAACGGAAAAGACAACAGCCTCATGACGGGCGCGGGGCGAAACGAAAAGACAAATCAGCCTGGCAGTTCGGGTATGTAGGCGTTTCGACCCAACTCTTATGAAGACTGAGCTTGAGCGTAGGAATCAAAAGAGAGGGCGTGTAACCCGTTCCGCTCCATGGACGGGCGAACGCGCCCGCCCTCTTTGTTCGCGGATGAGGCGCTTTCAATCAGCATCGTTCAGAACGTCATGTATTGAGGGGATCTAACTCTAATGGGTTTTTTTACACAGTTCGTTGATTTCCTAAACCGCGGCGGCCCCGCGATGTACGCGTTGCTGCTCCTATCTATTGTCTCCGTCGGTATCGTCCTTGAGCGTCTCTACTTCTTCTCAAGGCAGCACTCTGACCCGGCCGGCTTGCTCAAAGAGATTGGCGACAGAGTTTCCAAGGACGACATGAACGGAGCGATCGCTGTCTGCGACCGGCACAGGGGCATGTTGCCGAAAATTCTCCAGTTCGGTCTCTACCGCCACGAGAAGAGCCGTGCCGACATTTCGGATGCGCTCTCTATCTCGCTGCTGGAACAGCTGAACACTCTCGAGGCAAATCTTTCGATCATCGGTACGGTCGCGGTCATCGCTCCGTTTGTCGGTCTCTTCGGTACGGTGCTCGGCATCATCAGGGCCTTCAATGACATTGCACTCAAAGGCAACTCGACGCCAGCGGTCGTAGCGGCCGGCGTGTCGGAGGCCTTGGTGACGACGGCAGCCGGTCTCGGCGTCGCTGTTGTCGCGGTGGTTTTCTTCAACTACTTTAAGTCACGCATCAAGACGTACAACCAAGAGATGATCGTCGCTGCAAACAAACTGGCGGAGATGCTCGCGTTCCACAACGCGGGCGCCCCGATTCCAACCGAACTCTACACGCCGCGCAAACCAGGCATGGGACCAGCGCCGAGCGCTCCCGCGCCTCGTCCGAGCGGTCCGGCCGGCCGCTAGGCGAAGGGACTGTAATGTCTGGGCGGCGCCCGGTCGCTTGAAGCCGTCGGCGTCGCATCCTCGGCCGACCTGATCCATTCGCTCAAAACGTGCGTATAACTAAAGTAGCAAGAGGCGAGTAAACCATGGGAATGACAGCATCCAAGCAGGATACGGAAGTGATGGCTGAGATTAACATCACGCCGTTTACCGACGTCTTGCTCGTCCTTCTCATCATCTTCATGATCTTGGCAGCGCTGTCGGCGCCTCCCGGCTTCCAAAAGCAGCTGCCCAAGAAGAATAACACGCCGCAAAGCCTCAACCTCAAACAGCTGCAACATTCCATCGATGTGGAAGTGACGGCGAAGAATCGCGTCTACATCGACCGGCATGAAGTGCCCATGGATAAGCTTTATCAGGTCATGTCAGACACGATCGCCTATCATCAAAAGCATATCAACCAGGGATATAACACCCACGTGTCGCTCGTGGCCGACTTGGACGCCAGCTATAATACGATCATTAAGATTTTGGACGCTGCGCGGGCAGCCGGTGATGATGACGTCGGCTTCGTCACCCAATAGGAAAGGCAGATAATGTCTGTTATAGGCTCAGCACCTGAAGAAGATGTGATGTCCACTATCAACATCACGCCGTTCACCGACGTGCTGCTCGTGTTGCTCATCATTTTTATGATCTTGACGTCGCTGTTGAAACCGCCGCCTGTTCCCGAGGCCAAAAACAGGATCAAAGTGACGCAGTCGCCTCTTGTAATGATTATTTCGCACAACGCCAAGACGAACCAAGACGAGGTCCAAGTCGGCGCGGATGTTATCCCAAAGACCGAGCTCTTCGACCATATGAGACTCTATTTTGGGCAGTTCGGGAAGGCCGGCGACATTATCATCAAAGCGGCGCCGCAGGTGAAGTATGGCACCGTGCTTACGGTTATGGATGCAGCCAAATCCGCCGGTTTCAAGGAGTTTGGTCTTGCTAACAAGATTCAGGGCGCTCCAGCCGGCGCCACTCAATAACTAGTAGGACATAATGGCAACAGTCCCACCAAATAAACCGCACACAACGCCCGCGCTGTTCACCAAGCGGGAAAAGTACGCTCTCGCGGCGCTTTCTATTGGCTTCATCCTCGCCTCGGGTATCGCCCACTTTGTGCTCGGCGGAGCCGCCGAGAAAATGTTTCCCCACTTTACGGAAGAAGCAACTCCGCCGCCACACGTTGTGACGGTCATGAAGTTCAAGCCGCCGCCGAAGCCGACGCCAACACCCAAGCCAACACCGACACCGCCGCCAACGCCCACGCCGCCGCCGGAAAAGAATACGCCGCCGCCGCTCAAGCTGCATGTCCTGAAGTCTCAGAGCCAAGGTGGCGAAGGCACGCCGGAAGCCGCATACTCAGCGCCTCCCGTTGGCAATCCAGAGGGTGTTCCAACAGCAGGGCCGCCCACGAGCGCCCCGAGGACTGCTCCGCCCGACACCAGCCCGGTGAAGATCGAGGATTCGGACTTCATTCACAGAGTGCAGCCGGACTACCCGGAGATGGCCAAGGAGCAAAACATCCAGGGTACCGCCGTCGTGCTGATCACGATCGGACCATCAGGAAACGTCGTGTCGGTGTCTATCGCGGAGTCGTCTGGAAACGCAGCACTCGATAAAGCTGCATTGCAAGCTGCACAGGAAAGCACGTTCAGGCCGCCGCTTGCCAACGGCGTCCCGACGACCCGGCAGTATAAGATCGAGTACGTCTTCACGCTCGACTAAATATAGTAACGGACCTTTAGCCCGATCTCAAGAAAGCGCGATTCTCGTCGCGTTTTTTTATTTCCGGGCCGCAACCGTCGTTCATCCAAAACCAAACGTAGCGCGTATCCATTGCAAGGTCGACTTCCACCGTAGGTAGTCAGATGATACCGAAATAATGAAAAAGGTCAGCAACGAAAAGTTCACGCGGCAACAGCGGCGTGGCGTTGCGCTCGTCACGATCCTCTTTATCTGCGCTTCGGCCGCGCTGCACATGGTTCTCGGCGGCGCAATTCATCCGCAGTCGTGGAAAACTGAACCGGCACCCTCTGTCACGCAGCTGTGGGAGGGGAAACTGGAGACGCCAACCCCGACGCCGAAGCCGCAACCCAGCCCAACACCGCAGCCGAAAGATCTCAAGCCGCGGCCAAGTCCTCAAGTTATCGCGACGAGGATCGTAACACAGGTCGCCCCACCTCTCCCGCCGGTTGTTCCTCCACCATCGCATGCAACCGACGGCAGCGCCACATTTGAGCAGTCGCCGACACCTGTTTCTGTCGCATCGCCCGCGGCAACGTCGCCCGGAGATTACCGCTACATTATCGTGAGCGCCCGCTTCATCCGCCGCGTCCAACCCGCGTATCCAGAAGAAGCAATGAGAGCGGGTGAAGAGGGAACGGCCATCGTCACGTTGACCATCGGACCAGATGGAATCAGCGACGTGCGCATTTGGGAATCGTCAGGTTACGCCGATCTGGATCGCGAGGCGCTGCGCGCGGCGAAGGAAAGCACGTATTCCATTCCGGAAGTGAACGGCGAGCCGGCGACAGAGACATACAGAGTTATCTATACATTTAGTCTCAACGCATAAATCGCACACGCCATGTCGCGGCTGGGAGAGTGGCAGTGGCATTTCTACATGCTTTTGCGCTTGGCTTTATCCAAGGAGTCGCTGAGCTTTTCCCAATCAGCAGCGCCGCACATACCCTGCTGCTCTCATACCTCTTCGGTTGGGACTTGCCAAGCCTGCCATTCGTGGTCATACTGCATCTCGGCACCTTCTTGGCCGTACTGCTCTACTTCTCGCGTGACTACGGCAGACTCGTCGCTGGATTTTTCACCGGCTTTGCACACCGCTTTTCGCAGCCGTACGAACGACTGGCATTGCTCATTGTTGCGGGCACGATTCCGCTCGCGGCTATCGGCAAGCTTTTTGAAAAACAGTTTGATAAGCTATTCGGGCAGCCGCTGTTCGCTGCAATATTCCTACTGGTCACGGGGCTGGTGCTGTTCGCTGTCGAACGGATACGTCAAGGCGCCGGACCCGCGGAGCAGCTGAGCCTGGGAAAGGCTGCGTGGATCGGTCTAACTCAGATCGGGGGTCTTGTACCCGGCGGCTCGCGCTCGGGTTTCTCGATCGCAGGCGGCATGCTGGTGGGTTTAACGCGCGAGGAAGCGGCACGCTTTTCATTCTTGCTGGCGGGGCCAGCCATTGTTGGCGCCAGCCTACTCGAAATGCGCCGTATCATTCACCCGGGCTCAGTTCAAGCAGTGCAGCAGCATAACATTGGGCTCATTGGCGTTGCGCCAGAACCTCTGCTCGTCATCGCAACCGGCTTTGTCGTCGCCTTCGTCTCGGGACTCTTCGCGATCAGATTCTTCATGCGATACGTCGACGACCATAAGCTCACCCCGTTCGCCATCTATTGCTGGATTTTCGGCCTCCTGATGATCGGCGTGATCGAAGCTCGGCGACACGCGCTACTGCCGTAAAAGCGGTGCCGCCCGCAAGCAAAACGAGGCTGGGTTGCGAAGTCCGACTCCTTCATGGCCGCCACGCATACCAAAAAGTCCAAGATGAAACTACGGCGCTCGCCCGCCAAGGAGCGTCTTTTATCGCACGTTGCGCGAGACGGGTCCGTGGCAATGGTGGATGTCGCCGAAAAGGCAGTCACCTCGCGTTTTGCAGTTGCCCAAGCTGAAGTCGTCATGGCGCCTCGCGTGTTGCGCCTCATCATGTCACAGTCGATGAAGAAGGGTGACGTACTCGTGACCGCCCAGATCGCAGGAATTCTCGCAGCCAAGAACACGTCGCAGCTCATTCCGCTTTGCCATCCCTTGCCGCTCACACACATCGATGTTCGCTGCGAAGCGCAGAGTCCTGATCGTGTTCGCGTTCGCTGCACGGCGGCATGCAACGCGCAAACCGGTGTCGAGATGGAAGCGCTTACGGGCGCCGCAGTTGCTGCGCTGACCATTTACGATATGTGCAAGGCTGCGGATCGAGGGATCGTCATCGAACGCCTCGCCCTCGTTGAGAAAGCGGGCGGCAAGAGTGGTCACTATCGGAGGAAACACATTGGCCGGCCAACGGATTGACATACCTGGCGCGGCGCGCGTTGCGCTCGTCGTGCTTTCCGACAAGGCCGCGTCAGGTGTGAGAGCGGATGCGTGCCTTCCCGTTATGCGTTCGAGTCTTCCGGCTGGGTGCGTGGTGGTTTCCGAGGAGGTCCTTGCAGACGACCGCAGAGAGCTCGAGTCCTTGTTGAAACTGCTTTGCGATCGCGGCGGCGTCGATGCAATTTTCACCTCGGGCGGCACGGGCTTAGGTCTGCGCGATATCACACCGCAGGCAACCCTTGCCGTTGCCGATTATGATGTGCCCGGCATCGCGGACGCGATGCGGCAACACAGCGCGGTTAAAGTTCCTACCGCCATCTTGTCGCGCGCGGTCGCGGCGGTGCGCAAGCGAACGCTTATCATCAACCTTCCGGGCAGTCCTAAAGCCGTTCGCGAGACGATGGCCGCGATCGCGCCGGTTCTGCCGCACGCCTTCGAGCTGCTGCGCGGCAGTGCCGGCGAACATGCGAGCAGTTAGGCATGGAGTTCAGTAGCGCGCTCCGCATACTTGATCGGTCCACCGGTGAAGCCATCTCCGGACGTTTCCCCGGTCGTCTCGAGCGCATGGCGGCACTGCTGCGCCACCTGGGCAATCCTGAGCGTAAGTTCGCATCGGTGCACGTCGGCGGAACCGCCGGCAAGGGCTCAACCGCAACGATGTGCGCCGCTATCCTCAGCGAGGCTGGGTATAAGGTCGGACTCCATACAAAGCCGCATCTTCATTCGGTTATCGAGCGCGCGCGTATCGGCAACGTTCCTATCGGTGAGGAACGTTTTGGAGAGGTCTTCGAGCGGCTCGCTGCGGTCATCGAGGAGATGCGCGCGACGGAGTGGGGGCCGCCGTCGTACTTCGAACTTCTCGTAGCAGTGGCGTTTACGTATTTTGCTCAAGAAGCTGTCGACGTGGCGGTCGTTGAGGTCGGCGTGGGCGGCTTGCTCGACGGCACGAATCTCATCGTCCCCAAGGTCAGTGTGATCACCAATGTCGGTACGGACCACAAGGACGTACTCGGCGACACCGTAGAGCAGATTGCAAAAGACAAAGCAGGTATCATCAAAGAGGGCGTGCCCGTGGTGACGGCGGCAGAGCAGCCTTCGGTTCTTCGTATCGTCGAAGACGCTGCACGCGATCGGTCCGCACCGTTGACTATCGTGCAAAAAGCAGCCCGCATCGAATCCACGGTGAGCGATGTGTCGTATGCGCAATCCGTACGGGTTCAAACTGCTGCCCAGATTTACGAGTTCACGCTGCCGCTGATCGGCGAATTCCAGGCGACGAACGCCGCGACGGCGATCTTGGCATGCGAACAGATTCAGAACGCGTTTTCGTTTACACCACAGGCGGTTGCCCGCGCCTTGAGTACGCTTTCGTTACCCGGGCGAACGGAGTACTACCCGTCTCGTCCGGCGCTGCTGTTCGACGTGGCACATAATGTAGAAAAAGCAGCTGCGCTGCGCGGCGCAATCGAGCGTCATTTTCCAGAGCGCCGTCTCGTCTTTGTTGTCGCGATTGCGGAAGACAAGGATGGTGCGGGTGTGGTCGGAGCGTGGCGCGGCTTGCCGGCGCAATATATTTTCACGACGTTTGACGTCTCGCATCGCAAATCGCGCCACGCGCGCAGCCTCGTAAACATTGCAGAAGCCGCGGGCATGGTGTCGCGCGCTGTTGACGATCCTGTTGAAGCGCTAAATCTTGCCCGGCGCATTGCGAGCGCACCAGACCTGGTTGTCGTCACCGGCTCTACCTTTCTCGTGGGTGCCTTACGCCGGTGGTTTCTCGAGAACTCGGCGGTAGCGGATCGCGCAGGTGTTTAAGCGCCCCCCGATTCCTGCGCTTATTGTCCGAGACTACGCGTTCGAATGGGGCTCGCGTACGTTTGTCATGGGTATCATCAATACAACCCCTGATTCGTTTTCCGGAGATGGCATCGGCCTTGACGCTGAGAGGGCAGCCCGCAACGCTGTGGATTTTGTTGCGGCGGGTGCCGACATCATCGACATCGGCGGCGAGTCGACGCGGCCTGGGCACCAGCCGGTTAATGAAGAAGAAGAGCTGCGACGGGTAATTCCGGCAATAGCAGCGGTGCGCAACGCCGTCGACACCCCCCTTTCGGTCGATACGTTCAAACCTGCGGTCGCAGTGGAAGCCGCAGCAGCGGGGGCGGATATCATCAACTGTGTGTGGGGAGCAATACCAGGCATCGTTGAGCTTGCAGCCCGGGCGAGGGTTCCGCTCATCGTCATGCACAATCGCGTCAACTCCGAATACAACGGCGATTGCGTCAGCGAGGTGATATCATCGCTTGAGCTTGCTGCTCGCTATGCGCGCGATGCCGGGCTGCCGCAGGAGCACATCATCGTCGACCCGGGCATCGGTTTCGGCAAAACACCGGATCACAACGTGCAGATCATCGAACGTTTGCCGGAGTTTGTGGAACGGCTTCCTTACCCGCTGCTCGTGGGACTCTCTCGCAAGTCATTCATCGGCAAGATCACGGGCGAGCCGGTCGAAGCGCGTGCATTTGGCACGGCGGCTGCGCTTGCATTGGCTATTGCAGGAGGTGCAGATATCGTGCGCGTTCACGATGTCGCGCAGATGAACAGCGTCGTCCAAGTTGCCGATGCCATCGTGCGCGTCGGAGCCGCGCAGGCGCCGCCGCGGCTCTCCGCGCCCCGTCCGCTATGAGCAGCAAGGCGTCAGGCAGCGGCACTATCCGCATCAGCAACATGCGTTTTTGGGGCAAACATGGAGCGAATATCGGCGAGCGAAATTGGGCGCAGGCTATCGACGTTGACGTTGAGATCCTGATCGACCTCGCGCCCGCAGCATTGTCCGATGAGCTCTCGGACAGCATCGACTACAGCGAGGTGTACTCAGTGTGCTCGCAGATCGTTACGCAGCAGTCGTATACACTGCTTGAGGCGATAGCCGACCGTATCGCTACCGCTCTTTGTCAAGAGCTCAAGGTTATCGAGGTCATCGTCCGGGTGCGTAAACCTCGCTTGCTCGAGGGCGCAACGCCTGAGGTCGAGCTGCGGCGGATAAACCAAAAAGACGAGTGACAACTGCGATCATTCGGCTTACGGCCACGCGCGGCGATGCGCCCGGCTACATTCGCGAAGGACTGGAATCACTGCGAGCGCTTGGTCAGCTTAGCTTGAATTCCGATCTCTATCGTAAGCATGCAGCTCCATGCGATTGTTACGAAGCGCTCGCCGCACTCGCAACGTCGCTTAAATCCCACGCTCTCCATTCAAGCTTGCAATTGATGGAGTTGCATTCCGGCGGCGACAACTCGGAGATAGGAACGCTCAAGCTCGACGTGATCCGCATAGTGCCAGACATCCACGCCGCGAGCGCGTTTGCCGGGGCACTGCCAGCGAGTACCACTGATGACGTCATTCGCATTGAAGGGACTGCGACGCGAACGATGCCTCCAACACTCGACTACGACGCGCCGGGCGGAGCGGCCTCGGGCTACGACCAGTTGCGGCCGCTCTCGAACTTCACGCAAGAACTGTTCTCCACGGTGGCCGACGCGATCGCGCTGCGCGCGGGCATGAAGATCCTTGACGTCGGCTGCGGCACGGGCCGCTTTTCGACCTTGTTTGCACAGCGCGGCGCCACCGTCACCGGAGTGGATCGAAGCGCAACAATGTTGGCATCCGCCCGTGCGTCAGTTCCGCCGGAGTTGCTTGAGACGCTCCGTTACGTACAGGCAGACGCTAACCAAGGGTTACCGAAGGAAGCATTTGATGTTGTTGCGTTTTTCATGTCGATACAGTATATGTCGTTGGGCGATGCATTCTTTCAATCACTTCGCGAAGCGCTCGCGAATAGTGGCATCGTGGCAGTTGTAACGTTGCCACACCGCCACTTTATTGAAAACGAATTTCTTACGCGATATTTCCCGTCGATTCCACGCATTGACCTCGCGAGGTTTCCAAGCATTCCGGAACTCGAACGGCTGCTGCGAGAGCACGGCTTTGCCGACATCGCTGTCCGCGATGTCATCGAAGAGAGCGAAGACAGCGGCGATGAACTCATCGGCAAAGTCGAACGCAAGTATGTTTCGACGCTGCATTTGATCGAGCCCGCGGAATTTGAGCGTGGCCTCGCGGGTATGCGGGCGGACATGTCGGGCGGCGCACGCGTGCGCCGTTTTATGCGCGCCGCCGTCGTCTGCGCGCGCGCAAGGCCAGTGCCGTCGGTGCGGCGAAACATCTAACGTGGCGGAACACAAGAAGGCTCACGCTGAAGACGAGCCGTCAGCATTTGCGCGTTTTGTGCGGAAGACAGTCAGTCCGCTTTCGCGCGCATTTGCCGAGACTCCGCTCATGCAATTGCGCGTTCGGACTCCGCACGGCAGCGTCACGCTGGCCAAAGCACCCCCGATCGATCCGCGCGCTGCGTCGAGTGCTTCGGCTGAGCTCATAGACGCGCATAAGTCCGGTCATCCGCGGGTTCCGCTCGCGCGCGTCTATAACGGCGAGGCAGGCCGCACGTACGATACGATCAATGCCGAAGTCGTGGGGATTTTTCGCGACATCCCCGAGCCGCCCACAACGGGGGATCATCTCGAAGCCGGCCGTTTGCTGGGCCACATCGAGGCGCTTCGTCTTCGCAATGAGGTTCGCTGCCCGATCGCCTGTAAGCTCATCGCGCAGGTCGTCGTTGACGGACAACCGGTGGATTTCGGCGAGCCGCTTTTTGTCGTCGACAGCGGAGGCACGCCCTTACTTCAGACGGAGGCGGAGACACCGCTGGTTGCTGAGACGGTTGAAATCGTCGAACCTCCGCGTCTATAATTCCACGGGTTTATTTTTGTGTTTGCTAAGGTATTAATTGCGAATCGAGGCGAGATCGCGATCCGCGTGATCCGCGCCTGCCGGGAACTGGGCGTTAAGACAGTGGCGGTATTTTCGGAAGCCGACCGTCAAGCGTTACATCCGCGTTTTGCGGATGAGGCATACTGCATCGGCCCGGCACAAACGGCGCGTTCCTATCTCAACATCCCGAACATCATTAGCGCGGCGGAGATCGCGGGGGTTGACGCGATTCATCCCGGCTATGGGTTCCTCTCTGAGAACGCGCAATTCGCCGACATATGCGCGTCGCACGGCTTCAAGTTCATCGGTCCCGTCGCAGCATCGCTCCTGCTCATGGGAGATAAGTCGTCGGCGAAACAGCGCATGGCCGATGCAAACGTGCCCGTGATCCCGGGATCGAGTATCATCGAGTCGGAGCAACAGGCCAAGAAATTTGCGCGCGAAGTGGGATTTCCGGTTCTCATCAAAGCGACCGCGGGGGGCGGCGGCAAGGGAATGCGCATCGTCGGCCGCGAGGCGGACTTGCCGGCTGGCCTCACCGCAGCGAGCGGCGAGGCTCTCGCGGCTTTCGGCGATGGCCGCGTGTACCTCGAGAAGCTGCTCATTCATCCTCGGCACATCGAAGTGCAAGTGCTCGCTGACGAGTACGGGCACGTCATCCATGTCGGAGAACGTGACTGTTCGATCCAGAAACCATCGCATCAGAAATTGCTTGAGGAGACACCGGCGCCGAACCTGGCTTCCAACCTGCGCGCCGATCTGCTCGCAAGCGCCGTCCGCGCTGCCCGGGCGGTCGAGTACGCAAACGCGGGCACTCTTGAGTTCCTCGTCAACGAAGACGGCATGTTCTACTTCATGGAGATGAACACGAGAATTCAGGTCGAGCACCCGATCACCGAAGTGGTGTACGGCATCGACCTCGTCAAGTGGCAGGTACGCATTGCCGCCGGCGAGCGGCTGACCGTGCGCCAAGAGGAGATCAAACCGAGCGGACATGCCATTGAATGCCGCATCAATGCAGAAGATGCCGACAACGCGTTTCGGCCGACCGCCGGCAAACTCGGCAGCGTCCTCTTGCCGGGCGGACCCGGCGTGCGCATCGATACGCACATTTACTCTGGCGCCGAGGTTCCTCCGTACTACGATTCGCTGTTGGCAAAACTCATCGCGTACGATCGTACCCGCGGCGATACGATTATCCGCATGCGACGCGCGTTGGCGGAAACCGAGATCCTTGGTGTGATGACGACAGTGCCGGTGCACGAACGCATCCTGGCGATGAATTCATTTGTCGAAGGCCACACGTACGTTACCTGGCTCCGAGAACAGGTCTTACAGCCGCCCAAGGAAGCCGTAGCAGCACATGGCAGCTGAGCGGCGCGAGCACCGTCTCGCGCTTGAAATTCTGTATGCCATCGACATCGGCAAAGCGTCCTTGGAAGACGCGCTGCGGCAAGCGCGCGATGAAGTCGGTGTCTTCGGGCGCGGCGATCGGGCGCGCGCCGAGGATCCGTACGAAGAAAACTACCCTGCCGTGGAACGCCGCACCGATGCACCGCGATCCACCGATTGGAATTTGGTCGAATCGATCGTTCGTGGTACGCGCGAACACCAATCGGAGTTGCAGGCGGACATTGCCGCGCTGCTGCGCCGCTGGAAACTCGCGCGCCTCTCCGGCCTCGACCGGTTGATCCTTGAGATGGGAGCATGGGAGCTGCGTTACCGGCCAAACGCGGATACGCTGGCCGTCATCAATCACGCAGTCGAACTCGCGCGGCGGCTTTCCACCGCGCAATCGGATAATTTCGTTAACGCGATTCTCGATGCTTTCGCGAAGACGCCGGTGGTGGGTAGGACGCAAAGCCCGTGAACGCTCGACAACGCCGGCGCCTGCGCATCGTCGCGAGTGTGCTGCTCTTCGCCATCGCGCTTTGCGTGCTCATTGTCGCCGTCGTCACCTCGGCGATGGTTGGAGCATATGGGCAGAATTTGCCCGACGTCAGCAGCCTCTCCACTATCCAGCCAACGTCTCCGACGGTTATCGTCGCACGAGACGGCATGACGCTTGCTCGCCTGTACAATAAATACAAAGTCTACGTTCCCATCACGCAAATTCCGCAGGTGATGCGCGATGCGATGGTGGCGACCGAGGATGAGCGGTTTTATACTCACCGAGGCTTCGATATCCGCGGCATTATGCGCGCCGCGCTCGCGAACTACCGGCACGACGAGATTATCCAGGGTGCAAGCACAATTACGCAGCAACTCGCCCGCAAGCTTTTTCTCAACGACCGCCAGACCATGACGCGTAAGATTCAGGAAGCTTTGCTGGCTATTGAGATCGAGCGCTATTACAGCAAGGACGAAATTCTTGAACGCTATCTCAACCTCGTGTACTTCGGTGCTGGCGCTTACGGGGTGCAAGCTGCGAGCCATGCCTACTTCGGCAAAGACGTCAGCCGGCTGACCCTGCCTGAAGCGGCGATGCTCGCCGGTCTCGTCGCGGCACCCTCACTCTATTCGCCCTACAATAATCTCGAGCGCGCGAAGGGCCGGCAGCGTCACGTGCTCGATCGGATGGTCGCTACAGGTTATATTACGAGCGCGCAAGCTGAGGAAGCTACGGCAAAAAAACTCACGTTCGTCGGCGCGTCGGATAACGGCATCCAATCGTATCGCTATCCGTATTTTACGACCTACGTCATTGCTTCGCTCGTGAAGGACTTTGGATACGAGCGCATTTATCGAGGTGGCCTCACCGTCTACACGACGCTCAAGCCCAAGCTCGAAGATATGGCGCAGAAGGCCGTTACCGAGACCGTCGAGGCCGGACGGGCCGAAGGGTACGGCATGCACCAAGGAGCGCTCGTTGCCGAGGACCCGCGCACGGGTGAAATCCTCGCAATGGTGGGCGGAGTTGGTTTTTCGCCGAAGAGCCAGTTTAATCGCGCGTGGCAGGCGCGCCGTCAGCCTGGATCTTCGTTTAAAGGTTACGTCTATTCAGCAGCGGTGGATAAGGGGGTACCGGTCTCATCAATCTACCCCGACGCGCCGGTCACATACGCTGCGGGTGATGGCACAGACTACAAGCCGCAAGATGACGATCATCGATACTTAGGCTTGATTACGCTGCGCAAAGCGTTCGAACTGTCGCGCAACATCGTTGCCGTGCGGCTGGCGAACGACATCGGGATCGACTCGGTGATCGACGTTGCGCACCGCATGGGGATCACGGAAGATCTCGAACCCGACCTTTCACTCGCTCTGGGTACGGGCGTCGTCGCTCCGCTCGACATGGTCTCGGGTTACTCGACGATTGCAAATGGCGGTATCTACACGCCGCCCCAGGCGATTCGCACGATCACAGACCAGTACGGCCAAATCATCGTCGACAACCGCTACCCGCAGCGCAAAGGTGCCCTGTCCCCGGGTGCAGCCTACATCATGACAACCATGATGGAAGGAGTGATTCTAGAAGGCACGGGCTATCCAAACGCCGTCATCGACCGGCCGGCTGCCGGCAAAACCGGGACGACATCGGATTTCCGGGATGCCTGGTTCATCGGTTTCGTACCGCAGCTCGCCGCGGCGGTTTGGGTAGGTAACGACGATTACTCGCGCATGTATGAGTCGTACGGCGGCAACGTGCCGGCGCGCACCTGGGCACGCTTCATGAAGGCCGCGCTCAAAGGCGTACCCGTGCAACAGTTCGGACCAATGCCGCCGGATGTCTTGACGGTGAGGATTTGCGGCGACAGCAGACGTGCGCCTCCTGGCATCACGGGCCGAACAGAGTATTTTCTGAACGGCACAGCACCCCTAGCATACTGCAAGCCGCGCACACCCCCAACACCGGTTGCGGCGGAAAACGCGCATGGTGTTGACGCGTTGCCGTTCGGGCCGCTCGAGTCGCCGACGCCGATAGCACAGCCGGTGCCTGCACAATCGCCTCCTGCAAACGCGCCGGTTCCTGGTAGTTCACCATAATGCGCAGCCTTTTTGATGCGCCGGCCATTTCGGTCGGTGAATTATGCCGCAGGATTCGGTCGGCGTTGCGAGGTCAATTCCCGTCATCTGTGCGAGTGCTTGGCGAGATTTCTGGTTGCCGGACGTTTGATGGTAACACCTATTTTACGCTCAAGGATCGGGAAGGACTCATCGATTGTTACTGCTACCGCGACGCGGCTGCGCAGCTGCAGGTCAAACTGCCCCTTGCTGATGGCACGGCGGCGGAAGTCGCGGGTTTTGTTGATATCTACGAGCGCAAGAGCGCCTATCAGTTACGTGTCACTGACATCATCCCCGTCGGCAAGGGGGCCCTGCATTTGGCGTTCGAGCAGCTCAAGGAGAAACTCGAGCGTGAAGGTCTCTTTGAGACATCGCGCAAGCGCCCTATCCCTACATTTATTCGCGACGTCGCAATTGTCACTAGCCGCAGTGCGGCGGCGTTGGCCGACTTCATCGCCACCTGCCAGCGGCGGGGCACGCACGTGTGCATCTGGCTGCAACACGCGCCCGTGCAGGGCGCGGCGGCGGCGCACGATTTAGCTCGTGCCATCATATCTGCCGGCCGGCTTCCGGTTGACGTCGTTGTCGTCGCACGCGGAGGCGGGTCGATCGAGGACCTCTGGGCCTTTAACACCGAGCAGGTCGCGCGCGCGATAGCTGCCTGTGCAAAACCGGTCATCAGCGCGGTTGGGCACGAAACCGACGTCACCATCGCCGACTTCGTCGCAGATCGCCGCGTGCCCACGCCAACAGCGGCAGCAGAGCTTGTGGCGCAAGAGCGCGATGCACTGCTGCAGCGCATTGAAATCGCCGAGTCGCGTTTGCGCAAAACACTATTGCGCCAGGTTTCGGCACCCCGGTCGCAGTTCGAGCGCGCGACACGAGACTTACGACGAGCTGCAACGGGTGCTCTATCGCTCCGGGCGCAGCGGCTCGGCGATGCAGCCGGGCAGCTCGGCCGATGCGATCCGCGTAAGCGCATCGCCCATTGGCAGCAGCGGACGCACGACGCACGCGCTCGCTTGCGCGTCTTGGGACCCCGAGTCCTCGCGCAGCGTATCGTCCAAAACAGCGCAATATGCCGGCGCTTAAGTGAGGCTTTCGTACGGTCGGCGGCAACGCGCGTCCGTATGCTCGCTGTCGCGTCCGCAAAACTTCAGACCCTTGGACCGCACCAGACGCTCCAGCGCGGTTACGCAATTGCATACGACGCAAGCGGCGCGGTGCTGACGGACAGCGCGCACGCACGAATCGGGGAGAAGATCGGCGTGGAATTGAAGACGGGATGGCTTGGTGCGCGCGTGATGGAAAAGAAGGATGACGATGGCTAGAACAGCCGCGAAGAAAACGCAGGAAACTGACTCGCCTCAGCTCGACTTTGAGGCCGCGCTCTCGAGGCTTGAAAACATTGTCGAGAAACTTGATGATGGAAACCTGCCGCTTGCGGAGTCGCTCGCGCTCTTCAAAGAGGGGACGGCGCTCGCGAAGCGGTGCCGCACGCTGCTCGTGCACGCCGAGCTGGCCGTGAAAGAAGCGCTGGGCGAAGTGCGCAATGACGAAATGCCTCACGAACACGAGGGCGAGTTCGACGAAGAAGAGGGCGACATCGAAGACGGCGCGTAGCGCGTCGGTTGAACCGGAAAAACACCGGGCGCGAACAAGGCTTGATATCGCTGTCGCTGCCGCCGCGTGCGTCTCAAGAGAACGCGCGCAAGGGCTCATACTCGCGGGCGACGTCAAAGTCGACGGGGTGCCGCAACGGAAAGCGGGCTTCGCCGTTCCCCTCGGCGCCACGCTCGATATCAAAAAAGAAGACCGTTACGTCAGCCGCGGCGGCTACAAACTCGAGCAGGCGCTTCGCGAGTTCGAATGGTCGCCTGCCGGTCTGCGCTGTCTCGATGTCGGCGCGTCAACCGGTGGATTCACAGATTGTCTGTTGCAGCATGGTGCGCTCTCAGTGACCGCGGTGGACGTCGGATACGGTCATCTGGCATGGAAGCTTCGTCAGGATCCTCGCGTGCGCGTCGTCGAGCGAACAAACTTCCGGCACGCTGACGTTGCGAGCATCGGAGCGCCATTCGACTTCGTATCGGTTGACGCATCATTTATCTCCTTGACGAAACTCGCCGCTGCGCTTGTTGCCGCGCTCGCCCCCGACGGGCGTATCGTCGCGCTGGTGAAGCCGCAGTTCGAGACCGGGCGAGCGTCGGTGGAACGAGGCGGCGTCGTTCGCGCGCACGATGCGCAAATCGCTGCAATCCGTGACGTCATTGCAGCGTTCAATGCGGCAGGTTTGGCGTGTTGCAAATTCACGTACTCTCCACTCAAAGGTCCCGCGGGCAATATTGAGTTTCTCCTCGGCGCGCACCGCAACGGAACGCCGGTAGGGTTAGACGTGGCGGGGGTCGTTCGCAAAGCCCACGAAGCGCTCGATCATGGCGAATAAGCCTATTTCTAATCTCGCGCTCTTCGTTGATGTGGGCCGCGCGGCCGCAGTTGAAGCTGCGAAGTCGGTCGCCGATATTGCCGCCCGTAACGGCGTCGAGCTGCAGGTGGATCCGCAGCAAGCCAAGGCGCTCGGTCTACATGGAGCACGGGCATCAGACAGTTTTCCCGCCTCGGCTGATTTGCTTGTCTCACTTGGCGGTGACGGTACCCTTTTGCAAGCTGCGCATAGCGCGGGTCCGCTTGGAATTCCGCTGATCGGCGTAGATTTCGGGCGCGTCGGGTTTCTGACGGAAGTTCCGCGCGACGGCTATGAAGCTGCAATCGCAGCGATCCTACAGGGCGGCGTGCAGACTGAGCGGCACCTCGCTCTCAATGCGCGAGTGTTGGGCACGCAGCATAATTTTTATGCCGTCAACGACGTTCACATCGACCGCAAGCATCACGGCCATATCGTCAACTTTGGCATACATCTGAGCGGCACGCATATCGCGACCATTCCCGCAGACGGCATCATCGTGTGCAGCCCAACGGGTTCGACCGCGTATTTCCTCTCCGCCGGCGGTCCGATCATGTCGCCAAAACTTGAAGTATTCGGCATCGCGCCGATTTGCCCGCACACCTTGTTCTCGCGGCCTCTGGTCGTCAGCGCCGACGAATCGGTGAACATTGTTGTGCCGGAAGATAGCCAGGGAACGCAGCTATTTGTCGACGGACAACCCGCGGTCGAGCTTGCACCCGGAGCTGTCGTCGAGATCGTTCGGGCAGCCAAACCAGTGGAATTTGTGCGTCTCGGCAGGCATTTCTTTATTCACACGCTCGAGGAGAAACTGCATTGGGGAATGTCCATCAAGCGCTCAATCGACGATGGCAACCCTAATTAATCTGCGCTTTCGACTTTCTTGCCGGCTAGCAGGTCCTCGATGGCCTTTATCAGTTTACCGGCATCGGCTGTCTTGGCAACGTACAGATCGGCTCCGGCATGCTGGCGCCAGTACTGGTCGTGAGTTTCGCCGAGTGCGCTCATGAGGATAACCGGCAACTTCGAGTGTTTGCTGTTGTCCTTGATTTGGCGGCAGAGTTCATAGCCGTCCATCATCGGCATGATGACGTCGGCCAGTACGACGTTGACCGGCTCCGTGTCGAGAGCCTTGAGAGCGCTGCGCCCGTCGGATGCGGTAAGAACTTTGAAACCGGCACGCACGAGGGCGAGCTTCAAATGGAAAGATTGCGTCACGCTGTCGTCGACCAGCAAAACTGTTTTGCTCACGGTGTCCTTTCTGGTTTTTCCACGAGCTTCAGGAGACTCGCCGCGATGGCGCGAGGGTCGGCGAAGGCTTCAACTGCTCCGACGCGGCCGGCAGCCCCAGGCATGCCGAACACCGTACAGCTGCCCTCATCCTGCGCGAACGTCTTGCCTCCCTTGGCCCGGACTTTGAGAAGGCCGGCCGCTCCATCCTTCCCCATGCCCGAAAGAAGCACGGCAACGCACCTCGATTTGTAGACTTCGGCGGCTGATTCAAAGAGCACGTCAGCCGAGGGCGCTATATGGGTCCGATCCGGTGCCGCGCTTTTCACCGACAACCTGCCAGGGCTCTTAAAGAGAAGATCGGCTGCCGCCGGCGCGATGTAGCCCTTGCCGGGCTCGAGCGCCTCGCCATCGCAGGCGAGTTTTACGGGTACCGGTGTCTCCTGGTTCAACCACTTCACCAGTCCCTCGATAAACGGGGACGCGATATGCTGCACGATGACAACGGGAACAGGAAAGTCAGATCCGAGCCCATTGAGAAACTCGACGAGAGCGGTCGGTCCACCGGTCGAGGCTCCCACAACGATGCACTCGAGACTTGCCCCGTTCGATTGCGAGCGGCTTTTGTTTGGGCGAGCAAGCACCGAGCGGTACGTTGGCACAGCTTGTGCCTTCGCGAGCGACGCAATGCGCTCGTTGAGGTCATCGAAAAACGTACGTAAGCTCGCCGGATCGCCAGCCGGCTTGGGCACGATGTCCGCGGCACCCGCCAGCAACGCACGGAACGCCGGACTCGAACTGCCATTGCTTGGCTCCGAGCTCACGACGATGATGGGTACGTAGGACGTGCGCAGCACGCGTAAGATGACGTCGAGGCCGGTTTCGTCGGGCAGCGTGAGATCGACGGTGATAACGTCGGGGCGCAGTTGTTCTGCAAGTCTAACGGCTTCGCCGGCAGTCAGGGCAACCCCGGCGACTGCCAGACGTTGATCGCGGCTGATGCCGTCAACGAGTACGCGCGCAGCGTTCGGCGAGTCTTCAACAATGAGGACGCGGGCCCAGCGAGCCTTCGTCAAGCGATAAGCCTTTCAACTGTGTCGAGCAGCTCCTGTTCGTTGAAGAGACCTTTGACCATGTATGCGTCGGCTCCAACCTCTAGACCGCGCCGGCGCTCCTCATCCTTGGACAGCGATGTAATGAGCACGAACGGAAGCTCGGCAAAACGCGCTTCTCGCTTGACGCGCGTGCAGAGATCCCAGCCGCTCATGTTCGGCATTTCGATATCGCTGACGACGCAGTCAAAGCGCCGCTGCTGCACCTTGGCCCAGCCCTCCGCTCCGTCGATGGCTGTCTCGACGTCGTAGCCCGCGCTGACCATGATATTGCGCAACAGCGTGCGGGTGGTCATCGAATCCTCGACGATCAGCAGCGATCGCTTCGCGGCGGGCGCAACGTGACGGACACGTCCGGAACTGCTGTACTCGTACGCCGCTTCAATGAGGAATTGCCCGTCCAGAACGCAGACCGGATCTCCGGATGTCAGGACGGAGTAGCCCGCTACGCCTGGAAGCTGACCTAAAGGCTTGGGCAATGCTTTAACGATGACGTCAGAGACGCCGCTGAGTCCATCGATGACGAATGCGGCGCGCCGCTCGCCATACTCAACGATCACGACGGTGATCTCCCCGCTAATTCCGAAGAGAATCTCCGCATCAGCGCCACCCATGAACGCTAGCGGCAGCAGAGGGATCGCTTCGCCGCGCACCATGGCGCAGATGTGGTTGTCGAGATGCACGATGTCGGTCGCCCGCAGCACCGTTGCTTCGCGAATGTCGCTGAGCCGCAGACAAACCTCGTACGAACCGGCGCGCACGGCTAATACCGACGACCACAGCAAATTGACGGGCACCGTCAAAAAGAACCCAAACCCACGACCGGCACTGTTCTCAACGCGATAACTGCCACGCAACTGGGTGATACGCTCGGAGACGATGTCGAGGCCCACACCGCGACCTGCGATCGTGTCGGCTTGCTCGCTCGTTGAAAATCCGGGTTTGAAGAGATAGCCGACGAGCTTGTTCTCCGGCATCGCAGCAGCTTCTGCGTCGGTTGCGTAGCCTTCGGAGACGACAATGGTGCGAATGCGCGCGAGATCGACTCCCTCACCGTCATCTTGCACTGCTATGGTCGCGCTTGCCGTTCCCGTCTGAACGCTAATGGTCACGGTGCCTATCGGACTCTTTCCGCGCGCCAAACGTCGCTCCGGCGTTTCGATGCCGTGGGCGATTGCATTTTTGACGAGCTGGATGATGGGCTCCATGAGTTTGTCGAGGACGCTCTTTCCGATTTCGACCTCGGCGCCAACGACGCGCAGCTCGACGCGTTTGCCTTGTTCGAGCGCCGTGTCGCGTACAAGCCGAGGCATGCCGGTGAGAATGGTCTGCACCGGAAGCATGCCCAGTCCCGCCAGGCCAAAACGCAGCTCCTCGAGCGCTCGTGCTCGGCGAATGTGACGCTCGCCGAAGTGCGTCATGAGGCCCTGGAGTTGCTCCCGGCGGTTGAAAACGAGCGACAGCATCCGTTCGAGAGCGGCTTGGCGGCGTAAATCGTCCGGATGCGATCGCACGTGGTCGGCTGCCTGCATGAAATCGTCGAGAACGGCGAAGAGTTCCTTGAAGTCGCGTTCCTCGCCGGTCAGCTCACGGATAAGCTCACCGGGATAGGCTAGTAAACTGTCAACTTTCTGCGTGCTGACGCGAACGACGTCCGGGCCAATCGTTGAGGATGCATCGCTGTGAGGCGTAACTTGTCGGTCCGGCGGCTGGATGGTCTCCTGTGCATCGCCGCTCAGCAAAAGGATGCGTTCGAGGGCGTTGCGCACGCGCTGTTCGCTCTCGGTTCTGCCTGTGTCGCTTCGAACGAGGTCGCCCATGGCGTCGAGGCCTTCAAAAAGCGCGGCGATAATCGGCGCGGTCAACATCTTGCGTCCGTCGCGCGAACCGGCAAGCATGGTTTCCATGGCATGGGCAACTGCCTCAAGCCCAACGTAGCCGACCATGCGCGCGGCACCTTTGATGCTGTGCACCCGGCGAAAAGTCTCTTGTAGAGCGAGTGCGTTCTCCGGCGCCTGCTCGAGCTTCAAAAGCAAGCTATCCAAAGCCGTCAAGTGCTCCTCGCACTCAGCCTTGAAAACACTTTTGAGCTCCGCGAGTTCTGCGGGCGTCGCATCCATGTTAAAGAGCGCCGATCCTAGATCCGGTAGGCCGCCACCATGTGTTTGAGGCCGAG
>Ga0207416_1000694_pt1 | contig 53363 bp, 37 predicted proteins | sample PaiPotPPM11metaG_FD_184107 | JGI IMG/M metagenome (GOLD analysis project Ga0207416, IMG submission 184107) | Iron sulfur acid spring bacterial and archeal communities from Banff, Canada, to study Microbial Dark Matter (Phase II) - Paint Pots PPM... ... | reverse complement strand
GCCCGGCCGCCTGGGACGGCGGGACGCTGCTGGCGGAGAGCGTGCCGGCTGGCAAATTGTCGTGATCACGCGGCTGGCAACGTGACCTGATCAGGCTCCCGGCAAATAACGGTGATCATTGACACCACGTGCGGAGGCCTTGCCTGCAACGCTTACGGCAGCACAATGAGCGGACCCCGCCGGCTGGCTGTCCGATGTCAAATGCCGCCGATCGTGGACATCGGCGCGCCGAGCGGCGGAGATTCGCGCTCCGTGCCTGAGGGATCGCTTCATAACCTGTGTCGGAATCAACGTCTCGCCTACGGGCGCATGCAACGGATATGGAGACGGCCCATGGCATCGTGCACGCCGTGCTCGCCACGCGCGGCCTCCGCCTGCCGCGCGGCTGATCTGCCGGGCGAGCGGATCGCCAGAGACCGGGCTGCCGAGCACGATCTCAATAACCCTCTAAGCAGGTAGCCCAGGTTAAGGTGCACCTTTTCTGATGTCCGGTCAGCGACCCACATCCACGCCTGTGAGCCTTATGGACCACGGCCTCGAAAAGTGCACTTCAACTGAGGCCACCTTCTTAGCGTGTTGAAAAATGCCGGCCGCGGCTTTGGCTGCACTGTGGTGCGGTATTTAGTGTTGGAATCCGCCACGGGAACGGCTCGCAGCCGGTGATTTCCCGCGCCGATGGCCCGAATCCCAGGGGTCTTCCGGCCCAGCGGCTCGTGACCGGGACTTTTTCAACAGGCTGCCTCGTTTGTGAACGGTTCTCGGCCTGTATCAGAACCACACGCGCAAAAGGACGCGCCACCGTTTGTGAGACAGGTGCGTCGCGCCGCACCAAAATACCTCGCTCGAATTACGCATCAACGAGAAGTCGGCGTGCCGCGAGGAAGAAAGTGCACCTCGAAGGTAGCAGCGGGTTCTACCAACTGACCGAATCCACCCTGACCGTGCACCGTCCCATTCTGGACGGTAAAGACGTCATCTTCGTCGGACGCCACCAAGACGGTGCTGGTACTCCCTCCCAGCGACTGTCCCTGGTCACGCAGGATGATGTAAACATCCTGGTCCGTCGTTACGCTAGGGCCATCCTCATAGGTGACGGTAAGGTTTCCCTGCGTTCCACCAGGGGTGCGCAGAATGATAACGGAACCAATCGGGTATGACGACGTGCCTGGCCCGACGAAGCCTCGAACCGTGAAGGAAAAGTCGGTCACCAGATTCTTTACCACCCCGTCGGGCTTCGTAGGTAGTTCCCGCACTGTGGCCGGCCCAGTGATGCCGCGTATGACCCCGTGTATGTATGGCTCAGTCGCACTTTTATCTAGCATCTGGTCCGGCGATAAGCCTGCATAGGCTGGGTTGAAGCCTTTAAGGGCGCCCACATGGACCACCCTTGTCGCCGCAGAAACACCCGCACTGCTGCGAACCGGCGTACCTGATTGTCGTGCCAGTAGGAAAGCGGCTACGCAGATGCCCGCCACCGCAGCCAGGCCGACAGCTAGTACTGACAGCAAGTATCGCCGAGCAACCAAGCCTGCTGGTGTGGTCAACATGGAATCGCTCCAGGTGATCCGAAGTCGGACGGATGACCGCTGTAGAGCCACATCTGACCGTTTCTGTCATCCGACTGCACAGCTTCGTTTTCCAGATAAACGGCTACACATTCCATCACGTAGGGCATATTCGGACCGGTGACGGGATGAGTAAGACCGAGTGCATGGCCAAGTTCATGTACAATAGTTTGCTGCAAGACATATGATGTGCTGGGGCAGTTCGTTTCATCGTAGGTGCACCAAATAACGCCGGAGTTGTTGTTAACTTCCACTGCGGCTCCATCAATCGCCCGCTCGTTCGAGCCGTCGTAGAGGCTTGACACAGGCGTCTCCCCCAGGATGACCTGTCCCTGAGCGTTCGGAGTCCCGAGGTCCGTAGCCTCGATAACAACGCCTGTGCCCACAGCATTAATGAGATAATTGAAGACTACGTGACCCCGGCTGGAGTCGTACGCGTACCACTCGCCCGCTGATTGGCCTGCCGTTGCTTCCCAGTCAGCCATATTTGCGACACTCTGGTCAAAACCGATGCCGACAACGCAAGGGTTCCAAAGGATAGAAACACCGTCATTGGAGGTACCACCGCCACTGAATGGACCACACGGATTAAAGAGATGGTCGTATTTCCACTCTTCGCCTTCAATTGTGAAGGCGGCAGCTTGACGTGGAGCAACACGGCTAACGGTCACCATTGATAGCAGACGCCAAACTCGGTGCGGATGAGCGCCGCCACGCGCTTGGTCGTCCAGACCTCGCCGGCGAAGCCGTGGGCCTCGGCGCCTTGCTGGAGCAGGGTCGGCAACTGCTGGCGCTGCGCCTCGCTGAGTCGCCGGGCGGGGCCAGGCGGCGGCCGGTGGCGCTGCGCCGCGGCGCCGCCATCACGGGCACGCTTCAGCCACTGGCTTACCGCGCCGGGCGTGACGCCCAGGGCGTCGGCGATGGCGCGGCCGCTCCAGCCGCGCTCGTGGAGCGTGAGGGCACGCAGGCGCCGTCCCTCACGCCAGTTCGTTGGTGTTGTCGTCGTGGTACTCATGCGATCGGCTTACCAGACCGGGCCGCCGTTTAGAATCCCGCGCAGGGGTCAGTAATATCAGATTGTCGTGACGGCTACCTATTCTCGCGCACCGATCGCTCTCAGTCCGCCCTCGAATATGGGCAGGCGTCACGAAGAATTGGTATAATACCCACTGCCATGCGCTATCTCCAGCCTCGCTCGAAGGATATGCGCGACCGAAAGAAGCCGCACCCTCATAAACGGCCCTCTTCGTGCGGCTATCGCAGAGCTGGCTGCCACTGAATCTCCACGCCTGACGGGAAGTATCACAGCCCGCCAAGAAATCAACGTCTCATTACTGTGAACTGTGACTGTGCTGTTTCCATGAGTTGCGAGACCGGCGGTTCAAGCCGGGTGCAGACAATGGTCGGCGGCCGATCGTTGCCGAAGCCGTTGAGCATCGCGCCGCAGACTTCGCATTGCTCCTACCCCGAGGCAGTGTGGCCGCGAGATCTGGAGCAATTTGCTTAAGCGGGTATGTATAAACCTTCGCGGCCAGCCTGCCGGGAAGCAGTGTCCACGCGGACTCTGGCGAGGTTTGTGATCCGCTCGTCCCTGTGTCCCCAATGTCTTGGCCGGGGACGACAGCCGGGGTAGGCGCTGCGCCTTCAGCCAGCGCGCGGCGACACCGGCGATTGCTCAAGCTTGGTCACCCGCACCTTGCGGATGCGCCGGCCCGTCACCGAGAGCACGCGCAGGCGCAGGCCGTCCACGTCCACCGTGTCGTTGGGCGCCGGGATCTTGCCGAGCCGGTTGATGATCAGCCCGCCGACGGTATCGAAGTCGCCCTCTTCGACTTCGACATCGAACAGCTCTTTGAGCACGTAGACATTGGCGCCCGCGTCGACCACGGCGTCGTCGTCACCTGTGCGCACGACACGCGGCTCGCCGTGGTCGTACTCATCCTCGATCTCTCCGACGATCTCCTCAACCAGGTCCTCGATCGTGAGCAGACCCGCGGTGCCGCCGTACTCGTCCACGACGATGGCGATGTGGATCTTCTGCGCCCGCAGCTCCTTGAGCAGCGCATCCACCGGCTTCGATTCGGGCACGAACAGCGCCGGCCGGGCGACTGTGTGCAGATCGACTTCGCCGCCGCCGCGCGCCAGGTGCGCCAGCAGGTCTTTCGCATAGATGACGCCGGTGATGTTGTCGATCGTGCCGTCATACAAGGGAATGCGGCTGAGGCCCTTCTCGGCCACAAGCGCTGCGACGGCGGCGATCGTCGCGCTCCCATCCACCGCGGTGACGTCAATGCGCGGCACCATGATCTCGCGCGCCGTCGTATCCTCAAGCTCGATCACGGCGCGAATCATCTCGCGCTCGTCGGGCTCGATGCCGCCCTCGCTCTCCTCGCGCTCAACCAGGCGCAAAAGCTCTTCATCACTCGCCGCAAGCTGCGCCATCGGACGGAAGGGCAGCAGCTTCAGCAGGGCGCGGCCCGGCAGGTCGGCGAGCATACCAGGCAGATAGAAGATCAGCCGCAGGGCGCTGACCAGCGGGCTGAGGACGCGAATCCAGCGCTCGGGGTTGTTGCTGATCACCACGCGCGGGACGCCCTCGATCACCCAGGCGGCCACGACGGCGAGGAATCCCGTGACAACGACCGGCTCCGCTGAACCCCCGGTGCGTCTGACGACCACAGTGACCGCGGCCGCCACGCCGACGACGAGCGAGACGGTGCGAGCGGCGATGAATGCAGCGGCGAGACGTTCGCGGTCAAATACGAACTGCGCCGTACCCTCGGGGCGGGGCTGACGCGGGGCGGACGGGCGGAAGCGGCTGCGCAGGGCGAAAAGGCTGGCCGCCTGGGCCGCGGCCGTAAGCAAAAGCATAAGGGCGGCGCCGACGATCAGGCACGCGCCCAACCAACTGTCTGCGTCCAAAGCGGACGGATCACCTTCTGAGAGCGCCGGCCGGCAAGCTGGCCACGGCGCGCATATTGACCAGCATATACTACGATGGCCGGGCGCCCCGGTCAAGATGCATCGGAGCCGCACTGATTACATGATGACTGCTTCGCACCTCACTGCAGATCGCCGGAGCCGGAATCCGCCAGCCCCATGCTATACTCTGGGACATTGGACCCTGCCGGACGGATCGCCCGTGATGGTATAACCGGGCGCTGCCGTGCTATTGAACATGTGAACATGGGCGCTCCGCGCCCATCTGTAACCGAGGCCTTCCCGTGCTGAGCGACGACCTGCGCAACCAGTTTCTGCGCTTCTTCGAAGATCGCGGACACCGCAGGGTCGCGTCGGCGGGCCTCGTCCCCATCGACGATCCCACGCTGCTTTTCACCAGTGCCGGCATGGTGCCGTTCAAACCATACTTTATGGGCCGCGACGTGCCGCCCGTGCAGCGCCTGACGACCGCGCAGCGCTGCTTCCGCACCACGGACATCGACACCGTGGGCGACATCAGCCACAACACCTTCTTCGAGATGCTGGGCAACTTCAGCATCGGCGACTACTTCAAATCAGACGCCATCCCCTGGGCCTGGGAGCTGGTGACGCGCGGCTTCGGCCTGCCCAAAGAGCGGCTCTGGAACACCGTCTACACGGACGACGACGAGGCGTTCGACCTCTGGGTGAAGCAGGGCCAGCGGCCGGAGCGCGTGCTGCGCTACAGTGAGGCGGACGGCAACTACTGGCTCTCTGGCGATATCGGCCCCTGCGGCCCTTGCTCCGAGATCTTCTACGACTTCGGCGAAGAGCTGGGCTGCGGCCCTAACTGCGAGCCGAAGCACGACTGCCCGCGCTTTCTCGAAATCTGGAACCTCGTCTTCATGGCCTTCTATCAAGAAGCGCCGGGCAAGCGCACGCCGCTGCCGAAGAAGAACGTCGATACCGGCGCCGGCCTTGAGCGGATCACGCGCGTGCTCGCCGGCGTGCCTTCGTCGTACGACACCGACGTCTTTCAGCCGATCCTGAACACGATCGGCGGCGTCACCGGCGCCGAGTACGGCCGCGACCCCGACACGACGCGCCTGATGCGCATCATCGCGGACCATACGCGCGCCGTGACTTTCCTGATCGCGGACGGGGTGCTACCGGCAAACGAGAGCCAGGGCTATGTCGTGCGCCGGCTGATCCGCCGCATGATGTACAGCGGCCGCCTGCTCGGCTGCGAGGGGCCGTTCCTCGGCACGATCGCCGACGCGGTAATCGACCGGCTGGGCGATGTCTATCCGATCGCACGCCAGCAGCAGGCGAACATCCGCGCCGCGCTGCTGGCCGAGGAGCGTCGCTTCGGCGCCACGCTTGAAGCGGGCACGGAGCGGCTGGAGGCGCTGATCGCGGGCTTGCAGGGCAAGGGCGACGCGCTGCCGGGCGAGGAGGTCTTCCGCCTCTACGGCACATACGGCATTCCCCTCGAACTGATCGAAGAGATCGCCGCCCGCCACGGTCTGCGCGTCGACCGCGAGGGCTTCGAGCGCGAGTTGGAGCAGGAGCGGCAGCGCAGCCAGGCCGAGGGCAAGTTCCGCGACGAGGTTGTGAGCGAGGCGCGCGTGCGGCTCGCTGGCGCCGGGCGCGGCGGCCGCTTCGTCGGCTACGACACGCTGCGCACGGAAACCACGATCGAGGGCATCCTCTCCGGCTCCGAATTGCTGGAGCGGGCCGACGCCGGCCAGCGGGTCGAGGTTGTGCTCAACCAGACGCCGTTTTACCCCGAGGGCGGCGGCCAGGTAGGCGATGCAGGCGAAATCCGCACCGAGTCCGGCACGGTGCGCGTCGAGGAGACCCGGCGCGACGAAGGGTTGATCCTGCACATCGGCGTGGTCAGCGACGGCACAGTGGCGCTCGCCCAGCGTGCGGAGGCCGTGGTCGACGCCGCGCGACGCCAAAACACGACGCTGAACCATTCCGGCACGCACCTGCTGCACGCCTCGCTGCGGGCGGTGCTGGGCGGTCATGTGCGCCAGATGGGCTCATTGGTCGCGCCGGAGCGGCTGCGCTTCGACTACCAGCAGGGCGAAGCGCCGACCTTCGAGCAGCGCCTCGCCGTCGAGCGGCTGGTGAACGAGAAGATCCGCCAGGACATTCCGATACTCACCAAAGTGATGAACAAAGAGGCGGCGCTGGGCGAGGGCGTGCTCGCCTTCTTCGGCGACAAGTACGGCGACGAAGTCCGCGTGGTGGAGATGAACGACGGCTCGCACCGCTTCAGCGCCGAGCTGTGCGGCGGCACGCACGTGCACGAAACGGGCGAGATCGGCATGCTGCTGCTCGTGGGCGATGCCAGCATCGGCGCCGGCGTGCGCCGCGTCGAGGCGCTGACCGGCAGCCACGCCGAGCGTTACGTCGAGCACCAGATCCACCGGCTCGAACGGATCGCGCAGACGCTGGGCACCCAACCCGAGGGCATCGAGTCGCGCATCGATGCGCTGCTGGTGGATCTCGATCGCGCCCGCAAGCTGCAGACCGAAACCCAGAAGCAGAGCGGCCGGCAGACGGCCGAGGAGTTGGCCGCGGGCGCCGAGCGTGTGGGCGAGATCGGCATCGTGGCCGCGCGGGTTGACGGAATTGGTATAGACGGTATGCGCGAGATCGGCGACTTTATTCGCCAGAAGCTGCATCGCGCCGCGATCGTGCTCGGCTCGGCGAGCGACGGGCGCGTGCAGTGCGTGGTGATGGTCTCGCCGGGACTCGCGCCGCCGCTCGACGCGCGGGAGATCCTGGATCAGGGGCTGGCCGTCGCCGGTGTGCGCGGCGGCGGTCAACCGCGAATGGCCCAGGGCGGGGGCACGAATGCTGCTGCGCTCGATCAGGCGCTGGCCGCGGCGCGGCAGTTCATAAAGGAGCGCCTCCCTGGCTGAGGACACCGCCGGCTCGAAAAGCCACGCCCCTTCGCCTCTCGGCTCCCGCTCGCGCCCGCCGCAACCGGAGCGCGATCAGGCGGCCGTTCCCGCGGCTCCTGGCGCGAACGGCGCCTCGCCGGCCGCGGCGGCGAGGGAGAGCGTGGACGCGTTCACGCCGCGGCCCCCGACTGATGCCGCCGACACGCCGCCGCGCCCGCCCGGCCGGCGCGCCTTCGCACGATCGGACCCGCCGACGGCTTCGGCTGAGGAGGCGACGCCGGCTGAGGACGTGCCGGCCGAGGCGCCAGCCTCCGCTCCGCTGCCCGCGGTGGCCCTCCCCGGCGACGGCGCAGCGTCGTTCGTCCCGCCGGCTGTCCGATCTGCCCCACCGGCGGACGCGGACATCGGCCTGCCGCTCGACGCCACTACTGCCGAGTCAACGTCGGAGGCTGCCGCGCCGGACGAACCAGAGCCGCCGCCGTCGCCGGTGCGCCGCCCCATGCGTCCGTCGGCGGAACGGAACGCGTTCGAGAACGAGCCGCTCGCGCCCGCGCCGTCGAGGCCGGGCATCCTGGCCCGCCTGCTCGCTCCCTTCACCGGGCGCCGGCCGCAACGCCCGCCGTCAACCCGCGCCCTGCAGGTGGCTGAACCCGCTGCGGCCCGGGCCGCAGGCACAGCGCGATCCAGCCGCCGGGCGATGCGCCCGCTGCCCTGGGGCCGAGATTTTGCCGCCGCCGTGATCCGCCGCGAAGACTCGCTGACCGCGATCTTCGGCAAGCTGGACGCCGCCGATTCGCCGCGAGTGGCCCTTGTGGCGCCGCGCGGCAACGAGGAGCTGTCACGCGCCCTGGGCATGCGCCGTCTGCGCCGCCATGTCGACATGACCGGCAAAGACGTGATGCTTGTCACCCACTCCGGCGCGCTGCGCGGGCGGGCGCGCGAAGTCGGGCTGGCCACGGTCGGCAACGTCAAGAAAGTGGACTTCGAGCGCTACGGCCGCGGCGGCGTGCGCGTCGGCGGCGTGGTTGTGCCGCTGCCGGGCATCGGCCTGATCGTTCGGCTCGCGGCTTTTGTCGGCGCCGTGGCGCTGCTGGCAGCGGCGGTGTTGCTCTATCTGCCGCAGGCCACGGTGCAGGTCTACCCGCAGTTGCAGCCCTTCGCGAATACGCTCTCGCTCACGCTCGCCACGAATGCGCCCGCGACCTACAAGCCGGGCGGCGAGCTGCTTGCTCACCTGCAGCGCACCTCGATCACGCGCACGATTGACTACCCGGTGAGCGGCCAGACGACGGTGAAGGCGCCGGACGGCTCCGATAAACAGGTGTCCGCCGCCAGCGACGACGATATCAAGCGGGGCACGGCCTTCGCCCAGCAGGTGTTGCTGCGGGAGGGGCGCAAAACGCTCGAAGACCGCAACAAGGACCAGGCGCTCTTTCAAGACAGCGCCACAATCAGCGCCTTCGACTCGAAGACGAATGTGAAGGCCGGCGAGGCGACCGACCTGCTGGAGATCACCACCTCGGCCCAGGTTTCCATGCTCAGCGCCGACAAGAGCCTGCTGCGCTCGGTTTTGGAGCAGTCGGTGGCGGCAAACCTGGATAAGGCGATGCAGTTTGTGCCCGACACCTTTCAGGCGACCGTCCTGAGCACCGGGCAGTTCGACAAGGCGAACAACCGAATCGCGGTGCAGCTCAAGCTCAGCGAGGGCGCGACGCGTGCCTTCAGCGTCGCGTCGCTGCGCAAAGCGCTGGCCGGCAGGAGCCCGCACGACGCGCAGCAGGTGGTGATGGGGCGCGTGGACGTGAGCGCACCGGCGAAGATCGGCGTACAGCCCGGTTGGGCGCCCTGGCTGCCGCGCTTCACCAGCCGCATCGACGTCAAAGTCGGCACACCCGCGCCGTCGCCAACGCCCGCGGCCTCACCGACGCCCGCGCCCTCGGCGACGCCGGCGCCGCAGTGAGCCGAGCGCCCTCACCCCCGTCCCCTCTCCCAATCCTGGGCGAGGGGCGATTCGGCGTCGAGCGTTCCGAACCACGTCGGGTTGGTCAAACTGATCGTGGATCGGTCGAGGCCGTGGCAGGGTTAGCCGCGCCAGCTACGGAACGCTTCAGGCCGGATCGCCCCTCTCCATCTGACATCGCGCTCCGCGCGATCTGGATGATTGGGAGAGGGGACGGGGGTGAGGGCCGATGCCCCGCTTGTTGGGTGTGGACGCGGGCGAGGAGCGTGTCGGGCTGGCGGTCTGCGATGAGAGCGGGCTCATCGCCGTGCCGATAGCTATTATTGAGAGGCGCGGCCGGGCGCTCGACCGCGTGGCCGAGGAGATCGCCGCGCGGGCGCAAGCCGAGGCGGCGGAGGGCATCATTGTCGGGCTGCCGCTCAACATCGACGGCACGGCGGGGCCGCAGGCGCGCCGGGCGCGCGGCCTCGGCCGCCGCATCGAGACGGCGTCCGGCCTGCCGCTTGAGTACTGGGACGAACGCATGAGCAGTTTCATCGCTGAGAGCCGCCTCGCGGAGGCGCAGGCAGTTGCGAGCCGGCGCAGACCGCGGCACGTGGACGATCTGGCCGCGGCAGTCATTTTGCAGTCGTACCTCGACGCGCGGCGGCGGGGAGGCCGCGGGTGAAGGCGTTCTGCGGCTGGCTCGCCGGCTTTCTCGTGGCGGGCGTTTTCGTGCTGGTCGGCTGGCGGGCTGTGCGCAACGTCGGCGGCTGGGCACTGGCGAGCCCGAAGCCGGTCGCGGTCGGCACGCCGGCCGCCGGCAGCGGCCAGACGATCACGATCAAGATCGACAAGGGCGAGAACGCCCGCACGATTGGCGACAAGCTGGAGAAGGCCGGCGTCGTACGCAGCGCGACCTGGTTCCGCATGTTGGCCGAAATCGACGGCATCCAGAACGACCTCGCCGCCGGCAGCTACACGTTTCAGCCCGATACCGACACGCAGGCTGTGCTCGACCGCATTAAGGCGGGCTTCTACCAGCCGCAGATTCTGGTCACGATTCCCGAGGGCCTGCGCATCGAGCAGGTGGCCGATCTCTTGCAGAAGAAGGGCGTGATCCAGGCGCAGCCGCTGCTCGACGCGATCCGCGCCGGCCAGCCGCCCGCCGATCTGCCGGCGCTCGGCGACCTGCTCGGCGATCGGCCGCAGGGCGTCGGCCTGGAGGGCTACATCTTCCCGGACACCTACTACTTCCCGATCAAGGCAACGCCGGCGGACGTGATCAAGGAGATGATGAACGCCCTGGCCGACCGTTTCGACCCCGACCTGCGCGCCGCGATCAAGGCCGAGGGGCTGACGGACTACCAGGCGCTCACGCTCGCGTCGATCGTCGAGCGCGAGGCGCAGGTATCCTCCGAGCGGCCAATCATCGCCTCGGTTTATCTCAACCGGCTGAAGGCCGGCATGCCGTTGCAGGCCGACCCGACGGTGCAGTACGCCGTGGCACAGGACGCCGCCAGCATCTCGTCGTTCGGCTGGTGGAAGCAGCAACTGACGCAGGACGACCTCAAGATTCAATCGCCCTACAACACCTACGCCAACGCCGGCCTGCCTGCCGGGCCGATCTGCAACCCTGGCCGCGGCTCGATCGCCGCCGTGGCGCATCCGGCGCAGACGACGTATCTCTACTTCGTGGCGAAGGGCGACGGCAGCCACGCCTTCGCCTCCACGCTCGACGAGCACAACGCCAACGTGCAGAAGTATCAAGGGCGGTAGCTGCATGGCGTCGCCGCCCGCGCTGCTCGGCCTGATCGGCGACCCGGTCGGCCATTCGATCTCGCCCGTCTTCCAGCAGGCCGCACTTGATGCGCTGGGCATCGCCGCCCGCTACGACCGCTGGCAGACGCCGGCAGCCGAGTTGCCCGCCCGCGTCGAGTTGCTGCGCCATGCGCCGTATCTCGGCGCCAACGTGACGGTGCCGCACAAAGAGGCCGTTTCGGCGCTGCTGGACGAGGTCGATCACACCGCGCGCCGCGCCGGCGCCGTCAACACGATCCGGCGCGACGGCGGGCGGCTGCTCGGCTCGAACACCGACGTGGCCGGCTTTCGCCGCGCCCTGCGCGAGGCCGGCGGGTTCGAGGCGGGCGGCAAGCGCGTCGTCATTCTCGGTGCAGGCGGCGCGGCGCGAGCGGTGATCCTGGCGCTGGAACAGGAGGGTGCAGCGGCCGTCGCCGTGGCGAACCGCCACGCCGAACGCGCCGAGCGGCTGGTGCGCGAGCTGCGCTCGGACGCCGCGCCGGACCTGGTCACGATTCCGTGGGACGACGCGACGAGCGCGGCCTGCCTGCGCGGCGCCGACCTTTTGATACACTGTACGACGCTGGGCATGGCCGGATCGACCAGAGCGGGCGTCTCAGCCGTGGACGCGGAGGCGCTGCACGAGCGGCTGTTCGTCTGCGATATCGTCGCCAACCCGCTGCAAACGCCGCTGTTGGCGGCGGCGAAAGCGGCAGGGGCGCGAGGACTGGGCGGGCTGCCGATGCTGGTCTATCAAGGCGCCGCTGCCTTCAGCCTCTGGACCGGGGCGACGGCGCCGGTGGACGTGATGCTCGCCGCCGCCGAGCGGGCGATGGCGGGGCCGGCCGTAGCGAAAGAGCGCGGATAACGTGGGCTGGGGCATTCTCATCATCATGGCGATCAGCCTGTTCTTCGGCTTCGCCATCGTTCAGGAAACCTTTCGCCAGCGCCACTGGCGCAACCTTGTGGACGGCGGCGACCGCTGGGCGATCAAGACGCTGGTCGAAGAGGAGATCGGCCGCTGGCGCGCGATGCGCATGCCCAAAGGCATGAATCCGCTGCTCTGGCACGGCATCCAGACCGCTGAGGTGATCAGCGTCGGGCGGGATGTGATCACGATGATGGCGACGGCCGAGGCCGAGTATCGCGTGGTTGGCGGCAAGCCGCAGCAGGTCAGCTCGCCGCTGGAAGAGGGCATGCGCGTCGCGGCGGCGCTGGTCGAGCGGATCATGTACGACGTGCCCAATGTCAGCCTCTCGGTCGTGCGCGTCGATGTCTACACGACGTTTCGCGCCGAAGACGGCACGCCCGACCAGAAGTGCATACTTAGCACCGTCGCCGAGCGCGCGGACGCGGATCGCATCCCCTGGGAGGAGCTGCGGCCGGAAGAGATCGTCAACCGCTTCGCGAGTCGCTATCTCGTCGGCGCGAACGGCGCGGCGCTGCCGGTAGACCCCGGCCCGCCGCTGAGCGACGATGAAGCGAACGGCGATGAAGACGAGGGCGCCGAGCCAACGTCCGGCAACATTTCGGTGCCGCCCTCGCGCAACGGCCATGGCCCGCTGACGCCGGATCACACGATCTCCGACTGAGCGGTCCTCGCCGGCTCGCCGCCTGGAGGCGCGTCCATGACCAACCGCCACGCGCCGCAGCGCATCGTGCTCGTCGGCCTGATGGGCTCGGGCAAGACGGCCGTTGCCCGCCTGCTGGCCAGGCGGCTCGGCCGGCCCTGGTCCACGATCGACACCGACGACATGATCGTTGCAGACGACGGGCGCCAGATTCCGCAGATCTTCCAGGAGAGCGGCGAGGCCGAGTTCCGCGCCCGCGAGCGCGGCGCGATCGCGCGGCTGGAGCGCAGCGAACAGATCGTGATCTCCACCGGCGGCGGCGCCCCGCTGGATCCGGTCAACCGCCGCTGCCTCTGGCACAACGCGATGGTGGTGTATTTGAAGGCGCGGCCGGAGACGCTGGCCGTGCGGGTGAACGGCGGCGGCGGCCGCACGGCCGAATCGCGCCCGCTGCTGGCCGGCGGCGACGCGCTGGCGCGGCTGCGTGAGCTGGCCGAGCAACGGACACCCGTGTACGAGCTGGCCGACTGGACGGTCCAGACCGACGCGCTCTTTCCGGATCAGGTGGCGGACGAGCTGCTGCACGTGCACCAACGTTTCGGCGAGCAGCTCGTCGCCCGCGTCGGTCGCGAGTGCGCCTGGCTGGAGGACGGCGCGGCGGACCGCGATCCAAACTTCGCCGCGCGCGTGCGCACGCCCACGGCCGAGTATCCGATCTACACCGGCCCCGGCGAACTGAGCCGCGTCGGCGAACGCATGAGCGCGGCTGGGCTGAAAGGCCGGGCCACGGTTGTGGGCGACGAGCGCGTGGCCGCGCTCTACGGCGAGACAGCGCTGGGCGCGTTGCGCGGCGCCGGCTTCGAGGCCGAGATCGTCGCGATTCCCTCCGGCGAGGAGCAGAAACATCTCGGCACCGTCGCGCACGTCTACGACCGGCTGATCGCGCGGCGTTCGGAACGGGGCGACCCGATCGTGACGCTCGGCGGCGGCGTGGCGACCGATCTCGGCGGCTTTGTGGCGGCATCGTATCTGCGCGGCGTGCCGCTGGTACACGTGCCCACCAGCCTGCTCGGCATGGTCGACGCGGCGATCGGCGGCAAGGTCGGCGTCGATCATGCGCGCGGCAAGAATTTGATCGGCGCCTTCTATCAGCCGCGCCTCGTGCTGGCGGACACGGATGTGCTGCGGACCTTGCCGGCGCGTGACCTCACCGCCGGCTGGGCTGAAGTGATCAAGCATGGTCTGATCCTCGACCCCGGCCTGCTGCACGCGCTGGAACGCGACGCCCACAAAGCGCTGGCGCTCGACCCGGAGGTGACGGCCGGCATCCTGCGGCGCAGCGCCCAGATCAAGGCGAAGGTGGTTTCGGGCGACGAGCGCGAGGGCGGCCAGCGGATCACGCTCAACTACGGCCACACGATCGGCCACGGAATCGAAGCGGCCACGGGCTACAGCGCCGTGCTGCACGGCGAGGCGGTCGCGGTCGGCATGCAGGGCGCGGCCGCAATCGCCGTCCAGCACGGGCTGCTCGCGCCCGAGGTTGCCGAGACGCAGCGCAGGGTATTGGAACGGTACGGCCTGCCGCTGCGCTGGCCGGGCGTCGATCCAGACGCGGTCTTGCAGGCAATGACGCTCGACAAGAAGGTAGCGGCGAAAAAGCAGCGCTGGGTGCTGCTCACCGGCGTCGGCCGCACCGTGATCCGCGACGACGTGCCGGCCGCACTGGTGCGTGAAATCGTGACCGAGCTGTTGCTCCCGTGATCGGCTTCCGGCTGGAGGCCGGCAGCAACGGCTCGCGCGCCGGCACGCTCCGCACAGCGCACGGCGAGGTGCAAACGCCCGTCTTCATGCCGGTCGGCACGCAGGCGACGGTCAAGACGCTCACGCCGGCCGATCTGCGCGAGGTTGGCGCATCGATCATTCTCGGCAACTCGTACCATCTCTATCTGCGGCCCGGCGTCGAGCGCATCGCCGCGGCCGGCGGGCTGCACCGCTTCATGGCATGGGACGGTCCGATCCTGACCGACAGCGGCGGCTTTCAGGTCTTCAGCCTCGGCGGTCTGCGCAAGCTCGACGACGAGGGCGCGACCTTCCGCTCGCACCTCGACGGCTCGGAGCACCGGCTCACGCCCGAAAGCGTGTGCGTGCCGAAGAGCAGATCGGCGCTGACATCATCATGGCGCTGGACGAGTGCCCGCCCGGCGACGCCGACCGTGCCCACGCTGAGTCGGCCACGGCGCGCACGCAGCGCTGGGCGGAGCGCTGCCGTGCGGCGCATCAGTCGGATGCCGCGCTGTTCGGCATCTGCCAGGGCGGCATGTTCGCGGACCTGCGCCGGCAGTCGGCCGCGGCGATCGCCGCGCTGGGCTTCCCCGGCTGCGCGATCGGCGGCCTCAGCGTGGGCGAATCGAAGGCGCTCACCTGGCCGATGCTCGAAGCGAGCGTCGCCGGCTTGCCGGCCGATCGGCCGCGCTACCTGATGGGCGTCGGCTCACCGGAGGACCTGGTCGAGGGCGTACGCCGCGGCGTCGATATGTTCGACTGCGTGCTGCCGACGCGCCTGGCCCGCAACGGCGCCCTGTTCACGCCCGACGGCCGCGTGAACATCCGCGCCGCCCGCTTCGCCGCGCAGGACGTGCCGCTCGATGACAACTGTGACTGTTCGACCTGCCAAACCTTCACGGCGGCGTATCTGCACCACCTCTTCCGCTGCGAGGAGCTGCTGGGCTACCGGTTGGCGACGATTCACAACCTGCGCTTCCTGATCCGCCACATGCAGCGCCTGCGCGCCGCGACGCTGGCCGGCACGTTCGACGCCTACGCCGACGACTTTCTCGCCCGCTACCGCACGGTCGACGAGACCGTGCGCGAGGAGCAACGCCGCCGCTGGGTGGCCGCCCGTTCGAGCAAAGCAGAGCCGGCGCGGCCGGTTCGGCGTTAACCGTTTCGTATCGCGCCCATCCCTGCACGGCGTGACAACAGAAATCTTGTTCGGGTAAGATGGCGGCCAGCGCTATGTGTGGTCCTTGTCGGTGACGGCCCGGCGCGGCGAGAGTCGCGAGCAGACGCTGCACGCGATCGTCCGCGGCCGCGTGCAGGGGGTCGGCTACCGCGACTTCGTGCAACGCGCCGCCCGTGGCCTGAGCCTGACCGGCTGGGTGCGCAATCGCGACGACATGCGCTCGGTCGAGGTCGTGGCGACTGGCGAGCGCGCGGCGCTGGACCGGTTGATCGAGCGATTGCGCGAGGGGCCGCGCCTGGCCTACGTCACAGAGATGGAGACAACCTGGTCCGCGGCGAGTGGGCACGCCGCGGGCTTCGAGATCCGCTACTGAGGGGGCGGAAGAGGACGCGATGGCCACGAGCTGGATCCGCCACGGCTCAGGCAACGGCGGCTGGCGCGATCCGCGCAGGCGCGGGCGGCTGCTCGGCGCGTTCGTGATCGGCGCCGCCGTCGTCGCGGTGCTCCTGCTCTACCGCGCCTTCGGCCAGCCAACGAACAGCCATACCGAACTGGTCATCCGCACGGCGCCAGCGCCAGCGGCCACGTTCGTTCCTGTCGCCGGCGCTACCAGCGCTTCGCCTGTCAATCCCATCACTGCGCCTACCGCGGCGCCGGTTCCCACCACAACGTCCTTGCCGGCCACGGCCGAACTTTTGCGACCCGGCGCAACCTCAACCGGGCGCCTCGAACTGTCGCTCGACGGCTCAAGTCCCGGCCAGGTCGCCATCGCCAGCCGTTACACGGTGACGACCGGTTGCCAGCCGGTCTTCGCGGACGTGTTCGCGCTTCGCGACGGCCGCTGGTCGCGCACGTGGAGCGCAAGCGATGCTGGCGCCTTCGGGCCGCTGCTGCCTGCGCCGGAGCAGAGCGCGTCCGGCTGCTACCCGCAGCTTAAGCTCTTTGTCGCGCAGCCGGCAGCGAACGGCGGTCACGCGGAACTGCTGCTGAGCGCCGCGTACGCCGACGGCAGTGCCCGCTTCGTTGCGCTCGGCTGGGACGAGGCCGCAGGCGGGCCCGCGCCGCTGTTCGACTGGCAAACGGGGCCGAACGGCCGCGTCACCCGCTCCCCCGACGGCCAGCGCGTCGAGATCAGCGAGTCGCTGACGCCGCCCGCGCTGCCATCCGGGTTACAGTTCGCGGGCGACAATGGCCGGCTGACGCAGCTCGTCTCGTTCGAGAGCGGCACGCCGGTCGTCGTCTCTCGGAAACTGGCGCCTAACTGCGACTACGGCCGGCTGACGCCCGGCAGCGTCGCGAGCTGGCAGGGTGGCGCGCCGGCGCTGCTTGTGATCGACTGCTCCGGCAGCGACCACCAGGTGGTAAGCGTAAGCGCCGCGCCCAATCTCCAGCCGGCCGGCATCGGCTGGCCAGATCTCCGCGACGGCGACACCGTGCAGATCGACTACACGCCCGATTCGCTGGAGCCGGCGAGTCTCGATGCTGCCATGCCCGCGGCCGCCTCGATCGTCGACTACGCGGCGAACACACGCCACACCGCCGCCCAGCGCGGCGCGCAGAGCAGCGCCCCGCGCTCGTCGGCTCCGGCCGCCCTGCCCGCGCGGCAGTATGCGCCCTCCAGCAACTCCAGCAGCCGCAGTCAAAACGGCGGTTCGACGGCAGGCAGCGGCGGTACGACACGCTCGTCCACGAGCGGCAGCGGTTCGAGCAGTACGACGCACGCGGCCACGAGCGGCGGCACGTCGAGCAGCACGCGCAGCCAGCCGGCGGCCACGCGCGCCGCGCCGCCCGCGCCGTTGGTCACGCCACCGCCGCCACCGCGCGGTCTCCCCGGCGCCGCACCGCCGTCGCCGCAGTAGCAGACATGCGGTGAGCGGCAACGGTGCGGCGCCGCGCTTCGACAGGCTGCGCCGCACTCGACGCTACTGTGTATTTCGGTCGTGAGCCCGGCCGCCTGGGCTGGCCGAGCGTGCGACCTGTGACCGGATACGCCGACGTCGATCACATCAAGGTTACCGTGTCGCCTCACGGGTAACATTGGCGGCAGTTGCGTCACTATAAAATAGCGCGGAGCAAGAGGGACGGCCGCTTCGCTTGAACCGTCGCGCGGCCGTTCAGCGTTCATCCGAAAGGGCGCTTGCGTTGGGCAACGGCGCAGCAATGGATCGAGCGGCTGGTCGCCGAGCTGATACGGAGTGGCGCGATTCGCTCGCCCGCCGTCGAGGCGGCATTCCGCCACGTGCCGCGGCATCGCTTTCTGGAGACCTTCTACATCCGCGAATCCGGGGGAGTCGACGCGCTTCCCGCCGCGGACACGGAGTGGACGGCCGTGGCCGTGGACCCGACGAACCCGGCCCCGGAGCAACTGGACCGCATCTACTCGTCCGCGGCATTGATGACGCGCGTGGCCGGCGGCTGGCCCACGAGTTCCACCTCGGAGCCGGCGCTCGTTGCCTACATGCTCGAGGAGTTGCAGATCGCGCCAGGGATGCACCTGCTGGAAGTTGGCACGGGTACCGGCTACAATGCGGCCCTGCTGGCAGAGCTGGCAGGTGTCGGCGGTTCCGTCGTCTCCATCGACGTTCAGGCGGATGTGGCAGCGCAGGCACAGCGGCTGCTGGATAGCTGGCGACCGAGCGCCGTCACCGTGATGGCGCGCGATGGCTTCGAAGGCGCTCCGGAAGCGGCGCCGTTCGATCGGATCATCGCCACGGTGGGCTGCCCAGACGTCTCGCCGGCCTGGGCCGAGCAACTGCACGCTGACGGCTTCATGCTGCTGCCGCTGACGCACGGCGGCTTCTGCCCGCTGACGCGCGTTTGGCGCGACGGCGAGCGGCTGCGTGGCCGCGTGATCGGCTTCTCCGGCTTCATGCTGATGCAAGGCGCCCTCGCGATCGACGGCGCGATGCACTTCGGCCGCTTTCGTTCTCCGCCCGAGATGCAACGGATCGCCGGCGGCCGCGTGCTGCCCGCACTTGCCGGCGTGGCGGCGGCGCCCGACGAGCGCAACAGCGCCGCCTCCTCTCGCTCACGCGGCTTCTGGTGCTTTCTCGCGCTGCGCGATGCGCGGCTCTTCAACGCCGCCGCACCGTGTCCAGCAGGCTACGGCCTGCGCGACGACGCCTTGGGCGACGTGTTCGTGGCGACGCACGAGGGTCGCGTGCTGCTGGCCGGCGAGGACGCGCTGTACGAGCACCTGCTCGCGCTGCACGCCGAGTGGCAGGCTGCCGGCTCGCCCGGTCTGAGCGATTACGCGCTGGAGTTCGCGCCGCACGAGAGCCGCCGCACGCGACCGCTCTCTGGCTGGCCCATCGAGCGGCAGTACCACGAGCAATGGGTGACCGTGGCATAGGTATTGTCGTCAGCCGCCGAAGGTGCAGGGCTGCTGCCCGCGCACGCCGGGACGGCAGACGAAGAGGCCGCCCGCGTGCGGCTGGGACGGGCGCTGCTCTTCCGGCACCAGCTCGGCCGCGGTCGTGATGTAGAGGTCGCCCAAATCGGCGCCGCCGAAGCAGCATGAGGTCACACCGCTCGTCGGCAGCGCGACGATGCAGTCGAGCGCACCGTCCGGCGTGTAGCGGTGCAGCGCGCCGCTGCGCACCACGGCCACCCACAGGCAGCCCTCCGCGTCCACGCACATGCCGTCCGGGACGCCGCCGCTTTCCCGCGCGATCTCGACGACGCGGCGGCGGTTGGCGATGGTGCCGGACGCGAGATCGAAGTCGAAGGCGTCGACACTGCGCGTGGGCGTATCGATGTAGTACATCAGCCGGTTGTCCGGGCTCCAGCCGAGGCCGTTGGAGACGGTCACGCCGCCGAGCATCGTGCTGACACGGCCGTCCGGGTCGAGGCGGTAGAGGCTGCCGGCGCCGGGCGTGAAGCTGTAGGCCATCGTCCCGGCCCAGAAGCGGCCGGCCGCATCGCATTTGCCGTCGTTCAGGCGCATGCCGCTGTTCGCTCTGTCCACGTCGGCAAACGGAGCGACGGCGCCCGTCTCTGGATCGAGCAGGATGAAGCCATCGCGCGCCGCGAGGATCAGGCCGCCCTTCGCCCGCACCGCGACAGCGCCCACATGCTGGCCGGCCTGCACCGCGCGGTCCTTGCCCGTTGCCGGGTCGTAGAGGTGCACGGCCTCGGCGTGGATGTCTACCCATACGAGGCGGCAGGCGGCTGCATCCCAGATCGGCCCTTCGCCCAGCCGTGCGTGTGCGTCCAGTGCCAGCTCCACCTGCAGCGTTGCGGGCATCGCTCCGCCTCCCTCGCGCCATGCCGGCGCGGGCACACGGTATCACAGCCCCGCCGCCTGTCTCCCGGGTCGGTCGCTCAGCGGGTACGCGGATTGAGGATGTCGTTTAAGGCATCGCCGAACAGCGCGAACGAGATAAAGAAGAGGATGGCGATCGTGCCGGGCACAAGCAGCAGGTGCGGATGCGCCAGCACCTGACGCGGCCCCGAGCCGTCGTAAATCATGTCGCCGAAGCTCGGCGTGGGCGCCCGGACGCCCAGGCCAAAGAAGGTCAGCGAAATCTCCGAGAGCGCGATCGCGCCGATCGCGGTCGTGGTGCCGAGTACGACCAAATGCCGGATGTTGGGAAAGACGTGGTTCCACAGAACCCGGCCGGTAGAAGCGCCCATCGCCCGCGCGGCCAGGACGTACTCTTCCTGCCGTACGGCCAGCACCTGCGAGCGGATCAGCCGCTCCTGACCGACCCAGTCGATCAGCGTCAGTGCGAAGAACACAAAGGTGATGTCGGCGATGCCCGTGCGCAACGGGCCCCCAAGCACGGGCCAGCCGTATGCGTGCCGCACCCAGCCGTCGATGCGCGGGCGGATGGTCGCGGCGAGCAGCAACAGCAATAAGAGGTCGGGAATGCTGCCCAGCGCTTCGCCGAGCCGGTTGATCAGCGAGTCCACCAGACCGCGCCGATAGCCGGCCAGCAGGCCGAGGCCGACGCCGAGGAACAGGCCACCGGTGATCGTGGTCGCCACCGTGATCAGCATCGTCGTGCGCGTGGCGTAGATCACGCGGCTGAGCAGATCGCGACCGAGCCGGTCGGTGCCGAAGGGATGCTTCCAGCTCGGACCTTGCAGCACATTCTCCTTGCGCAGATCGTGACTGCTGCCCTCGTAGCTGTAGGGTGCGATCGCCGGCGCAAAGATGGCAGTCGCATAGAAGAGCACGATGTAACAGAGCGCCACGCAGGCCAGCTTGCGCTTGAGCAGGCTGCGCACGAACGTTCGCCAGGCGGGAACGGCCGGCCGGTCGAGGCCATACACATTCGCCGCTGCGGGCAGCATCGTCGCGGTGTCAGCCGTCATGTGTTATCCGCACAGTTTGCCCAATCATCCGGCATCGAGCCGAATCCTCGGGTCAATGAAGGTGTAGGCGATGTCAACGGCCATGTTCGCCACGATGAACGCCACCGTGCTGATGATCGTGATCGCCATGATCTCATCGTAGTCGCGACCATTAATCGTCGCGATCGACTCCGCTCCGATCCCGGGAATGCCGAACAGTGACTCGACAAAGAACGACCCGATGAACAGAAAAAACAGCGAGCTTACGATCGCCGTCGCCATCGGCAGCATGGCGTTACGCACCATGTGCCGCAGCACGACGATGCGTTCCTGCAATCCCTTGGCCCGAGCCGTGCGCACAAAGTCGTCGTCCATTACCTGTATCATGCTGATACGCATCAGCCGTGCCACTCCGGCGAGGCCCGGAACGGTCAGCACCGCGGTCGGCAAGATAATGTACCTGCTGAAGATGCCGTGCCAGCCGGCCACGGGTAGCAACTTCCATTTGGCCGCGAACAGCACTTGTAAGGTTGGGATCAGGATGACGACGGGGATCGCCGAGAGAATGAGCAGCAGTGCGGTCACCGACGGATCCTGCCAATGGCCTCTACGCATCGCGAGGTAGATGCCGATCGGCATGCCGATCGTGAACGTCAGAATGAACGGATAGATGTTCTCCTGCAACGAGATCCACATCTTGGGGAAGATGATGCTGGAGACGCTTTGATTCACATGGCGCTGGCTGGTGCCGAAGTCGCCGTGCACCACTTCGCTCATGTAGCGCACGTACTGGACCGCAACGTTGTCATCCAGATGGAGCTGGTGCTTGAGCCGTGCGACCGTCTCGGGCGAGGCCTTGCCGCCGGTGCGTGCCGTAATCGGATCGCCGGGCGCACACCGGCCGAGCCAGAACGTGGCGATCGTCACCAGCAGCACCACCGGTATCGCGGCCAGCAGGCGGCGGACGATGAAGGGAAAGACACCGGTCACGGCAGCCTCGCGACTCGGCTGGTGGTGAGCCACGGTGGGCGGGGCCAAAGCTGGAGACCGGCCCCGCCCGCCGCCGCACCGCTATTTCTGGATCGAGACGTAGCGGTAGATCGGGATGATCATGCCCGGCACGTCGTAGCCCTTGACGTACGGCTTCACCAGCAGGTTGTCCTGCTCGTAGAACAGCGGCGCCCAGGCGGCGTCATCCAGGATCATCTGCTCCGCCTGCTGGTACTCCTGGTAGCGCTTGGTCTGGTCCTGCTCCGTGCGCGCCTGCACCAGCAGATTGTCCACCTGCGGGTTGCTGTACTTGACGTCGTTGCCGTTGCTCTGGCTGTAGAAGTTGAGGTCGAGGAAGTTCTCGGGGTCCGGATAGTCCGCGGCCCAGCCGGCGTCCCACATCATGTAAGCGCCCTTCTTCACGTCGCTGAAGAACGTCGCCGTCTCGACCTGTTGCACCTCGACCGTAACGCCGAGGTTGTCCTTCCACATCTGCAAGATCGCCTCGTCCACCGGGCCGACGTTCGCGCCCTGGCCCGAGGTGGTGAAGGTGATCGCTGGCAGCTTGCCTTGGTACTTGGACTGTTGCAGGAGTTGCTTGGCGTCGTTGGCGTCGAAGGGAATGCCCTTCACATCCTTGTTAAAGCCGGGCATACCGGGCGGTAAGATGCCGTTCGCCGCCGGCACGACATCTTTGAGAATCACGTCCACAAGCTGCTGCTTGTCGATCGCCTCGGCGAAGGCGCGGCGCACCTTCGGGTCGTCGAACGGCGCCTGTTTCGTGTTGAAGCCGATGTAGAACGTCGTCAGGCTCGGCTTTGAGACATACTCCTTGTTCAGTGGCTCGTTCTTGTCGCGAATGCGCTCGATATCGTTGATACCGACGCCGGAGATGTCGATTTCGCCGTTTTCGTATTGCGTGAGCGACGAGCCCCCGGCGAGATCATAGGTGATCTGACCGATCTGCGGCACACCCAGATGATAGCGATCGTTGGCAGTCAGCGTGACACTCTCGCCAATCTTCCACTCTTTCAGCTTGAACGGCCCCGTGCCGTTGGGGTGGCGCGTCCAGTTGCGCTTGTCCGCATCGATCTGCGACTTGTCCACCACGTACGCGGTCGGGAAGGTCAGCTTCGAGAGGAAGTACGGCTTCGGCTGGTCGATGTCGATCTCCAGCGTCTGATCGTCGATCACTTTGATGCCGGAGATCGAGGTCGCCTTGCCGCGGATCATGTCCTTGGCGCCGACGATGTCGCCGAGATACTGATCGGCCGTGGAGGAGCCCGTGTCTGGGCTGGCCGCGCGCTCCATCGAGTATTTGAAATCCTGCGCCGTAACGCGCCGGTTGCTGTTCTGGAAGACCACGTCGTCACGCAGCTTGAACGTGTAGGCCTTGCCGTCGGCGCTGATCGTCGGCAAATCTTTGGCAATGTCGGGAATGACCTTCAAGCTCTTGTCGAGCTGCACCAGCCCGCCAAAGATCTCGACGATATATTCGGCCGAGGTCGTGTCGAAGGCGAGCGCCGGGTCGAGCGTGAGCGGATCGTCGCCCGGCACGCGCAGCTCGCCGCCCTTCACGTTGCTGCTCGGCGCTTTGGCGCTGTTCGCGCTGCTGCTTGAGGCGGCGCTCGGCGTGCCGCTGCTCGTGTTTTGCTTCGACGCGGATTTGGCGCTGCTTGAGCTGCCGCCCGAGCTGGCGACGATCGCCACGGCCAGGACGATGATGCCGATTACCAGCACGCCGACGGCGCCGGCCAACCCTGCCAGCAGCTTATTGCTCATCCCTCAACCTCCCTCACCCACCACATCCAGATGCCACCGGACCGGCTGGCTCCGCGGCGGCCTTTGCCCGGCGGTACAGGACGAATCCTGTGTACCGTCAGAGCGCGGCGATCATACCAGATCGACCTTGATATGCAGATCGCGCAACTGCTTCTCCTCCACCGGCGACGGTGCGCCGGTCATCGGGTCGGCGGCGCTCTTCGTCTTGGGGAAGGCGATCACCTCGCGGATGTCGGTTTCGCCCAGCAACAGCGCGACGATACGGTCGATGCCCGGCGCGACGCCGCCGTGCGGCGGCGCGCCGTACTCGAACGCTTCGAGCATGTGGCCGAAGCGTTCCTGCTGCGCCTCTGGCGAGATGTTCAGCAGATCGAAGATGCGCCGCTGCATGGCGCGGTCGTGGATGCGGATGCTGCCGCTGGCCAGCTCCCAGCCGTTGCAGACGAAGTCGTAGGCGCGGCTGCGGGCGGCGCCGGGGTCGCTGTCGAGCAGCGCCAGGTCCTCGTCCGGCGGCGCCGTAAACGGATGGTGCAGGGCGTCCCAGCGGCTCTCGTCCTCGTTCCACTCAAACATGGGAAACTCGGTGATGAAGGCGCCGGCCAGCACGTTCGGGTCTTCGAGGCCGAGCTGTTTCGCCAGCGTGCGCCGCAACAGGTCCAGCGCGGCGTTCACCGTGGCCGCCGTGTCCGCGACAAGCAGGATCAGGTCGCCGCGCGCCGCGCCGCCACGCCAGGCGAGCGCCTGCACCTCGTCGACGCGCAAGAAGCGCGCGGCTGACGAACGCACGTCGTCCATCGTCAGCGCATCGAGATCGCCCTCGCCTTGCAGCGCGATCGGCACCATGCCCTTCGCGCCGCGTGTCTTGACCAGCTCGATCAGCTCGTCCGTCTGCCGGCGCGTGTAGCCGGCGCAGCCGGGCGCGACCATGCCGCGCACCTGGCCGCCGGCCTCGAGCGCCGAGCGGAAGACGCCGAACTCGCTGTCACTCAGCAGATCAGACGCATCGAACAGCTCGAGGCCGTAGCGCAGGTCCGGCTTGTCCGAGCCGAAGCGCCGCATCGCCTCGGCGTAGGTGAGCCGCGGGAAAGGCGCGGGTACGCTCAGGCGCGGCGTCAACTCGCGCGTCAGACGCAGGAAGAGCGACTCGATCAGTTCAAAGATGTCCGCTTCTTCAACGAAGCTGACTTCGAGATCGAGCTGGGTGAACTCCGGCTGGCGATCGCCGCGCAGGTCTTCGTCGCGGAAGCAGCGGGCGATCTGGAAGTAGCGCTCCATGCCGGCCACCATCAGCAACTGCTTGAGTTGCTGCGGCGATTGCGGCAGCGCGTAGAAGTCGCCGGGATGCACGCGGCTGGGTACGAGATAGTCGCGGGCGCCCTCCGGCGTGCTTTTGAGCAGGATCGGCGTCTCGATCTCGATGAAGCCGCGCTCGGTCATGAAGTCGCGGATCAGCTTGACCGCGCGGTGGCGCATGACGATGTTTTCGTGCATGCGCGGCCGGCGCAGGTCGAGATAGCGGTACTGCAGGCGCAGCAACTCGGAGACGTCGCTCTCTTCGTTGATGTAGAACGGCGGCGTCTTCGACGCGTTGAGGATCTTCGCCGCGTGCGCCGTGACTTCGACCTCGCCCGTCGCGAGCTTTGGATTGACCCAGCGCCCCTCGCGCAGCGCCACCGTGCCCCACACCTGCAAGACATACTCGGGCCGCGCCTCAGACGCGACGGCGTGCGCTGCGGGGTGGGTCGAGCGGTCGAACTTGACCTGCACGATGCCGCCGGCGTCGCGCAGATCGATGAAGATCAGCCCGCCCTGGTCGCGGCGGTTGTGTACCCAGCCGGCCAGCGTGACTTCGGCGCCGTCGTCCCGCGGACGCAGCTCGCCCGCGCTGCGCGATTTGAGCACCGTTGCCTCCCGAATGCCGCCGAGCGCCTGCGGCGCCTCCGCGGCGCGCGTCGCTGCAAAAATGCTAGCATGAGCATACGGAAGGCTCCATGCGCGACGCGGCTGGCAGATGGTTTCAACACCGGCGATCGGGCGCCATTGGATGCGCAGATGCGAGTCGGTTTTGAAACCATGTCAAACAGTTCAGTGTCACTGCGGCCGCTCGGCCTCTACCTGCACCTGCCCTTCTGCGACCACAAGTGCGCCTACTGCGACTTCAACTCGTACGCCGGGCTCGATCACCTGATTCCGCCCTACACGGACGCCCTTGTGCGCGACATCGGCCTCTGGCGCGACGCCGCGGCTGACTATCAGGTCGTGACCGTCTTTTTGGGCGGCGGCACGCCCAGCCTCACGCCGCTGTCGCAGCTTGCGCGCATCTTCGCGACCGTGCGTGAGTCCTTCGCGCTCGCCGCGGACGCCGAGATCACGCTCGAAGCCAATCCGGGCACCGTGAGCGAACCGTATCTCCGCGGCCTGCACGAGCTGGGCGTCAACCGCCTGAGCCTCGGCGTGCAGAGCTTCGACGATGCCGAGCTGCTGCGCCTGGACCGTATCCACGACGCCGCACAGGCCGTCGCGGCCTATCGCGCGGCGCGCGCGGCCGGCTTCGCAAACGTCAATCTCGACCTGATCTTCGGGTTGGAAGGCCAGTCGCTCGCAGGCTGGCAGGCGAACCTGCGCAGCGCCGTTGCGCTCGCGCCGGAGCATCTCTCGCTCTACGGCCTCACGGTCGAGCCGGGCACAAAACTGGCATGGCAGGTCGAAACCGGCGCCGCGCCGGCGCCCGACCCGGACCTGCAGGCCGACATGTATGAGGCGACAACGGAGCGAATGGCAGCGGGCGGCTACGAGCAGTACGAGATCTCCAACTGGAGCCGTCCCGGCCGCGCCTGCCGCCACAACCTGATCTACTGGCGCAACCAGCCGTATCTGGGTCTCGGCGCCGGGGCGCACTCCTGCTTCCGCGGCCGCCGCTTCGCCATGATCCGCCCGCCCGCCGGCTACATCGCCCGCCTCCGCGCGGCGAGCGGCGGCGCCGAGACAGCGGGCGAGGCGCTTCAGCCGGCCTTTCCGCAGATCGCCGAGGAGGCGCGGCTGGAGGCGCTGACCGATGCCTCGGACACGGCCATCCTCGGCCTGCGCCTGAACGAGGGCCTCGACCTCGATGCCTTCGCCGCACGCCACGGCGCACGGCTGGAAGCGCTCGCCGGCCCGGCGCTGGCTGACCTCGAAGGGTGGGGGTTGCTCGAAGTCGCGGACGAACGCCTGCGCCTCACGCCGCGCGGCCGGTTGCTCTCCAACGAGGTCTTTCTGCGGCTGTTGCCCGCGGAGCTTGGCAGCGTGCCGGCGATGCCCGCGCTTCGTGGCTAAGCGCCCCGGCGCTACTTCGGCATTACCCTCTGCAGGTGGCTGATGCCCACCGTGACGAGCTGGGTCGCGTTGCCGTCGTTGCCCTGCCCGGACGAGGTCCGCACGAACGACAGCGCCTCAACCACGACCGCGCCCTGCGCTACGTCGCAAAACGTCGTACCCTGCCCGGAGCCGTCGGTGGAGTGCTTGCAGCGCGCCTGCGGCGCGCGGCTGCCCGCGCTGAAGCCGCCGCCGGTGTCCGCCCGGACATAGCCCGCGGCGTCAGACGGCGACGCAAACAGCAGATAGTTCAGGCGGTCGGTTTCGCCCGTCCCGGCGAGCAGGTTATAGGTAACCTCGTCGGCCTCGTGGAACTGCGCCTCCAGGGCGTTCGGATCGAAGTGTGTCACGTCCGACGGCCGGAAAGGGGGCGGCAACTCAGCCTGCGTGATCGGCTGGTTGCGCAACGCCTGGCCGATCTCGCGCGGTCCGATGGCGGCCCTGGTGACCTTCGCGGGACCATTGAAGTAACGGTAGGCCAGCACGCCGCCGACACTGCCGCCCAGCAGCACGGCTGCGCAGAGCCCGGCCAGCGCCAGCCGCAGCGGACCGCCGGACGGCAGGCGGCGCCGGGAGCGCGGCGCCGCGGCGCCTGCGGCGCTGGCCAGCATCATGGTCGGCGGCATCCCGGCTGGCACGCCCTCCTGCGGCGGCCCGACGGGCGCCGGAGACGGGCGCACCCACTGACCGAACGAAAGCTCGTCGTCCGGCGGCGGCACCGCGAGCGTGGCCGGCACTTCGGCGGTGCGCCCGGTGGCTGGCATCAGCGGCGCCGCGGCGGCTGCCCGCTCAATTGCCACCGTGGGTGGCGGTTGCGAACGCAGGAGCGGGAACGCGGGCGCGGTCGGCTCCGGCGTCTGATCGGCCGAGTGCGCTGCTTCCGCGAGCGCCGCGATGAAGTCCGAGCAGCGCGCGTAGCGTTGTTCGGGCGGCTTGGCCAGCCCCCGCAGGATCACGTCGTCGACCGCCGCGTTGATCTGCCGGTTGTGGCGGCTCGGTGGTGGCGGCGGCTCGCGCACCTGCATGATCGCGGTTTCGGAAGGCGTCGCCGCGGCGAACGGCACCATGCCGGTGAGCAGTTGATAGGTGGTAATGGCCAGCGCGTACTGGTCGGCGCGGCCGTCGAGAGGGTAGCCCAGCACCTGCTCCGGCGCCATGTGTGAGGGCGTGCCCAGCCCCATGCCGATCTGCGTCAGCGGCGCGCCGTCCGGGCCGTTCGCCGGCCCCGCTTCGAGCAGGCGGGCGAGGCCGAAGTCCGCCACGATCGGCGCGCGTCTGCCGCGCGCATCCGGCTCCGTGAGCAGGATGTTGCTGGGCTTGATGTCGCGATGGATCACACCGCGGCCGTGGGCGAAGTCCAGCGCCTCGGCCACGGGTTCCAGCAGCGCGGCCGCCTCGGCCGCGGTAAGCACACGATCGAGCAGATCCTTCAGCGTGCCGCCGCGAACGTAACGGGAGCAGATGTACGGGCGGCCGTCGATCTCGCCCGTTTCGTAGAGCGGCAAGATGTTGGGATGCTCCAGGCGGGCGAGAACCTCGGCCTCGCGCTTGAAGCGGGCGCGGAACGTCGGCTGGGCGGCGAGATCGGTGCCGATCACCTTGAGAGCAACATCGCGCGGCGGGTTGGCCTGGAATGCGTGATACACGCTGCCCATGCCGCCGACGCCGAGCACGCCCAGAATACGAAACGGGCCGAACTCCGCGCCCGCTTCCAGCACCGCGTGTTCCTTTCCCAGCACGTGGCCGCGCATCAACGGAAGAACTGCCGCTCTCGCGTCGATACTACCCGCTGCGCCGCCGCAACGATAGTGCAACAGCCCCGATCGGCCGATCACCGTGCGCCGTGCACGCCGTGCGGCAGCCGCCCAGACCATGCGAGGCGGCACAACTCTCACCCGGCGCGATGCAGGCACCGCATCCACAAGCGCAGGCAGCATCCGCGCGTTCGGCGCCGCGCCGTCGCCGGCAAGCGTTCGCCAGGCGTCCAGAGTATCCAGGCCATCAGCGTGCGATCGGGGTAAGGAGAGCAAACGAACTCTATGAGAATCGCGTCACAGATCGATCGGACGCAACGGAGAGTGTCCGTTTCATGCCGAAGGCAGCGGCTCATCTAATGCGCAAGTGCCTTTTGCAGGTGGTTTACTCCGACCTCAAGCAGAGCGCTTGCGTCGTCGTCGTTGCCACGATTCGCGCCCGCGACGTCGGAATCGGAAATAATCACCGTGTCGCCCAGGAGGGTAAAGCACTGCGTAAAGCCGTAGCTCCCTGCTCCGGACGATCCGGCCTTGCACCGTGCGGTAGCCGCGAAGCCCGCCGGCGCGAAACCTGTACCGCCTGATGCTTCGTCCAGAAACGCGGACGCGTCGGCGGCCGTCGCGAACACGGTGTACTGGATGTCGTCATGAATCGTTGCAGTGGAACCGCGGGTATTCACCTCGATGTAGCGTGCGCCCAGGGTTCGGTGCTGTGTCGCCTCGCTGTCGTAGGCCAACGCTCCGGTTTTCTGGTCGACCAGCACAAAGCGCGACGGCAACTCCGTTGCGCTGAACGATGTGCGGTCCAGCGCAGGCAGAATCGACGCTGCACTCTGTCCCGTGCCGGACGCGACGGTGGCGCGCGCTGCCGTGGGCGCTGCAATCGTCGCCGCCGACGTCGACGTGCGCGGCACCAGCGAGGCAATGGGAAGCACCGTCTGTGTCGGTATCTGGACGGAGGTGAATGGCGCTGGCTGGGTGCTGATCACCGACGGGCGGGCAACGGTTGCGATCGGCGGCGCCGCCGTGCGCCCGGCTTTCGGTTTGGAGCCGGACTGCTGCGAGATGACCACGCCCGCCGCCGTGCCTCCCGCCGCCAGCAGCACCAGCGCGCCGCCAATCAGCGCAAGGCGGCGTGTGTGCGACTTCCGCGCGACGGGCGCGGGCGGGAGGCTGCTCGGCCGCGCGAACACGGGCGCCGCGATCGTGGCCGGCTGCTCCCGCGGCGGGACACTACGGGGTGCGACCGCCGGCCGCACCCACTCTCCTGACCCATCCTCGGCCGCTCGCCATGGCGGCGCCGAGGCGGGCTCCGCGGACGAACCCGGCGTCGGAGTGGTCGGTGACGGCATGGTCGGCAGCGTCGGCGGCGGCGTTCGCCAGGCGACAACCGTTGGCTCGCTGACCGCGGCCGCGCGCAGTGCCGTGATAAAGGCGCCGCAGCTCGGGAAACGCGCTGCCGGCGCCTTCTCCAGCGCCCGCAGCACCACCCAATCGACGGCGGAGGGCAGAGACGGGCAGCGCGAACTCGGCGGCGGCGGCGGCTCGCTCACCTGCAGCACGATCTGCTCGGTCGCCGACCCGCCGCGGAAGGGAAACGTACCGGTCAGCAGCAGGAACGCCATCGTCGCCAGACTGTACTGGTCGACGCTCCCGTCCAGCGGCTGCCGGCCGAGGATCTGCTCCGGCGCCATGTAGACGGGCGTGCCGATGCCCATGCCCACCTGCGTCAGCGGCTCGGCCTCCGAACCGCCGTCCTGCGGCCCGACCAGCCGCGCCAGGCCGAAGTCCGCGACGACCGGCGTGCGCCGGCCGCGGTCGTCGGGCTCGCTCAGCAGGATGTTCCCCGGTTTGATGTCCCGGTGCAGGAAGCCCTGGGCATAGGCGAAGTCGAGCGCGGCGGCGACCGGCTCCAGCAGCTCGACCACCTGCGCCGGCGGCAGCGGCTTGCCCACCAGATCGCCCAGCGTGCCGCCGCGAATGTAGCGGTAGCAGATATACGGCTGGCCGTCGATTTCGCCGACCTCGTAGATCGGCACGATGTTGGGATGTTCGAGGCGGGCCAGAATGTCCGCCTCGCGCTTGAAGCGCAGCCGGAACGTCGGGTCCGCTGCGAGCGACGGGCTGATCACTTTCAGCGCCACCTCGCGCGTGGGGCTGGGCTGCAACGCGCGATACACCTCGCCCATGCCGCCCTGCCCGAGCAGCCCGAGGATGCGATACGCACCGAACTGCGTGCCGGGAGTCAACGCCATCGATCCGCTCCCAACCAGCGACCTGACCCACGCCCGGATTTTGTCACAAACGGCGCCGTGCTGCGCGGGAGCGCACAAGAAAGTTGGTGCATGCTTTCGCCGGATTGTGACTGGCGGCATGTGCCGGCGCGGCCAGCGGGAAGTTTGACACCCGTTCACCGCAAACCTACGATAGCCGCGGTCCAGACCTCTCCGTCGATTTACCGTACATGGAGTCCTGCGCAGATGCCGAACGCCATTATTGAGGCAGCGCGTGGCGAGGGCCGCACGCTGCTGAACGAGGTCGAGTCCAAGCAACTGCTCGAAGACGCGGGGATCAGCACCACGCGCGCCCGGCTCGCCACCAGCCGTGAACAGGCCGTGGCGGCAGCGCAGCAGATCGGCTTTCCCGTAGTGCTTAAAGTCGTCTCTCCGGACATCGCGCACAAGAGCGACGTCGGCGGCGTGGCGCTGAACCTTACCGACGCGAATGCCGTGGGCGCCGCCTACGACGGTATCGTGCAAGCCGTGAAAGCGGCGCAGCCTGGCGTCCGCGTGCAGGGCGTCGCCGTGCAGACGATGGCACGGCCGGGCACCGAAGTGATCGTCGGTATGACCAGAGACCCGCAGTTCGGACCCGTGCTGATGTTCGGCCTCGGCGGCATCCTCGTCGAGGTGCTGAAAGATGTCTCGTTTCGTATCGTACCGGTCAGCGAGCGCGACGCCGACCAGATGATCCACGAGATCAAGGGCTTTCCGGTGCTGGAAGGCGTGCGCGGCCAGCACGCGGCCAACCTGCCCGCGCTGAAGCGGCTGATCGCGCAGGTGTCCGGCTTCGTCGAGCAGCATCCCGAGATCGACGAGCTGGATCTCAATCCCGTCTTCGCTTATCCCGACGGCGCGCTGGCGGTGGACGCACGGATCGTGCTGGGGGCCGCATAGCTCGTTGGCGCCGGGCAATGACTATCGGTATGCGCTGGGGCAGCGCGCGGCGCGGTTGCTGCTGAGGATCGCTCGCTGAGGATCGATCAATGAACAACGTGGTCGCGCGGCTCGAACGCGTGCTCAACCCGAAGGTCGTGGCCGTGGTCGGCGACAAGCGCGCCGGCGGCGGCTACATGTGGCTCAAAAACATGAGCCCCTTCACCGGCACGCTCTACTCGGTGCAAGTCGATCCGAACGAGATCCCCGGCATCGAGGCGCTCGGCGTCAAAAACTACACCAGCCTGCTCGAGATCCCCGAGGAGATCGACCTCGTCGTTTGCGCCGTGCCGCGTCAGGTATCGCCACGCGTGATCGCCGACTGCATCAAGAAGCACGTCGGCGGCGTCGAGATGTTCACCTCCGGCTTCGCCGAAACCGGCGAGGAGCTGGGCATCCGCCTGCAGGACGAGCTGACCCGCACCGCACGGGAAAACGACCTGCTGATCGTCGGCCCGAACTGCATGGGCATCTACAACCCGAAGCTCGGCGTGCGTTTCAACGCGGAGCAGCCGGCCGGCGTCTCCGGCAGCATCGGCTTCATCTCGCAGAGCGGCACGCACGGCATGAACTTCTCGCTGCTGGCCGCGGCGAACGGCCTGTTGATGAGCAAAGCGGTCAGCATCGGCAACTCGATCGTGCTCGATGCCTCGGACTACCTCGAATACTTCGCGCAGGACGCCGCGACCGAGGCGATCGCGATGTACGTCGAGGGCGTCAAAGACGGCCCGCGCTTCGTGCGCGTGCTGCGCGAGACGGCGGCGAAGAAGCCGGTAATCGTCTGGAAGGGCGGACGTACGCCGGCGGGCGGACGCGCGACGATGTCGCATACCGGCTCGCTCGCCTCCTCGCAGCGGGTATGGGACGCGTTGGTGCGCCAGGCGAACGCGATCCCGTCGCGCAGCCTGGATGAGACGGTCGACCTCTGCCAGGTGCTGCTGCGCGCGAAGCCGGGCGCCGGCACGCGCGTTGGCCTGATGGCGATGACGGGCGGTCAGTCCGTCGTCTTCACGGACGCCTTCGAGAGCGAAGGGCTCGACGTGCCGCTGCTGACGGAAGCGTCGTACAGCGAGTTGGCGACCTTCTTCAACATCGTCGGCGGCAGCTACCGCAACCCGTTCGACATGGCGGGCACGATCGGCGGTGAGCAGGAGAACCTGGACCGCCTCTTCCGCATCTTGGACGCCGAGCCCAACATCGACGCGATCGCAATGGAGATCTCGGCCACGTTCATGTCGCGGCGCTGGGCCAACCACCCGGAGCAGCTCGAAGAGTTCATCGGCCGGCTGGCGGCGCACAAAGCGCGCTCGCCCAAGCCCTACGTCACGATCATGCACCCGGGCCACTCCGAGCTTGAGGTGGCGCAGCAGCGGCCGCGCTTCCAGCAGGCGGGGCTGCCGGTTTTGCCCAGCTTCGAGCGCGCCGCCCGCGCCCTGAGCCTCTGTGCCGAATATCACCGCACCCGTTTCGCTTCAAATCGCGCGTAGCGCGATGTCAGATCGGCTAGCATAGAGGCACGCGCCGGGTTCGGGTCTGCTCTGCACGGCGTGCCGCCCAAACGACGCAGTGCGGGGCCGTGCCGGATCAATGCCCGATTTTGTCTATCTCGACCACGCTGCCCTCTCGCCGGTCGATGCGCGCGTCGCCGAGGCAATGGCGCCCTGGCAGGCCGCGCGCTTCGGCAATCCCTCGGCGCTGTACCGTGCCGGCCGCGAGGCCGCGGCGGCGGTCGAGGCGGCGCGCGAGGCGACCGCCGCGGCGCTTCACTGCGGGCCGGCCGAAATCGTCTTCACCAGCGGCGGCTCCGAGTCGGTAAACGCCGCGCTCAAAGGGATCGCCTTTGCACAGCAGTTCGCGCGGCTGGGTGCCCATCTCGTCGTCAGCGCCGTCGAGCACCACGCCGTACTGCACACCTGCCAGTACCTCGAACGCTTCGGCTTCGAGACCGAGTACGTGGGCGTGGACCGCGCCGGCCGCGTCGATCCGGATGCTGTAGCCGCCGCCGTGCGCGAGGATACCGTGCTGGTCAGCGTCATGCTGGCGAACAACGAGACCGGCACAGTGCAGGCGATCGCGGACATTGCCCGCGCACTGCGTCCACGTGCCAGGCAGCTGGGTCGCCAGATCCCGCTCCACACCGACGCTGTGCAGGCGCCGCGCTGGCTCTCAGTCGATGTCGAAGCGCTCGGCGTCGATGCGCTCAGCCTGTCAGCGCACAAGTTCGGCGGCCCGACCGGCGCCGGTGTGCTCTATCTGCGCCGCGGCGTGCCGTTCCTGGCGCAGCAAACCGGCGGCGGCCAGGAACGCCAGCGCCGCGCCGGCACAGAGCACGTCGCCGGCATCGTCGGCCTCGGCGCCGCCATCCAGCTCGCAGAGGCGCAGCGAACCGAGAATGTACGGCGGGCCTGGTGTTTGAGCGATCGGCTGATCGCCGGCGTGCGCGCACAGTTTCCGGGGGCGGTGTTCAATGGCGACGCCGAAGCTCGTCTGCCGAACATCGTCAACTTCGCCTTTCCCGGCGCCGACGGCGAACAACTCGTGCTCGAGTTGGATGTGCGCGGCGTGGCGGCATCGAGCGGCGCCGCCTGCGCCTCGGTTTCCTGGGAGCCATCGCACGTGCTGCTCGCGATGGGCCTGCCGATCGAGCTGGCGACGGCGGCGGTGCGCTTCTCGCTCGGACCGGAGACGACGGAGGCGGAAATTGATCGCCTGCTCGCCATCCTCCCCGAGGCGGTCGCCGCGGCCAGCGGCGTCGGGGTAAGCTGATCGTACGATGATCGCTCGAATCACGGCGCGCCGCCGAGGCGCGCGCTGATGCCGTTCGGCCTGCGCCGCGGCGGCGGCAAGACCGAGGCTCCTGTGCTCGCAAGCCTGCCCGATTCGCCGGGCGAGGGGTTCGCCGCGCGCCCGCCGATCGAGCTGATCGTCGGTCTTGGCAATCCCGGCGCCGCCTATGCCGGCAACCGGCACAACGTCGGCTTCTGGGTGATTAACCGCCTCGCCAGGCGGCTGGGCATTCCGGCTGAAAAGCACAACCGCACGGCCAGCGTGGGAGAGGGCGCCTTCGAGGGCCGCCGGCTGGTGCTGGCGAAGCCGCGGACCTACATGAACGACAGCGGCAACGCGATCCGCGAGCTGCTGCGCAAGTACAAGCTGCCGGCCGGGCAAATGCTGCTGGTCTACGACGAGCTGGATCTGCCCGTGGGCCGTGTGCGCGTGCGGGAAAACGGCGGCAGCGGCGGGCAGAAGGGGATGAAGTCGATCCTTGCCGCGGCCGGCACGCAGGAGTTTCCGCGCATCCGCATCGGCATCGGCCGGCCCGTCGTCGGCGACAAGCCCTCGTGGGATCCGGAGCACGTCGCCAGCTGGGTGCTGGGCAACCCGCCCGCCGAGCAGCGCCGGCTGCTCGAAGCCGCCGCCGATATCGCCGCCGACGCCGCGATCTGCTGCCTCGAAGAGGGCGTGCAGGCCGCGATGAACCGTTTCAACCGCGACTAAGGGGCAGTAACACCTGTGCGCCTGAACGGCCTGCTTTCACTCATTCGGTCGGAACCGTCGGTCGCCACCGTGCGGCTGCGCGGTGCCGCGGCCGCCGTGCGCCTCACCGTCGGCGTGCCGGACGCGGCCAAGCCCGCGTTGCTCGCCGCGCTGCTCGACGACACGAGCGAACCGCTCGTGATCGTCACGCCGCGACCCGACCGCGCGGCGCAGATGCATGAGGAACTGCTGCTCTACCTGAACGATCCCGATCGCGCGCTGCTCTTCCCCGAGCTGGACACGATCCCCTACGAGCGCGTCTCGCCCGACGTGGAGGCGGCGGAGGCGCGACTGCGAGTGCTGGAGCGGCTTGCCAACGCGGAGGGCGCCGCGCCAATCGTGGTTACGTCTGGCATGGCGCTGGCGCAACGCACGCTGGCGCCGGCGGGGCGCGAAAGGCGCGTCGTCCTGGAACCCGGCTCGCGCCTCTCGCTTGCCGCTACGCTGGAGCATCTGCAGACGCTGGGCTACGAAACCGTCAGCCTGGTGGAAGCGCCGGGCCAAGTCAGCCGCCGCGGCGGCATCATCGACGTCTTTCCGCCCGCGGCCGAGCTGCCGCTGCGCATCGAGCTGCTGGGCGGCACGGTCGAGAGCCTGCGCAGCTTCAATCCGGCGAGTCAGCGCACGGTCGCGCTGGTGCAGCGCGCCGAGCTCGGTCCGGCACGCGAGGCCTCGGTCGATCCCGCACGGCTGAAGGCGCTGCTCGACGGACTGGACTCGACGAACCTCTCCGAGGATGCCCGCGCCCGCTTCGAAGACGAGGCCGAGCGGTTGCGCGGCGGCGACCTCGCCGTCGCCGGCGGCTTCTACCTGCCCTTCCTGACGCCTTCCTCACTGCTCGAGCATCTACCGGCAGCCTCGCTGGTGCTGGTGGATGAGCTGGCGGATACGACCCATGCGATCGACGAGCTCGACACTCAGGCCGCCGAAGTGCGCGTGGACCTTGAAGCGCGCGGGCAGATCCCGCTCGGCCTGCCGCTGCCGCACGCGCCGCGGGCGCAGGTCGTCTCCGAGCTGACCGCGCGCCCGCGCCTGCTCGACCTGCACCGCTGGGCGACGCCCGAACTCGCGGCCGAGGCTGCCGCAGATGCCGCGGTCGAGATCCTTGCGCCGCCGTTCACGCCGCCCGCCGGCTACGGCGGCCGTCTGCGTGTCGCCATGCACGACGTGCTCGACCTCGCCCGGCGCGGTGAACGCGCCATCGTCACGTCGCAGCAGGACGCCCGCCTGAGCGAACTGTTCGCGGGCGAAGGCCAGGATGGCGTGGCCGCCGAGGAGCTGAACGAAGCGCCGGCTCCCGGTTCGTTTCGGCTGCTGCACGGCTCGGTGGGCAACGGCTGGGTGCTCGATCTGCCGAACGGCTCTCTGCACCTGATCACCGACTCCGAGCTGTTCGGCTTCACCAAGCAGCGCCGCCCGCAGCGTACGCGCGTGGTCGACCGCGAGGCGTTCCTGGCTGACCTGAGCCCCGGCGATTTCGTCGTTCATGTCGAGCACGGCATCGCCGTGTTTCAGGGTCTCGTGCGGCGGCTGGTCGATGGCGTCGAGCGCGAGTATTTGGAATTGCGCTATGCCGAGGGCGACCGCCTCTACGTGCCCACCGACCAGGTGGACCGCGTCAGCCGCTACGTCGGGCCGAGCGACCGCACGCCCGCGCTCAGCCGTCTCGGCACGATGGAATGGGCGCGCACCAAAGACCGCGTGCGCCGCGCCGTCACCGATCTGGCAAACGAGTTGCTGCAGCTCTACGCCCAGCGCGAGGTGAGCGAGGGCCACGCCTTCAGCCCCGACCAGCCCTGGCAGCAGGAGTTAGAAGCGTCGTTTCCGTACGTCGAGACGCCCGACCAACTGCGCGCCATCTACGAGGTCAAAGCCGACATGGAAAGCCCGCGGCCGATGGACCGCGTGATCATCGGCGACGTGGGCTACGGCAAGACCGAGGTCGCGCTGCGCGCGGCCTTCAAAGCGGTGCTCGATGGCTTCCAGGTCGGCCTGCTGGTACCGACGACGGTGCTGGCGCAGCAGCACGGCCAGACGTTTCGTGAGCGGCTTTCCGGCTTCCCGACCAAGGTCGAGGTGCTCTCACGCTTCCGCAGCGACAAGGAGCAGAAGGAGGTGCTGACGGCCGCTGCCGAGGGCGAGGTCGATATCCTGATCGGCACGCACCGCATTCTGCAAAAGGACGTGGCGTTCAAGAACCTCGGCCTCGTGATCATCGACGAGGAGCAACGTTTCGGCGTGGCGCACAAAGAGCGGCTGAAGCAGATGCGCCAGCAGGTCGACGTACTCACGCTCTCCGCCACGCCGATTCCGCGCACCTTGCAGATGTCGCTCTCCGGCATCCGCGACATGTCCACGATGGCGAACGCGCCGCAAGACCGGCTGCCGATTAAGACCTACGTGGCCGAGTTCGACGAGCGGCTGGTGCGCGAGGCGATCTTGCGCGAGCTGGACCGCGGCGGCCAGGTCTATTTTGTGCATGACCGCGTGCAGAGCATCGAGCGCCTCGCGGCCGATCTGCGCCGCATCGTGCCCGAGGCCGAGATCGCGATCGGCCACGGCCAGATGCCCGAAGATCAGCTCGAACAGGTAATGATCGACTTCCAGCGCCGACAGTACGACGTGCTCGTCTGTACCACGATCATCGAATCGGGACTCGACATCCCCAGCGTCAATACGATTGTGATCAATCACGCCGACCGCTTCGGCCTCTCGCAGCTCTACCAGTTGCGCGGGCGTGTCGGCCGCGGCGCCAATCGCGCCTACGCCTATCTGCTCTACGATCGCGACCGCGCCCTGAGCGAAGTCGCACAGAAGCGGCTGCAGACGATCTTCGAGGCGACGGAGTTGGGCGCCGGCTTCCAGATCGCGCAGCGCGATCTGGAGATCCGTGGCGCGGGCAACCTGCTCGGCGCGGAGCAGAGCGGCCATGTCGGCGCGGTCGGCTTCGACCTCTACAGCCGCATGCTGGCCGACGCGGTGACGCGGCTGCGCGCGGTGGCGCGCGGCGAACCGCCGCCCGTGCCGAGCACGTCGCAGACGGCGGTGCAGCTCGATCTGCCGCTCACCGCCTACATCCCGGAGAGCTACGTCGCGGATCTGAACGTGCGGCTCGCGCTGTACCAGCGCTTCGGCCAGGTGACGTCGCCCGAGGAGGCGCAGGCCGCTTTCGAGGAGTGCGTTGACCGCTTCGGCCCGCCGCCGCCGGCCGTACGCGGCCTGCTCTACGCGCTGGCGCTGAAGGGGCTGGCGCGCGAAGCGGGCATCCAGTCGATCACGCTGGAGGAGGGCGAGTTCGTGCTGCGCTCCGGCGGTCCGCTCGATCGACGCATGGAGCTGCTGCGCGCCGGGCTGGCCGGCGTGCAGGTCGGCACCGCACAGGCACGAGTCATTTCCGGCCCTGGCTGGCCGGCGCGGCTCTACGCGGTCGCCGCCATCGCCGCCGGCCGCAACGAGCGCGAGCTGCCGGCATACGCGCGGGAGATCGAGGCCAGCGCCGCGCGCCAGGCGGCAAGCGAAGCCGAAGCAGAAGCGGAGCCAGCGCCGCCCGTGCCGCGCAGCACCATTTGGCAGCGCCCTTCCCCCTTCGCGCGGCCAGCGGGCGGCAACGGACGCAGCGAACGCGATGGCACGGGCGGCGAGGACCGGCGCGGCTTCGGACGCGGCGTGGGCCGGGCGCCGTTGCGGGGCGGGCGTAAGTCCGGCCGCCGCGGTCGCGGCACATAAGAGGCGGGCAGCGTTTCCGGCGGATTCGGTATAGTGAAGGTTGAAGGCCGCCGCCCCGGCAGCGGAGAGCGGTGTGTGCCCCTGCGAGAGGCCGCGTGGAACCACGGATTTTCGATACACACGTCCACTTCCCGATGAACTGGGAAGACCCGATGCAAGACCCGGCGCCGTTGGTTGAAAAGCTGTTCGAGCGGCTGCACGAGGCCGGCGTCGTCAAGGCGGCGCTGCTCAGCGGCGGGCGCTGGGGCATGGACCACGCCCGCGCCCTGCGCTATTTGCGCCCGCACGAAGACGTTGCGATCCCCGTCGCGGTCGTCGATCCGGAGGAGACTGATCGGGCGCGGGTTTGGAAGCTCTACGAGATGGGCTACCGCGGCCTGAAGATGATCGGCGTCGGCCGCGACTACGACGCGCCCGAGTACTTCCCGATGTACGCCGCAGCCGAGGCGCTGGAGCTGCCGATCGTGCTGCACCTGGGCGTGATCGGCGGCGGCATCGACTATGCGCGTACGCACCCACGCCGCGACCCCGAAGCCGCCCGTCGCCTCGAGATGATGCGCACCCGCTTCCGCGGTCCCCGAAACATGTCGGCCACGCGCATGCATCCGTTCCATCTGGACACGATCGCCAACAACTTTCCCGAATTGCGCCTGATCGGCGCCCATCTCGGCGGCACCGGCAACTACGATGCCGCCGCCTCCGTCGCGCGCTGGCGCACGAACGTCTTCTTCGACCTCTCCGGCGGCGAGACGATCGAGCGCCACGCCGTCGAACGCCGCCTGATCGGCTACGAGATCGGCGTCGAAAAGCTGACCTTCGGCTCGGACTGCGGCGCGGACGAGATCCACGAGCACGTCGATCGATTTGTACAGATCTTCGACGATATCGGGCTGGCCGACGACGAGAAGGAGCGCATCTGGTATCGCAACGCCGCCGAGATCTTCGCACTGGAGCCGCCGGCCCTGGCCGCCGAGTAGACAGGACGCCACGATGGCCGCACGCGACCTGACCCGCCTGCAGCTACGCCGGCTGCGCCCGCTCGATCTCGTCAATTTGCTGGCGATCGCCATTACCGTGTTGGCCGGGCTGTTCATCCTCACCGGCGCGGCGCCGGTGCTGTTCGTGCTGCCCGTGGTCGCGGTGCTGGGCCTGGGCGGCATCCTGCGCAACCACCCGATCGGCCGCCTGCGCAGTGGCGCCGGCGCGGCCGCCCAACTGCTGCTGCCGGCGGCGTTCGTGGTGGCGGCGGCGCTGTTCTTCCGCTACGTGTCGGTGGGCTACTGGGGCGTGTTGGCCTCGCTCGGCACGGGGCTGATGTTCGCGATCGTGTGCTACGCCGAATACGCCACGCTCGACAGCGACGACGCCAATGCGCTGCCGCGCACCGTCCTGCTGGTCGCGGCGTTCGCGGGTTTCTACGGCCTGCTCGCGGCCCTTTATGCCTACGACCTGAGCGCTCCGGCCGCGTCGCTGCTCTGCGGCGTCGCCGCGGCAATATTTGCGGTAGAGCTGTTCCGCGAATCAGAGCTCGGTCCCGCCGACCAGGCGCTCTACGGGCTGATCAGCGGCGTCGTGGTGGCGCAGGTGCGCTGGGCGCTGCAGTTCGTGCGTCTCGACGGCCTGCTGGGCGCGATGCTGCTGCTGCTTGTGTTTTACAGCCTGACCGGCCTGGCGCTGGCCGCGATTGCGCGGCGGCTGGACCGGCGCGTGGCAGCGGAATACGGTTTCGTGGCCTGCGCCGGCCTGTGCATCATCATCGCGGCCCGCCTGATCGTGGCGAGCTGAGGGCGGGCGCTCGCAGGCAGCCGGCCTGCGCTGCCGTTGCCGGCCGGGCGCTGACTGGGCTAGAATGCAAGGCACGGGGCGTAGCGCAGCCTGGTAGCGCACTTGAATGGGGTTCAAGAGGTCGCCCGTTCGAATCGGGCCGCCCCGACCGCTTTTCCCGAATGCTCGCGACAGCTCTTCCCGGCTCGCGTGTGCTCGCTCGTTCTCCCGTGGTGGTGCTCGCCGCGTTAGCGGAACAACACCACGACGCCGGCTCACTCCGGAACTAAGCCGCTTCTCCCGTGGAACTAAAGCGATCAGGAATCATGCGGCTGGTCCGCGTCGGTATCGTGCGGATGCCGACTTGCCTGCTGCTGGACCGGCGCGGCGCTGCGGCGGCTGGTGAATCTCTATTTGCTGCACCTGGATGGCGGGGCGCTGTCGGCGCGCGGGAAGCCGTACGCGACGAAGACGATCGCCGGGTACCGTGATGGTGATTAGCCGCCTGGCAATTACCGTGATCAGTGACAAGGGACTGGGCTCATCGCTTGCTGCGCTGCAGGGCGGGCGGGCGGTGGTGCGGCCACGGCTCTCACAGCAGGAGAAGAGCCGGATTGGCTGTCACCTCATGCGGCGTCGAGCGGGCAACTGCCGTGTATGCAGGTGACGATGCCGAGCGGCAGTAGTGCCTTTGGCAGGCAGGTCTTGCGCGGCGGCTGTTGCGGCCGAACCAGCGAATGACGTTCGGCGTAGTGATGCCGGCCTTGCTTGTCGAGGCGGCACTGCGAGGGCCGGGAGGAAGCGCCTGACCGGCGGCCAGCGCGCAGCGCAACCGTATCCTGGCTGGGTGCGGCGGTCCGCCGCGCCCATGTCAGAACGGACTTCAGATAAGCGTGGGCCGGTCGTGCGCCGGCCGGATTAGTGTCTGGCTGCCGGCCGGGTACGTTGGCGACCAGCGTCGCAGCCTGTAGGCGGTTCACGCCCACCCTGCTCCGACTGCGCCGGGCGCGCACCACTTCTCCCTCCGCCTCGCGGAGGTGCAGCGGATACCACATGGAGCACAGCCCGACGGAGCGTCCCGTGCGGAGCCAGGCCGCGATCGCCATGGGCGACTCGCACAATGCCCACCTCGCCGCCTCGTGTGCCGATGCTGGTCGACGCCTCTTCTCCGCCGCGCACAACCGCGTGGCTGTGGGGTCCGTTCCGGGGTCAGAGCCTGCGATCATGGTGAACGTGTCACGAGTCTGCCTATGCGTTGAGTCTGCCGCTGCCTCGCGCTCCTGGCTGCAGCGTGCGGCAGCGAATCACTGACGGCGCAGGGCGTAGAGCTTCGGGAAGAACGTGGCCGCTCGCGCTGGATAGTTGCCGTTCCATCACATCGCGAACCAGCGCAGGCCGCATATGGCTTGCGGCTGAAATCGACAATGTTCTATCATACCGGCATTTCAGACGGACGTAATCTCATAACGATGATACTCTGCCACGGTGCGGCTCGGGACCGCGGCCGCACGGACAGGGTTTGCCGCCAGGCGCTGGCGCCGCGGTAGCTGGCCTGCTCACTGAGCTTGGACCGGCCGTTCCAGGGCCGCACCAACCCCGGATGGTAACGGAATCGTTAACCTCATGGCCAATCGCATAACGGCGCCCTGTCAACCCCCCTCGGCGAAACGATGCTTCTCGGTGATTGGCGCTGAGTCGCGCCGTCTCGCCGCGCCGGATGCGGTCGCAGTAGAAAGGTTTCCTGGATGTCCAGGGATATCATTAGGCGAGCGGTACGCCTGCTTCCGCTCAGCCTGCTCGCGCTGGCCGGCGTGGCCGGCTTCGCCCTCACGGGCGATGGCGTTCACCACGCCAATGCACAATCGGCAACGCTCACCGTTTACGACGATTCGCTTGCCACCGGCTGGACCGATTGGTCCGATGCCGACGCCGATGTGAACCTCGCCAACACCTCGCCCGTCTACTCGGGCGTCCGCTCCGCCAGCTTCGTCGCCAACGGAAATGCTTCAACCTTCTACCTGCATTCGCGCACGTCCGTCGGCACGGCGCCGTACCGTTACCTGCGCTTTGCGGCTCGCGCCAGCGGGAGCGGCCAACAATACGGCGTACTGCTGTGCGACCAGGACGACAATGAGCTGACCGCGCCGGTGCCGCTGGCGCAGTATGGCGGCGATCCAGTGACGGGCAGTTGGCGGGTCTACACGATCCCGCTCTCGGCGCTGAACGCATCGTCGGGTCAGATTAACGGCGTGCTCGTCCGCGATCTGGCAGGGCAGCCCGAGCCGGCGGTCTTTCTCGACGCGATCGTGTTCAGCAGCGGCGCCGCGCCGCAGCCCTCGCCGACCACGAGTCCGACAGCGCCGCCGACCGTGACGAAGACGCCCACGGTTACGCACACATCGACACCGACGGCCACTGCCCCTGCGAAGCAGTCGCCGACACCCGCGCCGACGGCTTCACCGACCCCGCCGCCCACGCCATCGCCCACGTCGAGCGGCTCGGTCTGGATGCCGCCGCAGAACACGTCGTGGCAGTGGCAGCTAACGACACCGGTCGATCAATCGGTGAACGTGGCGATGTACGACATCGACCTGTTCGACAACGCGGCCAGCGTGGTCGCCTCGCTGCACGCGCAGGGCCGCAAGGTAATCTGTTACGTGGACGCCGGCACCTATGAGGACTGGCGGCCGGACGCGGCCAGCTTCCCATCCTCGGTGCTGGGCGCGAGCAACGGCTGGCCCCGGTGAGAAGTGGCTCGACATCCGTCAGATTTCCCTGCTCTCGCCGATCCTGGGAGCGCGGATGGATCTTTGCAAGCAGAAGGGGTTTGACGGCATCGAGCCGGACAACGTCGACGGGTACACCAACCAGACCGGCTTTCCGCTAAGCTACCAGGATCAGATCGCTTTCAATACCTGGATAGCCGCGCAGGCGCATGCTCGCGGGCTGTCAGTTGGGTTGAAGAACGACACCGACCAGACTGCGGACCTCGTCGGCCGGTTCGACTGGGCGCTCGACGAACAGTGCTTTGAGTACGGTGAGTGCAGCGCGCTTCAACCGTTCATCAGCGCCGGCAAAGCCGTCTTTGAGGTCGAGTACAACCTCTCGACCAGCCAGTTCTGCCCGCAGGCAAACGCCCTCGGTTTCAACTCGCTCAAGAAGAACCTGAACCTGGACGCCGTCCGTGAGGCCTGCCGCTGAGCGCACCTCTCCCGCGGCGCGGGGACGACGCGGCTCGGTGAGAGCCGCGTCGTTTCCATCTGGCGGCAGCGTTGCCGCGGCTCGTCGTGCAGGGGCTTCGTGCTCGACGGCCGTTCGGTACGCGGCGGCGTTCATACCAGGCGCCGCCACCTCGCGGCGCCGTTCGTGCCGGCGCACCCAGCATTGGGTATGATAGGCGACTTCGCGCGGGCCAATGCGGCTCCAGACCGTCGTCCGCACCGCTTGCCCGAGATCGGGATCGTCTATGGATTTACGGCAGGCTGCGCAATGCTCGATCATGAGATGGCCCCTCCGCTCATAAACAAACCATCCGGCAGTCCGCCCGCCGGCGACTGGTTCGAGATGTCTCCACGGCGACGGGTGTAGCGTCACTCCACCGTGACCGTCTTGGCCAGGTTGCGCGGCTGGTCCACATCGTTGCCGCGCCAGACGGCGATCTCATAGGCCAGCAGTTGGAGATGAACCGCCGTCAGCACGGGCACGAGCAGCTCCGGCGCCGCAGGCATCCAGAGCACATCGTCCGCCAGCTGCGCCAGCTCGGCATCGCCTTGCGTGCCGATGGCGAGGCAGCGGCCCTCGCGCGCCTGGATCTGCTGAATGTTCGAGACGATCTTCTCGAACAGGCGGTCGCGCGGCGCCAGCATGATCACGGGCAGCTCACGGTCGATCAGCGCGATCGGGCCGTGCTTCATCTCGCCGGCGGCGTAGCCCTCGGCGTGGATGTAGGCGATCTCCTTCAGCTTGAGCGCGCCCTCCATCGCCAGCGGGTATTGCAGGCCGCGGCCCAGCAGCAGCATGTTGCGCGCTTCGCCGTACTTGCGCGCCAGCGCCACATACGAGCTGCGGTCGCAACGGGCGCCGGCGCACAGCCGTTCCACGTGCCCGACCAGTTGAGTGAGCTGCTCGACGTGCCGGCGCAGCGCATAGCGGTTGACGGAGCCGATCTGATACCCGAGCCAGGCGGCGAGCATGTACAGCGCGGTGATCGACGCGGTGAACGTCTTGGTGCTGGCGACGCCCATCTCCGGTCCGCAGCGCGTCAACACCGTGCCGCCGGCCACGCGCGTCGTCTGGGCGCCTTCCACGTTGCAGATCGTGATCTGCGGGCAACGCCGGCGCTCTGCCTCCTCCATCGCCGCCAGCGTATCGACCGTCTCGCCCGACTGCGAGATCGAGACCACCAGCGTGTCCGGCCCGATCACGGCCTCGCGGTAGCGGAACTCGCTGGCGTTGTCCACTTCGCACGGCAGCCCGGTGATCCGTTCGAAGTAGGCACGGCCGAGCATCGCCGCGTGCAGGCTCGTGCCCATGCCGAGTACCAGCACGCGCCGGATGGTCTTCAGCTGCGCTTCACCGAGTCGCATGTCCTCGAAGTGGATACTGCCCTCTTCGAGGTTGGCGTGCTGGCGAATCGTGTTCAAGAGCGCTGCCGGCTGCTCGAAGATCTCCTTCTGCATGAAGTGCCGGTACGGCCCCTTCTCCGCCGCGGCATAGTCGTACGCGACCGTCGTCGGCCGCTTGGTGAGCGGCTGGCCGGCGGCGTCGATGTAGTCGGCGCCCTCGCGCATCACGCAGACGATCTCGCCGTGCGAAAGATACGCCACTCGCCGCGTGCGCTGCAACAGCGCCGGCAGGTCCGAGGCCAGCAGCATCTCGTCCTCGCCGTAGCCCACCACCACCGCCCCGGCGTTGGCCACGCGGGCGCCTACGATTTTGTCCGGCTCGCTCCTGGCGATCACCACCAGCGCCGCGGCGCCTTCCAGCCGGTTGATCGTCTGGCGCACCGCCGCCACCAGCGGCAGCCCCTGTTTGAGGCCGTCTTCGATCAGGTGCGGGATCACCTCGGTGTCCGTCTCCGAGACGAGCGTGTGGCCCGCCGCCCGCAGCTCGCTGCGCAGCGCGGCGAAGTTCTCGACGATGCCGTTGTGGATCACGACGACGTTGCCGTCGCAGTCCAGGTGCGGGTGGGCGTTCTGGTCGGTGACGCCGCCGTGCGTGGCCCAGCGCGTGTGGCCCACGCCCAGCCTGCCGGCGGGCAGACGGCCATCCACGGCGGTGGCGAGGATGCCCAGCTTGCCGGCGCGCTTCTCCAGGCTGAGCCGGTCGCCGTCCAGCACGGCGATGCCCGCCGAGTCGTAGCCGCGATACTCCAGCCGCGCCAGCCCCTCCAGCAGGATCGGCGCGGCCTCAGCGCCGCCCACATAGCCGATGATTCCGCACATGGCTTCTACCCTCCGCATATCGAGCCGCCAGCACGCATGATCGGCTGGCGGGCGAGGCGCCCGGTCAACAGGAGGTCAGATCAACTCGACGCCATAGCGCTGCACTCGCTGCAGCGCGGCGAGCATGGTCACAAACAGCGCCGCCAATGCCACCCCGATCGCGAGCATCTCCGGAGCACCGAAGCCCGCGAGCGCGGCGCCCACCGCCAGGCCGAGCGACGCGAGGCGGGGTCCGACGAGGCACATATGCGCCAGCCCCAGGCCCAGCGCCGCGGCGAACAGCGCAAGCGGCACGGCGCTGCGCAGCCAGGCTGCGTCGCCGCCGTAACGCGCTGCCAGCACCGCGATCGCGACGCTCGGCAGGGTGCAGCAGGCCGCGTAGGCAACTACACGCAGTTGCGCCGAACGGATAAAGCGCTCAATTTGCGCCTCGCGCCAGAGTGAGCGGGCCAGGGCGCTCTTGAGCCGCAGCACCAGCACGTCGGTGATCAGCAGCGCCACCACGAAGATGCCGAGGCCGGGCAGCATGGTCCAGTCGGTGCGCTTGAGCAGCGTCCACAGAATCAGACCCTGAGCCAGCCCGTACAGCACATACGGTTCGAGGGCGGGCAACTGCCGCAGCACCCAGCGCAGTGTCGCCAGGGTTGGGCGAGTCGGTATACTCAGCAGCAGGGCTGCCATGATCGCGCCGGGCAAGGCGGCGGTCGGTGTGCGCAGTGCGGCCGCGCCGAGCACGGCGAGGGGCAGCAGCAACGCCCGCAGCTTGGCGCCGGTCCAGAGCAGGACTGCGAAGCCGATCCACAACGCCGCGACCGTGGCGGAGACAGCCGGCTCGGCGCTAAGAGCGCAGAGCGGCGCCGCACCGCCGATCGCCAGCAGCAGCGCCACAAACGTCACGCGGCGCACCTCATCGGGCTCGAGATCGGCGCGTGCCCGCCAGTAGAGGGCGGAGGCGAGCTGCGACCAGACCATCACCCAGATCGCGCTGGCCCAGGCCGCTCACCCGAGCACCAGCTGCGTCGCCATGGTGACCAGCAGCGCCAGGGTAGGCACGGCCCGTTCGGCCAGCCCGGTCCGCCACTGGCGCGGCCGCAGTGTCAGCGTCGTTCGATGCGGCGTCAGCTGGTAGAGCCGGCGCGCGAGGTCAAAGGGACCATCCATGCCGAACTCTTGCCGCACGCGGTAGCGGTTGTAGCCAAGCGACTCCAGATGGGCCGCGATTTCGTACGGATCGACGGCCTCAAGGCAGAGTTGGTTGAGGCTCCGTGCCAGCTGTTTGACGGGATCGGCGCTGCGCCGCTCGCGCCCAGTCCAGCAGGGGGGAGCGACCGTAGGCGCCCGCCGGGACAGGATCATGAGGCTCATCTGTGACTGCTCCATTCCGATGCAGCGAGAGCGCGGTAGCCGCCTCGTAGAGGCCGCCGTATGTCTCGAGCAACTGGCAGAGGGTGAAGCGTTCGAGCGCCCGCCCCGTCCCGCCGCACCGAGCTCGGCGGCCAGAGCCGGATTGGCGAGGATTTCACAGAGCGCGTCGGCCAGCAGATCCGGCCGCGACGGGGGCACCAGCCTGCCCACCTCGCCCAGTCCCTCAGCAACGCCGCCGACCCGCGTCGCGACCACCGGGCGGCCGACCATCATCGCCTCGATCACCGTGTAAGGAAACCCTTCGGACACGCTCGAAAGCACGACCACGTCGCCCGCGTGATAGCCCTGGTAGACGGGGCTGATCGGTCCTTCGAAGCAGACGCTGTCGCCGATGCCCATGCTGACGACCTGCTGCTTGAGCTCCTCGACGTACGCCTCGTTGCCCTTCGGCACGGGGCCGAAGAGCCGCAGCAGCGCATCGGGCTGCCGCTGCTTTACCCGGACAAAGGCGTTCAACAGCGTGCGCAGATCCTTGAGCGGGTCGGTGCGGCCGACCCAGACGATCGTCGGGCGCTCGTGGGCCTCGGTCGCCGCCGCGGGCAGCGTGGCAGGGTCAACGCCGTTGGGGATGACGCGCGTGCACTCGGGCCGCGCACAGAGCTGGAGCTGCCACTGACGGTTGAACTCGCTCACCGAGGTGACAATGTCGGCCTCGGAGTACAGGAGATAGGACAGCGCCACGTAGAAGCGGGAGCGCATCAGCTTGCGCGCCGGCGTGTCGCCTTCAGCACCGAACGAGAGATAGCGCTCGCGCAGGTAGACGCCGTGATCGGTGAGGATCATCGGCATATGATGCATGCGGTGGGCCAGCCACGCGGGGATACCGGCCAGTCCGGTCGAGACGGCATGGACGGCGTCGGCGCGCGGCGGCGTGAAGAGCAGGGGCGTGAGGCAGGCACGCAGCCAGTGGAGCGCGGTCACCATCTCGCCGACACGCGGCGGCTGGGGCAGGTGTTCGGAGAGCAGCGCGTGCAGCCGTTGCAGCGACGCCGGCCGGTCGAACAGATCCCAGATGTCGTGCGAGGTGCCGAGCAGGGCCAGCGAGAGCATCCCTTCGGCGAAAGCATCCGGATCGCCCTCCATAAACCCGAAGAACTGCTCCATGGCGCCGTCAAATGCGGCCGCGAGTTCGGGGCCGGGACGGCGCAGCCCTTCCCTTCGCCGCCAGATGGATAGCGGCTCGACAACGCTGACGTTGTCCGGAATCGGCACGGCCGGCTTGCCAGGGCGCGGCCCGGTGACGGCCAGCACTTTGAAGCGATACTGCGGCAGCCCGCCGATCAGCTGGTTGCACCACGTTGTGACGCCGCCCATGACGTACGGATAGCAACCCTCGGTTGTGAGCAGAATCCGATTTCCCGGCTTGTCCGCTTCCATAATTGAGCCCTTCTGGGTGCGAGCTGGGCCGCCCCGGAGAACGTTGTTGTGTTGTACACAGGTATCAACTTGTCGATGCAGAAGATTTGGGCCCGTGCACCGATACGACGATGGCTGACCCGAGCGCCCGTCTGTCCGGCCGTGCGCCGACCGCGGTCGCGCCGCCTTTATTCGCTTCGCAAACCGGACCGCCGCCCGCATCCAGCGTCATGCGGTCGAGACCGACCGGACCGACATACGGGACGAAACCCTGGGCAGATGAGCGGATGCACGCGTCCGCGATCAGATCCGCCTGATCGGCGTAGTCCACGGTGAGGATCAGCCCGCTCCCGTCGCTGCGGCGGAACAGGTTCAGCAGCGCTTCGGTCGCGGCACTCTGGGTATCGTCTACCGGGTGGTTGGTGGCGAGGACATAGGTTTCCTCACGACCGATCCCGGTCAACTGGTCCACGTAGTCCGGATGCCGCGCACCAAGCTCCTCCGCGTTTTGCACAAACACGCCGAAGTCATCGCCCAGTGGGGACCGGGCACGGGCATAGGCGGCGATGTCCAGCACGAAATTGACCATGTCCTGCTCGTGCCCGCGCAAGCGGGGCTCCTGGTAGGCATCGACGCGGTCCAGGTAGATGCCGTCGAACCCGGCTGCGACGATCCTGTCAACGTACTGCCGCACGAGTGCCTGCCATTCCGGCGTCCAAAACTGAACCAGGTAGTTGCCCTTCCAGCGCGTGTTCCGCGCGGTGATCCACGACGGGTTGCCAGGGCGCCAGCCGGCCTGCCAATAGAAGCGGTAGTCCTCGGCCTCGCCGATGCTGAGATAGGCGACGACGCGCCGGCCGCAGCCACCAGCGCGCAGCGCCGTGATCGCGTCTGCAGAGAACTCAGCGTTTGCACTGCCGTCCTGCGAGTAATCGATCACCGCCAGGTCGTAACCGCTCGGGCCAATCTGGTCGAGCCGCGGACCGTCCAGCCAGTAGACCCAGCTGCCGATCGCGCCCCACGGCCGCCGCTGGGCCTCGCCGTACGGGCTGCCCGGGCAATCGGCTTGCTGCCGCGGCGTCTGCGCCGGCGGATCGAGTCGCGTTGAGCCCGCGCATGCCGTGCTTGACAGCAGCGCCACCCCAAGCGCGGTGACGAGCCAGACAGCGGTCACGATCTGTGTTTCCTCCACAGTTCTGCCGGGGCGGCCGGCCAGGGCGTGGCGTCGCCCTGGCCGGCCGCCGAGCTGCTACGGTCCAACGAACTTGATCTCATCGATGTAGAAGGTTGGCTGCGCTTGGCCGAGGTTGTCGGTGATGTCGATGCCGCCGATGGTGGCGTTGGCGGCGCCGAAGGCGCTGAGCGGGATGCTGTAGTAGGTCCAGGAGCCGACGACGGGGTTGGTGCCAACGTCGCTGAACTGGACGACCTGGCCGATCTGGTTGTCGCTCGGGTCCGCGAGGAAGATCTGCAGATTGGCGCCGGGCTGTGAGGCCTGTGCGGCGAAGGTAATCACGCGATACGGCGCCGCGCTGATGCCGGTATCGGAGTGTGCCTCGAGACCGCCCCAGGCGCGGATGGGCGTGACGGCGATGGAGTTGGTTCCGGCGAAGACGGGATTCGTGTTGGCGAAGTTGACGTTCGCATCGAAGGACCAGTCCACCCAGCCTGACGCGAGGGCGTCACCGTAGACGGTAAACGTTGTGCCGGCCGTGTAGGTGTAGCGATCGGGGGGGGCGGGAACGCTGGTGAGCCCGCCAGCCGTCGCGGTCACATCGACGGTGCCGCTGCCGGGCGGCACGATCACGGCGCATTGGGTTGCCGTACAGGCACCCTGGAGCTGAGCCTGAGATGGGCCAAACTGGATGGTCGTTGCGCCTGGCACGAAGCCGCTGCCGTTGACGGTGACGGTGAGGCCGGCCGGCCCGTTCGCGGGGCTGAGTCCAGTGATCGTCGGGGGCGCATAGGTGAAGCGGTCAGCCGGTGTCGTGGCGCTGGTCAGGCCCGCAGCGGAGGCCGTGACATCGACGGCGCCGCTGCCTGCAGGCACGGTGACCGTGCACTGCGTCGGAGTGCAGCCGCCCTGAAGGGTGGCCGCCGTCGACCCGAAGCGGACGGTGGTGGCGCCGGCGACGAAGCCACCGCCGTTGACGGTGACCGTAATGCCAGCGGGTCCGCTGGCCGGGCTGAGGCTCGTCACGGTCGGGGGCGCCCACTGGCCGTTGAGCGGGAGCGTGAGCGGGGTGTTCGCGGCCAGGGTGAGATGGGCGATCGACTGGCCGCCGTAGGTCTCACTGCCGCTGGCGATCAGGCCGGTCACCGGCACGGTAGTCGCCCGCTGGGCCTGCAACGTGATGGACTGCCCCGGCACAATCGTGGCGGTGACGCCGGCCGCGTTGTAGGCCATGCGCTGCGCCATCTGCTGTCCCAGCAGGTCCATCGAGGGCGAGACCAGCGGCAGCGTCAACAGGGCGCTGTACTTGGCCAGCGTCGCATCGAGCAGATCGCCGAGCAGCGAGTGCGTGCCGTCATAGGCGCGCAGGTTGGACTGGTGGAACATCAAAGGATCCAGGTCGCCCTTGAGCAGGTAGCTGAGCAGCATGCTGCTCTCTTTGTCCAGGATCTGGGCATAGGTGAGGTCCTGGCCCCAGAAACTGTGGTAGAGGCAGTTGTATTCCGCCGTCCACTCGCTGGGCTGGGAGACGTTGAAGTAGAGGTTGGTGGGGTGGCGCGGGATCTGCAGGATTTGCGGCTGCAGCGAGTTGTAGGCGCCGGCGTTGGGCGAGGGGTTGTTGTAACCGGCGAGCGAGGTGTCGCTGACCACGTAGCGCACGCCACTGTCGTAGGCGGCCTGCATCGCCTGCGCGTTGGTGAGGCCGGTGATGCCGGGCGTGACCAGGTTCTGCACGTTGTACGCGGCAAGACCCAGCGCTTGCGCCCGCTGCGTGTTCTGCTGGAACTCGTTGAGCGCGAAGGCGTATGACACGGTGGTGAGGTCTTCGTGGTCGTAGGTGTGGTCGATCCAGAGGAACTGCGCCTGATTGGCCTGCAACGACCCCGTCAAAGTGTCGGGCGAGTAGATGCCGGTCGAGCCGACCGTATTGACCGCCAGTTGCAGGCGCAGCGCCTGGCTGATCGGCTGCGCCCGTTTCTGGTTCTGCCAGCCAAGGACCTGGGTGACATCGGCGGCGGTGATGCGGTAGCTCTGGCCGGTGTTGTCGACGGGGTGATTGCAGTTGTTGGCGGCAAAGGTCCAGGCGGGGTTCCAGGTGTCGTCGGCGATGAAGACATCGTCGGGCTGTGCCACCAGCCCGACGTGGCGCTGGCCCAAAAACAGCCCCTGGCTCACCCAGTTGACCAGCCCGTAGGCCAGCACCTGGTCGTGGGTGAGATTGGGGTTGCTGTCGAAGCTGAGCGCGAGCACCTGACGGCCGTCGGGCGTGGCGTGCAGCAACGCCAGCACGTCGCCGGCGGCGTCCTGCAACAGCGGTGTTGCGGTGCCGTCGGTGGCGGCGTGCGCCAGATAGGTGTAGGCGAGGCTGATGCTGAGCGGCGAGGCGGTGTTGACATAGGGGAACAACGGCGCCCCTGCGGCGGTGAAGCTGGCGGCAAGCGGGGTGGTTGAGGTATCGACGGCGCTGACGTTGCCCGTGTAGCCGTAGTCGGGCGAGGGGAAGGTGTACCAGGACAACTGGCGCAGGCCGAAGCTTGACTCGGCGCTATAGAGCGTCTGCCACTCGGCGGCGGAGAGGCCGGAGACGTAGCTGCTGCCGTTGTAGTAAGCGAGAGCGCCGGTGGTGAGGATCACGCCCTGGTAGAAGCTCTGGCAGCCGCTTGAGAGCAGACCGGCGGTGAGTCCGCCGGGGTGCTGGCTGCTGATATAAACCGTGTAGGGCGTGCCCATGTAGTCGAGCGCCTGCTGGATCGCCGGCAGGTCCGCCTCGGTGCCGTCGCCGGCCAGAACTAACAGCTTGAGGCCGACGCTGGTGGAGGTACAGCCAGCCGGGGCGCTGAGCGCAGCGGCAGGGGCGGTCGTGGTGGCGC
>Ga0207416_1000693_pt1 | contig 53390 bp, 54 predicted proteins | sample PaiPotPPM11metaG_FD_184107 | JGI IMG/M metagenome (GOLD analysis project Ga0207416, IMG submission 184107) | Iron sulfur acid spring bacterial and archeal communities from Banff, Canada, to study Microbial Dark Matter (Phase II) - Paint Pots PPM... ... | reverse complement strand
CACTCGTGGTCAGCAATCTCTGCAAATCGTTCGGCGGCTTGCGCGTCACCGCCAACGTCAATCTCAACGTCGCCGCCGGCGAGCGCCGCCTGATCATCGGCCCGAACGGCGCCGGCAAGACCACCTTGTTCAATCTCATTACCGGCGAGATTTCGCCTGACGCCGGATCGGTGCGGCTGTTCGGCACCGACGTCACCCGGATGCCGAGCCGCAAGCGCACCCATCTCGGCATGGCGCGGACCTATCAGATCATCACGCTGTTCCCGCACGACACGATCGAACGCAACGTCAAGCTCGCTTTGCTCGGCCTGTCGCCGTTGCGCTGGAATCCGCTGATCGCGCTCGACCGCCAACATCATTTGACCGTGCAGGGCCGCGAGGCGCTCAAGCGCGTCGGCCTGGATCACATCGCGGCGCGGCCGTTGGCGCAGACTTCGTACGGCGAGCGCCGACGGGTCGAGATCGCCATGGCGCTGGCGCAAAATCCGAAAGTGCTGCTGCTCGACGAGCCGTTCGCCGGGCTTTCGATCGACGAACGCCAGGACGTGCGCAAGCTTCTCGCCGCAATTCCGCGCGACGTCACCATCGTGATGATCGAGCACGACATGGACACCGCGCTCGACCTCGCCGACCGCATCACGCTGTTGCATTTCGGCGAAGTGATCGTCGAAGGCACCCGCGCCGAGGTGGTGGCCGATCCGCGCACCCGGGAGGTCTATCTTGGCGAATAGCGCGCTTAGCCTGACGGGCGTCGACGCCTTCTATGGCGACAGCCATGTGCTGCAGCAGGTGTCGTTCCAGCTTGGCGAAGGCCGGCTGCTCGGGCTCCTTGGCAGGAACGGCGCCGGCAAATCGACCTGCATGAATGTCAGCGTCGGGCTCCTGCCGCCGCGCGCCGGCAGCGTCGAGCTGTTCGGCGCCGCCGTGATGCGGCTGCCGCCGGAGACGATCGCAGCGCGCGGCGTCGCGCTGGTGCCGCAGGGCCGCCGCATCTTCAAAAGCCTCACCGTGCGCGAGAATCTCATGGTCGCCGCGCATGCGGGGTTCACCACCCGCCACGCGCCATGGACCGAGGCGACCGTCTTCGCCATGTTCCCGCGCCTGGCCGAGCGCCGCCGGCAGCTCGCCGGCTACTTGTCCGGCGGCGAGCAGCAGATGCTCGCCATCGGTCGCGCGCTGATGGCCAATCCGCGCGTCCTGCTGATGGACGAGCCGTCGGAAGGCCTCGCACCGCAAATCGTCGCCGAAGTCATGGCGACCATCCGTAAGCTGAAGGAAAGCGGGCTGTCCATCGTGCTGGTCGAGCAAAGCCCGAAGCTCGTTTTCGACATCGCCGACGACATCGTCATCCTCAACTCCGGTCGCGTCGCCGTGGTCGCGACGGCCGAGAAGCTCAAGAGCGACGGCATCGATCTGCGCCAGCATCTCGGGGTGTTTTGAGCAACTCGTGCGCGTGCGATCACATCGGCAGGAACGATGTTGCAAATTGTGAAGCCCACAGTCACGATGGCACCTGTGGGGTTTCTGGGAGGGGCGCTACGTGATTACCGTTCCCGAATTGGCGGCCGAGGCCCTTGGCGCCTATCTGGGCGACCATTTGAGCCGCAGGTTCGCCTCCACCCATGCCGACCTGACCGAGCTCATTCCATCGATCGCCAGGCTGTCGCTCGAATGCATCGGCAACAGCGACGCGCTCTACCACAATGTCGAGCATACCATGCTGGTGACGCTGGTCGGTTACGACATCATGAAGGGCCGCTCGCTGTTGACGCCGACCTATCCTAGCGACTACGCGCATCTGCTCGTCGCCTGCCTGTTGCATGACATCGGCTATGTGCGCGGCATTCTCAATGGCGACGGCGCGGACGGCTATATCATCGACGGCAAAGGCAACAAGGCGAAACTGCCGCGCGGCGCGTCGGACGCCGCGCTGTTGCCCTATCACGTCGACCGTTCCAAGCTGTTCGTGATGGATCGCATGGCCAAGATCGGGCTGCTCGATGCCGAGCGGATCGCGCAGGCCATCGAATATACCCGCTTTCCGTCGTCGCACGGACCGCACGAATCCGACAGCGAAGAGGGTCTATTGGTGCGTGCCGCCGATCTCATCGGCCAGCTCGGCGACCCGCATTACCTGCGCAAGGCCAATGCGCTGTATTACGAGTTCGAAGAGGTCGGCATGAACAAGCAGCTCGGCTACACCTCGCCCGCCGATCTCACCGATCTCTATCCGCAATTCTACTGGAACAGCGTGTCGTCGCACATTCAGACCGCCATCCGCTATTTGAACGTCACTTCGAGCGGCCGGCAGTGGATCGCCAACCTCTACAGCAACGTCTTCCGCGCCGAGCGCGATCTCACCTTGTGCGGGCCGCAGCGGTAGACTTCTTCCTCACAGTCATGCTCAATCGATCTTGCCACCGCTGACGGGGTGGCGAACTCAAGGAACTGCCATGCCCCAGCAATGGAACAAGTACGGCCCGACCGCGGCGCGCCGGCACGGCAAGCCCGGCCGCGAGGTGCGGCCCAACAGCGTCACGATCGACATTCACGCCCATGTCGATGTGCCCGAAGCGGCGAAATTCGTCGGCCCGCATCTCGACATGGCGACCGTTCCACTCGCACATTTCGCCACGCTGGAATCGAAGGCGCTGACCCAGAAGCAGGCCGCCGACATTGGCGCCCGCCGCGGTCACCAGCACCGGCTCGCCGATCTCGATGCCATGGGCATCGACATCCAGATGATCGCGCCGCCGCCGCTGCAGTGCTACTACACGGTGCCGCTCGACATTGCGGTGAAGGCTGCGCAGATCGTCAACGACGGCATCGCCGAATTCTGCGGAAAATATCCGGATCGCCTCAAGGGCTTCGGCACGGTGCCGATGCCCGACGGCCGCGAAGCGGCAAAAGAGCTCGGCCGCTGCGTCAAGACGCTCGGCTTCACCGGCGTCGAGGTCCTGACCAATGTTGCCGGCAAGGAATTATCCGATCCCGCCTTCGCGCCGTTCTGGCAAAAGGCCGAAGAGCTTGGCGTTCTGGTGATGATCCATCCCAACGGCTTCACCGAAGCGTCGCGCTTCGAGCGCTTCTATTTCAACAACGTCATCGGCAATCCGCTGGAGACCACGATCGCGCTGCATTACCTGATTTTCGACGGCGTGCTCGAGCGGCATCCCGGATTGAAGATTCTCAGCGTACATGGCGGCGGCTATCTCGGCGCCTATCCGGGCCGCATCGACCACGCCTGGGGCGCGCGCTCGGACGCGCACGGCGACTTGCCGCAGCCGCCGACCAGCTATCTCAAGCGCATTTATGTCGACACGGTGGTGTTCACGCCGTATCAGCTCGCCGAGCTCACGCGCGTGTTCGGCGCCGACCACGTCGTCATGGGCACCGACTATCCGTTCGACATGGCCGATTACGATCCGGTCGGCCACATCGCCGGCGTCGAGGGTTTCGATGCCGCGACCGTCGCGGCGCTGGCCGGCGGCAATACCAAGCGGCTGCTCGGGCTGTGATTTGAGTTCGGCAGGGAGCCGAACTCAAAAGGCGATCCTCCGCGGCGTCACTTCGATTGCGGCGCGGGTGCTACAGGCGCCGGCGGCGGGGCCATTTGTGCCGGCGCGGCTGGCGGGGCAGGCGGCGGCGGATTTGCAAGATGGGCATACACCGCGCCCGGCACGACCGTCATGACGAATGAGGTCGGCGTCTCGGTCGGCCCGAACGGTCCGGGGACCTGATGCGATACCGCCGGCAGACTTTGCAGATAAGCGGCGATCGCCAGTGCATCCGATTTCGTCAGGTTGGCGTAATTGTGCCACGGCATGACCGGCGCCAGCGCGCGCCCCTGCGGGGTTTGTCCCTTCGTGATTGCATTGACGATTTGCGCCGGCGTCCAATTGCCGAGCCCGGTCGCTTTATCGGGCGTCAGATTGGGACCGACAAACACGCCGAGGTGCGGAATAGCAAAGCCGACGTCGGAGCCGCCCAGGAACTTGGTCATGTCCGGCTTGCCGAAGAAACTGCCCGGCGTGTGGCAGTCGGTGCAGCTTCCGACGGTCACCAGATATTTGCCGCGCGCAATCTCGTGCTTGCTCGCCGCATTGGCGCCAAGCGGCATCGCTGTGCCGGCGACGGCCAGCGCGACGGCGAACCGCAGCGACGCCGCCGTCCGGCCGCCGGACCGCCCGCCGCGGCGGTATTTCCCCAGACCATAAGATGCAGCGCGTCGCATTTCACCCTCCTGCAAGGTCGCCCTCGGACCATCGTCGGTCGAGCAATGTCGGGGCCAATCGACCGTGGTGTCAACACGAAAAAATCGTCATCGCGCCGCCGCCGCCGGCGTCACCGTTTCTCGGCCGGCTTCAACCGATGCACGCTTGCGGCCACGCCGGCGCTGCGCCGCAACGCTTCCTTGAGATTCGCCGGCCGGCCGTGCTTTTTCAAAAGATCGCGGAACGCCTCGTCGGCCAGTTCCGCAAAGTCCTTCATCTGGTCGCGGCCGAGCAGGTCGAGCTGCTGCCAGGTCGCGTCGTCGAATTGCACGCGCTTGCCCGGCATCAGCTCGCTTTCTTATGCCGCGCAGCAGTCCGCGGCTGCGTGCGCGCCGCCTTCTTTGCCGCGCTCTTGGGCACGCGCGCAGTCGCGGCCGTGGCTGTGCGCCGCGCGCTGCCGCCGCTGCCGGACTTGACGCTTTGCCGCAGCGCATCCATCAAATTGATGACGTTCGACGGCTGGCGCTCCTTGGGCCGCTCGATCTTCTCGCCGTTCTGCTTCTTGCGCAGCAGGTCTTTGAGCGCGTCCTCGTAGTCGTCCTTGAACTCTTCCGGCTTGAAGTGCCCGGTCTTGGTCGCGACGATATGGATGGCGAGATCGAGCATGTCCTTCGGGATTTTTTCGTCCTCGACGCTGTCGAAATATTCGTCCTCGTTACGCACCTCGTAGGGGTAGCGCAGCGTCAGCCCGACCATGCCTTTGCCGCGCGCTTCGAGCGCGATGATGTGCTCGCGCGAGGTGAACACGATCTTGCCGAGCGCCACCATGCCTTCCTTGCGGATCGCCTCGCGGATCACGGCGAAGGCCTGCTGGCCGACTTCGCCGTCCGGCACAAGGTAGTAGGGATCGCGCAGGTAAAGCTCGTCGATCTCGCTGCGCGGCACGAATTCCTCGATGTCGATGACGTGCTTGCTTGCGATGGCGACGGCTTCGAGCTCTTCCGGCTCAAGCTCGATATATTCGCCCTTGGCGAGTTCGTAACCCTTGACGATAGCGGCGTTGTCGACCTCGTCGCCGGTATCGGCATCGACTTTCTTATAACGAATGCGGTTGCCGGTCGCTTTGTTGAGCTGGTGGAAGCTGATCTTTTCCCGCTCCGACGTCGCCGGGAACAACGCGATGGGGCAGGAGACGAGCGACAGCTTCAGATAGCCTTTCCAATACGCGCGCGGGGCCACGGTGCTACTCCGTTACTCTTGAACACTCTTGCGGAACGCGGATTCAACGATATCAGGGAACCGGCGTTCCACAAGAGAACCCGGCGGCGGTGCGCTACCCGCCGTTTCTTCTTTGTTCTTCCCGACAAGCGGCCTAGAGTCCAAATGATTCGACGATTCGCGAGAAAGAATCATGCCGGCAAATGGCGCGCTCAGGCGACCGCCAATCACGGAACGGCAGCCTAAGCCGCGGCTATTTCATGCCCGGATGGTGGTGACGCGGGTCGAAGAATGGTGCGTCGAGGCCGCGACCGCCGAAGAAGCCCGTACGCTGCTGGCCGCCGGCGCCGGCCATCGCTGCGCACCCGGCGAGAGCATTCAGGTTGAACTCGAGCAGCTGATCGATTAACTCCGAATCCGCGGTGCGACCGGCCGGCGGTCCACTCGCGGCGCGGGTGGCGCTTGAGCGTCTTTGCGCCCCGTTCATGGAGGACCTCCCGCGGCACCCCATTCCATCGCGGCAGCGGTCGTGGTGATATACCGCCTCTGCCATCAGAACGTGATCGATGATCCGCATACCATGGCGAATGAGATCGGCGTGCGGCAGTGATTTTCCGCACTGGGATTCGGATTCGGCTGAAATTTGCGAACGCATCGCAAGGGTCCACTCGCCGATCAAAATCCTGCTCAAGACCAAGAACGAGCCGTTCTTCATCGAGCGCTGGATCGCGCATCACGCGAAGATCGTCGGGCCGGAGAATTTGATCGTGTTCGACAACATGTCGGACGATCCGCAGGTCCTGGCCGTTTATCGAAAATGGCGCCGTGAGGTCTCGATTGCGAGGTTTGGAAAATTCTGGCTCAATATTCACCACACATATTTGTATGGCGATTTGTATCGTGCCTTGGCGACGTCCTGCGATTATTTTTTATTCTTGGATACCGACGAATTTCTGATTCTCATGAACGGCGACCAATATTACCGCGACGATCGTATTATCACCTTTGTCGAGGAGAACAGTCAGTACGATCTTTTCCCTGCCGCTTGGCTAATCAACGCGAACTGGAGCGCCGAGCTCTTCAGTTGCGGACCGCAAGCCGGCGATCTTGCCAGGAACCTCGCCTGCGGCAAGCCGCTCATTCGTTCCGATAAAATACCGACGGGATTCTCCAATCACAATTTTCAATTGGGCGTCCGGTTGTTTGTGCCACCTTTCAAGGCCAATCTTTTCCTGCTGCACCTATCGCATCTCTATCCCCGGCAGAGGATGGCGGCCAATATGAACAAGCTGGTCGCGGCAGCGGTTGCGACGCCAGGACAAAGCCCGGAATCGATCGCGCTGCGCACCGATATTACGGATCGGATCATGGCCGGGTACGTCGATGAAATCCGCGATTGTCTCGCCGCGGAGCGAGCTTCGTCCGGCGTCGCCACGCTCGGCCCCGGTTGCCTTGAGCTAAGTAAGGACGCGGCCGTTGCCTATTACGGGGAAGCGGAGCGAAATCTGATCACCGATTACATCGCCGACCCGCGACCGGTTTATGACCTGATCGGCGAGGATTATCGGTTGCAGTCCGCCATTGCGGCGAATCTCGGTCGGCCGGGCGATTTGGGAAAGTTGTATATTTAAGCCGCGGCCGATTGCGGCATGGGTGACGGCGCATTCGCCTTGATGAGCTCATTCCACTGCCGTAAATCTGCTTGGAGCGGGAAGACGGTTGCCGCGCTGAATCCGTGTCGGCTCGAAGTCGAGGACCTTGTCAAAATTCGGAGTTGGTAGTGAGGGAACTGGTGGCGGCGGCGGCCCGGGCGCTCGATGGCGGGAGACTGGACGAAGCGCGCGATTGTCTTATGTCGCTTCCGTTCGCACGTTGCGATCGCGCGCAACGCTTGGTCGCGGTGGCGCTATGGAAGCGGGTTCTTAGCTCTACTCCAAACTCGAATGCGTCCCGGGATCGTGAGACAGCGATCGCGCTGAACAGCGTCGCGGCAGCCGCCACGCGCCCGGACTATGTGTGGAGTGCCTATCAAGCAATTCCCGTGCTGGAAGAGCGGTTTGGTCCAGCAGTGACCGCGGCGCTTGCCGTCGCGGCACTGTGGGATTGTGTCCTGACCGCCGATTCGGCCATGTTCAAATGCGTGTTCGAGTTATTCTTCCGAGCCGGCGGCGAACGCTGTATTGCCGCATATGAGCAATTCCTGATCGAGCGAACCGATTGCGCGCCAAGCTACTGGGATTTCGTGCTGCTCACCAAGAGCGGCACTGGCCGCGACGCGGCCGCATTCGCCGCGCTGGCGGCCCGCATAATCCAGACGACCCAACGAACTGATCTTGCTCCCTTGTTCGATGTATATTTGAAGCAAATGCGGCAGGCGTCGATCGCGGAAATCGTCGCGACCGCGCGCGCCTTGAAGGTGCCGTCGCAACGCATGCTAATCGCCGAGTGCATGCTGGTCATGGGCTATAGTCTCGGGGATTTGCGGACCGTCGTTGCATGCTGTGAACAGCTGGTAGGCAGATCGGCCACCGGCCAGCCGATCGTCGACCTCCTGCACGCGCGTCTTGCGGCCGCGGAATGCCGCTGGAACGATGTGGTCGAACTCGCGGAACGCACGCGCGCGGATGCCAGATTTTGCATCGCCGCCGACCTCCTGCGCGCGCTGGCTTTGGCTCGCTTGAAGAAAACGGAGCGGGCAACCGCATTGCTCGATGACGTTAACGGCAGTCCGGAGACTTCGCCGTTCGATCGCGCGCGCTCGGCCTTCATCCGCGTGACGACCGAGCTTATCAGGCGCGGGTCGCCGCTCCCGGAACAACAGCGGCCTGAAATACCACCCGCCACCGTCGGTCGCCCTCTGGCGCAATCGCTCTGGGTCGGCCGCTCGCTGCGCTGGATCGAACGGCTGTGCATCAAGTCCTACCTCGACAATGGCTGGCGCTTTCAACTCTATGTCTATGACGAGCCGGACAACGTGCCCGAGGGATGCGAAGTGCTCGACGCCACCGCCATCATTCCCGCCAAGGACGTATTTCGGGAAGGCCACGGCAGTGGGTCGCATGCGGGTTCGGTTGGTGCGTTTTCCGATCTGTTTCGTTATCGGCTGTTGTCCAAGCGTGGCGGAATGTGGACCGACACCGACGTTATCAATTTCAAGAAGTTCGAGCCCGATGGACAACGATTTATTTCCACCGAACTCACCGACGCCGGCCTCGTTACCCTCAACGGCGCCATCATGGCGGCGCCCGCCGGCGACGAACTGGTGAGCCGCGCCTACGACAGGGCCCGGGCTATTCTGGATTCGGACGACAAGTTGTTTTTCACCCGCATCGGTCCGTACCTGCTCGCGGAGGTGGCTCTCGAGCTTGGCGTGGACAAAATCAAACTGATGCCGCCCGCCTTTCTCGGCCCGGTCTCGTGGATGAATACGGCGACCCTCCTTCAGCCGTTCGATGTCTTGATGACGCGCGAGGAGTTTCAGCAGGCAATCAATGTGCACGTTTACACCGAAACATGGCGCACGCTGGGCCTCGGCCTCGATCGGCCGCCCGGTCCTCAGACCTTCTTGGGCCGGCTCTATGCCGATCATTGCGGCGAAGAAAGTGCCGTGCAGGAGAGAGTGAGCGCATGATGGGAAGCCATCGGCACACTTCCCCGCTATCGTCCTTGGTCGAGATCGCTCAGGATCGCGGTTTTGTCGGATTGGTCTTCGACGGCGCCGATGTCGAAACAGCGATCAGGTCTGAACGAGACGTGCAGTCGCTCGATCGCGCGGTCCAGATCGCACAACGGCACGACGAGAAAATCTGGGCAGAGCGCTTCGCGCGCCGCATTTGCGATGTCGATCCCGCACCCGTCTTCCGGGTGCGATTGGCCTCCATCTTGGCGGCGGCCGGCCAACTCGGCGAGGCGGAAAACCTGCTTGCCGGTCTCCCCACCGACTCGGAGAGCGAATTGTCTCGCCAGGTGCGCGGCGTGCTCAACGCCAAAGCGGGGCGGGCCGAACAGGCCATGGCGATATTCGATGCACTGCCCGGACGCTTACCCGGTTTCCATCCGGCGCCGATCGTGCTGCCGACCGCCAACGAGATGCTGGAGCAATGCACCCTTCAACAGATGAAGCCTTTCTTAACGCTGCTTGCGCAAGAGTATCCCGCGCATTTGCTCGTTCGAAGCTTTAGCCTGCGCTATCACCTTTTATCCGGCGACTGGGATACCGCCCATGCATTGGCGAAAATTTCGGAGGACGCATTCAAGCATGCGCCGACATTCGATCGCCGGTCGTTTGCGGAAGCGGCTGCCTTTTCGCTCGAATTGCTCGGGTGGACTAACGAGTTGTTCGATTTTGTGCGCGACACCATAGCAAAGGACTCGGTGCACTGGAGCCTGTACGATCGTGCGTCTCACGCTGCGCGAGCGACCGGCCGCGAAACGGAATTTGCAAGGATTATCGCGGCAATCCCGTCCGCCGAGCGAGCAAGCGCGGAAGCTCTGTCGATCACGTGCCGCTGGCATGTCGATGAGAATCGTCTCGACGAGGCGTCGCGCCTGCTCGATGAAATCCGGCCACTGTCGGCAGACCTGTTTCTCAAATCGCGGCTTTATTTACGCTTGTATGCCCGCGATCAGGATCAAATCGACGCCGCTTTCGACGCTTGCGTCAAGTGCGGAATCCCTATGCTGGGGCCGGCCGTGGCCTACGGGATTCACAGCTATTACTACAATTGCTCGCTGGCGCGGCTCCAGCACTGTCTGACAAAGCTAGAGCCGCTCGCCGTGCCCGCGCCGAACAGTGTTCATTTCTGGCAAACCTATATGCGCTGCCTTATCGCCGTCGATAAGGCGAGCAAAGCAAGACAATGCTATTTTTCGTTGCCGCCCGGCTTGGCAAATGGCGCCGTGCTCAAGCCCTTCAGCATGTTTTTCGATACGAAAAAAAAACGACACGATAAAGCACGAAAGGACTGGGGCCGCTACATCCGAGACACGCGCCATCTTTGCGTCAATGCGCCGTCGAGCTATCCACGAACGGTGCGGCTCAACTATGCCGAGCCCCCCGGCGCCGTGCTGCTCTTTGTGACGCTGTTCAACGCGATGGATTATGTCGAGTCATTTCTCGATCATTATCGCGCGTTGGGCGTCGACCACTTTTTCGTCGTCGACAATGCGTCGACCGACGGCTCTCTGGAGAAGCTGTGCGAGCAACCGGACGTGTCGGTATTCTCAAATCCGGAAAGTTTTGCAGGGTCCGCATTCGGGGTTCTCTGGATAAATCACCTCATGCAGCGCTTCGGTGTCAACCATTGGTGCTTTCATGTCGATATCGACGAATATTTTGTCTTTCCGGACTATGACGGCAGCCGGACATTGCAAGATTTGCTGTCGTACTGCGAGGACCGCGGCTTCGGTTGCGTTCCGGCGATCGAACTCGATATGTACCCGGAATACTTGGCGGATCGTCCCGATGTCGATCCATTCGTCGCAAGCTGCTATTTCGACGTCGACTATGTTGTCACCGAGAGCGAGATGCCGCCGTATGTCATGATTCAGGGCGGATTGCGGCAGCGCCTGACGGGGTTGCCCTTGTCGATGCAAAAATCGCCGCTGGTGCTCATGGCGCCGGACGTGCGCTATATCGAATGCAATCACAGCACGACACACCTTCCGGTAGCGGACCTGTCCGGTGCGCTCCTCCACTACAAATTCGTCGGCGATATCCGGCGGCGGGTCGACGATGCGATTTCAAGAGCCGAGCATTTTGCCGGGGCCATCAGCTACCGCCGCCTCGACCGCGCCGTCGGCGCTCTCGGCGAAGCTAAGTCTTTGTTATCGCATTATAGTTGCCGATATGCGGGCCCCGTCAGTCTGTTGCAGCACGGCCTCATCAATACCAGCGCCGGCTGGAGTGCGTATCGGATGCCACACTCACGGGAAAAAATCGGAAGCGGCGCGATAATGAGTTGACCGCGCAAAGCTGCAATTCTATTTTTTCGAGAGTCACTTGCGAGGGGGCAGGCATGCGATGGATTGGCCGGCTTATGAGTTCTGCGGCCGCCGTGCTACTGGCGACAGGCGGCGCCTCGGCTGCTTTGGCTCGGGACGCCGCGACATCGGCGGATGCAGCCTGGGCCGAGGCCGTGAAAACCAATTCGATCGAAGCATTCGCCGAATTCGTCATGGCCTATCCGGATAGCGAGCATGCACGGGCTGCCTATAACAGGTTGTCTCGTATCGAATCGCCCGCAAACGATGTTCGTGCGACACCGGAAAGCGGATCGCTATTCGGCGACGAGCAAAGGACTGGAAGTTCACCGGGTATCTTGCCAGGAACGATTATGATCATCTGAGCGATCGCAATGCGGCGACGGGGGCTTGAAGTGGATTATTCAAAAATTGGCGTGCGGCTCATTGTGAGCGCGGCCATCGCGATCGGCGCGGCAAGCGCCTTCTCTCCGTGTGCCGTTGCTGCGGATATGCTGACCAAGGCCCCGCCGGCGGCGCCAAGCCCAAGCGACGTGAATTCTTCCGTGCTGTGGTTGGGCGGCGATTTCAAGAATGACGTCGACGCCGGCAATATCGGCGGCATCTATGCGCTCAGCGGCAATCTCGATGCGCCCGGCTGGCTGGTGCGCGGCCAGTTCACCTATGTCAATTACGACTTTAACTCGACGTTCTCGCCGAGCGGCTCGGCGCGCGGCCAGTTCGCCGAGGGCAGCGCCGCAATCGGTTATCAGTGGACCGGCAATGGCTTCGTCGCATCGGGATTCGTCGGCCCCGACTACCAAAACTACGATATCAATCCCGCTGCCGCCGCCACTCCCGGAATAGGCGACAGGTTGGGCGCAATCTTCTTCGGTCGCGTCGCCACGATGGGCGGTTCGCAGTTTCCGTCTGCTGTCGATGGCGATTTCTCCACGGCCAACGACAGCTTTTGGGTGCGTGGCAGGACCGGTATGCGATTCGGCAATATAACGCTCGGTCCAGAAGCCATAGCCCTCGGCAGCAAGGTTTACGACGAGGTCCGTGGCGGCGGTTATGCGTCGTACGACCTTTCAAGAAACGTGATTCTGCAGGGCGATTTAGGCTATGCCGACGCCACCCGCGGTGAGAATACCTCCGGTGGACGTGGCGGCAGCGGCGTCTATGGCGGCGTGACGCTGGTTTTCCTGCACTGAAGGCAAATCGTCAGCGTGGCCAGTCGGCTAAGACCGAATGCCGGCGAATATTGGCGTCTTGCTGCGGTTTGAGCCGCAATCGGACTTGCCACGTAAAGCTCGTCGCAAATCGGACATTTCAAGGTGTAAGCTTGTCAAGGTGTAAGCTTGCGCCTGCAATAAGCCGGTAATGGCTCATTTGAGCGGCATGTTCTGTTGAGTCATTCATTCAGTATGGATGTCATGACAACCGCTGATGCCTCGGTCCCGCCGCCCGCGGGCGCGGTAAGATTTCTTGGCAACGAGGCGGCCTATTGGCGGCTGCGCATCAAGGGCGCCGGCCTCCTGGTGCTGACGCTCGGCATCTATCGTTTCTGGTTCGCGACCGATGTGCGCTGTTATTTGTGGTCGAACACCGAGATCGGCGGCGAGACGCTGGAATATACCGGGCTCGCCACCGAGCTGCTCGGCGGATTTCTGCTTGCCATCGCCATCGTCGGGCCGCTCTACACTGCGATCGCCACGGCCGCGCTCACGCTCGACACGGCGGACGGCGCGATCGCCGCCATCGGTTTTCTGCTGCTGGTGCTGCTCGGCCAGTTCGCACTGTACCGGGCCCGCCGCTACCGGCTGACGCGCACGGTGTTCCGCGGCGTGCGGTTCGATCAGCACGGCTCGGCCTGGCGCTACGCGGTCTATGCGCTGTTGTGGTGGACGCTTGCCGTCGTCACGCTCGGGCTCGCTTATCCGTGGACGCAGGCGAGCCTGCAGCGTTTCAAGATGCGGCATACCGGCTACGGCGATCTGCCGGGCTCGTTTGCCGGATCGGGGACCGAGCTGTTCCTGCGCGGGCTGCCGATCTGGCTTCTCGTCGTCGGCCCGATCGTGTTCGCCTTCGTCGCGCTCGGCCGCATGGTCGATTGGAGCGCGCTCAACGGCATGATGGCCGAGGACGAAAGCGACCCGCTCGCCTTGCTCGCGGCCAACGCCGGCATCGAGGTGTTTTTCGTCGCCGCCGCGGCGCTCGGCGCCAGCGTCGTCGCGGCGGTGCTGCTCTATCCGCTGTTCGCCGCCATCACGATGCGGTGGTGGATTTGCGGCCTGCGCTTCGGCGCGGTGACGGTGCGCTCGCGTCTTTCTACGGCGCAAGTCTATGGCGTCTATCTGCGCTATTTGCTCTATGTGCTGCCGTTCCTGGTTGCGGTGACGGCGGTCGGCGGCGTGCTCGTTTTCCTAAGCGGCCGGCTCATCGGATCGAACCGCGACTCCATGCTCGCCGAGCTGTTCGCCGGCGCGATCTCGCTGACGACCTACGTTGCGATCGTGCTCGGCGCCTCGACCATTTATCAGGTCGTGGTCACGTTCGCGATGTGGCGGCTCAGCGTGCAAACGGCCGAGCTTTCCGGGGCCGCTGCGCTCGATAGCGTGCGCGCGAGCGGCGCGCCCGATTCCGCGCTCGGCGAAGGCCTCGCCGACGCGCTCGGCGTCGGAGGCATCTGATGGACGCCGCCACGCCGCCGCGCGGGCCGGCCGTCTATTTCGACGGCACGTCGAGCGCGCGCAACGACGTCGTCGTCGAGGCCGGCGCGACGGATTTGCGGATTTTAAGCAGCGGCAGGCCGGGCCACGAGCGCCTGCTCGACGCATGGGCCTACGCCGAATTGCAGCGGATGTCGGCGCCCGAGGGGGTGCTCCGCCTCGGCCGGCGCGGCGAAACATTGCTGGCGCGGCTCGAAATCGGCGCGCCGGAACTCGCCGCCGCCATAGAAGATCGCGCCGCAGCGCTCGACCGTGGCGGCGCGGCGGAACGGCGGCTGCGCCGCAAAGTCGTGGTTTTGAGTTTCGCCGCCGCGGCGTCGCTCATCGTCACCGCGGCGTTCGGCCTGCCGGCGCTGGCCAGCCGGATCATTCCGTTCGTCCCGCTCGCGGTCGAGCACAAGCTCGGCGACGCGATCGACAACAACATCCGCGGCGCGCTTGACGCGCAGCATCTCGGAGCGCGTTTCGCCTGCGGCACGGCGCCAAGCGAAATGGCGGGCCGCGCCGCGCTCGGCAAGCTCGCCGGCAAGCTCGAAACGGCCGCCGCCTTGCCGTTTGCCCTGCATGTCGTGGTGGTGCGTCGCGCTGAGCCCAATGCCATTGCACTGCCCGGCGGCCGGATTTATGTCGACGACGGGCTGATTGCCGCAGCGCAGTCGCCGGACGAACTGGCTGGGGTGCTGGCGCACGAAATCGGCCATGTCGCCCATCGCGACGGCACGCGCACCGTGTTGCAGACGGCCGGCCTGTCGTTTCTGTTCGGCATGATGCTCGGCGATTTCGTCGGCGGCGGCGCCGTCGTCATCGCCGCCAGGACGGTGCTGAAATCGTCCTATTCGCGCCGCGTCGAGGCGGCGGCCGACGCCTACAGCGTCGATCTGATGGCAAAGGCGGGCGGCGACCCGCATGCGCTCGGGGTTATCCTAAAGCGCATTGCCGGCGGCAAGAACGAGGGCAGGAATGAAGGAATGAAACTTCTGCTCGACCATCCGGAAACCAAGGGCCGAATCGCCGCGATCGACGCGGCCGCCGTCGCCGGCACGCCGGTGCCGCTTCTTGACGTGGCGGACTGGAGCGCGCTCAAACAGATTTGCGCCCCACTGCCGGCGAATGCTACCGGCAGCGCGCCCGTTCATTAGCGCAGGTCCCGCAAAAGCGGAAACCGGTTTGGCGAGCAAGACATGCGCAAAGAAATAGCTAGAGTGGGATGACGCGACGCCGTACCCTCAACGATCGGCCGATCTCGCGGCTTGCCGTCTGGGCGCGTCGCATCGCCTTGTTTTCGCTTGCCGCCACCTTCATCGCCGTCATTATCGTGCGCTCGGGCGCGCTCGACATCGTCCCGGCGCTCTCGACGCTCGGCGGCGCGCTGGTGCTGGCGGTCGTCGCCATGCTGCTCGCCTGCGGCGCCGGCATTGTCATCTGGCGCCACGGCGTCGGCGGCGGCAGGCATGTGGCGGCCGCTTTGTTCATCGGCTTCGCGCTGATCGCCTATCCGCTCTATCTCGGCGTCAAGGCCTACCGGTTGCCGGCGATCTACGACATCACCACCGATCCGATCGATCCGCCGCAGTTCGATGCGATCGCGCGGTTGCGGCCGCGCGACGCCAATCCGATCGCCTATGCCGGTCTCTACACCGCGGAGCTGCAGAACGCGGCCTATCCCGACATCGCGCCCGACGACACCACGGCGACGCCGCAGCAGGCCTACAACGCCGCCATGAAGGTCATCGCCAAGCGCCGTTGGCGCGTCGTCGATGCGCGGCCGCCGCAAGCGGCCTTGCCGCGCCCGCTCAACGCGCGCACGGCGTCGGGCGCCGCGGTGCGCGACGGCATCATCGAGGCGATCGCGCGCACGCCGATCCTCGGCTTTCGCGACGACGTCGCGGTGCGGGTGCGGGCCACCGCGGACGGCGCCCGCATCGACGTGCGCTCGGCCTCGCGCTACGGCCGCCACGATTTCGGCACCAATGCGGCGCGCGTGCGCAATCTCATTGACGATATCGACGACGTATTGTCCAGGCCGGCGCCGCAAAAGAAGCCGGCGCCGCCGGCGCATCAGCCTCCCGGCAAGGCATCCGCCAAGCGATAGGTGCCCTCGATCGACGGCGGGCCGTCGGTCGCCACCGCGCCGCGCGCCACCAGATCTTCCAGATGCGCCAGCACGGATAACGCGGCGGCGCCGGCAAGCCGCGGATCGAGCCCGATATAGATCGCCTTGACGATGGTCGGGATGTCGGCTGCGCCCTTGCCGAGCCGGTGCAGGATCGAGGCCTCGCGGCCGGCCCGGTGCCGGATCAGAAATTGCACGTAGCGCTGAGCGGCGCGAACCGGCGCGCCGTGGCCCGGCAGATAGAGCGGCTCGCCACGTGCCGCGAGCTTGTGCAGCGAAGCCATGTAATCGCTCATGGCGCCGTCGGGCGGCGCCACGATCGTGGTCGACCAGCCCATCACATGGTCGCCGACGAACAACAGATCGGCCTCCTTGAACGCGAACGCCATGTGGTTGGCGGTGTGGCCCGGCGTCGTCACCGCTTCGAGCGTCCAGCCGTCGCCCGATACCGCCTCGCCGTCGGCAAGCGCCAGATCGGGGCGGAACTCCATGTCGGCGGAGGCATCGAGGCGGCGCGTCTCGCCGATATGGAGCGGCCGCGCCAGCCGGTGCGGGCCTTGCGCGAAAACCTTGGCGCCGGTCGCCGCTTTGACCTTGGGCGCCGCCGGCGAATGATCGCGATGGGTATGGGTGACGAAAATGTGGCTCACGGTCTCGCCGCGCACCGCGTCAAGGAGCGCCGCGATATGGGCGTCGTCGTCGGGGCCGGGATCGAGGATCGCGACTTTGCCGCGGCCGACGATGTAGCTCATGGTGCCTTTGAACGTGAACGGACCGGGATTATTGGCGACGATCGCGCGCACGCCCGGCGCCACTTCACGCACCCGGCCGGGCTCGAGATCGAAGGTCTTATTGAAGGGAACGTCGTCGTTCATGCGGCCTTATAGGGCCGGAGCGCCGTCATTGCGAGCCAATGGCTCCGGCGCGGCGCGGCCGGCCCGATGACAGGCGCCGCGTCATCACTCCGCTCCTGGCAAAGACGAACGGGTGCCCAAAAATAGTAGAGCCCCGGTGCCGGGAATGCCGGGGCTCTAGCAACCTCAATTCGCCACGGTAAGTGAGACCGAGATCGCCGAACTTTGCTATGCAAACGGCGGGCCAAATGGGACCGCGGCAAAGACGCTCTGATTCAGCCGGATTTGTGCGGTAGAAACCAATCTTGATCGCGCCGCGGGCGTTCGCTGGCTATTTTGCAGGCAGTGGCATTAGAACGGCGTCCGGCTGCGGATCGCCGCCGAGAGCGTGCCTTCGTCGAGATAATCGAGTTCGCCGCCGACCGGTACGCCGTGGGCGAGCCGCGTCACTTTCACAGGTCCTTTTTCTTGCACGTCGTGCAGCAGGTCGGTGATGTAATGGGCGGTGCTCTGGCCGTCGACGGTGGCGGAGAGCGCCAGGATGACTTCCTTGACCGCCGGATCGCTCGCCCGCTTGACCAGCGCATCGATCGAAAGGTCGTCCGGCCCGATGCCGTCGAGCGGCGACAGCGTGCCGCCGAGCACGTGATAGCGCGCATTGATCGCATGCGCCCGTTCCAGCGCCCACAGATCGGCGACGTCGGCTACCACGACAAGGGCCGACGCCTCGCGGTTGGGATCGGTGCAGACGGTGCAGGGATTTTGCGTATCGATATTGCCGCAAGTACGGCACACCTCGATCTTGTCCATCGCGGTCGCCAGCGCGGCGGCGAGCGGCGCCATCAGCAGCTCGCGTTTCTTGATGAGAAACAAGGCGGCCCGCCTTGCCGAGCGCGGACCGAGCCCCGGCAAACGCGCCAGCAGTTGGATCAGGCGCTCGATTTCGGGGCCGGCGGAAACGGCGCGCATCAGAACAGCTTCAGCCCCGGCGGCAGCGGCAGGCCGCCGGTCAGCGCCTGCATCTTTTCGGCCAGCATGGTCTCGAGCTTGCGCTTGGCCTCGGCATGCGCCGCGACCAGCAGGTCTTCGACGATTTCCTTCTGGTCGGGCTTGACGAGCGAATCGTCAATTTTCACCCCGCGCAGGTCGCCCTTGCCGGATAGTTTTATCGTCACCAGGCCGCCGCCGGCGCTGCCGTCGACCTCCAGCCGCTCGAGCTCGGCCTGCATCGCCTCCATTTTCGATTTGAACTCGGTGGCCTGCTTCATCAGGCCGAGAAAATCAGGCATCGAGATTTCCTTCCGTCACCCCGAGGTGCGAGCCAACGGGTCCGGCCTCTGGCCGGCCCGATAACAGGCTCCGCGAGCCTCGAAGGATGCGGACGACAATTCGCGTCACTGCTATGGCTCCTCTTCAGGACTCTCATTGTCAATTTGAGGAGACGCTTGCGTCGCCTCCGGATTTCCCGCCGGCGGCCGCACGTCGACGATCTCGGCGCCGGGAAAGCGTTGCAGCACGGCCTGCACCAGGGGATCGTCGCGCACGACGTCTTTCAGTTCCGCTTTGCGGGCTTCCGCCTGCGCGCGCAGATTCGGCATGCCGGCTGCGGCGGAGACCGCGACCATCCAGCGCCGGCCGGTCCAGTCGGCAAGCTTTTTCGACAGCTCGCCGACCAGCGTTTTGCGCGCGCTCGGTTCCAGCGCGAGTTCGAGCGTGCCGTCCTCGAACCGCACCAGCCGTACGTCGCGCTCCAGCGCGCTCTTGGTCGCAAGGTCGCGTTTCTCGGCGGCAAGCGCGATCAGGTCGGCGAAGGATTTGACGCTGCGGACTCCGACCGCCTCGTCATGGGGCGCCGAATCGGGCGCCGTCCGCGGTGCCGAAATCGGCGCTGCGGCGGCGAGCGGACCGCGCGCGCCACGCGATTCCGAGCGCAGTTCGGGGCGCGGCGGCGCCGCGGCGGCGCCTCCCATCCCTTCGCCGCTCGCGGGGGCGGCTGGGATGGCGGAAGCGCCATTGCCGCCGCGGCTGTCGCCGAGCGAACGGATGACTTCGTCGGGCGTCGGCAGATCGGCGGCATAGGCGATGCGCACCAAAACCATTTCGGCGGCATCGACCGGCCGGCCGGCGGCTTCGACCTCGGCGATGCCCTTGAGCAGCATCTGCCAGCAGCGCGCCAACACCCGCATCGAAAGTTTTGTTGCAAAAGCGCGGCCGCGCGTGCGCTCGGCTTCCGTGAGCGAGACATCGTCCGCCAGGTTCGGCACGACTTTGATCCGGGTGACGGAATGGGTGAATTCGGCGAGATCGCCGAGCACCATCGCCGGATCGGCGCCGGAATCGTACTGGTCGCGCAATTCCTTCAGCGCGGCGACAATGTCGGCGCGCATCAGCGCTTCGAACAGATCGATGACGCGCGTGCGATCGGCCAGTCCGAGCATTTGCCGCACGTCCTCGGCGCGGACGGGTCCCGCGGACTTTGTTGAATTACCGGCGCCGCCGGCGTGCGCAATCGCCTGGTCGAACAGCGACAGCGAATCGCGCACCGAGCCTTCCGCGGCGCGCGCGATCAGCGCCAGCGCCTCCGGCTCCGCTTCGATCGCTTCCTTGCCGGCGATGCCCTGCAGGTGCTTCACCAACAGCGCGGCATCGACCCGGCGCAGATCGAAGCGCTGGCAGCGCGACAAGACGGTGATCGGCACTTTGCGAATTTCGGTGGTGGCGAAGATGAACTTGGCGTGCGGCGGCGGCTCTTCCAGCGTCTTAAGGAGCGCGTTGAACGCCTGCGGCGTCAGCATGTGCACTTCGTCGAGAATATAGACCTTGTAGCGGGCGGACACCGGCGCATAGCGGACGGCGTCGTTGATTTGCCGGATGTCGTCGACACCGTTATGCGAAGCGGCGTCCATCTCGATGACGTCGAGATGGCGGCTCTCCATGATCGCTTCGCAGTGGATGCCGAGCGCCGGCATGGTCACGGTCGGCGCGGCGATCGAGCCGTCCGGCATTTCGTAATTAAGCGCGCGGGCGAGGATGCGCGCCGTCGTCGTCTTGCCGACGCCGCGCACGCCGGTGAGGATCCAGGCCTGCGCGATGCGGCCGGATTCGAAGGCGTTGGCGATGGTGCGCACCATCGCGTCCTGACCGATCAGGTCGTCGAAGGTGGCCGGCCGGTATTTGCGCGCCAGCACGCGGTAGGCGGCGGATGGTGTCGTTGCGTCGTTCATCGCAATAACATGTAGCAAAGAATGTTGATGGTGGCCCGGATGAGCGCAGCGAAATCCGGGGTCAACGGGCGAGCGGTCGGTTGTCCCCGCATTTCGTTGCGCTCATGCGGGCTACGGGAATCGGAGGGTGGGAGGCTGACGAGCGACCCGAACCGCGCTCGTTAGGGCTGCTTCCTTCCGGATCTGACCCGGTTGGCGAGTGGCTCGTCCACCGCCAACCTCCCGGCTCCTATATCGGCCGCGCAAAGTGGGAAAGCAAGCGCAGCCGGACGCTCACCCGGCTTCCCGGCTGACGTCATAATCATACAGCCACGCCGTCTGGAACGCGGTGGAGTCGACGCCGAAGCGTTCGCGCAGCGCGAATTTCACGTCGCGCTTGAGCCGCGCCCACGGCGATGCGAGGTGGTTCTCCTTGGCGCGCGCGCGGGAGCCGAGCACGGCCATTGTCGCGCGCGGCGCGCGCATCCGCTCGTAGGCGGTCAGCGCCGCGCCGGGATCGTCGCCGTGCCGCGCGATCATTGCCGCCAGCACGCAGCCGTCCTCGACTGCCATGGCGGCGCCCTGGCCGAGATAGGGCAGCATGGCATGCGCCGAGTCGCCGAGCAGCGTGGCGCGGCCCTTGCTCCAGCGCTGCAGCGGATCGCGATCGTAAAGCGCCCATTTGTACCAGCGGGTACTGCACGGATAGAGCCGCGTCAGCGCGGAATTCCACGCCGCATAGGCCGTCATCACTTCCGCTACGTCGCATTCGCGCGTCCAGGATTCTTCGGTCCAGGCGTCGCTGTCGAGGTGGGCGACGATGTTGACCAGTTCGCCGCGATGCACGCGGTAGTGCACGACATGGCCGTGCGGGCCCATCCACATGGTGCCGTCAGCGGTGTTGATGTCGCGCGGCACGGCCTCGACCGGCGCCATGCCGCGCCAGCAGATGCAGCCGGTGAAGCGCGGCGCGTCGGCGCCGAACAGGGCCTCGCGCACCGCGGAATGGATGCCGTCGGCGCCGACCACGATGTCGGCCTCGATGGCGCTGCCGTCGGCAAAGCGCGCCGCCGCCGCGCGGTCGCTCGATTCGACGCCGACGCACCTTTTGCCGAGCCGGATCTCGGTGGCTTTCAGCGCATGGCGCAGCACGTCGAGCAGATCGGCGCGGTGCACCGTGAGATTCGGCGCGCCGAATTTCTGGCGGAAATCGCCGCGGCGGATGCGCGAAATGTAACGCCCGCTGTTCCAGGAGCGGATCACCAGAAATTCCGAGCCCCAGCCGATGTCCTCGACCGCGTCATTAAGCCCGAGCGCGCGGAACGCCTTCACGGCGTTGGGTGTGAGATTGAGCCCGGCGCCGATCTCGCTGTGCGCCGGCGACTGCTCGCAGACGACGACCTCGGCGCCGCGCCGCTCGAGCGCCAGCGCCGCGGCAAGCCCGCCGATGCCGCCGCCGATAATGGCGATGCGTGGCGCGCGTGGCATGCGTTATTCCTCCCAAGGCTTCGTAGGGTGGGCGCCGCGAGCGTGAGTGCGGTTCCGCGTGGGCAAAATCGCGAAAGTGCGGCGCCCACGCGGTTCGCATTCAGCCGGCGATTTTGCCACCCTACGCGCTGTCGCCAGCCTACCGAAATCATTGGCGGATTTCGCCCCTTACGCAAACCTCCTTATGGAGAATTCCCGAATTTCGCCGCTGTCCCGCCCGCCGCTAGCTTGCCGTCAACATCGCCTCGGGCGAATGGTGAAAGGGAGCATTCCGATGTCGAGGACAGGCAATACAGACGATCGCCGCATGTCGATCGGCGCCGAGGCGGAAGAGTTTTTCCGGCTTGGCCTGATGTGTTCCACGGGCGAAACCAGGCCCGTGGATATGGTCACCGCGCACAAATGGTTCAACATCGCCGGAATGCGCGGTTCGCGCGAAGCGGTGCGCCACCGCTGCGAAATCGCCGGCGAAATGTCGTCCGCCGAGATCGCCGCCGCGCAGCGCGCCGCGCGCACTTGGCTCACGCGGCATTGACCGGCGCAACCGGCATCGCGGCTGACTTCGCTCTGGCGATTTGCTAGCCTTTCGGCGAATCTGCATGAATCGAAGAGGAGAGCCGCCATGGTGCGCGCGACGATACGTGTTCTCGCCGTCGCCGCGCTATTAGCGCTGGTGGCGTCCACCTGGGCCAAGGCGCAGGAGGACCAGCACAAAAAGCAGCAGGGCGGTCATCCGAACGCCGCACCGCACGGGCCGCCGCCGGGCCCGCCCCATCCCGGCCCCGGCCCGGGTGGTCCGCCCCATCCGCAGTTCAAGCCGGTCGGCCCGCCGCCCGGACAAATGGGCGGTCCGCCGCATCCGCTCGGCCCGTCTGGACAGATGGGTGGTCCGCATCCGCCCGGCCCGCCGCCTGCGGCCTTCGTGCATCCCGGTCCCGGCGGCCCGGCGCCGGAATTCGCCCATGGCCCCAATGGCCCGCGTGGCCCCTATGGCCCCCATGGCCCGCCGCCGGGCAGTCCGCATTTCTCCTTCCACGGCCATGATTTCAACCGGGTCCACGTCCATCCGTTCATCTATCCGAACGGCTGGGGCTACCGGGAATGGGCCGTCGGCGCTACTCTGCCGCCGCTGTTCCTGGCGCCGGATTATTATTATCCCGAATGGGCCCAGCTCGGCCTCGAGCCGCCGCCGCCGGGCACGCAATGGGTGCGCTACGGACCCGATCTGCTCTTGGTCGATGTCAACACCGGCGAGGTCATCGATGTGGCCTACGGCGTGTTCTACGAAGACTGACCGCGCCGCCGCGGACCGGGATGCGTCGCACGGCGCGCGGCGCATGCGAAATGGTTCATGGCGTCGGGGCCGGGGGAGCGGAAGGCCACTATTCACGGCTTCTCGTAGGGTCCTAGAAATCTTGCGCCGTTGAAATGTATTAGATGGCTAGGGTTGTCCGCCAACCAAACCTCTGTCTCCCACGAAATTGCGTCAAGATACTTAATGAACATCCGTCGATCAGGAAATGTGCTCACGAATACGAGACCCGGCGAAGCGTCCTTGAAAAGCAGGGATAGTTCTTCGTGTCGTTTGGCATCCACTGGCCCATGCGACGTGACTGCTTCCGCGAGAATCAGCCATTCCTTATCTTCATAGTAGATTATTGCATCCGGCATTTTCCCATGCTCGTCTACCGTCACCCCAAGCGAGGCCAAAAGACTGCTATCGAAGTAACCTGTCTTATCCCCAGTATCACCAACATAGATGAGCTTTCCACCTGGGATGAACCGAGGTGCGAATTGTTCAATAATCATCTTGATCAATTCGCTATGCTCTCCCGGACTAAGCTGGATCGTTTTGTCAGGCGCAATCACTACAGGTACCATGCTCATTTCGCGCGCTTTAGCATATTTCACGGCGAGGCTTGGCTGCGCTGCTTTAAATCTCTTTAATCGAAGCTCGTACTCGTCCGTACCAAACGATTGAACCAGCGCCAGACAAGTCGGCTCAATTTGATAAACAGTGTCGGGACTATTCGTTGGCCGAGTCACGTCCGGGTTCTGAAGCACTATCGATGCTTGCATGAACTGATGAATAGTGAAACGACGAACACTCTCCCTCGTATTGGGCTTGTAACTTTTATCGTAGTTATCCCGCGCCCAGTCCATAATTGGGGTGATTCCTATTAACGGCGAAGACGCCTCGCGCCATGCTTTTTTGTAAGTCAGATTAAGGAGCGCAAGCAACGTTAGGCCTGATCTTTCGTTTTGCTGGCCCCGAGGCAAATCGAGGTCCGCAAGGACCCGAATAGCTTCATCAATTCGTTGCTGTTTCGTGACCATTGAATGTCTCAGTGAACGCGTCGATCTCATTTTGGTCTGCCGCCGGATGCTTGGCTGACCATTCGCCAAAGGCTACTAACGTCTGCTCTGAGGGAAATTTCATCGAACGAAGATCCGTAGCGTTCACCTGTGTGTGCCCGCTAAAATTTCGGAAATGCCGATCAACGGACGTAGAATTCAAGAATAGGGCGAGTCCACGGGCCAAGAATTCGTTTATACCCGCTTTGTTAGCATGGATCACATTTAGATGGTTTTCGAAGCCGTATAGATCGTAAGGAAGCTTTCGGGGGTCAACGATATAGGCGACTATTCTTCGTCGCTCTTCTTTGGCAGAGAAGCGCTTGGTAATTGTATACCAACCACTCGGCATCAACCACCTTCTGGTTTTATCATTCACGAGCAGTGCGTTTGGTTTTTTATGCTCCCGAGGCCATTCCAATTCGCCGCCAGAAAAATGATGTGCGTAGAGTAGAGGTACACTGCCGGGTTGGGGTGTCGATAGGGAATGCCCTCTGAGACGAAAATCAACGACCGGCCCAGTTGCCACGTCCAGACCAAGCTTAGCAAGCGTGGTATCGCCGAGGTTGCCGTTAGTCTCGAAAGTAGGAATATGAATGAACTGTCCGGAATCGTAGGGCTTTACAATTTGCTCAAACGGTACCCGCTTTTCAATGTAGCCATTAAACGTTCCATCGTCACACGATGAAATGATGACCGGACCTTGTTCACCTCGTCTGATCAGCCGGATAATAATGTTTTCTTGCAAAACATTATCATCTTCAAATGCTTTGTTGCGACGATCAAAGACGTGAATCTGCGAGATTGCTACTCTGTCAAGGAGCCAAGCCCGAAATGGTCGAAAGTACAGACCATTACAGAAGCTCCGAGGAATTATAGCAACAATCTCGCCGTCATCAGATGTAAGCTCAACGGCTAGCGCCAAAAAAGCCGCGTATAAGTTCCCTGTTTCTACACCGATGTGCCTAAGGAGACTCCGATATTCAGATTTTGATCCGATCTTTCTGTATGGCGGGTTTAGAATGACATGCGTGAAGCGGCTGGGTCGAAATGGTGCGGCAAATGCAGCTTCGCGAATAAAATCGCGCTGAAGGATTTCAACTTCGATCTGCCGGTTCCTGGCCGTCAGTTCTGCCAACTGCTCAGACAGGTATCGCGCCAATGATTGCTCCAGCTCATACGCTGTAATTTTAAGTGAGCAGTCTGGTCGTTTCTCGAGACAGCGACATACGAAGGCGTGTGCTAATGCGCCAATCCCAGCTCCAGGCTCAAGCAGCGATATCTGGTTCGGCCACTTTTGAAAAAGCGAGGCCATAAACCTTGCAATAGGAACAGGCGTCATAAATTGCCCGAGCACGGCTCGCCTGCTCTGGTCCAATTGCTCGCTTGCGATCCGTCGCACGTTTTCCAAGTGACCGAACTCCAGTCCCTCTATTCCGCCTTCCTTGCCCCGATTCTGCTCCGCTGTGCAGCTAGATATTGTCCCTTTCGCAGCACTTTGGAACGGACTCCCATTCTCGGGGCAATGGGGTGTTTCTGCTGGAGGATCGCATTCTGCAGCCCTCTCTTCATCGAGGTTGAGACCAAACCGCACGAGGCGATCGGCAGCCCTTTTCCCAATTCGCCGGCAAAGAAGTTCATAGTCGGACATGACGTACTTCCATAAAGTCCCATAAGCCTGCCGCGAGCCTGCCGCGAGATCGAGAACAATACAAGAACGATCTTGCTCCGCTATTTGCGTGTTGGTCTCTCTTTCGGTGATGATACTTGACAATTGTCCCCATTTGAGTTACATACTGACGAATCAAAGCTCGCCCATCGAAGGGACGTCGACCGGTGACAGCCGATCGATGGGGCGGGTGCGGTTCCCGGAGGCGGGCTTGTCACTCGCATCCGGGCGGTTCTGGGCATCGTCCCGTCCGGCGCGTGACCGGACTGCGAGGTGCTCGCTGCACTGGTGCCGGAGAGGGTCCTCCCGTTTGCATCCGGTGGTTCCAGGAAGCGCGGCCCGGAGCCGAGTCGAGGTCAGGCCCTCGGCGTAGTGCCGCGGTGGGGCGCCGAAAGGCGAGCGTGCCCCCTCCTTAATCCTCCCCCGCAAGCAGGGGAGGGCGCAGAGAGGGCGCGCGCCGCGTGGCAGACGGTTTGCGCAATTTGCGCGAATTGTTTGTGGCGGACTCCGGTTCGGATGCGTCTATCGGCGCTCCGCCTCCCTTCTTCTATCGGGGAGGTACGTGGAAGGGCATTCTTACAGTAGCGTGGCAAAGCTCGGGCGCACAGAAGCGTCGCGAGAACGGGATCGCTTTTCGTTCACCTCTCCCCGCGCGCGGGGGCGAGGGCGTGCGCCTTGACCTGCCGGACTGACGCGGCTTCAATCCGGCGCAAATCGAGCGCGCAAAACATGCGCCCAGACGCGGCTAAAGGAGCAGGATCATGACCTTCCGCATTGCCGTTGTGCAGCCGATCTCGCACCGTCCGCCCGACGATGAGAACAACGTCGCGGACGCGGTGCGCGCGGTCGAACGCGCGGCGGGCGAGGGCGCGCAGTTCGTGTGCTTTCCGGAAAGTTATCCCGGCCCGTGGCGGATGCCGGCGACTTACGATCCGACGGCGGCGCTTGCGGAAGCGGCGGCCAAGCATGGCGTGCACGCGGTGTTCGGCAGCATCGAGCCGATCGATGCCAAAGCGGCGACCGCCTATAACCTGACCGCCATGGCCTTTCCCGACGGCCGCGCGCCGGTGCGCTATCGCCGCACCCATCCCAACGGGCCGTGGATCTATACCGGAGGAAAAACCTGGGAATTCAAATATGTCGCCGGCGGCGACTATCCGGTGTTCGACACCGTGCACGGCAAAGTCGGCCTCGCGATGTGCAGCGAAGTCTATATGCCCGAGGTGACGCGCGCACTGGCGCTGCGGGGCGCCGAGCTGATCTTCATGCCGGCCGGCATCGACAAGCGCCGGCTGTGGGCGACCTGGCGGACGCTGATCTTCGCGCGCGCCATCGAGAACCTGGCGATCGTGGTGACGACGCAGAATTTGTTCGACCATTCGCAGCGCGGGCTGGCCATGGTGGCGGCGCCGGAGGACATCCTGTTCGAGAGCACGGCCGCCGGAACGAGCATGGTCGACGTCAGCCTCGACCGGGTGCGCTATTTGCGCTCGAGCCGCGACGAAATCGGCTCGTCGGCGGAATGCGGCGCCAAGCAAGGCCTGCTCGGTCCGCAATGGCAGCGGCCGGAGCTCTACGACACCTTCCGTCCGCGGCCGTTGCGCGAAGCGGCCGAATGATGCCAAGCGATCGCTGTTGATCGTGCCCCCGCGCCCCGACTTCGGTCCGCCGCCGCAGCTTGGCTATATCGCCAGCCGGCTCGATCGCGTTGCCGGTTTGCGCGGCGACGCCGCGGCGCTCCAAAAATTCAGCGAGCATCCGCGCGCCGGCGTCTATGTCGTCGGCGGCGAAATGGTGGTGCTCAAGGCGTCATCGCCGACGTGCGATCCGTTGTTCGCTCAGTCCGAGGCGCGTGCGCTTGGCCGCGTGCATGAAAACGTCTTTCTCGGTTTGGTGGATGACGCGCCGCGCTTCGGTTTGCGGCTCGATCCGCAAGCGCTCGAGCCGCTCAAGACGCGCAACGATCTGAAAATCACCGATCTGCGCTCGATCGCGGTGCAGGGCTTGGTCGAAGCGGAGCATCTACCGCCGCTCGCCGAAGCCAAGGCGCTGCTCTCTTGGCATGCGCGGCATTCCCACTGTCCGAATTGCGGCGCCAAAACCGAAATCGTCCAGGCCGGCTGGCGGCGTGATTGCCCGGTATGCAAGGCCGAGCATTTTCCGCGTACCGATCCGGTCGTCATCATGCTGGCGATCGCGGGCGAGCGCTGCGTGCTCGGCCGCTCGCCGCGCTTCGCGCCGACGATGTGGTCGTGCCTGGCCGGCTTTGCCGAGCCCGGCGAATCGATCGAGGAAGCGGTGCGCCGCGAAGTGCGCGAAGAGGTCGGCATCGCCGTCGGCCGCGTGAAATATTTCGCGTCGCAGCCGTGGCCGTTTCCGTCCTCGATCATGATCGGCTGCCATGCCGAAGCGTTATCCGACACCATCGTCGTCGATCGCGAGGAATTGGAGGACGCCCGCTGGTTTGAGCGCGAGGAATTGGCCGCGATGCTCAGGCGGCAGCACGCGCAGGGCTTGACCACGCCGCCGCCGGTCGCGATCGCCCATCACATCATCCGCAGCTTTGTCGAGGGTGGCTACGATGTCCTGCGCTGACGCTTCCCTGCGCCGCAGCGGTGCGCCGCGCATCTTGTGCGCCGGCATCATCGTGCTCGACGAGGTGTTCCGCGTCGATGAATTTCCGCAAGCCGACGGCAAGGTGCAAGCGTCCGGATTTTTCGTCGTCAATGGCGGCTGTGCGGCGAATGCGGCGGTGGCCATCGCGCGGCTCGGCGGCCGCGCCGCGCTGGCCGGGCCGATGGGCGGTCCCGCCGGCGAAGACGCCAACGGCGACCGCGTGCTCGCAGCGCTGGCACGCGAGCATGTCGACACCGCCTTCTGTCAGCGCATCGACGGGCTGGCGACGGCGCTGTCGGCGATCGTCATGAATGCGCGCGGCGACCGCACCATCGTGACCTATCGCGACGAGCGGATCGCGGCGACCGCGCCGGCGGACCCGAACGCCGTCGTCGCCGCGGCGGATGTGGTGCTGGCGGATAACCGCTATCCCGATTTCGTGCAGCCGATTTGCGCGGCGGCGCGGGCGCGGGGCTTGCCCGTCGTGCTCGACGGCGACCGGCCGACGGTCGAGGACGATCCGCTGTTCCGCATCGCCAGCCATGTCATTTTCTCCTCCGAATGCCTGCGCATCACGACCGGCGTTGCCGAGCTCGACACCGCCTTGCAACGCATGGCGCGCAAGACCGACGCCTTTCTTGCCGTGAGCAACGGCCCCGACGACATCGTCTATCGCAATGACGGCGCGCTTCGCCGCCTGCCGGTGTTCAAGATTGCCGCCGTGGATACGCTCGGCGCCGGCGACGCTTTTCACGGCGGCTTCGCGCTGGCGCTGGCCGAGGGCCGCGGCGAGGTCGAGGCGATGCGGTTCGGCGCCGCGGTCGCCGGGATCAAGTGCACCCGGCTCGGCGGCTCTGCCGGGACCCCGACGCGGGCGGAGGTCGAGGCCTTTCTGGCTAAAAGCGCGCCCCGAGCGCATTGCGCGGAGCGCGGCGACGAAGCATTACAGTCTTAGGCTGTTGCCCGAGCGGACGTCGAAAACGGAGGACCTATGCAGCAGATTTCCTCGAAATGCGTTGCGGCGGCTCTCGCACTGGGCGCCGTCGTCGCGGCATCGAGCGCGGCCCAGGCGCATCATCATGCCAGAAAATGGCGCGCCGCCTGGCAGCGCGCCGACATTTTGCCTTACGATTACAACTACTTCCCGGTGATGGGCTATTCGCTTTACGGCAACTGCTACTTGGTCGAGCAGTTTGCGCCCTACCGCCCTTATCTCGTCCGCGTCTGTCCGCTGCGCTGAGATTTCGCTCATTCCCGCGCAAGCGGGAATCCGTTGGTGCCGCCGCCCCCCAAAAGGGGCCGCAGGCTCGGCAGCCTCTATGGCACTTGATTTAGAATATTATTCTCTCTAAATAGATTTAGCTCTGTGTTTTGGAAGAATAGTATCATGGATGCTATAGACCGGAAAATACTTGCTGTTTTGCAGGACAATGCTGCGCTGTCGGTCGCCGATATCGGGCAGCGCGTCGGCCTGTCGTCGACACCGTGCTGGAAGCGCATTCAGCGGCTCGAAGCCGACGGCGTCATCGTCAAACGCGTCGCGCTGGTCGACCAGGAGCGCATCGGGCTCGGCATCAGCGTCTTCGTCTCGATCGAGACCGGCGATCACTCGCAGGACTGGCTCGATCGATTCGCCAAGACGGTCACCGTTATGCCGGAAGTGATGGAGTTCTATCGCATGGCCGGCGACGTCGATTACATGCTGCGCGTCGTCGTGCCCGACATCGCCGGCTACGACACCTTCTATAAGCGCCTGATCGCTGCGGTGCCGCTGAAGAACGTCACGTCGCGCTTTGCCATGGAAAAAATCAAATCGACGACGGCGCTGCCGATACCGGAGGTCAGGTAACGGCTGATCCCCGATCCCTGATCTCAGGACGCCGTGCGTGCGATCGACGCCGATTCCCGCGGGCTCATGAAGCTCTGATCGCTCAGGGTCAAAGTGCCGGTCATGACGTAACCGTAGGTCGGATTGTAGCTGTATTGGACCTGGGCCAGCACCAGGTAAGTGTTGGGCACGGCAAGCGACGACGGCACCGTGACGGTCTGGCCGACCGTGAGCGCGGTGCCGTCGAGCGTGTCGCTCCACACCACCGACGCATTGCCCTGGGCATCGATCGAAATCTCCGAGACGACTTCGTTGAGACCGGCCGTCGCGTATGGCGCAATGATCGCGGAGCCGGCGTTGAGAATGTTCGTCATGTCGGCATTGGTGATGGCGGTATATTGGCTCGAAAGATCGGCCAGCGCGTGGGCGATCAACTCGACCTTGCGGTCGGTGGCGATGCCTTGCGAGGCCTCGACGCTGCCGAGGAAGAGCGTCAGCATCACCGGAAACAGCATGGCGAATTCGACCGCCGAAATGCCGCGGCAGTCGCCGGCGAAGCGGGTGCGGCGACGGGCAATGCCGCTAAGAATACTCATTCGACCGAGAATATTCATTCCACTAAGAGTATTCATGGCGCGCCCCCTCAAGACGATGCGTAGGGTTCGTTTTTGAAGACCGCGGTGGCGGCGAACAGATTGTAACCGCCCTTCAGGTTGCTCAGGTTGAAGCCGAACAAGCTGACGAACACCGGATATTGATAGTAGAGCCGCAGCATCACGATGTCGCCCGGGCCGCCCGGATTGTAGCCGAGCGCTCCGGAATTAAAGGCGCCGTTGGTTATCGGCAGGCCGAGATTGGCCGCGGCAAACGACGGATAGGTCTCGACGTCGACATAGACGCCGCTGTCGCAGTTGAAGATGCCGTGGATCTGATTGCAGACCTGCGATTTGAATTGCGCGGCCGACCAGCCGGCGGTCTGCGCCTTGCCGGTAAAGATCAGCCGCGCCGAACCGGCCGCCGCCGTCTCCAGCGTCTGGCCGGCAAAGAAGACCAGCGCCGTTTGCAGGATGGCGAACAGGCCGGCGACGAACGGCGCCGCAAGCAGGGCGAACTCGATAGTCGTCCCCGCCTCGCTTTGCGTGACGAAGCGGCGGACCAGCGGCGACGAGAATGTCTGTGAACCAAGTGCTGTGACGAGCCGTGCAAACCCGGCCAGCTTGGCTATGGACCGCCCGAACTTCGCCCGTTTGAACATTGGCGCCCTCACGCGACGAAGGTCGCAAAACGCGAAACCTCTCGGTCGAGCGATAGCAGCCGCGGGTTGGCGATTCATTGCGACGATCGACGAGACAGCCGGGGCGGGCTTTAAGGCGCCGCTAACCCTGCGGCCATCAGTGCGCGCCGCCGGCGCCGGCCGCCATGGCCTGGTTGCTGCGCGTGATGCCCTGATTGAGCGTCTTGCCGAAGTAGTCGACCGGGATGCCGGACTCCTTATCGAAATCGTCCTTGCTGGTGTCGCCCAGCGTCGCCCGCGGCGAGCAGTCGGGCGTGCAGCTATAGGTCTGCCGCGTCATACCGCGATAGACCACGACCATCGGCTCGTCGGGGCCTTTGACCTCGATGGTCTTCTCCAGCAGCACGGCGCTACTCTTATCCATGACGACGATATTGGTGGCGCCATAGCCCTTGCCGGTGACGACGGCGATGCCGCCGGGCTGCAGCGAAATATCGGCAATGAGCGGGTCGCCGATCACGATCGTAGTCGCACGTTCGGGAAGCTTCAGGATTCTGGCCTGGTCGAGGTGAACCGAGATCGGCTCTTCGGCGCGGGCCGGCGCGGCGAGCGCGGCACAAACGATGGCCATCGAGAGCCAATAGCGCGCGCTCTGGGCCAAGCGGCCGCGCAGGCAAAACGCCGTCATCGATACGCTCCGAAACGCTACGCGGATTCGACTGTTACAAAGGCCGTCTCCCGGCCGATACACTTGACTGCAAATTCGTGAATGAAGTGCAAATCCGCGCGGCTCGTCGGGATGCCTGCCGCCGCCGCGGCCCAACCGACGACAGCGCAACGATGGCGCAGCCGGGCCCAATTCCGGCCGCCGGCCGCGATAGCGGCTGTCACTGCGTGAACGGATGCACCAGCTGGGCGGGAAAGCTCGTCGGAAACTCGCGCTCGCCGATGCCGTAATTGTCGGGCAATTCGCCGGCCGGCATGTAGAACGTACCGAATAGCACGTCCAGAATCGGAAACGTCGCCGCGAAATTCCTCTCGCCGCCGCGGTCGGCCGCGGTGTGATGCCAGCGGTGGAACACCGGGCCCGCGATCACGTATTTGAACGGGCCGAGCGTCCAATCGAGATTGGCGTGCACAAATGCCGAAGTGGCGATGGCAAAGGGACCGAGCACGACAAACACGTTCGGCGAGATGCCGAGGAGAAGCATGATGACGTCGGCTGCGACGCTGCCGAGAAACAGATTGACCGGATGGAAGCGCGCCGCCGAGATCCATTCCAGCTGTTCGGAAGAATGATGCACCGCGTGGTAGCGCCACATGCGTTGGCCGTGGAACAGCCGGTGCGTCCAGTACAGGATGAAATCCTCGCCGACGAGGAAAATGACCATCTGGACGCCGAGCGGAAGCGCGGCGAGCGGGCCGTGACCGTTGTCGTAGAACGCGATCAGGCCCTCCGCCGTGGTGATTCTGAACAGAACGGCGGCGCCGATGACGAGCATTCCGATGCGCAGGTAGCGGGTGATGACGGGAATGAAGAACCAATAACACAGGTCGGTGACAAGATCGCGCTTGCGCCACCAGGTGCGGCCGGGATTGCAGGCCCAGAACCAGGTGAGAACGGTGAAAACGACCGCCAGTCCGAGCGAGATCGGAATGTTCTTCAGAAACGTCTGACCGAAACTGATTAGAAAGGACAGCAATTCCTGGGTCATGCCTCAAAAACCTGCGCGGTTTCGGACCGCGAATATTTCGTCGGCGCTATTGGTATCGCGGATGCATTTAAGACGCCGTGAATGCCGGGCGATGAAGCGTTGCGGCGCGCGACAGGCTGATCCCTGTTTGATGCAAGTTGTGCGCCGCCCGCTCATGCGATGGCAACGTTTGCCAGATATGCTGTTGCGCTGTGCTTGCGAGCGTGGCCGGCCCGGCGCCTGTCGTTTGGTGTATGCATCGTAAACGAGCGACGTCCGGCGCCGCCGCCGCGGCGGCAGATTAAGTGCTCTAATCGAGTGCCGTCGAATGCCGCAAGGCGATGTTAACTACGTCGCAGAAAGCGCGACGGCCCGCGGATTTCGGCGAACGATTTAACCCTGTCGAAATTTCTGCTGGATAGGGTTTGGCATGATCCAAACGGCGGTCACAAAGCCGTTGGGTCAGCTCAGACAGCCACGTGTGGACCTTAAGGAGCCAACTCATGAAGACCCTTTTCTCGCGTTTCGTGAAGGACGAGTCCGGCGCCACGGCCATCGAATACGGACTCATCGCCGCCGGCATTTCGGTTGCGATCATCGCCGTCGTTCAAGGCCTCGGCACCAAGTTGAACACCACGTTCAGCAGCGTTTCCGGCGCCCTCAAGTAAGCGTCGTTCTTCTGCAATGCCATGAGAGGGCTCCGGGCGCATACCGGAGCCTTTTCGCGTTTCAGCTAATCCGCTCGTCTGGCGCGGAATAACGCGGAGAGCGGACGACATTCGGACGGCGGCGCCATGTTGATCGAAACGGTCAGGTTGACATTGTTCCCGGCAATGATGGCATTTGCCGCTTCGAGCGATCTGTTGACCATGACGATCGCCAATCGCGTGTCGCTTATTCTCATCGCCGGATTCGTGCTGCTTGCCTTGCTTTGCGGCGTGAGCGGCGCCGAGCTCGTCTCGCATGTCGGGGCGGCCGGCGCAGTGCTCGGCGTGGCGTTTGTCTGCTTCGCCTGCGGCTGGATCGGCGGCGCTGACGCCAAGCTCGCGGCGGCCACGGCGCTGTGGCTGGGTTTTGGAAATCTCTTTAATTACCTCGTTTATGCGTCGCTCTTGGGCGGGGCGCTGACATTATTGATCGTGCAATTTCGGACCATGCCGCTACCGCGCCTGCTCGCGGGGCGGGAATGGGCCGAGCGGCTGCACAGCCAGGGCGCCGGCGTGCCCTATGGCGTGGCGCTGGCCGCCGCCGCGCTGCTGGTCTATCCGCAGACCGAGTGGATGACGGCAGTCGGCCTGTAAGCGGCAACCCGGTCAGGCATCGACCGCGCGCCGTCGCGCGCATGGACGCGCGTCAACGCGATATTAACGCGATTTGGATACGCCTCATTAACCATGCTTTGACCTTTAGCTGCTGAAATCCAGCCTGGATGGCCGCCTTTGGGCGGACCATCCCGTGGAAAGTGAAGCGTAATGAAAGCCGCGCGTCTTGTCGTACTCGGTGTCGCTGTCGCCGCCGGCGGCATCGCCGCGTATTTGGCCGCCGGCAGCAAGGCGCCGCCGCCGCCGGTCGTGGCAGCCGCGCCGCCGCTCGAAACGGTCGAAGTGCTGGTCGCCAAATCGGATCTCAGCCGGGGTCAAGTGATCGCAAATCAGGATATCGGTTGGCAGACCTGGCCGAAGGCCGCGGCCAACGCAAGTTTTATCAAAAAGTCCGATCGGCCGGACGCCGTCAAAGATTTCGTCGGCGCGATCGTTCGCGTGGCGATGGTGGCGGGCGATCCGATTCGCGGCCCCTACGTTGTGATGGCGAAGGGCTCCGGCTTTATGGCTGCAATCTTGCCGAAAGGCATGCGTGCGGTCGCGGTCGATATTTCGGCGGTGACCAGCGCCGGCGGCTTCATCCTGCCCGACGATCGCGTCGACGTCGTGCTGACGCGCCGGGACAAATCGGCGGAAAAGGCGACCGGCGTCGAGAAATTCGTCAGCGACACGATTTTGCGCAATGTGCGGGTGCTGGCGGTCGATCAGACGATGGATGCGAAGGGCGATGCCAAAGTGGCTCTCGGCAAGACCGCCACGCTCGAACTGACGCAATCCCAGGCCGAGACGCTCGAACTGTCGCATCAGCTCGGCACCATTTCGCTCACGCTGCGCAGCATCCTCGATTCCGGCCCGTCCACTCCCGCGGGCGACGAAGAGGCCGACAACCACAACAAGTCCATCAACACCGTGCGGTTCGGCGTGAGCACGGCGGGAGCCGGGCATTGAGCGCGCGGAGGGCATCGATATGACTGGAGCGACATCGATCCGAGCGGCGGCGGTTGTCGCGGCGCTCCTCGTCGCTTGGTGCATCGTTCCGCGTGCGCTCGCCGGCAACGTGGTGTTCAACTCGCCGCCGACCCAGACCGTCCATGTCGCCGCCAGCGATTTTGAATCGCAGCCCCTGACCCTCGGCCTCGGCAAATCGGTCGTCATCGATCTGTCGCGCGACGTCAAGGATGTGCTGGTTGCCGATCCCAAGATCGCCAACGCCGTGGTGCGATCCTCGCGGCGCGCCTTCATCATCGGCAGCACGGTGGGCCAGACCAACGTGTTCTTCTTCGACGCCGAGGGGAAGCAAATCGCCGGCTTCGACATCGCGGTGACGCGCGACCTCGACGGCATCCGCCAGGCGATCCATCGGGTTCTGCCGGACGCCGATATTACGGTCGAAGGCATCGGCGACGGCATCATCCTGTCCGGCAGCGTATCGAGTCCCCAGGAGGCGCAGCAGGCCTACGATATCGCCGGTGGACTGCTCGGCCCCGGCAGCAAGGATGTTCCGGCTGGCAAGATCGTCAACGCCATCGTGGTGCGCGGCCGCGACCAGATCATGCTCAAAGTGGTCGTCGCCGAGGTCGAGCGCGACGTTATCAAGCAGCTCGGCATCAATCTTTCCGGATCGCTGAACTACGGCACCGCGGTGGTCAACTTCAATAACACAAATCCGTTTTCCGCCACCGGTCAGTCGCTCAGCGGCTCGGCCATCACGGCTACCGGCTTCAACTCGGTCAGCGCGACGTTGCAGGCCATGGAAGAGGCCGGCGTCATTCACACCCTCGCCGAGCCGAACCTGACCGCGATTTCCGGCGAATCCGCGACTTTTGTCGCCGGCGGCGAATTTCCGGTCCTCAACGGCTATAGCTGCTCGGCCGCGACCGCCGGCAGCACGGTACAGACGTGTCAGCCGTCGATCGACTTCAAGAAGTTCGGCGTCAGTCTCGATTTCACGCCCGTCGTGCTCAGCGAAGGCCGCATCAGCCTCAAGGTCATGACCGAAGTGTCGGATCTGTCTTCGCAAAATTCGCTGACCATTACCGAACCCGGCAGCAACGCAACGGCGACCATCCCGTCGATCCGCACCCGTCGTGCCGAGACGACGGTGGAAATTCCCTCCGGCGGCTCGCTCGCCATGGCCGGCATGATCCAGAACTCGACCAAGCAGGCCATTAATGGATTGCCCGGTTTGGCCGAACTGCCCATTCTCGGAGCGCTATTCAAGAGCCGCGACTACATCAACCAGCAAACCGAGTTGATGGTGCTGGTTACGCCCTACGTCGTGCGCGCGGTCGCCCAGAAAGACCTGTCGCGGCCCGACGACGGCTTTACCGATCCCAGCGACCCCGAGACGATTTTGCTCGGCCGGCTCAACCGCATCTACGGCGTCGGCGGCAACCCGGCGCCGCCCGACGCCTATCATGGCAAATACGGCTTCATCCTCGATTGATGCGGCCGCAGGAGACCACGATGCAGACTGTCAGGGCGATGTCCGCCGGCCGCCGTTCCGTCGCTGGACTGGCGCTGCGCGCCGCCGCCGCGGCGGCCTGCGCCGCATTGCTCTGCGGCTGCAACACCGACCAGCAAGTTACCGGCGCGCCGGCGGTGCCGGCCGACTATCGTCTGCGGCATCCGATCACGCTGCAGGAGTCCAGCCGCACGCTCGAGCTGTTCATCGGCTCCAATCGCGGCGAGCTCAACCCGACACAGCGCGCGCAAGTGCTGTCGTTTGGTTTGGGCTGGAAGCGCGCGGCGACCGGCGGCGTCGTTGTCGAGCGGCCGATCGGCAGCAGCAACGAGCGCGCCACCGCCGATGCGATGCATGAGATCATCTCGATCCTGGCCGCGAGCGGGCTGCCGCCGCAGAGCATCGTCGTGCAGACCTATCAAGCGATCGGGCCGAACCTGGCCACGGTCCGCATCAGCTATCCGAGAATCCACGCGCAAGCCGGCCCCTGCGGGCTGTGGCCCGAAGACATCGGCCCGAGCTTCAATCGCGACTATTTTGAAAATCAACCGCCGTGGAATTTTGGCTGCGCCACGCAACGCAATCTCGCAGCCGAGGTCGCCAACCCGTCCGACCTGGTGCAGCCGCGCGGCGAGACTCCGGCCTACACGATGCGTCGCACCACGGTGTTCCAGAAATATACCGCGGGCCAGAACCCCGCGACTGAAGATTCAAGCAGCGCCAATGCGGCCAAAATCAGCGACGTTGGCAAATAGCGCGAACTCGTAATGCGACATGTGATGTCGGTAAATGATGAAGCAGACTAACCAACCCGCCTCGGAAGAGCCAAGCCTGCCCGACACCGGCAGCGACGAACATATCGCGCCGGCGCCGCGCGTCTCGGTGCAGGCCTTCTGCGAGAACGTCGACACCGCGGCCGCCATCCAGGCGGCCGGCGAAGACCGGCGCCTCGGCAAGGCGCATTTGCGCATCCAGATGGGCGGCCTGACGGCGGCGATCGAAGCCTTTCAAAGCTCGCCGACGCCGAACGTCATCATTCTCGAATCGGAGAACCGCAGCGACGACATCCTCGCCGGGCTCGATCGGCTCGCCGAGTATTGCGACGCCGGAACCCGCGTCGTCGTCATCGGCCGCATGAACGATGTTGCGCTCTATCGCGAGCTGGTGCGGCGCGGCGTGAGCGATTATCTGATTTCGCCGGTCAACGTACTGCAGGTCGTGCGCACGATCTGCGGGCTATATTCGGCGCCGGACGCCAAGCCGGTCGGCCGTATCGTTGCGGTGGTCGGCGCCAAGGGCGGCGTCGGCGCCTCCACCGTCGCCCACAATATCGGCTTCTCGATCGCGCACGATCTCAAGCTCGATGCGGTGGTGACCGATCTCGATCTGGCGTTCGGCACCGCCGGTCTCGATTTCAACCAGGACCCGCCGCAGGGCATCGCCGAAGCGGTGTTCTCGCCCGACCGCATCGACACCGCCTTCGTCGACCGCCTGCTCGCCAAGTGCACCGACCATTTGAACCTCTTGGCGGCGCCGGCAACGCTCGATCGGGTTTACGATTTCGGCGCCGACGCCTTCGAATCCATCTTCGATTCGCTGCGCGCCACGGTGCCGTGCGTCGTGCTCGACGTGCCGCATCAGTGGACCGGATGGACCAAGCAGACCCTGGTCGGCGCCGACGACGTCCTGATCGTCGCCGCGCCCGATCTCGCCAACCTGCGCAACACCAAGAACATCTACGATTTTCTCAAAGCCGCGCGGCCGAACGACCATCATCCGCGCTACTGCCTCAATCAGGTCGGGGTGCCGAAGCGTCCCGAGATCAAGGCCGCCGACTTTGCCAAGGCGCTCGACCAAGAGCCGATGACGATTATTCCGTTCGAGCCGCAGGTGTTCGGCGCAGCGGCCAATAACGGGCAGATGATTGCCGAGATTTCCTCGGGCCACCGCACCGCGGAAATGTTCCGGCAGATGGCGCAGAATCTGACCGGCCGCTCGGAGCCGAAAAAGCAACGGTCCGGTTTGCTGTCGCCGCTGCTCGAAAAGCTGCTGGGATAGAAGTTTGGAGTTGCGTTAGTGTTTGGCAAGCGTCCCACTTCCGGAAATTCCCCCGCCGCCGACCAGCGCTCGGCGCCCGCGGCGCGCACCGTGACGGCGCCGCCGGCTGCCGCGCCGCCGCCGCCCGCCGCCGCGCCGGGCGAAGCCGGCCGCACCCCGTTTCCCTCCGCCGGCCTGGGTGCGCCGATCATCGGCGCGCCGACCGGCAAGCCGAATGTCGGCGGTCCGCTTAATCCGCCGCCGCAACCGGTGCCGACGGCGGTCGATTCGCGCCGCTCGGAGACCTATTACGAGGTCAAGAGCACGATTTTCGGCGCGCTGATCGAAGCGATCGACCTCGCCCAGCTTGCCAAGCTCGATGCCGATTCCGCGCGCGAGGAAATCCGCGACATTGTCAACGAGATCATCGCGATCAAAAACATCGTGATGTCGATCTCCGAGCAGGAGGATCTGCTCGACGATATCTGCAACGATGTGCTCGGCTACGGGCCGCTCGAGCCGCTGTTGGCGCGCGACGAGATCGCCGACATCATGGTCAATGGCTCGGGCACGGTCTACATCGAGGTTGCCGGCAAGATTCAGAAGACCGGCATACGCTTCCGCGACAACCAGCAGCTTTTGAACATCTGTCAGCGCATCGTCAGCCAGGTCGGCCGCCGCGTCGACGAGTCTTCGCCGATCTGCGACGCGCGCCTGCCCGACGGCTCGCGCGTCAACGCCATCGTGCCGCCGCTGGCGATCGACGGCCCGGCGCTCACCATCCGCAAGTTCAAGAAGGACAAGCTGACGCTCGAACAGCTCGTCAGGTACGGCACGATCTCGCCCGAAGGCGCGGAGATCCTGAAAATCGTCGGCCGCTCCCGGGTGAACACCTTGATTTCCGGCGGCACCGGCTCCGGCAAGACGACGCTGCTCAATTGCCTGACGCGCTACATCGATGACACCGAACGCATCGTCACCTGCGAAGACGCGGCCGAGCTGCAATTGCAGCAACCGCACGTGGTGCGACTGGAAACGCGGCCGCCGAATCTCGAGGGCGAAGGACAGATCACGATGCGCGATCTGGTGCGCAACTGCCTGCGCATGCGGCCGGAACGCATCATCGTCGGCGAAGTGCGCGGCCCCGAGGCGTTTGACTTGCTGCAGGCGATGAACACCGGCCACGACGGCTCGATGGGCACGCTGCATGCCAACACGCCGCGCGAGGCGCTGTCGCGGCTCGAGTCGATGATTACGATGGGCGGCTATTCGCTGCCGTCGCGCACCATCCGCGAGATGATCTGTGCCTCCGTCGACGTCGTCGTCCAGGTGGCGCGGTTGCGCGACGGCTCGCGCCGCATCACCCACGTCACCGAGGTGATCGGCCTGGAAGGCGACGTCATCATCACCCAGGATGTTTTCCTCTACGACCTGCTCGGCGAGGACGCCAACGGCAATCTGATCGGCCGGCACCGCTCGACCGGCATCGGCCGGCCGAAGTTCTGGGAGCGCGCGCGCTATTACGGCGAGGAGGCCCGGCTGGCGGCTGCGCTCGATGCGGCGGAAGCGGTCAACGAAGCGACGAGAGCGTAACGCGCGGGTCGAGTCATGGGTCCTTACGGTCTGTTCTTCCTGGTGGCGGTCGCGATCGGCGGCGTGGCGTGGGTATTCGTCTATCCGCACCTGTCCGGCGAGAAGAAAGCGCAGCGGCGCATGGCGAGCGTCACCCGCGCCGAACCGATCGCGCGTCCGACCCGCGCAGCGGGAAAGTCGCGGCGCGAGCAGGTCGAAGGCACACTCAAGGACATCGAGCAACGAGGGAGAAGGGCTAAGCGCCCGCCGCTCTCGGTACGGCTCACGCAGGCCGGGCTGTCGTGGTCGAAACGGCGGTTCATGATCACGGCGGGCGCGCTCGGCGTCGCCGGTTTTGTGGTCGTGATGGTCGTGCACGGCGGACTGATACCGGCGCTCGGCGTCGGCTTTGCCGGCGGCGGCGGCCTGCCGTTCTGGATGTTGTCGTACCTGAAAAAGCGCCGCGAGTCGAAATTCCTCGCGGCGTTTCCGGATGCCGTCGACGTCATCGTTCGCGGCATCAAGGCCGGTCTGCCGCTGCTCGACAGCCTTAAGCTTATCGCCACCGACGCCGAAGATCCGGTGCGCAGCGAATTCCGCTCGATCATCGAGACGCAAACGATCGGAATGCCGATCGGCGAAGCCTGCCTGAAACTCTTCGAAAGCATCCCGGTCCCCGAAGCCAACTTCTTCGGCATCGTAGTTTTCATCCAGCAACGCGCCGGCGGCAATCTGTCCGAAGCACTGGGCAATCTGTCGCGAGTGTTGCGCGACCGCAAGAAGATGAAGGCGAAGATCCAAGCGATGTCGCAGGAAGCCAAGGCTTCCGCCGCGATCATCGGCGCCTTGCCGCTCGCGGTGATGGCGCTCGTTTGGATCACCAGCCCGGCCTATATCGACCTGCTTTGGACCGATCCGCTCGGCCGCGTGATGCTGGCTTGTTCCGCCGCCTGGATGCTGACCGGCGTGCTGGTGATGCGCAAGATGATCAATTTCGATTTCTAGGGCGGCGCGGCATGGGCTCCCTCATCGGCCAATTATTCGACCTCCAGGTCCTCACCATGCTGTTCGCCGCCGTCGCGGCGGGGGCGACGGTGCTGACCCTGGCCATGCCGTTCATGGCGTCGGATACGCTGTCCAAGCGCATGAAGGCGGTCGCGCTCGAACGCGAAAAAATCCGGCAACGCGAGCGCGAGCGGTTGGCGCAGCGCAGCAAGGTCACGCTGCGGCAATCGCCGAGAATGTACATGAAGCGGGCGGTCGACAATTTCAACCTGTCGAAGTGGGTCGGCCAGGAAGAAGCGCGCGCCATGCTGGTGCAAGCCGGCTATCGCGGGCAGGCGCCATACGTCACCTATCTGTTTTTTCGCATGACCATGCCGGTGGTCATGCTGCTGGCATCGCTGTTTTATGTTTTCGTCGTGCTTAAGCTCGGCTATCCGCCGATGGTGAAGATCGGGATTTGCATCGGCTGCGCCTATTTCGGCATGCACAGTCCGAACCTGTACCTGAAGAATAAAATTCAGCGCCGGCAGGTTTCGATCAAGCGCGCATTCCCGGACGCGCTCGATCTGCTGTTGATCTGCGTCGAGTCCGGCATGTCGATCGAGGCGGCGTTCCGCAAGGTCAGCGAGGAAGTCGGCACGCAATCGGTGGCGCTCGCCGAGGAGTTCACCCTGACGACGGCGGAATTGTCCTATTTGCCGGACCGGCGCCAGGCCTATGAGAATTTGGCCAAGCGCACCGGTCTCGAAGGCGTCAAGGCGGTCTGCCTCGCTTTGCAGCAGTCGGAACGCTACGGCACGCCGTTGGCCACCACGCTGCGCGTCCTGGCGCAGGAAAATCGCGACATGCGCATGGCCGAGGCCGAGAAGAAAGCCGCGGGCCTGCCGCCGAAGCTCACGGTGCCGATGATCGTGTTCTTCCTGCCGGTTCTCTTCATTGTCATTCTCGGCCCGGCCGCGATCCGCGTCTTGGCGCTGCAATAATCCGCCGACGATCAGCTCGATCCGGGCACATAGGGCGTGACGCGGCTTGCAATCGGCTTGTCGCTCTTATGCGCGAGCATCTGCCGCAGATAGGCGACGTTGGCGGCGGCCTGGTCTGGCGGCAGATCGGCACGCGCGATGTCCTCGGCCTCGCCGAAGCGGCCTTCCAAGCCGACGACAAGCGCGAGATTCTGCCGCACCCGAGGATCGGCCGGTTGCTGCGCGACCGCGACCCGCAGCGTCGCTTCGGCGTCCTTGAGGTCCTTCGACAGCGCATAGGATAGTCCGAGATTGGACAGCACCGAGGGCTCGTTGGGGACGATCTTGAGCGCAGTGAGGTAATGGCGTTGCGCGTCCTGGTGGCGGCCCATCTGGTCGAGCACGGCGCCCTGGGCCGACAGGATGCGCCAGTCCGGTTGTTCCGGCGTGTGGGCGCGATCGAATATCGTCAGCGCCTGTTCGTATTGGCCGGCGTCGGCCAGCGCCCGCCCATATTCGCCGAGCACGACCTTGTTGTTCGGGTTCCGCATCGAGAGTTCTTCGAGAATGGCGACTGCCTGCGCGCTCTGTCGCGTGGCGCGCAACGCCTGCGCGTAACGCAGCGCGGCCGCGACGTTGGACGGATCGGCGCGGTAGCTCTGGCCATAGACCTGAAGGTCGTGCCGCCAATCGGCTTCCGAGCGGTCGATCGGCGCGAGCGTGAGCGATCCGGTGGTCTCGGTGTTCTGCGTCGTCTGGCATCCCGCCGTCGCCGCGGCGACCGCGGTGACGATCGCGGCGGAGGCGACGAGGCGTGCAAAGCGGGATCGGGTCAGACGCATCTCGATCGCTGCCGGGTAGCTGCCAGATCGCTGCAACTGGCGCGGGCGCGCCGGTGGCGCAGGGGTCAATCTGCAATAAACCGTTAACCCTAACGAGCGGTTAACGTCGCGTGGCGAGCGGGCGCGGAACTTGTTACGGTTCGCGCCCGATCCGTGTGAAAATTCCGATAGATGAGCGACAAGCCGTCGCGTTGCGCAGGAGTGCATCGGATGTTGCGACTTGCGGTCGCCGACCTGGATTCGCCCTCATATTTTGTCGCGACCGCAGCGGTCGAGCTCGGCTTCTTCAAGGACGAAGGCATCGATATCGAGCTTGAGCGCACGTTCGGCGCCCGCAACGGTCCGGAACGCTTGCGCGACGGTTCGCTGCATTTCTTCGGCGGCCCGGCTTACGCCGCGACCCGCGCCTTCCCGGCCTGGCAGGGCGCCAAGCTTCTGTGCGCACTGGCGCAACATTCCTATTGGTTCCTGGCCGTGCGCGCCGACCTTGACGTCAAGCGCGGCGATCTCGGCGCGCTAAAGGGCCTGCGGATTTCGTCGTCGATGCAATTTCCGGTGCTGGGGCTGCGGCACCTTTTGGCCGACGCGGGTCTCGATCTCGAACTCGACAAGGTGCAGATCGTGTCGGCGCCGCCGACCGTCGAAGGGCGTTTCATGGGCCATGCCGGCGTCGACGCCATCGCGCAGGGGCTTGCCGATGCCTATTGGGGCAATGGCATGCGGGTCGCCATCGGCGAGCGGCGCGGCATCGCCAAGCTTCACCTCGATCTTCGCCGCGGCGACGGTCCGCCGGGCGCGCGACGCTATAATTTCGCCGCGCTGACGACGACGCAACGCCTGGTCGACGAACAGCCGCAAATCGCTGCCGGAGCGGTGCGCGCCGTCGCGAAGGCCCAGAAGGCGCTCAAGGCGCAGCCTTCGCTCGCCACCGCGATCGCGGAACGGCTGTTCCCGCCCGAGGAGACGCCGCTGATCGCCGAACTGATCGCGCGCGATGCGCCGTTCTACGACGCCACGATTTCGCCCGAGGCGATCGACGGCTTGAACGGGTTCGCGCAGTCCGCGGGGTTGATCGCCGAGGCGGTCCCCTATGACCGCCTGGTCGCCGCACAATTCCGTCAGCTTTGGCGCTGACTTGTCATTCTCCGCGCAGGCGGGGAATCCAGTATTCATCGCGCCAGCGATTTTTTGCACAGCACATCAGACCGATATTTTCGTGATTACTGGATCGTCCGCACTGCGCGGACGATGACAATAAGAGCGGGGATGATGACAAAAGCAAAACTACACCGACGCGTGGGCGACGCCGGCTTTGGCCTTGAGCGCATCGCCGGCGGCTTCGTAAAAGCTCGCGCCTTCCGGCAGCACGATCGCGGCCGAACGCACCGCGTGCGTCGCCGGATCGAGGCCGTCGGGCGCAAAACCTTGCGCGACGGCAAGCGCCGCTTTGCGCAGCCGCTGCCGCGCCATGATGACGCCGTTGTCGGTCGACACCAGATCCTCCCTGGTACGGTCCTGGATCGGGCCGCAGCTTTCCTGAATCGCGGCGTCCTGCATGGCGATGCCTTTGACGCCGCTGTACGACTTATGGTGCTTCTGCGCCGTGCGGTCGATCATGTAATCGTTGTCTTTGTTGACCACCGGACGGAACGAGCCGGGAATGAGATTGACGTGGATGCCGCCGCCGTTGCGCATGACGTCGAGTTCATGCGCGGACAGCGGCCGCGCCGGATGATGCGTGAAGCACCACGACATGCAGTTCTCGTCGTCGATCGGCACGAAGGCATGGCCGTTGAGAGCGTTGTCGCCGTAGGGCGGGATCATGGTGTGGAACGGCATGATCCACTGCGTGATGCGCCAATAGAGCTTGCCCGGCGTCGCCTGCCGCCTCACGCCGATGACCATGCCGCCTTCGGTCTCGATCACTTCGAAGCGGGCATCGGTCTCGCGGGTGAATTCGGCGCCCTGGCTCACGTGCAGCGGATCGCTGCGCAGATCGTGCCGGTGCAGGAAGGAGACGTGCACCGAATCGATGCCGCCTTCGAGCGCCTGCAGCCAATTGCATTCCTGGGTGCGTTTACTGACGAAGCGGTGCGTGGCGGGCACCGTCGCCCATTCGAAATTCGGCTTTGGCGGCGTTAGCGACGCCGGACCCATATAGATCCAGATGACGTCGCCCATTTCGACGCAAGGATAGGCCGCAAGCTTGATCTTGTTGCAGAAGCCGCTTTCGGCCGGCTCCGACGGCACTTCGATACATTGGCCGGTCGTGTCGTATTTCCAGCCATGATAGGGGCAGCGCAGCCCTTGATCCTCGTTGCGGCCGAACCACAATGACACCCCGCGATGGGCGCAGAATTCGTCCATCACGCCGACGCGGCCGGCGCTGTCGCGGAACGCGATCAGCCGCTCGCCGAGGAGTTTGACCCGCACCGGCGGGCAATCCGGCTCCGCGATTTCCGCGGTCAACAGCGCCGGGATCCAATAGCGCCGCATCAGTTCGCCCATCGGCGTTGCCGGGCCGGTCAGCGTGAGAAAATCGTTCTGCTCGTGCGTGGTCATGATGTGAGACATACACCTTTCCCCGCCGTGCGGGGAGAGGTTGGAGTGCGAAGCAATCCGGGCGAGGGTGCCGGAGAGCTACGTCATCACCCGCACCGGCTTGCCGTCGAGGAAACCGCGGATGTCCTCGACCACGCCGGCGAAATAGGCGCGGTAGTTCTGCTCGGAGACGTAGCCGAGATGCGGGGTGATGACGGCGTTGTCCATCTTGCGCAACGGATGATCGAGCGGCAGCGGCTCGACGTCGAACACGTCGAGACCGGCGCCGCCGATTTTCTTCTCACGCAGCGCCGCGACGAGCGCGGTCTCGTCGATGATCGGGCCGCGCGAGGTGTTGATGAGGAAGGCCGACGGCTTCATCAGCGCGATCTCGTGGGCGCCGACCATGCCCCGCGAGCGGCCCGACAGCACGACATGGATGCTGATGAAGTCAGACTGCCGGAACAGGTCGTCCTTGCTGACATAGCCGACGCCGGCGGCCGCGGCTTTCTCCGGTGTCAGGTTTTGGCTCCAGGCGATCACCTTCATGCCGAACGCCTTGGCAATGCCGGCGGTGTGGCTGCCGAGCTTGCCCAGCCCGAGCACGCCAAGCGTCATGCCTTCGAGATCGGGGCCGATGGTGATCTGCCATTTGGCGCCGGCATGCAGCCGGGCGTTCTCGTAGCCGATATGGCGGGTCAGCTCGAGCATCAGGCCGATGGCGATGCCGGAAGTCGGGCTGCCGAACGAGCTGGTGCCGCACACCGTGACGCCGCGCGCTTTCGCCGCCTCGGTATCGATCGAGGCGTTGCGCATGCCGGTCGTGATCAGGAGCTTCAGGTCGGGCAGCGCGTCGATCACGTCCCGCGGAAAGCCGGTGCGCTCGCGCATGGCGACGACGATCTGGAACCCTTTAAGCGCTGCAACGACTTTGTCGGCGCCGCCGAGATGCTCGTTGAAAACCGCAAATTCGACGTCGCCTTTGAGCTTCGACCAATCGGCGACTTTGAGGACGACATTCTGGTAGTCGTCGAGAATTGCGCAGCGCACCGCCATGATTTCCACCCCATGCACGCGTCGTCGACGTTAGCCGTCTCATAACGGCCGCGCCAAGACAAGCGCATTGGGGCGGTGGATCTGTAGGGTGGATAAGCCGCGAAGCGGTGTAACCCTGCGGCGGCTTAAGCGCGGTGTTCGGCGATGTCGCCGGTACCGGGGCGCGAGGCTGAGGCCGACTGCGAAGTCTTTGTGATCAGGCTGCCGTACTTGGCATGCCATTTCGGCCCGGGGCCGCGCATATAGTGCAGGTCGGGCCGGTACGAACCGCCGCTGTTACCGGTGACCAGCAGTTCGCGAAATGCCTTCGAAATACCACGCCACATGATACGCTCCCTTCGCCCTTCGCCGGGGCATTTCTTGGGATGTCGCCGAACGCCTCGGGTCCTTGAGACACCACCGCGTGCGGTAAAACGCCAGTTCCATTTTCAAACGGCTGTTTGACAGACAGTGTTGGCAAAAACCATTAAAATTTGTTGCGATTTCGGCAGAGCTTGGCCGTAAATGTGATCAGGCTTAGCGAAGTCTTATCGCGCCGATAAAAATGGAACCAGGTTCCCGAATGCGGTAACGCAACACAGCCGGGGACAGGCCGTTCTTGCCCTCGGCGCGCGGCACCGCTACATCAGCGCCAGATTTTCCCGAAATGAGCGGAAGGGGCAGGGCGCGCAGCCTGCAATTCAATGGCCCGTCAATTCGTCTATCATATGCAAGACTTGACCAAGACTTATCCGGGAAACCGCAAGGTCTTGGAAAACGTCAATTTGTCGTTCTATCCGGATGCCAAAATCGGCGTTCTCGGCGTCAATGGCGCCGGCAAATCGACGCTGCTTCGCATCATGGCAGGCCTCGATTCCGAATATTCCGGCGAGGCCTGGGCGGCCCAAGGCGCCCGCGTCGGCTACCTGGCGCAGGAACCGCAGCTCGATGCGACGAAATCGGTCCGCGACAATGTCATGGAGGGCTTGGCGCCGCAGAAAGCGATCGTCGACCGCTACAACGAGATCGCCGTCAACTATTCCGACGAGACGGCCGACGAGATGACCAGGTTGCAGGACGAGATCGAAGCCAAGGGGCTGTGGGATCTCGACTCCAAGGTCGATCAGGCGATGGATGCGCTGCGCTGCCCGTTCGACGAGGCGGATATCGCGAAACTCTCCGGCGGCGAGCGCCGTCGCGTGGCGCTGTGCCGGCTGTTGCTCGAACAGCCGGAGCTGCTCTTGCTCGACGAGCCGACCAACCACCTCGACGCCGAGTCGGTAGCCTGGCTGGAAAACCATTTGCGCAATTATCCCGGCGCCATCCTCATCGTCACCCACGACCGCTACTTCCTCGACAACGTCACCGGCTGGATTCTCGAATTGGATCGCGGCCATGGCATTCCCTACGAGGGAAATTATTCGGCGTGGCTCGGTCAGAAGCAGAAGCGTCTGGAACAGGAGGGCCGCGAGGAGGAAGCGCACCGGCGCACGCTTGCTCGCGAGCAGGAATGGATCTCCGCCTCGCCGCGCGCCCGCCAGGCGAAATCCAAGGCCCGCTATGAACGTTACGAGGACCTGTTAAAGAAGGCCGGCGAGAAGCAGACCCAAACCGCTCAAATCGTCATTCCGGTCGCCGAGCGGCTCGGCCAGAACGTCATCGACTTCGAGAATTTGCGCAAAGGCTACGGCAACAATCTTCTGATCGACGACCTCACCTTCAAGCTGCCGGCCGGCGGCATCGTCGGCATCATCGGGCCGAACGGCGCCGGCAAGACGACGCTGTTCCGCATGATCACCGGCCAGGAGAAGCCCGACGGCGGCACCATCAAAATCGGCGAGTCGGTGCAGCTCGGCTATGTCGATCAGTCGCGCGATTCGCTCGACGGCAAGAAGAGCGTATGGGAGGAAATCTCCGGCGGCGCCGATCAGCTCCAGCTCGGCAAGCGCGAGGTCAATTCGCGCGCCTATTGCTCGGCGTTCAACTTCAAGGGCGCCGACCAGCAGAAGAAGGTCGGCTCGCTCTCCGGCGGCGAGCGCAACCGCGTGCATCTCGCCAAAATGCTCAAATCCGGCGCCAACGTGCTCTTGCTCGACGAGCCGACCAACGATCTCGACGTCGACACGCTGCGGGCGCTGGAAGAGGCGCTGGAGGATTTCGCCGGCTGCGCCGTCATCATCAGCCACGACCGCTGGTTCCTCGACCGCATCGCCACCCACATGCTCGCCTTCGAGGGCGACAGCCACGTCGAATGGTTTGAGGGCAATTTCCAGGACTACGAGAAGGACAAGATGCAACGGTTGGGTACCGACACGGTCATTCCGCATCGGATCAAATACAAAAAGTTCTCGCGGTAAAGGCTACGGCGCCGCCGCCGTCGCATCCGGCGTAATGAGCTCGACATCGGGAAAACAGGTCCGATAGCGCCGCACATCGCGGGTGAGCACCGGGCAGCCGAGCACCTGCGCATGCGCGCCGATGAAGAAATCAGCGCGGACGCCAGTGCGAAGGCCAGCCATGCGCCGGTCTCGATGGAACGTCTGTCCGGCAAGAAACAATGCGGATTTCGGCGCGCGGTCGAGCCTTACCTCGAATACCTGGACAGACGCGGGTCAGGGCAAGATGTGGCGGCCGAGGACGGCTCCGGTCATCCCGCCGCGGATCAAATACAAGAAGTTCTCGAGTAATCCGGCCTGTTAACGACATTCGTGACAATGGCGCTTCCCAGTCGCGACTCATATATAAGGTAAGAATCGCCTCCGCGGGCGTTTTTTGAAGGAATGCCGGAGGTTGGATTGCGCGTTCCCCGCGCAGCAGGAGAAGACATTGGCAACAAGAGCGAGTGAAGCCCGGTCGAGTGAGATCAAGGCGCGTGCCGAGGCAAATTTCAAGAAGGAAGAGCGCGCCAAAGAAGGCGCCAAGGCGATGTCGGAGTACCAGGCCAATAGCCGCGTCGTTCGCGAACAAATGGCACGTTTGAAGGCGTTGCGGCTGGCCAAGGAGGCCGCCGCCGAGGCCGCCGGCGAGCCGCCTCAACCCGCCGCCAAAGCCGCTAAAGTGAGCCGCAGCAAACGCTAGCGTTTGCGCAGCGGTGCGGCCGGAGCCGGACTCCGGTCGGCGCGCCTTGAAACGGACACACCAATAGTCCATATGTGATTCGCGGCCTTATCGGCCCGCTGCGAGCCGCGTGTACGGGATCCCCGACGGCTAAACCCCGTTAAATGGCTTCTGGCTCGCTCTTTGTCCACTCATCGACAGCCCAGATCGCGCGGGATGTCTTTTATCTCCCGCAGAGCCGGCCGCAGCGCATCGCGCAGCGGTTGTGACGATGCGCATAACGGAAAGATTATTCTTTGACCGACTTTCACGACTTTCGCCTTAACGACGCCATCAATCGCGCCCTCATCGAAGAGAAATACTCAACCCCGACGCCGATCCAGGCGCAGACCATCCCGATTGTCATGGCGGGCCGCGATGTCATCGGCATTGCGCAGACCGGGACCGGCAAGACCGCAGCCTTCGCGTTGCCGATCCTGCATCGTCTCGCGGGAAGTCCGCGCGCGCTGGAGCACAAAACTTGCCGCGTCTTGATCTTAAGCCCGACCCGCGAACTGTCGGGACAGATTCTCGACAGTTTCCGCGCTTACGGCCGGCATCTGCGGTTTAAATCCGCCTTGGTAATCGGCGGCGTATCGATGGGCGCACAGGTCCGTAGCCTGCTTCACGGCGTGGATATTCTCGTCGCTACGCCCGGCCGGTTGCTCGATCTGGTCCAGAGCAACGCGCTTCGCCTCGGCGGCGTCGACTGTTTCGTGCTCGATGAAGCCGACCGCATGCTCGATATGGGCTTCATCAACGACATCCGCAAAATCGTGACGAAGCTCCCCGCCAACCGGCAGACGCTGATGTTTTCCGCCACCATGCCGCGCGCCATTGCCGAACTTGCAGCCCACATGCTGCGCGATCCGGTCGAGGTCGCGGTAACGCCGGCCGCTTCGACGGTCGAGCGCGTCGATCAGCGCATTATACGCGTCGACCGCGCTGCGAAGCCGGCCATCCTCGTCGATGTGCTGCGAGGCGAAGCGGTCGACCGCGCGCTCGTCTTCACGCGCACCAAGCACGGCGCCGACAAGGTGGTGCGGCGGCTGCTCCAGGCCGGCATCGCGGCCGAGGCCATCCACGGCAACAAATCGCAAGGCCAGCGCGAGCGGGTGCTCGCGGCGTTCCGCACCGGCAAGGTCAGGACGCTGGTCGCCACCGATATCGCCGCGCGCGGTATCGACGTCGATGGCATCAGCCATGTGGTGAATTTCGACCTGCCGAACGTCCCGGAAACTTACGTGCATCGCATCGGCCGCACCGCCCGTGCCGGTGCCGAAGGCATCGCGATCTCGCTGTGCGACGCCGAGGAAATGGCGTTTCTGCGCGATATCGAGAAGCTCATCCGCATGTCGTTGCCGATCAGCGATCGACGCGCGCATCCGCAGCACGTGGAAGCCCCGGCCGTCAAAAGCGCGGCCGGCCGTCACGATGCCGATGGACGCCGCCGGCCGCAGCGCGGCCGCCGCGGCAACGGCGCGGGCAACCGACCGCAGCACGGTCAGCCACATCGCGCGCAGCCGCAGAACGACCAGCCGCATAACAAGCATAACAATCATCCGCATGGCGCCCAGTCGCAAGAAAGCGGCATCGCTGCCGTTGCTTTCCTGCGTCGCGATCCGGCGGCGGACCGCGGCGCCGCCAAAGCCGAACCGCGCTGGACCGGTCAATCGAGAGGGTCGTGACATGACCAAAGAAGAGCTGCTGGAATTCGAAGGCCTTGTAATCGAAATCTTGCCGGACGCGCGCTATCGCATTCAGCTCGACAACGGCCATGCGCTGATCGCCTACACCGCCGGACGGATGAAGAAGAATCGGATCAAGACGCTCGCGGGGGATCGGGTGACGGTCGAAGTCTCGCCTTACGATCTCGAAAAGGGGCGGATGATCTTTCGCCACAAGGACGAACGCGCCAGCAACGTGAGCCGTCCGCCGCAGCGCCATCAATTCCGCCGGCGCTGAGCCGGTCTGCGGCGAAGCTCTCGGCGCGGCCGGACGCCTTGCTATTTGGCCAGGACGCCGTTGAGCACCAGATCGAGCTGCGCATTGAAATAGACCTTCAGGTCGAGCGGCTGGCGGTCGTCGAACAGCATCATCCAGAGATCGACCAGCGCAATCGGCGCGATGACGACCTGCGGCGAATCGGGCCGGCGAAGCCTGCAGCGACCACAAAAGCGACCGCCACACTTCGGGAGGACATCGGCGAAAACTCCTGCTAGAGCATGATCCCGCAAAAGCCTGCCCGCGGACCCCGATCGGGGGGTGGAATCCGGTTTTCGGATAAGATCATGCTCAAACGAAGACTCTAGACCCTGATCCGAATCAATCGAATTGGATCGGAGTTTAGGACGACGCAGCATAATCGAATCGACCGGGAAAGTCGTGAATTCTGGAACTCAAACGCCATGGAAGACTGGAGCGCCCGCCAATATCTCAAATTCGAGGATGAACGCACCCGGCCGCCGCGCGATCTGCTGGCGCAGGTGCCGTTGCAACGGCCCCGCCTCGCCGTCGATCTGGGTTGCGGCCCCGGCAACTCGACCGAGCTGATCGTCGAGCGCTTTCCGCAGTCGCAGGTCGTCGGGCTCGACTCGTCGCCCGACATGCTGCGCAAGGCGCGCGAGCGGCTGCCCAATTGCAAATTCGTCGAGGGCGATATTGCGACCTGGACGCCCGATCCGGGCACCGATCTGATTTTCGGCAATGCGGTGATGCAATGGCTGCCGGATCATCCCGCGATCATGCGCCGGCTGCTTGACGCGATGCCGCAAGGCGGCGTGCTGGCGATCCAGATGCCGGACAATACCCGCGAGCCGGCGCTGCGCTTCCAGAAGGAGGCCGGCGAGGGCGGCCCATGGAAGGATCATCCGGAGATCAAGGCGGCGCCGCGCGACGACCTGCCGCCGCCGGAAGCCTATTACGATCTGCTCAAGCCCGCCTGTTCGCACATCGACATCTGGCACACCGTGTACAATCACGTGATGGCGGCGCCGGCGGCGATCACCGAATGGTTCAAGGGCTCATCGCTGCAGCCGTTCTTGTCGCCGCTCGGTGCCGCCGACCGCGAGAAATTCCTTGCCGCCTACACGGCGAAAATCGTCGGCGCTTACAAGCCGCGCTACGACGGCAGGGTGCTGTTGCGGTTTCCGCGCCTGTTCATCCTGGCGGTGCGATGAAATTGCCACGCCGTCATGGCCGGACTTGTTCCACGACTGTCCGGTTCATGTATTTCCCCAGTCTAGCAGCAATTGTGCCGAATCGAGTGGCGGTGAAGTGTGGCTTTGCCGCAGGCGGGTGAAGTCTTTCCTGTGCATCAGGTTGGCGCGCACGAG
>Ga0207416_1000691_pt1 | contig 53449 bp, 38 predicted proteins | sample PaiPotPPM11metaG_FD_184107 | JGI IMG/M metagenome (GOLD analysis project Ga0207416, IMG submission 184107) | Iron sulfur acid spring bacterial and archeal communities from Banff, Canada, to study Microbial Dark Matter (Phase II) - Paint Pots PPM... ... | reverse complement strand
CGAAGGTCGTCGTGGCCCAGACCTATGACGAGCAGGAGGAGGCGCAGACGGTTGCCCGCGAGGCGCTACGGCTAGTTGCCGAGGGTGATTACCGCCTGGGCGACCTGGCTGTGCTCTACCGAACCAATGCGCAGTCCAGGGCGCTGGAAGAAGTTCTGCTCCGCCGCGGCGTGCCCTACCGGCTGATCGGTGGGCTTCGCTTCTACGAGCGGCGCGAGGTGAAGGATGTGATGGCCTACCTGCGGCTCGTTTCGAATCCACAGGACACGCTCAGTTTTTCACGCGTGATCAACGTGCCCCGCCGCAAGCTCGGCGAGAAGTCTCTATCGCAACTGAGCTATTGGGCGGACGCCCACGGACTCTCGCCATGGGACTCGCTCGAGCATCTTGATGAGATGACCGAACTCGCGCCGGCGGCGAGGAGCGCGCTCACGGACTTTCGTGACCTGCTGACCGAGCTCCGGGCAGCGAGCCAGGAGCGGCGGCTGGTCGAGGTGGTGGACCTGCTCCTGTTGCGCACCGCCTACGAGCGCTACCTCAAGGACGGGAGCCCCGAGGGGGACGACCGCTGGGCCAACGTGCTGGAGCTACGAGGCCTCGCCTCGGAATATGACGGCCTGCCGCCGGGCGACGGCCTGCAGGCCTTTCTCGAGGACTCGGCTTTGATGAGCGACGTCGACAGCATGGACGAGCGGGCCCAGGGGATGACGCTGATAACGCTTCACATGGTCAAGGGGCTCGAGTTCCCTGTTGTCTTCATGCTCGGGATGGAGGAGGGCCTCTTCCCTCACAGCCGCAGCCTCGACTCGCCTGCCGGCCTGGAGGAGGAGCGGCGGCTTGCCTACGTCGGCATGACGCGCGCCAAGGACCGGCTTTATCTCTTTCATACCTTCCGGCGCCACCTCTGGGGCAGCGCGAACCTCAATCTGCCTTCCCGCTTCCTGGCCGACATCCCACCGGAACTGGTCGATGGGTCGGCCGGCATCCCGGCAGGCGTACCGGTACCCGGGATGGCGCCAGCCCGCGTGATCGACGCCGCGCGACCGGCGGTGCCGGTGGAGCTGGTGCAGCGTTACGCGCCCGGCGACAAGGTTGAGCACCGATCGTGGGGAGGAGGCACCGTGCTCAAGAGCACCATGACTCGCACCGACGAAGAGATCATCGTCAAATTCGACAAGGTCGGGATGAAGATCCTCGCCGTCAGCCTGGCCCCGATCGTCAAGGTGTGAGCCCGGCGGTCACGACCGCTGAGGAGGCGCAGGCCCGGATCCTCGAGCTGCGCACTGAGATCGAGCGCGCCAATCGCCAGTACTACGTCCTCGACCAGCCGGAGATCACCGACGCCGAGTACGATGCGCTCTTCCGCGAGCTCGTCGACCTCGAGACACAGTTTCCCGAGCTGGTCACCCCGGACTCTCCGACGCAACGGGTGGGGGGTCCGCCTTCAGATGCCTTCGCCAAGGTGACGCACCGGGTGCCGATGCTCAGCCTCGGCAACGCCTTCGACCGCGAGGAGGTCCGGGAGTTCGACCGGCGCATCCGCCGCGGGCTCGGCGACCTGAAGGTCGAGTACGTCACGGAGCTGAAGATCGACGGGCTGGCGATGAGCCTGCTCTACGAGAACGGTAGCTACAGCGTTGGCGCCACCCGTGGCGACGGTTACGTCGGGGAGGACGTCACTCCCAACGTGAAGACGATTCCCAGCGTTCCCCTTTCGGTCAAGCTGCCGCCCCGCTTTCCATCAACCTTCGAGGTGCGCGGCGAGGTCTACATGCCGAAACGCAGCTTCCAGCGTCTCAACGCGGATCTCGCCGCCCAGGGCCAGCCGTTGTTCGCGAACCCGCGCAACGCCGCGGCTGGAGCCGTCCGCCAGCTCGACCCGCGAGTCACCGCCAGCCGCCGCCTCGATACGTTCATGTATGCGCTCGATCCGCCTGGCCGCGCGCGCTCGCAGGACCAGATCCTAACCGGTCTCGCGGAGGTCGGGTTCCACGTCAACGACACCCACAGGACGCACGGCTCGATCGAGAGCGTCATCGCCTTCCTCGACGAGTGGCAGGGGAGACGGCACGAGCTGGATTACGAGATCGACGGCATCGTGATCAAGGTCAACGACCTCGGCCAGCAGGCCGAGCTGGGCTTCGTATCCCGAAGCCCGCGCTGGGCGCTTGCCTTCAAGTTTCCGCCGGAACAGGCAGAAACCACGGTCGACGCGATCAAGGTCTACGTCGGTCGCACCGGAGCCATCACGCCGGTCGCCTGGCTCAACCCGGTGGTCGTCGGCGGCACGACCGTCAGCAGGGCGACGCTTCACAACGAGGACGAGGTGGCCCGCAAGGACGTCCGGCCCAAAGACCACGTCATCATCCAGCGGGCCGGAGACGTGATCCCCGAGGTGGTCCGCGTGATCCTGGAAAAGCGCCCGAAGTCGAGCCGTCCCTGGCATATGCCCCGGAAGTGCCCGGAATGCGGAAGCGACCTGGTCCGGGAGCCGGGTGAGGCGGCCACGCGCTGCATCAATCCGACCTGCCCGGCCCAGGTGCTCGAACATCTAAGACACTTCGTCGGGTCACTCGACATCGAGGGCTTCGGTTACGCCACCCTTCAGCAGTTGATCGACCGCAAGTACGTCAAGGACCCCTCCGATCTCTATCACCTGACCAGGGAGCAGTTGCTCTCGCTCGAGGGTTTTGCGGAGAAATCGGCACAAAACCTGCTCGATCGGATCGAAGCCAGCAAGGTGACGACGCTGACCCGCTTCCTCAACGCGCTTGGGATCGGGCACGTCGGCTGGACCATGGCAGGCCTGCTCGCCGAGCAATTTGGGACCATCGAGCGGCTGCAGGACGCGAGCCTCGATGACCTCCGTGCCGTCGGCGGCGTAGGCCCCAGGGTCGCCGAGGCGGTGCACGACTACTTTGAGCTCCCCGATTCGCGACGGCTGATCGAGAGGCTGCTTGCGGCCGGGGTCCAGCCCCGGGCGCCTCAGCGGCGCGAGGGGCCACTCGAGGGCAAGACCTTCGTCATAACCGGGACGCTGAGCTCGATGACGCGGGGGGAGGCCGAGGATCGGATCAAGGCCCTGGGCGGCACGATGGGATCCAGCGTCTCCAGGAAGACCGACTACCTGGTGGTAGGCGCCGATCCCGGCTCGAAGCTGGCAAGGGCGCAGAAGCTGAAGGTGCCGGTGGTCGACGAGGCCGCCCTCCTCGAACTGCTGGCGCTGCCGGCGGAGGTCACCCCGAGCTCAAACTGAGCTATAAGCCGGATAAAAGGTAACGCTGCGTAAGCGCTATCACGATTTGTAACGAATCGTGACAGCTCCTTAACTTTTCTTTCATGCGGTGAGACGCATATTTGCGTCGTGTCAATTCCGCCGCTATTGGCGGTCCCCGGCAGGCAGGTGGCCGTTCAGGTTCGCTCGACAGGTCGCCGCGGCCTCGCGGGCCTACTCGTGGTGGCGGTCCTCGGCCTGATCTTCTGGCTCGGCAGCATCCTTCCGGGCGACACCCTACCCCTCACCTGGTACGTCCCTGTCTGGGATATGGCCACCATCGTGGCCATGGGGGTCACCCTCTTCCTCTGCGCCAGTGACGTCATCATCCGGCGCCACGGCCGGGCGCTGCCGATCGTTTCCTCGAGTCTGATCCTGATATCGCTCTGGCTGGCACACATGGTGACCTTTCCCAGCGTCATCCCCTTTCACCTGCCCCTGGTCGGTCCCCAGACAGCGGGGTACTTCTTCCATGCGGCCCACATCGCGACACCAATCCTGCTCGGCTGGATCCTCGTCAGGCGGGGCCGCCCGCTCCGCCGGCCGCAGGCTGCCTTGGCCCGTACCGTTGGATCGGCCCTGGCCATCAGCGGCGCATGCATTGGCGGAACCCTTCTGGCATCCCACATCCTCCCGCCGGTGATCGTCGGCGGCGAGTTCACGGCACTCAACACCGCGCTCCAGATCGTTCCCTTCCTTCCGGTGGCCGCCGCAGCGGCCATCTACCGACGCGGCGCTCATGCGGACCGCTGGATCGAATCCAGCGTGGTTGCCGCATTCATCCTGGTGGCGATCGAGACGCTCACCTTCCTCTTCATGCGCTTGCGCTACGACGGTTTCTGGTACCTCGGGCATGCCCTCGTGATGCTTCCGGACCTGGCCCTGCTGATCGGTGTGCTCGGGCTGTACGCCGCAGCCCGCCGGGAAGCCGACATCCACCTGAGGCTGTTGAGTCACCACCAGGAGTCCCAGCAACGGCTCCAGGTGATTATCGATACTTCGCCCAGTGCGGTGATCAGCGCCGATGAGCAGGGCTTCATCACGGGCTGGAGCAAGAAAGCAGAAAGTGTCTTTGGCTGGTCCCATGATGAAGCCATCGGACGCAAGCTGTCCGGGACCGTCATCCCGAGGAAGTACATAGATGGCCACGAGAGTGGCTTGGCCCGTTACGCCGAGACCGGGGAGAGCCGCATCGTGGGAAGGACCGTGGAGTTGTCGGCAATGCACAAGGACGGTCATGAGTTCCCGATCGAGATCTCGGTATCAACGACGGCCCGGATCGGAAACCAGGTTCAGCTGGTAGCGTTCGTAACCGACATCACCGAGCGAAAGATGGCCGAGAGGCTGCGCAACGCCCAGTTCGCGGTCACCCGGCCTATCGCCAACGCCGCGACCTGGTCGGAGGCCGCCCCCCAGGTGTTGCAGGGGATCTGCGAGAACCTTGGCTGGAGCCTTGGCGAGATCTGGTCGGTTGACCGCGAAGCGAACGTACTGCGCTGGGAGTACAGCTGGCACAAGTCCGGTCGGGACCTGCAGGCCTTCGAGGCGGTCAGCCGCGAGCTCACATTTGCGCGGGGAATCGGTCTCCTCGGGCGCGTCTGGGCCACAGGCAGAGCGAGCTCGATCCAGGACGTAACAGGCGATGGCAATGCTCCGCGGGCTGAGGCCGCCGCGCGCGCCGGACTGCGCGGCAAATTCTGCTTTGCCATCACCAACGGTCGTAAGGTCACCGGTGTCATCGCTCTCTTCAGCAGCCAGCCCCAGGTACCCGATCGTGCCACGCTCCGCGTGATGGCCGACGTCGGACACCAGATAGGCCAGTTCATCGAGCGCCGGCGAGCGGAGGAGGAACTCCGTAAGAGCGGCGATCGCATCCGGGCCGTGCTCGACAACGTCGCTGATGGCATCGTGACCGTCGACGAGCGCTTGATCATCCGTTCCTACAACCGGGCCGCCGAGCGGCTTTTCGGCTACTCGGCCGACGAGATCGTCGGCAAAGAATTTGGCCAGCTGATCGCGGAGCCCTACCGGACCGAATTGAAACCGCAACTTCGCAGCTACCTGCGTCCGCAGAAACAGGACGTCGCGCTGGGCAGCCACGAGGCGGACGGCCGGCGTAAGGACGGCGCCACCTTCCCTATGGAGTTCAACGTCGGCCGGCTGGGCCAGGGCCGGCTGCTGATCGGGAGCCTCCGCGACGTTTCCGAGCGAAAAGCGGAAACCGAAGCGCTCCAGTATCGGGCGCTTCACGACGCGCTCACCGGTCTGCCCAACCGCACCTTCCTTCGCGAGCGCCTCGATGAGGCCGTACGGGCGGGGGAGCGCGAGCTCAAGCCCTGTGCCGTCCTGTTGATGGACATGGACGGTTTCAAAGCGGTCAATGACAGCCTCGGTCACCAGGCGGGTGACCAGCTGCTTCAGCAGGTCGGTGCGCGCATGCGTGGCGTGCTTCGCAAGGCCGACATGGTGGCGCGCTACGGTGGAGACGAGTTCGCGGTCGTGCCCTGGGGCGCGACCGACGTTCCTCGTGCCGTCCTTATCGCCGAGAAGGTGCTGCAGGCGATCGAGCAGCCCTTCACCATCGGCGGTGCGCCGGTAACCGTCAGCCTGAGTGTCGGGATAGCGGTCTATCCGCAGCACGCCGAAGACGGAGAAGCGCTGATGCGGCGCGCCGACGCGGCGATGTACGCGGCCAAGCGCGCCAAGAGCGGCTACAGCGTTTACGCCGAGGGCCAGGAAGAGGACTCGCCCGCGGGCGTGCCCTTGATCGGCAAGCTTCGTTATGCGATCGACCAGTTCGAGCTGGTGCTCCATTACCAGCCGATCGTCCATGCGGTCGACGGCGGCACCGCCAAGGTGGAAGCCCTGGTCCGCTGGGGCCATCCCAGCCACGGCCTGTTGCCCCCGGATGATTTCATCCCCTCCGCCGAGCAGAGCGACCTGATCAAGCCGCTCACGGCATGGGTCCTCAACGAAGCCCTGGGCCAGGTGCATGCCTGGGCGAAGGCCGGAATCGATACGGGCGTGTCGGTCAACCTCTCTGCCCGGAACCTGCTCGACACTGAACTCCCCGACGCCGTCGAGGAACTCCTACGGACCTGGCAGGTATCGCCGGACAAGCTGAGCCTGGAGATCACGGAGCGCAACATCATCGCCACCGAAGCCGAGGACACGCTCGCTCGGCTGCATGCCCTCGGAGTGCAGATCTCGGTCGATGATTTCGGAACCGGCTACTCCTCGCTCGCTTACCTGAAGCGACTGCCGGTCAACGAGATCAAGATCGACAAGTCCTTCGTTCAGGACATGGTCACGAACTGGGACGGAGCCGCCATCGTGCGTTCGACCATCGACCTTGGCCACAACCTCGGCCTCAAGGTGGTGGCCGAAGGCGTCGAGGATCAGGCGACCCTCGACCTCCTTCGCGAGTACGGCTGCGATCTCATCCAGGGCTACCACATCAGCCGGCCCGCCGCCGCCGCCCCGCTCGGCCCCTGGCTTCGAGCCCGCGCGGGCCAGCTGCGAACCGTCTCGATCACGAGCGGTACCGACGCCCCGGCAGCCTGATCCGGGCATCGCTCCAGCGATAATCTATTCACCTTGCCTGAAAACGAGCCCGAGCTCTCCTCTGACGAAGTGCGCCATGTGGCGCGGCTGGCCCGGCTGGGGATCACGCCGGAGGAGGTCACCCGCTTCCGCGATCAGCTTCGCAACATCCTGCACGCGATCGAGGCCCTGAACCGAGCCGATACCTCGCGGGTTCCGGCCACGGCACACCCTCTCCAGGAGCGAAACGTGATGCGCGACGACATCCGCGCACCCTCGCTGTCGGTCGAGGCGGCGCTACGCAACGCGCCCAGCGTCGAGGACGGCTACTTCAAGGTCAAGGCGATCCAGGAATGAACCTCTTTTCGCGCTCCATCCGGGAGCTCCACCAGATGCTCGTCGACCACGAGATCTCGTCAGTGGAACTGACCGAATCGGTGCTCGGCCAGATCGACGCCGTGGGCCGCCAGACGCACGCCTACCTCGCGGTCACCCGTGACCTTGCCCTGCGGCAGGCCCGCGACGCCGACGATCGGATCCGCGAGGGCGCACGGGTGCGGCCGCTGACCGGCATACCGATTGCGATCAAGGACGTTCTCTGCGTCGAGGACGTGCCGGCGACCGCCGGCTCGAAGATCCTCGACGGATTTATCCCCCCTTACAACGCGACGGTGGTGGAGCGCCTGGCTAAAGAAGGCGCGGTCTTCCTCGGCAAGACCAACTGCGACGAGTTCGCGATGGGCTCTTCGAATGAGAACTCGGGCTACCGCCCGGTGCACAACCCCTGGGATCTGGATCGCGTTCCGGGAGGCTCGAGCGGAGGCTCGGCCGCGGCCGTCGCCTCAGGGGAGGCGATCGCCGCCCTCGGCAGCGATACCGGTGGGTCGATCCGGCAGCCGGCGGCTCTGACCGGGACGGTCGGGATGAAGCCGACCTACGGCCGGGTCAGTCGCTATGGCCTGATCGCCTTCGCATCCTCGCTGGACCAGGTCGGCCCGATCACTCGTGACGTTGCCGACTGCGCCATCCTGCTGCAGGCGATCGCGGGAGCGGACGCGCGTGACTCGACCAGCTCGCCCCACCCCGTGCCCGACTACCTCGACGGGCTCGAGACGGGCGTGCACGGGATGCGGATCGGCGTGCCGAAGGAGTACTTCGTAAAAGGGATGGAGCCTGCCGTCGAGCAGGCCGTGCGTGGTGCCCTGGAGGTCTATCAGCGGCTGGGGGCCACGATCGAGGAGGTCAGCCTGCCGCACAGCGATGTCGCCCTCCCGGCTTACTACATCATCGCGCCCGCCGAAGCGAGCTCCAACCTGGCCCGCTATGACGGCGCGCGTTACGGGGTGCAGGCGGGCGGTGGTCATAACGTGATCGAGGAGTACGAGCTGACCCGCCAGCAGGGCTTCGGCGCGGAGGTAAAGCGTCGCATCATGCTCGGAACCTACGCGCTCAGCTCCGGCTATTACGACGCCTTCTATCTCAAGGCCCAGAAGGTGCGCACCCTGATCATCGAGGACTTTCAGCGAGCCTTCGAAAAGGTCGACGCCCTGCTCGGGGCCACCTCGCCCACGGTCGCTTTTCCCCTGGGCGCCAAGACGCAGGACCCGGTCGCGATGTACCTCAACGACATCATCACCATCCCCGCCAACCTGGGTAACGTCTGCGGCATCTCAGTGCCCTGCGGCCTCGCCGACGGCCTCCCGATCGGCTTGCAGATCATCGCGCCGGGCTTCCGCGAGGAGGTAGCGCTGCGCGTGGCGCGTGCCTTCGAGGCGGCCACCGACTTCAACCGTGCCCGCTCAGCACTGATAGGGACCGCGGCATGATCGCCACTAAGTACGAGGTCGTCGTTGGGCTGGAGGTCCACGCGCAGATCAAGACCGAGAGCAAGATGTTCTGCTCCTGTTCCACCGACTACCTGGCTGCGCCGCCGAACGCAAACACCTGCCCCGTGTGCCTCGGACTGCCCGGCTCGCTCCCGGTTATAAACCGCAAGGCCGTGGAGGCGACGATTCGGACCGCGCTGGCGCTGCACTGCGAGATCCCGGAGTTCTCCAAGTTCGATCGCAAGAACTACTTCTATCCAGACCTGCCCAAGGGCTACCAGATCTCACAGTACGACCTCCCGTTCAGCCGCAACGGTTACCTCGAGTTCGAGGTCAGGGGCGAGGCCGGTCGATGCGGGATCACGCGCGTCCACCTCGAGGAGGACACCGGCAAGCTGCTCCATGCGGGCGCGATCGAGCAGGCGCAGTCATCGCTGATCAACCTCAACCGGGCGGGCGTACCACTGATGGAGATCGTGTCCGAGCCCGACCTGCGCACCGCCGACGAGGCCCGCGAGTACGTGATGCGGCTGCGCGCCATCCTTCAGTACATCGGGGTCAACGACGGCAACATGGAGTCGGGCCAATTGCGCTGCGACGCCAACGTGTCACTGCGACCGGTCGGCGCCAGAGAGTTCGGCACCAAGGTCGAGGTGAAGAACATGAACTCCTTCCGCGCCATCCATCGAGCCATCGAGTACGAGGTCGTGCGCCAGACCGAGGTCCTCGACGGCGGCGGACGCCTGAAACAGGAGACACGCGGCTGGAACGATGCCCGGGGCCTGACGGTTTCGCAACGCAGCAAGGAGTTCGCCGAGGACTACCGCTACTTTCCGGAGCCCGACCTGCCGCCGCTGGCGGTAAGCCGGGCGTGGGTCGAAAAGATCCGCTCGGCCCTGCCGGAGCTGCCGGCCGCCCGCCGCGACCGTCTCGTGTCGCAGTTCGGCCTTTCCGCTTACGACGCCTCGGTGCTGACCTCTTCCAAGCCGCTTGCCGAGTACTTCGAGGAGATGGTCCGGCTCGGCGCACCGGCCAAGACCGCAGCCAACTGGATCCTGGGGGACTTCAGCCGCTTCCTGAACGCGGAGCACAAGGAGATCCAGGACTCGGCCATCAAGCCGCAGCACCTGCAGCAGCTGATCGGCCTGGTTGACAGCGGCGCGATCAGCGGCAAGATGGCGAAGCAGACCTTTGAGGAGATGTACCATGCGGCCGACCCGGGACCGGCGCTGGAGGCGGCCAGGCGCACTCAGCAGATCAGCGGCGACACCGAGCTCGAAGGCATCGTCGACCAGGTGATCGCGCAGAACGAGAAGTCGGCTAACGACTTCCGGGCAGGCAAGCAACAGGCCCTGATGTTCCTGATCGGCCAGGCGATGAAGCTCTCCCGTGGCCGGGCGAACCCGGAGCGACTGACGGCGCTCTTCCGCGAGAAAATCACTTAGTGCAGCTGACGGTAGGCGAGCTTGCCCACGGAGGGGCGGCCGTGGCCCGAGTCGACGGCCGGGTCGTTTTCGTCGAAGGCGCCCTCCCCGGCGAGACGGTGGAGGCGGAGGTCACCCATCGGCGTAAGGACTTCTGGCGCGCGCAGGCAACGACCGTGCTCGAGGCGGCCGAGGCCCGCGTCGACCCGCCCTGCCCGTACTTCAAGGCGGGATGTGGCGGCTGCCAGCTTCAGCACCTCGACTACGTCGAGCAGCTGAACCAGAAACGCCTGGTGCTCGCGCGTCAGCTGGGCAGGGCTCACCTGGAGTACCCACTCGAGCGGATCGATGTCCTCGGCATGGAGAACCCCTGGCGCTACCGGCTCCGCGGTGAGTTCCATGTGCTGCGTCGAGGCGGCCAGGTCAGCCTCGGCTTCTATCGCAAGCACACCTACCAGACGCTGCCGATCGACGCCTGCCTGATCCACGTCGAGGCGATCGAGCGGGCACTCCCCGCCTTTGCTCGCGCCGCGGAGCACCCGGGCGCGGCCCGCGTCAGCGCGCTTCAGTTCACCTGGGCTCCGGGTACCAGCGACCTGCTCTGGGCCCCATATCCGCCCGGCTCGGCAGACGCGGAATTCGGGGAGCGGGCCGCCGGCTGGATTCCAGAGCTGAACCTCAACGACGACTCGATCGGCATCCAGGACGACGGCCGGCATTTTAGGGTCCGGCCGGAGGCCTTCGTACAGGTCAACGCGCGGCAGCGGGACGCCCTCTATGAAAGAGCCGTCGCGTACGCTTCACCTGAGCCCGGGGCGCTTGTCGTTGACGCCTACGCCGGGATCGGGATGCTGAGCGCGCGCCTGGGGGCGGGCGGCGCCCAGGTGATCTGTCTCGAAGAGAGTCCCTACGCGGTGCGCCTGGGGGAGCTGAACATGCAGCTCAATGGCTGCTCAACGGTCACTTACCGGCGGGGCAAGGTGGAGGAAACGATCGCCCAGGTCGAACCGCCGATTGACGTGCTCGTGATCGATCCACCACGGGCCGGCTGCGCCGAGCCGGCGATCCGGGCGATGCTTGCCGCCGCCCCGTCCCGCATCGTCTATGTCTCCTGTGAGCCTTCCACGCTGGCGCGAGATTTAGAACGTCTGTGTGGGTCCGGAGGCTATAGGCTGAGGGACGTGAGCCTCGTCGACATGTTTCCGCAGACCTACCACATGGAAACCGTGGCCCAACTCGACCGGATCGCATGAGCTTCGTCCACCTCCACACCCATTCCGAGTACAGCCTGCTGGACGGCGCCAGCCGGATCTCCGAGATGGTCCGCCATGCCGCCGACAGCGGCATGCCCGCCATCGCCCTCACCGACCACGGGGTGCTCTACGGCGCGATCGACTTCTTCCTTCAGTGCCGGGCCGCCGGGGTCAACCCGATCATCGGGCAGGAGATGTACGTCGCGGCGCGCTCGCGCCTGCAGAAAGAGGGGCGTGCTGACCGCGATCCATATCACCTGATCCTGCTGGTAAAGAACGAGGTCGGCTATCGAAACCTGATCACACTTTCGAGCCGGGCGCACCTGGAGGGCTACTACTACAAGCCGCGGATCGACCGTGAGCTCCTCGCCGAACATGCCGAGGGCCTGATCGCGCTGTCCGGCTGTCTCGGTGGCGAGGTGGCGAGCCGGCTGCTCAACGGCGATGAGGCCGGGGCGGAGCAGGCGGCGCGCGACCACCAGCGGATCTTCGGCGAGGATTACTTCCTCGAGATCCAGGACCACGGCATGCCGGAGCAGGCACGCGTCAACGAAATGCTTGCCGGCCTCTCCGAGCGGACCGGAATTCCGCTGGTAGCCACCAACGATTCGCACTACACGAGGCGAGACGACGCGGAGGCGCACGACATCCTTCTATGTCTGCAGACGGGGACGGTCGTCTCCGACACCAAGCGGATGAAGTTTCACAACGATGAGTTCTATTTGAAGACGCCCGCCGAGATGGCGGAGCGCTTCAAGGACTTTCCGCAGGCGGTCGCCAACACTGTGAAGATCGCCGCGCGCTGCGACCTCAAGCTCGAGATGCGGCCGCTGCTGCCGAAGTTCGACGTCCCGGAAGGCCACACTGCCGAGAGCTACCTGCGATCCCTTGTCGAGCATGGCCTACGGGAACGCTACCCGGAACAAACCAGGGTGGTGCGCGACCGCTTTGAGATGGAGATGGGCGTGATCGAGCCGATGGGCTACGCGGCCTACTTCCTGATCGTCAGCGATTTCATCAACTACGCTCGTGCCAACGGGGTCGCGGTCGGCCCTGGTCGTGGCTCGGCGGCCGGGAGCATGGTCTCGTACGCGCTCGGCATCACCACGCTCGACCCCCTGCAGCACGGCCTGATCTTCGAGCGCTTCCTCAACCGGGAGCGCATCTCGATGCCAGACATCGATATCGACTTCGATGACCGCAACCGCGACCGCGTCATCGACTACGTCGGCCGCCGCTATGGCCAGGACCACGTCGCGCAGATCATCACCTTCGGCACCATGAAGGCCCGCGCCGTCATCCGGGACGTCGGCCGCGCGCTGGACGTTCCGCTGCGCGACGTCGACCGGCTGGCCAAGCTGGTGCCGCCCTCGCTCGGCATGACGATCGAAAAGGCGATCCAGATGGTGCCCGAGCTGGCGGCGGCGGAGCAGGACCCCGCCTTCGCCTCCCTGCTGAAGAACGCCCGCAAGCTGGAGGGGCTCGCCCGCCACGCGTCAACGCACGCTGCCGGGATCGTGATAACGCCGGAACCGCTGCAACGCTACGTGCCGCTCCAGGCCAGCATCACCCGGGGGGACAAGAACGGCCAGGAAAAGCGCGCTGTCATGACGCAGTACGAGATGAATGCCGTCCAGAAGATCGGGTTGTTGAAGATGGACTTCCTCGGGCTGCGCAACCTCTCGATCATCGAGGACTGCCTGAAAAACCTGAGACAGACCCGGGGGCTTACGCTCGATTTGGCCACCATCCCCTGGGACGATTCCGCCACCTTCAAGCTTTTGCAGGCCGCGGACACCAACGGGGTCTTCCAGCTGGAGTCGGCGGGCCTGCGCCGGCTGCTTCAGGACATGCGCCCGACCAGCTTCGAAGACATCACCGCCGCGATCGCGCTCTTCCGCCCGGGACCGCTCGAGGGCGGCCTTGTCGACCAGTTCATGAAATGCAAGCACGGCGAGCGCGAGATCGTCTACCCGCTGCCCGAGCTGGAACCGATCTTGAAAGAGACCTACGGGGTCATCGTCTACCAGGAACAGGTGATGCAGATCGCCTCCCAGCTGGCCGGCTTCACGCTCGGCGAAGCGGACGTGCTGCGCTCCGCGATGGGCAAGAAGAAGAAAGAAGAGATGGTGAAGATGCGGGTCAAGTTCATCAGCGGCGCAATGGCGCGCGGAGTCTCCGAGGGGAAGGCGACCGAGATCTTCGACCTGATGGCGTTCTTCGCCGGCTACGGCTTCAACAAGTCGCACAGTGCCGCCTACGCGGTCATCTCGTACCAGACCGCCTACCTGAAGGCGAACTACCCCCTGGAATACCTGGCGGCCCTGCTGAACAACGAGGCGGGCGACTACGACCGGGTGGCGGCCGCGGTGCTCGACTGCCACGTACGCGGCATCGACGTACTGCCGCCGGACGTCAATCGCTCTGACACCGGTTTCTCGGTGCAGGACGGAAAGATAAGTTACGGCCTGGCGGTGATCAAGAATGTTGGCGGCAAGGGAGTCGAGATCCTGCTCAAGGAACGTCGCGAGCGAGGACCGTTCAAGTCATTGCTCGATCTTGTTGTCAGGGTCGACCCCCGGGAGCTGAACAAGCGAGTGCTCGAGAGCCTTATCCAGTCGGGCGCCTGCGATGCCCTGGGCGAGCGGGGACGGCTGCTGGCGAGCGTCGATCGCGTGGTCGACCGGGCCTCGCAGATCATCAGCGAGCGGGAGAGCGGCCAGACCTCTCTCTTCGGGATGCTGCCGGACGCCGACGAGATGGACGACCCCTCGGCCGGCCTCGTCTCGGAGATGCCGGAGATGCCGCAGGAGGAACGCCTCCGGGGGGAGAAGGAACTCCTCGGACTCTATCTCTCAGACCATCCGCTGCGGCGGATCGAGCAGGAGATGCATGCGCGTGTCGACACCTACGCCAACCAGGTGACGCCCGACATGGAGGACTTCGAGGTTCGGATCGGGGGCGTGATCAAGTCGGTCCGCCCGATCATCACGCGGGCGGGCAAGGCGATGGCGTTCGTCCAGCTCGAGGACCTGACCGCCACCATCGAGGTGATCGTCTTTCCGCGGCTCTTCGAGGAGCGCCGCCAGCTGCTGCTTTCTGACGCGATCGTGATCGTCCGAGGAAAGGTCGATGCCCGGACAGTGGGCGGCGATGACGAGGAACGGGCCGAGGCGGCCAAGGTCATCGCCGACGAGATCATCGCCTTCGACGACGCGGGCGGCGAAACCTGGGTCAAGAACCAGGTGGTCCACCTCGACCTCCCGGCCGAGGCCACCCCCGTGCAGATGGCCGCGCTGCAGGAAATCCTGGCGGGCTGCGCCGGCGGCGACCGCGTCGTACTCCACCTGCAACGGGACGATCAGACCGTCGACATGGACCTGGGCGACAAGTTCCGGGTGCAGGGCAGCGGACTTGACGGCGAGCGCGCCCAGCAGGAGATCGACGCGCTCTTCGGCCAGCCCGTCTGGCGCCTGGAGGTCGTCCGGCGCCGCGCCCCAGAGCGGCAGCCGAGCGGGAGACCGGTCCGGGTGCTCGCTGGAGCCGCGATTTCCTAGCTACTCGCGAAGAGTTCGGCACGCGGGCCGTTGCTCTGGTGTGCGACTGTTGAATAGGCGGGGAAGCAGCGAGTACACCATGCTGTCCCTCTGGGCAGCGGGACTGGCGGCCGCCGCCGGCGCGACGGCATGGTCGCTCAGCCACGGACCCAGTACACCAGCGAGTCTCGCTTTCTTCCTCTCGATGGCGGCGCTGCTTCTGATCAATGACATGTTTCCCGACGCGGATGGCAATCAAGGAGTAAGCCGGTGGCCAGTGGCTGGACTGACCGCCACCGTTTTGGTCTATTCAGGCGACCCGGTCATCGTCATGCTCGCTGTCCTCGCCGCCGCCCCACTGGCAGGCCTCGTGAGGCGCGAATCAGTTCAAGGCCAGTTGGCGAAAGTGGCCTCCTGGTTTTATAGCCTCGGGCTTGGGTCTGCTCGTGTTTGGCGCAACCACGAATCTCTTTCACGGCGGGCTCATCACCGGATCGGTGGTGCTCATCCTTTTCTACGCAGGTTGTGACCACATCCTAACCTGCGTATTTGCCGTCCGTGAGCGCAGGTCCCCACCGCGTTGGAGAAGACGGCTCGACGCGATCTTTACCGCGACGTTTTTCGGTTGCATGGGGGTTTTTTACGCGCTCTCGCGCTTGAGTTACCAGTTCAGTTCGCTTGGCCGTAACGTCGGATTAATTGCGGTCACGGTATCTATTGGGCTCGTCGCCGGTTGCTTGCTCGGTGGCACCATCGCCAGAGTCTGGAGGCGCGCGGACGGGGTAACGGGTCGCACCGGATCTCTTGTAGCCGTCCTCGGTCCTAGGCATATTCCTCCTTCCAGGCAGTCTGGCCCGGGCGCTTGGGACGCAGCTGCCTTGATCTTCTTTGTTGTGTCTCTGAGGAATCGCACCCTTGGAGGGGCTCTGGCCTGCTTCGGGGCCCTCAGTAATCTGGTCGTGGTCCAGCTGAACGGCGGCAGAATGCCCGTAGAGGCCGGTGCCTTCTTCGGCCTCGTTGGGCCGAAAGGTTACGCGCAATACGCGGCCCGAACCAACCTTGAAAGCGTCAAGACAGCTTTATCGGCGCTGGATGACAGAATCCTGCTTCCCCATCCGTTTCCCTTTGCCGCGGTATGGAGTGCGGGTGACATCATGCTTGCGGTCGGGTTCGTGGTCTTCACCGTAGAACTGATGATTACCCGGCCGCGAGTAATTACCGACAAGGCGGCTGGTCACCGGCGGAAGGCCGCCTAGCCTAGATCGAATTTTTTCTGGCTAGAAGAGGCCGAAGGTCGGCACGTTCGAGACGACCACCCAGAGGACGATCAAGACCACCAGCCCTGCCACAGGGGCCCAGTCGAACTGGTTGCGCCGCTTGGGAAACCAGCCACGGAATGGCCGGGCAAACGGTTCCGACGCCTGGGTGACCATCTGGACCAGCGGGTGCCAGGGGTCCATGTGGAAGAAGAAGAGTGCGACTCGAAGCGCCATCAGGATGATCAGCAGGAAGAGCACGCTGCCGATGATGCTCAGGAATGACCGGATGACGCTGCCCGATGTCACCAGCGCCTGCACGAAATAGAGAATCAGGATGGCGACGATGAAGGAGACGTCTATCCCGCCGGCCGGTGGGATGACCCGCCGGATCGGCCCCAGGAACCACTCGGTCGCGGCCACCACGAGCCTGCCTGGCTCGGTGTAGAGGGCCCGGGGAAACCATGACAAAAGGCCGCGCAGAAGCACCAGCAGGATGAATAGATAGATGATCAGTCCGATGTAGTAGGCACCCGGGAACATCGGCTCGAATTCTAAGTGTTACTGCCGCCGGCGACGCGAGAGCAGATCACCTGTCGGATCGTCCGGCGGTTTCTTCTGCTGGATCGGCGGACGGGCCGTCCGGGCGGCGCGAACGTCGGCAACCCGCTCCCGCAACCTGGTCACGGTTGCCTCTGCCGGCACGGCCTGGACCGGCCTGGGCGCCGGCTTGATGGCGGCCCGCCAGGCAGGTACGTCTTCCAGCCGGAAGATCAGGCGTCGGAGGGCCACGTCGATCGGAAACAGAAGGATGGCGATCACCAGGAGGAGCTCGGCAATCGGCAGCGCCGCCTGGACGCTGGGGACCGGCAGCCTGAAGACCCGCGCCAGGTCGGTGAGCACGGTGCCGCCACCAGCGCGTGCAATCGCCCGGAGGGTGGCAAGGTCGGTACCGAGGTTGCGGTACTCGGGAGAGTAGGGGACCACCAGGCCCGTCGTGTTCGAGTGGGTGATCAGGCCTCCGGCCGATTCGGTGACGTGCAGCAGGTAGCTTCCGACCTGGTCCGTCGGGAGATCGCCTTCGAAGCGACCAGGACCGGTCGGCGCCAGCGCCAGCTGCCGGTCGGCCAGGTCGGGCGTGACGGCGCTGACCGTGAGGGTCGCACCCGAGACTGCCGGGGCGGTGACCAGGATATGGGTGTGGTCACCCTGGACCTGGGTCTCCACCTGGAGCGCGGGGTCGCCCGCCTGCGGCAGGCTGTAGCGAACCATGTCGCCAAAGAAACGATTCGCGGACGGCCAGCGCAGCAGGTCTGCGCTCCAACGGCCCTGGGCGTCGCTGGTCCAGGCGATCACGCGGCCGAGGCCGTACTGCCAGGTGGCCAGTAACGGGTCGCCCTGGGGACTCTTGAGCACGACGTCGGCGGCGGACCTCGGAGTGGTGGCCACGTAGCCGGTCAGCGCCGGCAGAGTATCGAGGGGCACGCCGGGGAGGACATTGGCCAGCGAGCTCAGCCGCGGCGTGATCGAGCCCTCGACGATCCACGGTTTGAGCGCCTCACGTGTCTCCTTGAGGAAGATCTGCGGCACATCGCTGATGCTGTTGCTCTGGTAGAAGCGGCCGTGGCCCCAGCCGGCCATCGCCTGCAGGCCCGACGCGTCGGCCGGGTTGGCCCCGACGGCGACGGTGGACACCGTGATGCCGTGGCTGTGCAGGCGCGTGATCACGGTCTGGTAGTCGTCCGGGGCGTCGCCGTCCGCCAGCATGATGATGTGCTTGATCGAGGCGCTGGTTCGGCTCAAGGCCTGGTCGGCGGCGTTCAAATCGGGCGTGTAGGTGGGCGGGTCTCCGAGGTTCATGACATCGATCTGCGCCTTGACTTTCGCCTTGTCAGTCAGCGGGCCGAGGGGAACGACGACGTTTCCCATGGTGCCGTTGGTGACACCGACCCGGTCTTTGGGCGTCAGCTGGTCGATCACGGCGTCCGCGGCCCCGCGGACGACCTGGTCGCCTTGCGAGCTCTCGCTCGATTCCAAGACGAGCATGACCGCCACCGGCGGCTTCTGCATGTCCTGCGGCAGCTGGATCTGGACCGGGAGCGCTGTCTCGAGCGGCGTTCCCGCGTAGCCGCCAGGACCGTAGCTGTCACTGCCGCCGATCACGACCAGACCCATTCCAAGATCACGAACCGATGCCTGTAACAGTGCCATGGCATCCGCGCCCAGGCTCGAGGCCGGCACGTTTACCAGGACCACTGCCTGGTAGGCGGCCAGGTCTGCCGCCGAGCGTGGAAGTGCCCCGGGAGCGATGGTCGTGCTGCCGATGCCCGTCGAGTGCAACGCCGCTTCCAGGCTGCTCGCGTCGCCGGGTGTCGCCTCGACCAGCAGGATGCGCGGCGGTCCGACCACCTGGATCAGCGCCTCGCCCAGGTTGTTCTCAGCGTAGGTATCACGCACCGGGTCGATCACGACGCGGACGGCGTGAAAGCCCGGCTCGGTTGGCTTGACGAGTTGGCTGACGCTCGTCTCTCCCACCGGCAGGTTCAGGTGGATGGTGTTTACCAGGTTGCGGTCGAGGTACCAGCGAACCGTGACTGGGGTCGCGGTGTTGCTGACGATGACCGCGCCGACGCTCGTCTGCTCACCCTGTGCCAGGGAGGGCGGCGCGCTCAGGCGGTCGACGTATGCCTCGACGCCGGTCGGTACCTGGAGTGGAAAGGTGTCGACGCGCACGCCCTCGGCTCGCAGCAGGCGGGCCTCGCCGACCGCGTCCCCGAGGTTGGCCCGCCCATCAGAGACGAGGACGATGTGCCGGCGCCGATCGATCGGCAGGATCGACCCGGCCAGCCGCAACGCTGCCGCGAGGTCGGTGTAGTGGGGGTTGGGCTGGCTCTGGAACTCGCGGAACTGTGGATCCTGGCTGACCGGGACCTCGACCTGGGGATCGCGGCCAAAGCTCAGTACACCCGCCTGGTCGCCGGCGGGGCGCGAAGCCAGTATCGAGCGGACGGATGTGGCCTCGCGGTCGAGGGCGCTCTGAACGCTCGCCGAAAGGTCGGCCGCCACCATCACCGATTGCGCCGCCGGAGTCGTCTGCAGCTGGGCCCCGGCGAGCGCCAGCGTGAGCAGCAACACGATCATGATCCGGACCGCGAGCGAGATGCGTGCCCGCCGGGCTGGCAGCGGCGGCGGCAGCCGCAGCCAGGTGAGCACGATGATGGCCAGCGCGATGACGCCCGCTCCCAGAAGGAGCGGGCGGGTCAGTTCAAAGCCCACGGTGGAAGGCCAGCCACTCCGCGGCGATCAGTCCGAGCGCGGCCAGCGCAATCCAGGGCCAGATCTCGAGCTCGCCGTGGTGGGCCGCGTGAACCGCCCCTGAGATCCTGGTCGGTGGCAGGGTCAGCCGGTCGGGCGGCTTCAACTGCGATATAGATGTCGCGAACAGATTGACGGCAAACCACGACCTGTCGGTCTTGCCCGAGATAACCTGGTCAACGGTGTAGACGCCGGTCTGGTCGGTATCGCCAAAGGTGGCAAGCGACCCGGTCGGCAGCGAGCGGCGGCTGCCATCGGGCCGCGTAACTGAAAGAGACGTGGCCCCGGCTTCTGGCACGATCGTCACCGGTTCATCAGGCTGGACGCTGTGGCTGGGCACGCTCGAGGGAAGCATCCACTCGCTGAGGTTCTGGACCAGGATGGGAAAAGCGATCCGCAGCGGGAGATCAGACTCGTGCAGGTCGAATCCGAAGAGGGCCTGCCGGTAGGGTTCCTCACGCACCAGCACGAGCGGAGTCTGGAGGCTGGTCAGCAACGTACGCCCGAAGCTCGAGTTGCGAAGGTCCTGGCTGCGCGCGACGTGAACATCCTGCAGGTCGACGTTTGCAAGCAGGGGGTCACCGGCGTCGCTGGCGCGTACCTTGCCGACGCCTATTGCCGTGCCGCCCGCCAGCGCGCTCCCCGTGGGTGGATCGATCACGATCATGGGGCTCACCGGAAGCGTCGCCGGCAGGTAGCGGTCGAAGACGGTGAGAGCGTAGCCGGAACCGGGCCGGTAGGCGGACGGCGCGACAACGTCGACCTTGAGGTCGGTACGAAGGCGCAGAGCCTGCTCGAGGAAGACGTTGCCGGGCGTCACCAGCACCACGCTGAAGGCCCTCGGTGTCCGGGCCACCGCCGTGGCGCTGTTGTCCAGCGCGAAGATGTCGCCGGAATCGGTTCGCGCGCTGACGGCGGTCGCGTCCGCCGGAACCGGGAAGGTCAGGTCCTGCGCCTCGCCGCCCTTGAGGGAGACCGACCGGGCATCGAGCAGCCGTCCATCCGCCCGCCACTCGATGGCGACCGTCCTTAACTGCTGCCCGAAGTTCTGGACATGAAGGGTCGCCGCGCGGCTCTGGGCGCTTGTCCGTACGCTGAGGGAGGTCAGTCCAACGTTCTCCCCGGAGACCCCGATCCGGTGGTATTCAACTGGAAAGGGAAGTCCATCGCCGGCGGCGCGCAGCGGATCGACGATCCCGTCGCTAAACAGGTAGGCGCGAGCGTCGTCGCCGGCGCGCGTGAGACCGGAGGCGAGTGCGAGCGCGCCGGACAGATCCGCGGACCCATTGCTCGGCGTGACTGCCTCCAGTGCGTGGTGGAGCGCATCGCGGTTGCCGATCGATGAGGTGACGATGCGAGACGTCGGTGCCACGGCGATCAGCGTCATTCGGTCGTCGGGACCCAGTTGATCGATGATGGCGCCAATCTGTCGCTTCGCCTCAACGAAGCGCGATGGGCTTACGTCCGTCGCCTGCATCGAGGCTGAGGCATCCAGCAACACGATGCTGTGTCGGGCCAGGGTGGCGCTCGCCGGTAGTGCCGGCTGGATGGCCGCGGTCACGAGCGCCGCCGCCGCCAGCAGCTGCAGCAGCAAAAGCCAGCCCGGCCGGAGCCGCTGCCAGGGAACATTTGCCTGCCGGTCGCGGATCTGGTCCGGCCAGAGGTGAAGGGCCGGCACGATTCGGGTTGGCCTCCGGATGCGCAGAAAATAGAGCGCGAGGATTGCCGGCAGAGTGAGGCCAAGGATGGCTGCCGCCGGTGCGAGGAAGGTCACGCGAGGAGGCCCACCTGCCGGAGCGTCCGGCTGACCATATCCTCGAGCGGCTGATCGGTCGACAGGCGTGCGAAACGCAGCCCGCGCCGGTGCGCCGCTTCCTCGATCTCCCGGCCTCGCTCGGCGAGTGCCTTCAGGTAAGAGGCGCGGGTCACCGGCGTGGCGGTGAACTCCCTCTCTACCCCCGACTCGGCATCCTTGAGGCGCGCGTCGCCCGACCAGTCTGGCGAGATCTCCTGGGGAGCGAGCAACTGCAGCACCGCGCCTTCCTGGCGCGCTCGCTGCAATGCGGCGATCGCGGGATCGATCGAAAGCGGCCCGAGGCCGTCACTGATGAGCACGCTCATCCCGGGGCGCTGCCGGCCGATCGGCCAGGTGAGGCGCGTGTAGTCAGTGACCCCGCCGACAGGGAATGATTGGAGCCGGGCAAACAGCTCGGCGGCGGCGCGCCGCCCCCGGTAGGGAGCGCCCCCACTGGTCGGCGCGTCGGCGAAAACCGTAAGCCGGACGCGGTCGAGCGCGTTGAGCGCCACGTACGCGATCGCGCCGGCAAGCTGCCTGGCGACGAGTGCCTTGTTCGGAGTTCCCCAATCCATGGAGCCGCTCAGGTCGACGAAGATGCTGAGCGGCAGCTCTTCTTCGGCGACGAAGAGCCGGAGCATGAAACGATCGAGCCTCGCGTAAGCGTTCCAATCGATCAGCCGGAAGTCGTCTCCCGGCGTGTAGTTCCTGAAGTCGGCGAACTCCACCGAGCGGCCACGTCGGGCTGACCTGCGCTCGCCACCCAGCTGTCCGGTCACGGCGCGGCGCACCTGCAGTGCCAGGGTCTCGAGACGGCGGAGCGTCTCCGGCTCCAGCAGGGGTGGTGCCATCCTTACTTCTGGGACGGATCCTTCTGAGTCTGCTCCAGCACGTCGGACACGACCCGATCGGAGGTCACACCGTCCGCCTCTGCCTCGAACTGGAGGAAGATTCGATGACGCAGGGCTGGCGCGGCAACGGCGGCAAGGTCTTCGAAAGCGACATTGAACCTGCCTTCCAGTAGGGCACGGACCTTGCCGGCGAGGATCAAAGTCTGCATTCCGCGCGGGCTCGCGCCGTAGCGTACGTACTTCTTGATGCTGTCGATCTGGCTGCGATCAGGGTGAGTCGCGCCGATCAGGCGTCCGGCATAGCGCAGGACGTGCTCGGCGACCGGGACCTCGCGCGCCACCCGCTGAGCGGCCAGGATGCTCGCGGCGTCCGCCACTGCTTTCAGCGTCGGGGTCGACCCGCCGGTGGTGCGCCGCGCGATCTCGAGCAACTCGCTCTCGCTGGGGAACGGCACCAGTAGCTTGAAGAAGAACCGGTCGAGCTGCGCCTCCGGCAGAGGGTATGTCCCCTCGAGCTCGATCGGGTTCTGGGTCGCCAGCACGAAGAAGGGGACCGGGAGGGGCCGCGTCTCCGTGCCCACTGTCACGGTGCGCTCCTGCATCGCCTCGAGCAGGGCGCTCTGGGTCTTGGGGGTGGCACGGTTGATCTCGTCCGCGAGGACCAGGTTGGCGAAAACGGGGCCCGCCTGGTACTGGAATTCGCGCCGCCCATTCTCCTCGCGGATCACATTGGTGCCGACGATGTCCGCGGGCATCAGGTCAGGCGTGAACTGGATCCGGGAAAAGCTCAGCGTGAGGGCCTGCCCGAGCGAGCGCACGAGGACGGTCTTGCCCAGGCCGGGGACGCCCTCGAGCAGCACGTGTCCGCCGGCGATCAGAGAGATCACCGTGTTCCGGAGCAATTCCTTCTGGCCGACGATGAGGCGCGCCAGCTCGCTCTCGAGCGTCCGCGCCAGGTCGGTGACTTTTGTCGGGTCGACGCGTGATTGTTCAGCGATCATGATCCTCCGTGCGCTCCTATTTTTCGCCGAGTTGTGAGAAGTACTGACGAACGAGGTCGCGCTCGCTGCCGGGGATCAGGCTCTGGTCCGCCGCATCGAGCGCCGCCTGCTGGTAGGCATTGATCACCTGGTTGTAGGGACTGAGCGGGACGTCCTGGCCCGGCCCCAGTGGAGCCGGCTGATCCTCGGACTGGCCGGGGACCGGCTGCCCCGGTACGTAGATCCGCTCGGTGCCGGCCGCGGCCGACCCGCTCCCGGTGCCACTCCCGTTTCCGCTGCCCGAGCCGGTACCGCCGTTGCCGGTTCCCGAGCCGCTACCGCTCCCGCTTCCGGAGCCACTGCCCGAGCCGCTCCCCGAGCCTGAGCCGCTTCCACTGCCGGAGCCGCTGCCGTTTCGGGAACCGCTGACTCCGGGGGCGCCGCTTCCCCCCGCCTGCGGCGATGTGCCCGCCAACGGGCTGGCGTTTGCCTGCGCCTGGCCCGAATCCCGGTCTGCCTGGGTGGCCAGCTCCTGGCGGGCAGCCTCGAGGCCGTTGATCGCCGATGCGACCGCCTGGTCGGTGTTGTCCTGCTGCTGCAACGAGTCCAGCTGGTTCGCGGTGTCGTTGAGGGACTGGGCCGCTCCGCTTGTATCGCCCTGCTGCAACGCGCTCGATGCGTTCTGCAGCGACTTGCCCATCGCCGGGTCCTGCGCCTGCTGGGCCGCCTTGGCCAGGGCCTTCGCCAGTTCATCGCGCTGGCTGGGCGTCAGGTTCTGCAGCTGGCCGGACAGATCGCGCAGCGCCTGGGCCCCCTTTGACGGGCTGGAACTGAGTGCCTGCCCGGCGTTTCGACCGGCGCTGGTGGCGCTCAAGGCGTTCGCCAGGTTTTGCGCCGTTGAGTTCCGCGCCCCGGTCTGCGGATCCGTCAACTGGTTCAGCTGCTGCTCCGCCGGGGTGATCGACTCGAGCGCCTTCCTCGGGCTGTCCGCCTGCCGGATCTGGGACTGTGCGTCCTGCAGGATCTTCGCCACCTTGGGATCGGCCGGTGAGGGGCTGGCCGCCTCGACCTTCTTTTTCGCCTGCTGAACGGCCGCCGCGGCCCGCGCCTGGCTGACCCGGTCGGCCTGGCGCTGCGCCAGCACGCGATCCATCGGGTTGGGGAGCACCACCAGTGCGACGGCCACGGCCAGCAGGGCCGCGATCGCCGCCGCCTCGCGGCGGTCGATGCTGATCGGAAAGGCCGCGGCCGGCCGGATCGCCGCGGCGTGTCCCAGCGCGTCCTGCCGCAAATGCGAGTCGAGCGGTCCGCTCAGGGTCCTGCGCTCCCACGCCGTCGCCAGCCGCTCTTTCAGCCCGAGGCGCCGGTCGGCGACGCGTAGCAGCGTGGGGGCACTCGGCCGGGTTGCCAGCCACGCGGCCGACGAGACGACCAGGGCGAGCGGGATGCCGGCCAGGGCGAGCTGCAGCCTCCCGGTGATTGGCATGAGCCGCGCCAGCAGGATTACGAGTGCTATCCAGGCCGACGCGGCGAGGAGCGCGTGAAGCAGGAACGTGACGGCGCGGGAGCGATCCGCGGCGCGACCGAGACTGCGAACGATAGCGTCGAGCTCGCTCATGCGGCCTTCGCGGCGCGTCGCCGGGGAAAGCGCCGAACCGGCGGTAGCAAGAAGGCGCTGATCGACAGTGCGCAGAGGTCGAGGATCAGCTGCATCACGACTGTTGCCTGCCAGTACTGCCAGCCTTGGAAGAGTCCGCTTGGTATGGCCGTGCCACTAGCCTGCTGGATCGGGCCGTTCGGGCCGTAATAGCCCTTACCGAGGGCCTGTCCATTCGGCGCCACCGGATAACAGGTCTGTGGTCCGCCGTTCGCGGAGCTGGAACAGCTCGTGGCGCCATACCCTGAGAAGCCACCTCCCTGGTTACGGACACCGAACCCGCCGACGGGCCCGTTGGTCGCGATGGTGATCAGTGGGATGATCGGGCTCAGGTAAGTGATGGCCGGGGGCGCCGCGGCGGTCGTTGATTGGGGATTGGCGTCAGTCGGGAAGAGGAGGCCATAGAGGAGGCTGCCGGCAAGCAGCACGAAGGCGGCGCCATAGGCGGCGACGGTGGCCGGCAGCGTGCGATGGAAGGCGGTCGAGCAGGCGATTCCGATGATGCCCAGTGTCAGCGCCGCCACGGCGGTGATGAGGAAGGCCACCAGGACCTGGTCGATCTCGATGCCGCCAAACAGAAAGACAAGACTGAAGATCGGAACAGACAAGAGAAGCAGCAGCAGAACGAATGACATCGAAGCCAGCAGCTTCCCCCAGAGGATGGAGAATGGGGGGATGCGGGTGACAAAGAGCAGGTCGATCGTCTGGTGCTCTCGCTCGCCGCTGATCGCGCCGGCCGTCAGGGCCGGAGTGATGAACGTGAGCAGGACCATCTGGAAAATCAGCAGGTAGATGAAGAGGCCCTGGCCGTAGTTCGCGGCCTGGCCGCCGTTGTTGTAATTGTTACGCGACGAGTACGCCATCGCCGCGAAGATCGCCCAGCCAAGACCGCCGATCAGCAGGATGTAAACCGTCATCGCCAGTGGCGAGCGCCAGGTACGCATCCGTGAGCGGTACTCCTTGGCGACGATGGGGTTCCAGAAGGCGTTGAAGACGGTACTCATCCGACCTCCTCCGAGGTTGCCTTGAGAAACGCATCTTCCAGATCGCTGTCCATCTGGGCGAAGCCCGAAACCCTGAGTCCGGCAGCGATCATCGCTTGCAGGATGGCGGCGGCCGCGGCCTCGTCACCCTCGAACCGGGCCTCGAGCGCACCGTCGATGGTCTCGACTCCCCGCACCGCCGGCAACGAGGCGAGAATCGTGGCTGCCTCTTCCCGCCGGCCCAGCAGGTTGATCCGGAGCCGGCGTCCGCTTGTAAGCCGGCGGATGACGTCCTGCACGGGGCCGGTGGCGCGGATCTTGCCGTGGTCGATGATGCCGACCATGGTGCAGAGCTCGGTCAGCTCCGGAAGTATGTGGCTGGAAATCACGATCGTCTTTCCCATCCCCTGCAGCGTCTTCAGGATCTCGCGCATCTCGACGCGGGCGCGCGGGTCCAGACCGGAGGCCGGCTCATCCAGCAGCAGCACCGCGGGGTCGTGGACCAGGGCGCGTGCCAGGCAGAGGCGCTGCTTGAGACCGCGCGACAGCGTATCGACCGCCTGGTTGCGGCGTTCGGGCAGACCGACCAGCTCCAGGAGGTCGTCGACAATCTTCTGGCGGCGCTGCTTCGGTTGCCGGTAACAGGCGGCGTAGAAATGCAGGTACTCCGACACCGTCAGCTGGTCGTAGACGCCGAAGAAGTCAGGCATGTAGCCGAGGCGCTCGTGAACCAGGTCGGGCTGCCGCGTGACGTCTGCGCCGTCGATCAGCGCCTGGCCCTCGGTCGGCTCGAGCAGGGCGGCCAGGATGCGGATGGTCGTCGTCTTGCCGGCGCCGTTGGGGCCGACGAAGCCGAAGATCTCACCGCGGGGAACTTCGAAGCTGACTCGGTCGAGTGCGATCCGGGTGCCGTAGGTCTTGGTCAGGTCCTTGACGCTGATCACTGGACGGTCCCCGTCAGAGACACGCCACCGGCCATGAAGCTGGCACTCGAGCCGCTGATGCGGAAGCGCACCGAGCCGGAGGTCGAATTAATCGCGGAATCCGGGATGGCGGTGGTGCCGTTGTCCTGGTAGGCGATGCTGGTCCAGGTGCCGTGTGACCAGTCCCAGACATCCGCCTGGCTGCTGGTCACCACTGCCCCGTTGGCGGCCGGGGCGATGAACTTGGGCCCGAACGGATTCGAGGAGTTGAGGGATGCGGCGCCAAGGTGGGCGCCGGCGGCGAGCGCCGGGGTGAACTGGTAGGTGACACTGCCGTTCTGAAGTGTGAACACTCCTGGCGGCCCCGCCGATTGGACCTCGCCGTTCATGTCGACGATCCGTCCCGTGACGGCCCCGGCGGGGAGCGGCCCGATCCCGATCTGCCCGATGGGTAGGGATAGAGCGACGGCCGTCTCCGCCTTACCGCGTGGCTGAGCGCCATTGACCGTGATCGCCTCTAGTGAATGGTGGGTCCACGCAATCACCAGCGGCTGGATCGTGGCGGATGCGATCCCCTTGTAGCCGAGGCCCGGCTGCAGCAGCGACAGAACCTGCGTTCTTACCTGTCCCTCGCGGTCCGCCTCGGTCGGGTTAGACGGTGGAGGTCCGAAGGTCGAGTTGCTGTAGATCCGCGTGTATATGGGCGGACCGCCGAATGGATTCGAGGGCTTGATGGCGAGCTGGATGTTGAGGGCCGCACCCGGAGCGAGGGCGCCGAGCTTCTGGTAGCTGTCACCGGCAACCACCAGCGCGTCATCGAACGCGATCGCAGAATGGTTTTCGACGCGGCCCGTCAGCTGACCGCCGGCCAGCTGCAGTTGGCCGGTCAGCTGGGGCGCGCTGCTCAGGTCTTCCGAGGCGAATCCCCGCATGCTAAAAGCCGTAATGCCCTGCAAGGTGACGACATTCGACGAAGAGTCGATGCGAGTCAAGTTGGAGGAGTTACTGAAATTTCCGTACGCGCTCAGTGGGCTGAGGAAGAGGCCCGTCCCGGCGACGCTCACCTGGTAATCGCCGCGCGTCGGGGCCATGATCCCGGTGTAAGTCTCCTGGTAGGCGCGGTCGGAACCTGGCAGGACGTGGACGATCGAGACCTGGTTGCTCTGTACTGACCGGCCCTTGGTTCCGACGCCGATGCCGTAGGCGCCGCCGGCGACGATCACCGCGATCAAGGGAACTGTTATCCAGGAGAGCTCGCGGCGATGCCACCGGCCCAGCACAAAGAAATTGATCGGGCCGACCAGGAGCACGTAGATGAGAACCAGCAAACCGGTGAGTTGAAGCGAGGGCAGGTCGAGCGCCGGGATGTCGGCGAGCACACCACTGAGCGCGTTGCTGCGCTCGCTGATCGACGTTCCGGAGCCGCCGAAGGCCGTGCTGAAGGCGCCTCCGATTCCCATCGGAATAGCCTGCTGGCCGGTCCCGGCGGACAGGTCGCGGACCATGACCTGGCGTAGCAGCGACCTGGTCTGGGCTCCTGAGGCGACTCCCGGCTGGTTCCAGTCGAAGGTTGCGAGGGTCACGACCCCGCTGCCCACGCGGGACTCGAGCAAAAGCGGTTGCGACCCCTCGGCGAGCCAGGCCTCCGCGCGACCAGGCGCTCCGGTCGCGACCTCGACCTCGGTAGCCGTCCCGAGCGCCCCAGCCACGATTGTGGTGGTGCCGGTGGGGGCAAGGGGTTGCAGATCGGAGGGAATCCCCGCGAGTGTTTTTCGCCAGGAGGCTCCCGTCCCGAGGAGGAGAGAGCCGCCATTCGTGACGAAATCTCTGAGAGCGGTTTTCTGGGCGCTGGTCAGTGTGTCGGTCGGGTAATCGTCGATGGCGATCAGGTCGAAGGCGCGGAGCACGATCGCTGAATCGGCGAGGTCCTGCGATTGAAGGTGCGCGACACGAGCGTTGATTCCGCCCGGGTGGACGGCGGCAAACTCATCGAGCGCAATCGGGTCATCGGAAAGTACCCCGATCAGCGTGGCGGCGTTGGTGCCACCTGTAGTCGTCTGGCTCGCCAGCTCCCGCCCGTTCTGGAGCACCCGGACGGTGAGCGTCAGGCCTGCCGCCGGGTTGACCATGGCGTAGCTACGGAGGTGTTTGGACGCTCCGGAGGCGAGGCTCAGCGGCATCTCGTAGATCGCCGGGCTGGGGAGGCCGGGTTGGGAGGAGAAGACGGACTCGAGCTGGATCGTCCCCTCCAGGTCGGGCCCGCCGTTCCTGAGGTCGATCGAGACCGGCATCCACTCCTGGGTCTTGTAAACGCCCTGGTATCCGACCTTTACCGACAGGCTGACGGGTGCCGCCGCCTCTCCGCCAAGCGCCGTGGCCGGAAGGCAGACCGCGACAAACAGGCCCGCCAGGGCAATCCGCGAAAGCAGGCGGCGGCTGCTGGCTGCCATATCCTCTAAGACGCCGGCTGTAGGGGAAAGGTTCCACTTCGAGCCAGCTTCGCCGGAAGTATGGGGGCGGCCGCCCGGGCATGCAACAGAATTGGACGCAGCGTGATTGGAAAGGGCGTTCGGGCCCGGGGATCGATGCCGGAGGAGGGACTCGAACCCACACGGACTTACGCCCAGACGCTTTTGAGGCGTCCTCGTCTACCATTCCGACACTCCGGCGCCGAGTTGCGAGTATAACGAAGCCCTCGAGTTGGAACTTCTTGGAAATGTTTGCGTCTAAAGGCAGGAACCACTAGTGGACGATCGTGACCTGGTCGGCCGGGCCCGCCAGGGCGATCGGGAGGCGTTTACCCAGTTGATCGTGCAATACCAGGTCCCGCTCTACAACACGGCGCTGCGGATGGTCGGCTCCCGCGAGGATGCCGCGGACATCACGCAGGAGGCTTTCCTGCGTGCCTGGGAGAAGATCCGAACCCTGCGCGAAGCTCCCTTCAAGTCCTGGCTCTTCCAGATCGCGGTCAACCTCTGCTACGACCATTTCCGGCGGGGCCGGCGCTACGGTGCCATGCCCGACGAGGAGCAGGGTGGCAAGATCGTGGGCCTGGGCATCGCCATGCCGGATCCGCAGGAGCGCGCCGAAGCAAACGAGCGCGCGAGGGTCGTGCGCGAGAGCATCGAGTCACTCGATCACGACATGCGGGTGGCGCTTGTGCTGCGAGACATCAACGGCATGTCATACGACGAGATCGCCGGCGTGCTGGGTGTCCCGCTCGGCACCGTCAAGTCGCGGATCGCACGGGCCCGAGGCCAGGTGCACGAGTACCTGCAGCGCAGCCCCGACCTGTTTCCGGCGGCGGGTCGACGGGAGGACGCTCATGGCGACTGAGCCGACGCTGGAGCAGCTTTCCGCCTACGTCGACAGCGAACTCGATGCGCCCGTTCGAGCCGAGCTCGAAGCGCACCTCGAGACCTGCGCCAGCTGCCGGGCGCGGCTCGACGGCCTGAGGCAGACGGTCAACGCCATTCGCAGCATCCCGATGGAAACGCCGCCCCGTGCCTTCACGGTGCCCGCTCAACGGCGTCAGTCGTGGCGCTGGGCGCCGGTCGGTTGGATCGGCGGCACGGCTGCCGCCCTGCTCGTGATCGCCGTGGGTGTTTCGCAGCTGCACGGCCTGGGTGGTGCGGGCAGCACGGCCAGCTCATCGAACTCCGGCGCGGCGCGGGCAGCGGTGGCGCCGCTCGCCCGGCCGCAGCTGGGTGCCGCGTCCCAGGACCACAACAATGCCTACTCGGCGACGGTGGCCGCGGCCGAGCAGGTGACAGTAAGCGAACCCGGCAGGTCCGGGCGGAGCCTCACGCTCTCGACGGACGCGCGCTCCTACGCAGCAAACGGGGTGCTGACCTTACGGGTATCCACCCAGGGACTGAGCCCCGACGAGGCGCGAACCGTCACGATCTTTCTCAGCCGCGACCTTGGCGCCGGAGGCTACGCCGTGAGACTGGCGCCACCGAGCAGCGAAACAACCTATCCCATGGCCTTCGACGCGAGCTACGCTATCCCCGACATGCACCTGCAGTCACCGCAGGACGGGACCTATTCGCTGCAGGTCACTGTCGAGCTATCGGGCGGGTCATCCCTGATCGCACACCTCCCGATCGCGATCACGCCCTAGCTCCGTTCGGGGGGCGGTCCTTCGAGGTCGGGGAGGTCCATGCTGTTGATCAGTTCTTTGAAGATCGACAGCTTGTCGTCGTCCTCTTCTTCCTTCTCGGGGAACACGCCCGCTTTCTCCAGGACGTCTTGAGAGACCAGGATCGGGCAGGTCATGCGGACCGCGAGGGCGATTGCGTCACTTGGCCGCGAGTCGATCTCGACTTCCTTGCCATTGACGCCGAGAAACAGGCGGGCAAAGAAGACCTCGTTAGTAAGGGATGTGACCTGGATCTTCTTCAGGCGCAGCTCGGCGCTCTGCAGGATGGTCGCCAGCAGGTCGTGAGTGATCGGCCGCTCGGGGGTGATCCCGGTGATCTTGAGCGCGATCGCGTTCGCCTCGTAGATCCCGATCCAGATCGGGAGGTATCGATCCGTTTCCTTCTCTTTCAGGATCACGACATGCTGCCCGCTGGGCATGTGCACGCGGATGGAATCGACCTGCATTTCAACGAATTTAGCCATGGCGCAACTCCAATTTACCCTACCCTCGAGTTTTTGGGGGGCTGACTAAACTCTATTGGTGACGGAACCCCAAAAGAAAGAGCGGCTCGTCCTGATCGACGGCCATTCCCTTGTGTATCGGGCCTTCTTTGCCCTGCCTTCACTTACCGATCGGGACGGGCGGATGGTTAACGCCGCCTATGGCTTCACCTCGATGCTGCTGCTGGCGCTTCAGGAGCATCCGGACTACGTGCTGGCGTCGTTCGATCTCGGAGGGGTGACCTTCCGTCACGAGGCGCTGAAGCAGTACAAGGCGACTCGGCGGCCGATGCCGCCGGAGCTCAGCCCCCAGTTTCCTTTGACTCGCGACATCGTGCGGGCGTTCGGGATTCCCATTTATGAAGTCCAGGGCGTTGAGGCGGATGACGTCATCGGCACGCTGTCGACGCAGGCGCGCGCCCGAGGCCTTCATAGCACGATCGTCACCGGTGACCTGGACGCGCTCCAACTGGTCAACGATGACGTCGACGTCCTCACCAGCAAGCGGGGCGTCTCGGAGACCATCCTCTACACGCCGGAGCGCGTTCGGGAGCGCTACGGCCTCGAGCCCATCCAGACGGTCGACCTGAAGGGTCTGGTCGGCGACACCTCGGACAACATCCCGGGGATTCGCGGTATCGGGGAGAAGACTGCCATCAAGCTGATCCAGGAGTTCGGTTCGGTGGAGAATCTTGTCGAGAACCGGGAGCGCGTGACGCCGCCCAAGGTCAAGAAGCTGCTCGACGAGCACTGGGAGCAGGCGTTGCACAGCAAGATGATGGCGACGATCGTGCGCGACGTCGACATAAGGCTCGATCTATCGCATGGCTCCGCGCAGGATTACCGGCCCGATGCGGTTCGCACGCTGCTCGCCGATCTCGGTTTCCGGAGCCTGGCCGCTCGCGTGCCGAACAGCTGGCGGGACGGCAGCGCCATGTCGGCACCGCCGATCCTGGCGCCGACTCCCGCGCGCAACGGTCGCCCGGCGCAGGAGACGCTGGCCTTCGAAAGCGCACCGGGTGAGGCGGTCACCATCGTGCGACAGCCCGCCGAGCTGGAACGGGTTGTGTCGGCGCTCCAGGCGGCCGATCGGGTTGGTTTGCAGGTGGTGACGCTCGACGAGACGCCGCGCCGCGGCCGGATCGCGGCCCTCGTCGTCGGCCTCGACGAGCACCAGGTGTTCTACGTGCCGGTCGCCCACGAGCAGGAGCGATGCCTCGAGCTGCGCGACGTGCTGCAGCGCTTCAGGGCCAGCCTCGAGAGCCCGAAGCCATCCAAGATCGGGTTGAACCAGAAAGCCGATTACCTGGCGCTGCGCGCCCACGGTATTCAACCCAGTGGCCTCGATTCCGACTTGCTGATCGGCGCTTATCTACTGAATTCGGGCATTCGCTCGCCCAGCCTGGAGGCGCTCGCTTCCGACGTCCTGCACCGGTCGATCGAAGGCCCGGAATCGCTTTTCGGCGCTGGGAAGACCGCCCTGACCTGCGACCAGGTGGAGGTGGCGCGTGCGGCTGCCTTCTACGCGGACCGGATGCGCGTAATCCTCGAGCTGGCCCCTCGCCTGCAGAGCGAGCTCGACCGGCTCGGCAACGGCGAGCTCTTCCGCAACCTGGAGATGCCGCTGGTGCCAGTGCTCGCCGAGCTGGAGATCGCCGGCGTTGCCCTCAATACGCCGTACCTTCAGGAGGTTTCACGCGAGCTGTACGACCAGTTGCAGCGGCTCGATCGGGAGATCGCGGACGTCGCGAATGGCCCCATCAACGTCAACTCGCCGCAGCAGCTGGCCCGCTTCCTGTTCGAGGATCTCTCGCTGCCGGGAGGCCGCCGCACCAAGTCCGGGTACTCGACAGACGCGAACGTGTTGGAAGGCCTGCGCGACCAGCATCCGGTCATTCCCAGGATTCTCGAGTTCCGGCAGCTGAGCAAGCTGAAGGGCACTTACGTTGACGCCCTGCCGCTACTGGTCGACCAGCGGACCGGTCGCGTGCACACGTCTTTCAATCAGACCATCGCCGCGACGGGCCGGCTCTCCTCATCTGACCCGAACCTGCAGAACATCCCGATCCGGACCGAGGTTGGCCAGAAGGTCCGGCGTGCCTTCGTTCCCAGTCGCAGCGGGGACGTGCTGCTCTCGGCCGACTACTCGCAGATCGAGCTGCGCGTGCTGGCGCATATGACGGATGACCCGGTTCTGGTCGACGCCTTCGCGCGCGGCGAGGATATCCACGCGCGCACGGCTGCCGAGGTTTTCGGCATCCCGCAGGCCGAGGTGACACCAAACCAGCGGCGCCTCGCGAAAGTCGTGAACTTTGGACTGTTCTACGGGTTGAGCGATTTCGGCCTGGCGCGCGACACGGGCATGTCGACCGAAGATGCGCGCATCTTCATCGATGCCTACTTCCGCGCTTACAGCCGGGTCCGCGAGTTTCTCGAGGGGATCAAGATGCAGGCGCGCGAGCAGGGTTACGTCGAGACGCTGCTGCATCGACGCCGCTACATCCAGGACATTCGTTCTCCCAACCGGATGTTGCGCCAGGGCGCCGAGCGGATCGCGATAAACATGCCGGTGCAGGGGTCGGCGGCGGACATCATGAAGCTCTCCATGATCCGGCTGGACGATTACTTACGCGAGCACAGGCTGACCAGCCGCATGATCCTTACTGTTCATGACGAGCTGGTCTTCGAGGTCGCTCCCTCCGAGCGCGAGCGCCTGATCGACGTGATCCCGGATCTGATGGCCGGTGTTTACGCGCTGAACGTTCCGCTGCAGGTCGACCTGAAGATTGGGCCGAACTGGCAGGACATGGAGCGGGTTCGCATCGTCGCTGCCCAGGCCTGAGGGCTCCAACGGTTGCCTGAGCTACCAGAAGTTGAAACCGTCGTCCGCGACCTGCGGCCGCAGCTGAGTGGACGCCGGATCGAGTCGATCGAGTTGAGCGGTGCGGGCGCGGCGCAGTTGCGTGTGATCCGCTATCCGCGGCCCGACCAGCTGGTCGAGCGGCTGCTGGGGCGCACCATCCAGACGGTCGAGCGGCGGGGCAAGTACATCGTGATGCCGCTTGAAGAGCCCGGACAGCGTTTCGTCGTCCACCTCGGGATGACGGGTCACCTCCGTGTCTGGGAGCCGGAAGAGACACCGGTGAAGCACACGCACTTTCGGGCCGTGCTGGACAGCGGCGGCGAGCTTCGCTACGACGACGCCCGCCAGTTTGGCCGCTTGCTGGTCGGTACCCAGGACGAGATGATCGCCGCCCGGGCCTTTCCGGCTCGCCTCGGTCCGGAACCAATTCACGGCGATCTCACCGAGGCCGGCTTCGAGGCCCTCATCAGGGCTCGGCGACTCCCGGTGAAATCAGCCCTCCTGGATCAGTCTGTCCTCGCCGGAGTGGGCAATATCTACGCCGACGAGGCATGTTTTCGGGCTGGAATCCGTCCTAGCCGTTGGACCCACCGTCTAACCGCGCGCGAGCGGAGGGGTCTGTATTCGGCCATCCAGGAGGTTCTGGAGAACAGCATTGCGGCACGAGGCTCGTCGATCATCAACTACGTCGACGCCTTTGGTTCCAGGGGGAGTAACCAGGAGCGCCTGCTCGTCTACGGACGGGCCGGGGAGCCCTGCCTGAAATGCGGGACACCCTTGCGGGGAACGCGCCTGGCCGGCCGCGGCACCGTATATTGCCGCAAGTGCCAGCGCTGATCCGTCTCAGCTGGCCGAAGCTCAGCCGCCGACTGCTGGTGACGGCCGGGGTTTTCTTTGCCCTCTTCCTGATCGTGACCTTGCTGGTAAAGGTCGGGGTGTTCGGCGCGTTCAACCTCCGCCTTACCCACTCGCTGCAAGCGCGCGGCAGCCAGGGGCAGGACATTGCGCTCGGACTGTTCGCCTACCTGGGCAGCATCGAAGTCACGCTGTTGGTCGGGGTGCTGCTGGGCGCGGCGCTCTTCCGCGGCCTGCGGCTCCTGGCTGTGCTGCCGGCGGCCGTCATCCTGTTTGCCTCGGGACTGGAGTATGTCGGCAAGAAGCTGATAGTTAGCCCGGGGCCGGGTCATGCCCTCGACCGCTTTCCGGGCTTCTTACCGACCTTCAGCCACAACATCGCGCCTTACTCATATCCGAGCGGTCACATGCTCCGTGCCACCGTGACTTACGGGCTGGTTCTCTATCTGGCCGAACGCTGGGAGTTGTTTGGACGCGACAGCTCACGGTTGAGCCCGGTGCTCGTGATACTGGTTGCCTTGATGAGCTACGCCGTGATCTACCTGGGCTGGCACTGGTTCTCCGACGGCCTGGGCGGCCTGCTGCTCGGCCTCACGCTCCTGTTTGCGCTGGTCGCCTACCTCGAGCGCAAGCGGACGGTCAATCCCGGCCACGCCCCCGTCGAAGACTAAGCGTCAAGGGCCGTCGGTGATCGAGTAGGCCATGTAGTCATTTGCGCCCACTTTCAAGTAGATGACCATGGCGCACGGAAGTGGAGGGCCGTTCGCGTACCGGTATCGGGCGCTGTCCGCCAATGGCTTCGCGAAGATGGGGCTGCCGCTGGCGGTGCTGCTGACCTGACGGAGCGGTAATACCTCCGGACCATTGCCGGTCGCGTCAATCGTTGCTCGAGTTACGTGCGGCCCGGGAAGATAGCTCCATTCGCAGTAGGAGATCCGGGAAGGCATTCTCTGCACCTCCCAGTTCTGCAAGGCAGCGCGGCTGTAGGCCGAGCGGCCAGCCATGAGTAAGGCGACCACTGCAGCGAGCAGAAGAATAGGTACGACGAGTTTTCGGCGCACGCGTCTGATGAACGTTGTTTCAAGTTACGACATACAGCTGTCGCGACCATGCCTCACGATGGAAAAGCATGGCCGTGCTGGAGAAGAAAGTTGAGACTCCGCTCGACCTGATTCGTCGGGGTATCGAGGCCCTCCCGGGGTGGCTGGCGCGGCAGCGGGATGGGGACCTGGGCCCGATCGCCACTGAGCTCCGTGAGTTCGTCGACCGTTCCGAAGGGATTTCGGCTGATGTGATCCGGCGCTTCGAGAAGTCAGAGGCGAGGGCCCACGATGGCGCCCTCGACATGGTCAGCTGGCTCAAGTCCAACGGCAAGCTCTCGGGTAGTGCCGCGATGGAGCGGGTCGCGATGGCCCGTCAGCTAGAGAAGGTGCCCGAGACCGCCCAGGCCTTTCAGCGCGGCGATCTCGGCTACCAGCACGTGGCGATACTCAGCCGGACAGCCGAGAAAGTTGGAACCGATACCTTCCAAGAAAGAAGAAGCCAGGCTGCTGGAGGCGGCCCAGGCGGTGGATCCGGGGAAGTTCGCGGGGGTCGCTAAGGCCTTTGAGTTTCGCGTGGACCAGGCAGCGGCCCTGGCGGAAGCCAACGGGCGTACGGCCCGGCGCTACCTGCACCTCAGCGAGCCGAAAGGTGGCCTGGTGCACCTGGAAGGTCGGCTGGACGCCGAGGGTGGAGCGCTGGTGCACCTGGCCCGACGGCCGCTGTGGGGCAGCAAGCTAGGCAGCACCGGTGCTATGCGACCGCACCTGGTGATCACAGCCAGCGTCGAATCACTCGCGGGAGTCCCGGGCGCGCCGGCAGCCGAGCTGCGGAGAGTCGGTCCGATAGCCAATCAGACGGTGCAGCGCCACGCCTGCGACGGGACGGTCAGCTGGCTGCTGGCTAACGCCGAGATGGGGCAGGAAACCAGCCACGAGCACCGTAGGATCCCGCCTTCGATCCGGCGGGCCCTGGTGGCGCGCGACAAGGACTGCGTCTTCAACGGCTGTCACCGACCGCCTGACTGGTGCGACGGGCATCACCTCCAGGGTGACCAGGGGACTGTTTAATCGCGGCCTAGCAAACCTACAATTAAGGGATGCCCAGATTTGCGTTTACGGCTGGCTTTGAGCCTGCTGGAGGCCAGCCGGAGGCCATCCGGAAGCTCGGCGACGGGGTCGAGCGCGGCCTCAAGCACCAGACGCTGATGGGTGTCACCGGCTCGGGCAAAACCATGGTCGTCGCCCAGATGATCCAGGAGATCCAGCGGCCGACCCTGGTGATGTCTCCCAACAAGACGCTGGCGGCCCAGCTGTGCAGCGAGTTCCGCTCTTTCTTTCCCCAGAATGCGGTCGAGTACTTCGTCAGCTACTACGACTACTACCAGCCCGAGGCCTACATCCCGCGCAGCGATACCTACATCGAGAAAGACTCGTCCCGCAACGACGAGATCGACCGTCTCCGCCAGTCCGCGACGCGGGCGCTGCTGACCCGGCGCGATGTCATCGTCGTCGCCAGCGTGTCGTGTATCTACGGCGTTGGATCGCCGGAAGATTATCTCGGCGAATCGGTCGAGATCCACGCCGGCCAGGGATTTCGCCGCGATATCTTTTTACGAAAGCTCACGAATTTGCAGTACCAGCGCAACGACGTCGATTTCGGCCGGTCGCGCTTCCGCGTCCGCGGCGACACCGTCGACGTGCAGCCGTCGTACGACCAGATCGCGACTCGCGTGCAATTCAACGGCGACGACGTCGAGCGGATCGTCCAGATTGACCCATTGACCGGCGAGATTATCGGCGAGGTCGACAAGCTCCAGGTCTTCCCAGCCACTCACTATGTGACGCCGCGCGAGAAGTTGATCCGGGCGCTCGACGCCATCAACGACGAGCTCGAAGAGCGGGTCGCTTGGTTCGAGAGCCAGGGAAAGCTTCTCGAGGCACAACGGCTCCGCCAGCGGACGACGTTCGACATGGAAATGATGCGCGAGACGGGCAGCTGTGCCGGGATCGAGAACTACTCCCGCCACCTGACCGGACGGCGCCCCGGTCAGGAGCCCTACACGCTGATGGACTTTCTACCGTCCGATACTGTGGTCATCGTCGACGAGTCGCACGTGGGCGTCCCACAGATCGGAGGCATGTATGGCGGCGACAGGTCTCGGAAGATTCCACTCGTGGATTACGGCTTCAGGTTGCCCTCGGCGCTGGACAACCGGCCCCTGACGTTTGCGGAGTGGGAAACCAAGGTCAAACAGGTCGTCTACGTCTCCGCCACCCCCGGACCCTACGAGGAACAGCGAACGCAACAGACGATCGAGGTCATCATCCGGCCAACCGGGCTGGTCGACCCGACGCTGGAGGTCCGACCGACCAAGGGCCAGATCGACGACCTGCTCGCCGAGATACAAAAGCGCATCGTCAAGAAGCAGCGCACCCTGATCACTGTTTTGACGAAGAAATTCGCGGAAGACCTGACCGACTACCTGCGCGAAATGGGAATACGTGTCAATTACTTGCATTCCGACGTTGACACGCTTGACCGGGTCGAGATCCTGCGAGATCTGCGCCTGGGCGTCTTCGACGTCCTGGTCGGGATCAACCTCCTGCGCGAGGGGTTGGACCTGCCCGAGGTGGCGTTCATAGCCATCCTGGACGCCGACAAGGAGAGCTACATGCGCGACGCGCGGTCGCTGATCCAGACGATCGGCCGGGCGGCTCGCAACCTGGACGGTCACGTCATCATGTACGGCGACTCGATCACCGGGTCGATGCAGCGGGCGATCGAGGAGACCGATCGCCGCCGGACGATCCAGATCGCCTACAACGAGGAGCACGGCATTACGCCGGCAACGATCGTGAAAGCCGTCTACAACCTGGAGAAGCACCAGGAGAGGGCCGTCGAGGAAACGATCGCGACGATTGCTTCGGGGCTGCCGCCGGACGAGATCGAGCGCCTTATCAAGGACCTGGAGCGCCAGATGAAGAAGGCCGCGCGGGACCTCCAGTTCGAGCGTGCAGGCGAGTTACGCGACCGGCTGGTTGCGCTCCGGCACGACGCGATGGATTACAGGCAGGGCCTACCGCCGGCGGCTGCGGCTGAGTCGGGAGCCTACAACTACCGGCCGAAGAGCAGTCGGACGAGGGCAAAGGTCAGTGGCTAAGAAAAAGACGCCGGCGCAGCACACGGAGATCGTGATTCGCGGTGCGCGTGAGCATAACCTGAAAGATATCGACCTGACGATTCCGCGGGACAAGCTCGTGGTCTTCACTGGCCTCTCGGGATCCGGGAAATCATCTCTGGCCTTTGACACGATCTATGCCGAGGGCCAACGCCGCTATGTCGAGTCCCTCTCGTCATATGCGCGGCAGTTCCTCGGCCAGATGGACAAGCCGGATGTCGACCAGATCGACGGGCTCTCGCCGGCGATCTCGATCGACCAGAAAGGTACGAGCCACAACCCGAGATCGACCGTCGGTACGGTCACCGAGATCTATGACTACCTGCGTTTGATGTACGCGCGCATCGGACATCCGCACTGCCCGATCAGCGGTCACGAGATCACGCGGCAGACAACGGAGCAGATCGCCGACCGGGTGATGGAGCTGCCCACCGGAACCCGGGTCATGATCCTGGCGCCGGTGGTTCGCGATCGAAAGGGCGAGCATCACGAGATCCTGGTCGACGCCCGCAAAGCCGGCTTTGTGCGGGCCCGGGTCGACGGGAACCTCTACGAGCTGACGGAAAAAGTCTCGTTGGAGAAAAACAAGAAGCACAACATCGAGATCGTCGTCGACCGCCTGGTGATCGAGCCGGAGGGAATCAGCCGGTTGCGGGAATCGGTCGAGACGGCGGCGAAGATGGCCTCGGGGCTGGTCCTGGTAGTGCCCGCAGACGGGAAGGGCGAGGAGCTGCTCTTCAGCCAGAACTTTGCCTGCCCCCACGACGGCTTCTCGATGGAGGAGCTGGCTCCCAGGAACTTTTCTTTCAACAATCCCCACGGCGCCTGCCCGGCGTGCACGGGGCTGGGCAGCAAGCTGGAGATCGACCCAGACCTGGTCATACCAGACAAGACACGTTCACTCGGTGACGGGGCGATCCGGACCTGGGGCCGGTCTTCTTACTTCTACAACGACCTGGTCGAAGCAGTGGCGCAGCGCTACAAAATCCCGTTGGACAAGCCGTTCAGCAAGCTGACCGTCAAGGAGAGACAGATAATTCTCTACGGCAACAACGGCGACCCGCTGCGGGTCAAATACTTCAACAGCGAAGGCAAGCGGCGCTGGTACGAGACCTCGTACGAGGGCCTCGTGCCCAACCTGGAGCGGCGCCACCGGGAAACCGAGTCGGAGTTCATCCGCGCCGAGATCGAGCGCATGATGAGCCCCAGGCCCTGCGACGTCTGCAAGGGCAAGAAGCTCAAGCCGGAATACCTCGCAGTGACCGTCCACGACCGGTCGATCATCGACGTCTCTGAACTGTCGATTTCGGGGGCGCAGGAATGGTTCGCGGGGTTGAAGCTGCCCGAACGCGAAATGCTGATCGCAAAGGCGATTCTGAAAGAGATTCGCGAGCGCCTGAGCTTCCTGGTGGACGTGGGACTGGAGTACCTCAGCCTCTCGCGCGCGGCCGAATCACTCTCGGGAGGCGAGGCGCAGCGGATCCGGCTGGCGACTCAGATCGGTTCGAAGCTGATGGGCGTGCTTTACATACTTGATGAGCCGTCGATCGGGCTTCACCAGCGCGATAACAAGAAGTTGATAAACACGCTGCTCGCCCTTCGGGATATCGGCAACACCGTCGTCGTAATCGAGCACGACGAGGAGACGATCCGGATTGCCGACTTCATCGCCGACATCGGCCCCGGCGCCGGCGAGCACGGGGGCCGCGTCGTGGCAACCGGGACCATCGACGATATCTTGAAGTCCAAGGAGTCGATCACCGGCGCCTTTCTCAGAGGCGAGCGCAGCATCCCGATGCCGGCTCGCCGGCGCAAGGGCAACGGCTCGATGCTCGTGGTCCGAGGCGCGACCGAAAACAACCTGAAGAACATCGACGTTTACCTCCCCCTCGGCAAGCTGATCTGCGTCTCGGGTGTCAGCGGCTCAGGAAAGAGCTCCCTCGTGAGCGACATTCTTTACCGGCGGCTGGCGCAGCACTTCTTCCGGGCGAAGGACCGGCCGGGCGCCCACCGCGAGATCTCGGGCCTGGGCTTTATCGACAAAGTCATCAACGTCGACCAGTCGCCGATCGGCCGGACTCCGCGCTCCAACCCGGCGACCTACACGGGCGTGTTTACGTATATACGAGATTTGTTTGCACAGCTGCCGGAGGCGCGCGTGCGGGGCTACAAGGCGGGCCGCTTCAGCTTCAACGTCAAGGGCGGACGCTGCGAGAACTGCGAAGGCGACGGAATCATCAAGATCGAGATGCACTTTCTGCCCGATGTCTACGTCCCCTGCGAGGTGTGCAAGGGCAAGCGCTACAACCGCGAGGCGCTCGAAGTCAAGTACCGCGGCAAGAGCATCGCCGACGTGCTGGACATGTCGGTCGAAGAGGCGGCCGAGCTCTTTGACAAGATTCCACGGATCAAGCGCAAGCTGCAGACACTTGTCGAAGTTGGCCTGGGGTATATCAGGCTGGGCCAGCCGGCGACGCAACTGTCCGGCGGCGAGGCGCAGCGTGTGAAGCTCACCGAAGAGCTGAGCCGCCGGGACACCGGGCGAACTTTCTATATTCTCGACGAGCCGACGACGGGTTTGCACTTCGCCGATGTGGAACGACTCCTGAACGTGCTGCAGCGACTGGTCGATGCCGGCAACACGGTCCTCGTGATCGAGCACAACCTTGATGTGCTCAAGACGGCCGATCACATCATCGATCTGGGCCCCGAGGGCGGCGAGAAGGGCGGCCAGGTGGTGGCGGTCGGTACCCCCGAGGAGATCGTGCGCAATCCGCGGTCGTTCACCGGCCAGTATTTGAAAAGCGTCCTGGATCGAGAACTGGCCATCGCCTAGGGCCCGCCATGGCAACCACCGTCAAGCCAGCATCGATAGTTCAGCGTCCGGAATATCTGCGCGAACGGCTCAAAGCGCTGCCGGAATCCCCGGGCGTATATCTCATGCGCGATTCGCAGGCGCGCGTGATCTATGTGGGCAAGGCGCTCAGTCTGCGCAACCGGGTGCCGAATTACTTTCACGCCGGTAGCGTATTGCCGGAGCACATCCGCGCCATGGTGGAACGCGTTTTCGAGTTCGAAGTCATCACCACCGCCAATGAAAAAGAAGCGCTGGTCCTCGAATGCACGCTGATCAAGCGCTACCGGCCAAGATTCAACATTCGTTTGCGCGATGACAAGAACTATCTCTACATCAAGCTGCCGATCAACGACGAGTTTCCACGAATCTACACGGTCCGCAGGCCGGCCACGGACGGTGCGCGTTACTGGGGTCCGTACACGCATGCACTGGCGCTACGCACGACGCTCAAAACAGTACGGCGCGTCATCCCGTTTCGAAGCTGCAAGGACACCGAGTTCGTGCTGCACCGGCCCTGCTTTTACTATCACCTCAACCTGTGCTCGGCGCCATGCGCCGGTTTTATCTCAAAAGAGCAGTACCACGAGCAGCTTGGACAGGTGGCGATGTTCCTCGACGGGCGCTCCGACCACGTCGTCAGGCAGCTCAAAGAACAGATGTCCCGCGCGGCCGAGCAACTTGACTATGAAGCCGCCGCTCGCTACCGGGACCGGCTGCAGGCGTTACAGACGATGACCGAACGCCAGAAGATGCAGGCGCTCGGCCGGCTCGACCAGGATCTCTTTGGACTGGCTCGAAGCGATGGGCAGGGCTGCGTCCAGGTCTTCGCCGTTCGCGAAGGGAAGCTTTCCGGCTCCGAGAACTTCGACCTGGTGGGCATCGACAAGGACCAGAGCAATGCCGACGTCCTGAACGCCTTTGTCAGCCAGTACTACGCGAGCGCTACGCACATACCCAAAGATATTTTCGTCCCGGACAGTCTTCCGGATCGCGAGGTGATCGAGCAGTGGCTGAGCGAACGGCGGGGCAGCCGCGTGGAGGTCAGGGTGCCGCAGCGCGGCAAGCAACGAGAGTTGCTGCAGCAGGCGGCTGCCAACGCCCAGGAAACGATGCGCCAGATGCGGATCAAGCTCGATTACGACGCCGAGCGGACGGCTGCGCTGCTCAACGACCTGCAGGCGCGCCTCGAGCTGCCTGCGCTCCCCATGCGAATCGAGTGCTACGACATTTCGAATATCCAGGGCAAGCACCCGGTTGGTTCCATGGTCGTCTTCGAAGACGGCCGGCCCAAGCCGGCGCATTACCGACACTTCAAGATCAAGTCGGTCCAGGGCTCGAATGACTTTGCCATGCTCCAGGAGGTCCTGCAAAGGCGTTTCGCGCGACGCGCCCGCTCGGAAGAAGGTATGCCGCTGGAGCCGAGCTTCAGCCAGCTGCCGGACCTGCTGTTGATCGACGGCGGCAAGGGCCAGCTCTCCGCCGCCCGCGAGGTGCTCGAGCGAATGGGACTCGGGTCGATCCCCACCTTCGGTCTGGCCAAGCAGCAAGAAGAACTATTCCGCCCGGATCAGAGTGAGCCGATCCGCCTAGCCCTTGATTCCGCCGCGCTCTTTTTGGTCCAGCGCGTTCGCGACGAGGCCCACCGTTTTGCGATCACATTTCACCGGGTCGTGCGCAAACGCGACGCCTTCGCGTCGGCGTTGGACGGCATCAGCGGCCTCGGACCGGCCCGGCGGCGGGCCCTGCTGCGACAGTTTGGCAGCGTCGAGAACATCCGGAGCGCCACTCTCGAGGCATTGACCGAGGTCAAGGGGATCACACGGCCCGTTGCCGCCGCCATCAAAGAGATGCTTTGAGATAATCCGCTGATGGAGCGGTCGGCAAGTCGCTGCTCGTTCTGCGGAAAGCCACAGGGGGAAGTTCGCCTGGTGGCGGGTCCGAGGGATGTCTATATCTGCAATCTTTGCGTCGCGCTCTGCCAGGAGATCCTGTCCCATCCAGAGGTTCCCGTCGACCGAGTCTAAGTAGGGACCTCTTCGACTCGACTCTCCGCCTGCCTGGGCTGCTCTCGAGTCGCGCCGCGCCTCTCGCGCAGCAGCAGGTAGACCATGATCGGAATCGTCAGAAGAATAACGACGAGAGCCGTCAGTTGGGCCTGCTTCAGCCCCGCCATTATCACGATGTTGTCGCGCAAAAAGAAGATAAAGAACTGGCTGACCGAATACAGGACGATGTAGATCATCGCCAGCATGCCTTCGGGGTGCACCCGCAGCCGCAGGTTCCAGAGGATCAAGAAGAGCGCCACAGCGATGAGCAACTCGTAGAGATTGGCGGGCTGCACCGGCGTGTTGAGCGGCCCAAAGGTGTTCGGGTTCGTGTATTCGAAGCCCCAGCCGTTCGTCCTGTAGCCGACGATGTCGCCATTGACGATGTTGCCGATGCGGCCGAAGGCCTGGCCAACGGTCATGCCGATGGCGCCGACGTCCAGCAAACTCCAGAAAGGTAAGCGCCAGCGCCAGGCGCAGATCGCCATTGCCAGCGCCCCGCCGAAGATGGCGCCGAAAAATGCCATGCCACCTTGCCACACCGCGATGATCTGGATGGGGTGGTGAGCGAAGAACAACGGATTGTTCTGAACAACGTAGTAGAGGCGGCCGCCGGCGACTCCGAGTATCGCCGCGAGCAGCGCGACGTTCATCAGCGCCTCGCGACTGATGCCCCGGCGCGGCGAGTCCCGGAGCGCGACCTGGATGCCTGCGTAGAGGCCGACCGCGATCATGATCCCGTACCAGTGGACTTTCAGGCCACCGATCGTGAACAGAACCGGATCGAGGCCGATCTTGATCAGCACCGAGCCAGTTTAATCTGACTTCGATGGCTGACAGCCCCTCGTTCACGGACGACGTCAAGGCGGAACTGGCGAACGTGAAGCCGGCCCGGCCCTGCTGCCGCGAAGCCGAGCTCTATGCGATCGTCAGCGCCCTCGGCGGAGAGCCCCAGCAGCCCCAGGTCGCCATTCGGGTGCCGCGGAACGCCGTCGCCCGCAAGATCGTCCAGCTGGTACGGGCCACCGGCGGGACGGTCGCCGAGGTCTTAAAGGGGCGAACGGAGAAGCGGCCCAGCTTCAGGCTGCGGTTGACGCTACCCCCTGGTCGCGGCTCGAGCGACTCATGCTGTGCCCGGGCGACGCTCCGGGGCGCCTTCCTGGCTCGTGGGATATTGGGCAACCCGGCGGATGCGTATCACCTCGAGATTGGATACCCGGCGGGCGATGGCGGCGAGGTGCTCGCCGCCTCCAAGCGTGCCGGAATCGCTTTGATGCGCGGCAGCCGGCGCGGACACGCGATCTATTACCTGAAGGGTGCCGAGCCGATCTCAGCCCTGCTCGGCCTGATGGGCGCCAACCGGGCTGTGATGCGTTTCGAGAACGATCGGATCTTTCGCGATATGCGAAGCCAGGCCAACCGGAGGGTCAACGGCGAGACCGCGAACCTGGACAAGCGCCTTCGCGCAGCGCTGCAGCAGGTCGAAGCGATCAAGGCACTCAAACGAGTCGACCCGGCGCTGAAGTCGCTACCGGGCGCGCTACGCGAGACCGCCGAGCTCAGGCTGGCGCAGCCCCAGGCCGGACTGCTCGAGCTCGCCGGTGAAGCGAACCTCAGCAAGTCGGCGATCGCCGGCCGGCTCAGGCGCCTGATGGTGCGGGCTGTCGCAACCGGCCATTTGGTCTAATAGCTTCAGCTTGAGCGTGGGGAGGATCGCATGCCGATCAAAGTAGGCATCAATGGCTTCGGCCGCATCGGCAGGAACGTGTTCCGCGCCGCCCAGGGCCGGTCAGATCTCGAGATCGTCGCCGTCAACGACATCACCGACACGGCAACGCTGGCCCATCTCCTCAAGTACGACTCGATCCTCGGTAATTACGCGGGCTCGGTATCTGCCGAGGGCGACCAGATCCAGGTCGACGGGCACCGAGTGAAGGTCTTTGCCGAAAGGGATCCGGGCAACCTGCCCTGGAAGGACCTGGGGATCGACATCGTGGTCGAGTCGACCGGCCTTTTCACCGACGCCACCAAGGCTAAGGTCCACATGGAGCGCGGCGGCGCCAGGAAAGTAATAATTTCTGCGCCGGCTAAGAACGAGGACATCACGCTCGTGCTCGGCGTTAACGGCGACAAGTACGATCCGCGCAATCATCACGTCGTCAGCAACGCCTCCTGCACCACGAACTGCCTTGCCCCAGTTGCGAAAGTTCTTCATGAGAGCTTTGGCATCGAGGCCGGGCTGATGACGACAATCCACTCCTACACGAGTGACCAGCGGTTGCTCGACGCGCCCCACAAAGACCTGCGGCGCGCGCGGGCGGCCGCCCTTTCGCTGATTCCGACCAGCACCGGCGCGGCTACGGCGATGGCCCTTGTCATGCCCGAGTTGAAGGGTAAGTTCCACGGCATCTCGCTGCGGGCGCCGACGCCCGATGTCTCGATCGTTGACCTGACGGCGAGCTTCCGGGACCCGGTGTCGGTCGAAACCATCAACGAGGCTCTGCGTGAGGCGGCCGCCAGTGACCTGAAGGGCATCCTGGCAGTCACAGACGAGCTGCTCGTGTCCAGCGACTTCCGCGGAGACTCGCATTCCTCGATCGTCGATGCCGAGTTGACCATGGTCGTAGGAAACCGAAACGGCAAGGTCTTCTCCTGGTACGACAACGAGTGGGGATACTCCTGCCGGGTCGTCGACCTCGCTGTCTTCATGGGCGACCGGCTGAACTGAGCACAGGCGCAACAGCCCTCCGCAAGGCGACTATCCGCGACGTCGACGTCGCGGGTAAACGCGTCCTCACCCGCGTCGACTTCAACGTCCCGATCGAACACGGCCAGATTGTCGACGACACGCGTATCAAGGAGGCTGTTCCTACGATCCAGGACCTCTCCGACCGGCAAGCACGTGTGATCCTGATGACGCACCTCGGCCGTCCCGACGGCCAGGTCGACGAGACCGCGCGCACCACGCTCGTCGCAGAGCGGCTGGCAGGTTTGATGCGTCGTCCCGTGAAGCACCTGGACGACTGCGTCGGTCCCGCCGTGGAAGGAGCCGTACGCCGGATGCAACCTGGTGAGATCGTGATGCTCGAAAACGTCCGCTTCCATCCAGGCGAGACCAAAAACGACCCCGAGTTCGCGAGGCAGCTGGCGTCGCTCGGCGAGATCTACGTCAACGATGCCTTTGGCACCGCCCACCGGGCCCATGCCTCGACCGCCGGGGTGGCAGAGTACCTGCCGGCCTACGCCGGGCTGCTGATGGAGCGCGAGATCGAAACTCTGGGCCGGATCATGACCGACCCGCCGCATCCGCTGGTCGCGATCATCGGCGGCTCCAAGATCTCGACCAAGATCGGCGTCGTGCGCAGCCTGCTCAAACGGGTCGATCGCCTCTGCATCGGCGGCGCCATGGCGTGCACCTTCTTCAAAGCCAGGGGGCTGGAGATGGGCCGATCGCTGGTGGAAGATGACCAGCTCGAGGTCGCCAGGTCGCTACTGCGTGAGACCGGCGACGGCATGGGAACGATCGTCCTACCTCTGGATGCCGTCATCGCCCCGGAGGCACAGCCAGGTGTTACCACCCGGACGGTCAAGATCGATGCTGTCCCCGCCGACCAGAAGGTGCTCGACGTGGGCCCGATGACCGTCGAGCGGTTCCTGCAGACCTGTGACGGGGCGGCGGCCGTAGTCTGGAATGGGCCGATGGGCGTTTACGAGGTGCCGCCCTTCGATCACGGCACGGACTCGCTCGCCCGGGGACTGGCCGGAAGCGAGGCACAGACGATCATTGGCGGGGGTGACCTGGTTGCCGCGCTGCAGAAGCAGAAGCTGGCGGACCGGATGTCGTTCGTCTCGACCGGAGGCGGAGCGACACTCGAGTTCCTCGAGGGTAAGGCGCTGCCAGGGATCGCGGCGCTGCGGGATGCCGGCCGTGCGTAGGCCCCTTCTCGCCGGTAACTGGAAGATGCACTTCACGGTTCCGGAGGGCTTGCGACACGCGCTGCGACTGAGGGAGGATCTAGAACCGTTCGCGGCGGCGATCGATTTGGTCGTGCTGCCGCCCGCGGTCATGCTCTGGGAGGTGGCCAACGCCCTGCGCGGGAGCACCGTCAAGGTCGGCGCCCAGAACGCCGGTTGGGCTGACGAAGGGCCGTTCACAGGCGAGATCTCGCCCCGGATGCTGGCGGGCTGGTGCGAGTACCTGTTGATTGGCCACTCCGAGCGGCGCCAGCTCTTCGGCGAAACCGACGAGGAACTGAACAGAAAGTTGGGCGCGGCCTTTCGGCATGACCTCAAGGTGATCCTGGCGGTGGGGGAGACGCTCGAGGAGTACGAGGCCGGCCGCACGGCCGAGGTCATCACCCGCCAGGTCAATGCCGCGCTCTACGGTGTCGACGAGGCCCGGGCGTCCGACCTGAGCATCGCCTACGAGCCCGTCTGGGCAATCGGCACCGGCAAGGCGGCAACGCCGGATTACGCCAACCGAACCATGGGATTGATCCGCGAACTCCTCGGCAAACACTTCGGCGAGCGAGCCCAGGAGATGCGAATCCTCTACGGCGGCAGCGTCACGCCCGCCAATGCGCGCAGCCTTATGACCGAGTCCGAGATCGACGGCGGCCTGGTGGGCGGCGCCAGCCTGAAGGCACCTGACTTCACCCAGATCGCCCAGCACACGGCGGAAGTGGCGCTGTCGCGCCGGCGGTGAGCCAGCGACCAGCTCAGTCGCCCCTCCTGGTCATCATCGATGGCTGGGGTTACCGCGAGGAAACTGCCGGCAACGCCATCGCGGCGGCGCGTAAACCCAACTGGGACCAGCTCTGGCAGCGCTGGCCACATACGGTGCTTGCCGCCGCCGGTGAACCGGTCGGTCTGCCCCGGGGTCAGCAGGGTAACTCCGAAGTCGGCCACCTGAATATCGGCGCCGGACGCATCGTCTACCAGGACCTGACCAGGATCAACCTCGCGATCAAGGACGGCAGCTTCACGAAGAACCCGGTGCTGCTGGAGGCCATGCGGTCCGCCGCCACCGGCCACGCCCTTCACCTGGTCGGCCTCGTATCCCCGGGCGGAGTTCACAGCTCCAGTCGACATCTATATGCCCTGCTGACCATGGCGAAGGAACTTGGCGTCCGCGATGTCTTCATCCATGTTCTGACCGACGGCCGAGACGAGCCACCGACCAGCGCCGCCGGGTACGTCGGCGATCTCGCGCGGGAAATCGGCCGCATCGGAGCCGGGCGTATAGCCTCGGTCAGCGGCCGCTACTTTGCCATGGACCGGGACAAGCGCTGGGATCGAAGCGAGCGCGCCTATCGGACTATCGTCGAAGGCCAGGGTCCGATCGCGAACGACCCGGTCGAGTTCATCCGGCAGAGCTATGCCGCCGGAAAGACCGACGAGTTTCTCGAGCCGACCCGGATCGCGCCGCCGGGCGGGTCACGGCCGCCGCCCATCAAGGACGGCGATAGCGTTGTCTTTTTCAACTTCCGGCCCGACCGGGCGCGGCAACTCAGCCATGCCCTGGCGGACCCGGAGTGGCCGCATTTCAAAAGACGGGGTCCGCCGAAGCCGTCCCACTTCGTCACCTTTACCGAGTACGAAAAGGGCCTGAAGGCGGAGGTCGCCTTTGCCGACGAGCCACTCGAGGATTGTTTGGCGGAGGTCATCGCCAAACAGGGCGCCAGCCAGTTCCACACGGCAGAGACGGAAAAATATGCGCACGTGACGTACTTTCTGAATGGCGGACAGGAGACTGCCTTCCCCCGCGAGGAGCGCCTCTTGATCCCGTCTCCGAAAGTCGCCACGTACGATTTGCAGCCCGAGATGAGTGCCGCCGCCGTGGCTCAGGTGGTCATCGATCGGGTCAAGGGCAAGGACGACCGCTTCGTCGTCGTGAACTTCGCGAATCCGGACATGGTCGGCCATACGGGCGTCTTCCCGGCCACCGTTCGGGCCGTCGAGGTGGTCGACGAGCTGCTCGGCAGAATCGCCCAGGTGGCCCTGGCCAGGGGCCGCCTGCTCGCGATCACGGCCGACCACGGTAATGCGGAATTGAAGGTCGACCCGAAGTCCGGATCAGCACTGACCGCCCACACGACCAGCCCGGTGCCCCTGATCCTCGCCGGCGTCCCCGAGGGCACCCGGCTGCGCGATGGGGGCAAGCTCGCCGACATCGCGCCGACGCTACTACGGCTGGCCGGCATCCCCGTGCCGAGCGTCATGACTGGGGAAGACCTAGGGCGCTGACATCGCCGCCCAGTCCTGATCCGCGCGCGCGCGAAAAATCTCCGCCAGGGTGGCGTCCCGGATCAGGAGATCGAGCTCGTGGTTGCGGCTGAAGCCCGATCGCGTCCAGTTGCAGCTGCCGAAGAGCACGGTGGCGCCGTCGACGATGGCCAGCTTGGCGTGCAGCAGTTCGGCCCCTACCGGGATGAAGAAGCGCGTATCGGCACCCGCGGACTTAAGCTGCGCCGTAGCGGCGACGTTCTGGGCCTGGGTCGGTTCCAGGAGCACGCGAACCGCCAGACCGCGGCGGCGGGCGCCGGTGAGGGAATCGAGGACGAGCTGGTCACTCAGGTCGAACATCTCCATCACGACCGAGCGCCGGGCGCCGTCGATCAGGGCCAGGGCGGCACTGCGGATCGCATCGCCAGGCCGGGTGACGAGCACCTGGATGGCAGCGTCCGGTTGCGCCGGCGGCACGACTCGCGGCTGACCTGCGATCGCCAGGTCCTGGGCGAAGACCCTGGCCAGGTTGGCGACCACCGGACCCTCTACAAGCACATCGAAGTCGTGGTTCAGCGGCGAATTGCGGCCCCAGTTGATGCCGCCCACTACTGCTCGCTCGGAGTCGACTATCAGTAGCTTGACGTGGTCGATGGTGCGCGGCTCGATCGGGAAGGCGATCACCGGGATGCCGGCCTGTTGCAACAGTGCCCAGATGGCGCGGCTGCTTCGCTCCGAGGGGTCCATCAGGGCGGTGACCCCGACGCCACGGGCGAAGTCGTCAAGCAGGATTCCAGCGAGGTCGGGTCGCTGGAACTCGTACATCTCGAGCTCGATGCTGCGGCGCGCATCCTTCAGCTCCTGCCGGATGGCGGCGAAGGCACCGGCACCGTCCGGCAAAGGCCAGAGCCGGTCGGCGCCTATCGTCAGTGGCAGGGAGACCGCCGGCGGCGGCAGAAGCTGGCCGCCGGACGGGGTGATCGCGGTACGGCCCGGCGCACAGGACGCAACCGTCAGGCCCAGGAGGAGAGGCGCCAGGAGGCCGCGGGCCGGGCCGTACACGCACCGATATTAGTACAGATTTGTGTATCTGTCAAGACCAAGAGGAATTTGCCGCCGCCGAACTGCCTGTATAATTCAGCGGCTCTCAAATGCGGACCTTCCTTGGCGTCGTCGAACTGGTACTGGCGCTCCTTGTTATGTTGGGCATCCTGCTGCAGACGCCCAAGGCGAGTGGCCTGGGCGGCACGATCGGCGGCGGAGGCGACTCTGGTGGCGGATACCGCACCAAGCGCGGCCTGGAAAAGAACCTCTTTTACGCCACGATCGGCCTGGTGGTCCTCTTCGTGGCGGTGTCTGTCGCCTACATCCGAGCTTGATCCGCCGCGGGCTGCTCACCTTTGGGGTGGGTGTGCCGCTGGTGATACTGCTCGCAGTCCTCACCCTGGTCTTCCGCAGTGTCATCCTCGCGCCGGAGACGGCACGGCCCGGCGGAACCTATACCGAGGGGGTTGTCGGCCAGCTCGGGACCCTCAACCCGCTGTTCGGCGGAGCCGCAGCAGGCTCCAATGACCTGGACGCCCTGCTCTTCGAGCCACTGGTGCGCGTGCTCCCGGACGGCTCGGTAGAGGGCCTGCTCGCCTCGCACTGGGAGGTCAGTCCGGACCAGCGGAGCTACGTCTTCACCCTGCGGAACAACGCGCGCTGGTCCGATGGCAGCCCGCTGGCCGCCGACGACGTCGTTTTCACGGTGCGCACCGTCCAGGACCCTCAATTTCCGGGCGCCCTCCTCAACCAGAGCTGGAAGGACATCATCGCCACCGCCATCGACAGTGGGCATGTCCGCTTCGCGCTACCTGGTCACAATGCCGGTTTCCTCGCCAACCTCGAGCTGCTCGACATCGTGCCGTCTCACCTGCTCGCCGGTAAGTCGATGGCGGAGCTGGCTTCCGCCTCGCCGAACATCAACCCGGTCGGGACCGGTCCCTTCCGATTGACCGCGCAGCTGTCCGACCGGATCGTGCTGGAACGCAACCCCTTCGCCTGGCGTAAGCCGTGGCTGGACTCGATGACGGTACGAAGCTTTCCCAACCAGCAGGCTGCCCTGGACGCGCTCGATCGGGCCCAGATCGACGGGCTATCGAACCTCTCCCCCGGCGCAGTCGCGCGCGAGCGCGCCAACAAGCAGACGGCGGTCCTGACCGCCTCGACCTACCAGTACGCCGAGCTGCTGCTCAACCTGAAGACCGATGAGCCCTTCTTCCAGGACAAGCAGGTCCGCCGCGCGATCGCGATGGCAATCGACCGCAACGCGATCATCCGCGATGTGCTGAGCGGCCAGGCGCAGGTGGATGATGGGCCCATCCCACGAGCGATTGCCTGGGCCTACGACACTAATGCCAGGCCCCCGGGCTACGATCCGACGGCGGCAGCGATGGCGCTGGACCAGGCAGGCTGGCCCCTGGTCTCGGGGACCCGGACCAAGTCGGGCACGCCGTTAGCCTTCCAGCTCGCGGTGTCGCAGGACGTTCCCCCGTATCAGAAGGTTGCCGAAACAGTCGCGGCGCAACTGGGAAAGGTGGGGATCCTGGTCGACGTCCATCCGGTGACCACGGCGGCGCTGATCCACGACTACCTGAACCCGCGCAGCTTCGACATGGCGCTGACCGCCTTCGACAACGGGCCGGACCCGGATGTCTTCACCTTCTGGCACTCATCGCAATCGCACGCCGGCGGCTTCAACTTTTCCTCGATGAAAAAGAATGTCTTCATGGACCAGGACCTCGAGGACGGGCGCTCGACCCTCAACCTGGCCGCTCGTGCCAGGGCCTACGCAGACTTCCAGGAGCTGTTCGCCCAGGAGACGCCGGCCATCTATCTCTACAGTCCGCGGTATGCCCTGGCGATCAACCGCCGTATCCACGGAGTTCGCCTCGACAGCGCCATCGAGCCCATGGAGCGTTATGCCTACGTCAACGACTGGTACGTGGAGGTGGGGCGGTGAGGTGGATTGCGGCTGAGAGGACTTGAACCTCCAAGAGCTTGCGCTCACCAGGCCCTGAACCTGGCGTGTTTACCGATTTCACCACAGCCGCGTGGAATTACAGATTCTGCCACAGCCG